>JAEEGL016783763.1_pt1 | contig 64240 bp, 57 predicted proteins | sample 9134231 | NCBI WGS metagenome assembly JAEEGL01 (sample SAMN16246548, study PRJNA631951) | gut metagenome | biome: gut microbiome; feature: rumen; material: fiber-attached | host: Bos | place: Iran: Karaj | collected 2018-10
ATCCATATCTCCGTTAGTTTCTGTAAGAGCCTTCTTGCATTCCATCATTCCTGCACCGGTAGACTCACGCAATTCTTTAACCATTGCTGCTGTGATAGCCATGTGTATTTTCCTCCGTTTTTATAATAGCAGCCAACCATATAATGATTGGCTGCACCAATTTAGTTCAAAAAATCAATCTATTAATTACTCTGCATCTGCAACTTCTTCGATGTCCTCAGCTGCCTCTGCAACGAAATCAGCTGCAACGTCAGCCTCAGCACCCTGGTTAGCTTCGATAACAGCGTCAGCCATCTTACCAACGATAAGCTTTACTGCTCTGATAGCATCATCGTTACCGGGGATGATGAAGTCAAGCTCTTCAGGATCGCAGTTTGTATCAGCGATACCGATAAGAGTAATTCCAAGAGACTCAGCTTCCTGGATGCAGATTCTTTCCTTCTTAGGATCTACTACGAAAATAGCATCGGGAATTCTCTTCATGTCTCTGATTCCGCCAAGGTTAGCCTGAAGCTTAGCAAGCTCTTTCTTGAGCTGAGCAACTTCCTTCTTGGGAAGAACTTCGAATGTTCCGTCTTCCTGCATCTTCTCGATAGTCTTCATTCTTGCGATTCTGCTCTGGATTGTCTTGAAGTTTGTGAGCATACCGCCGAGCCATCTCTCGTTAACGTAGTACATTCCGCAACGCTCAGCCTCAGTCTTAACTGCGTCCTGTGCCTGCTTCTTGGTTCCTACGAAAAGGATTGTTCCACCCTGCTGTGCAATCTCGAAAACTGCCTTGTAAGCCTCGTCAACCTTAACTACTGACTTCTGAAGGTCGATGATGTGGATACCGTTTCTCTCTGTGAAGATGTAAGGAGCCATTTTAGGGTTCCATCTTCTTGTCTGGTGACCGAAATGTACACCTGCCTCAAGTAACTGTTTCATTGATACAACGCTCATTTTAATACCTCCGTTTGGTTAATCTTCCGCACATCCTTGACCTGTAATCCCACAGCTTGCGTCATCACTGCGGCAGGCTCCGAATCTGATCGACATTGCGACACCGGATAAGGAAATAGATATGCGTGTATATTTGCAACATGCCTAGGGCATAGGCCCACAGCTTTTTAATATTATCATAAAGATTTTCATAAATCAACCTGAAAAGCAGGGAAATATCAGCAAATATAAATCTCAGCCACTTGTAATTATGGCTGCAATTTGCTGATAAGTAGCACCCTCCGGAATGGTCTTATTTCCGGATCTTATCTTCCTGTCCATTCCCGTATCCACCAGATATCTGTTAAAGCTGGCCGCATCATCTACAACCCCCTGATTGTAGAGAATCTGGGCAACTCCGTCAGAGTCCTTCCCCCCCGGAATGACTACGGTCTTGCTCTTGACTGATGAAGCTTCAGAAACAGGCTGAGTATTCTGTGCCTGAGTCGTATTGACTACAGGCTGAGTCTTAGTTGCTGCAGGCTGAGTCTGGGCTATTGTTGTATCAGAACTCTCAGTAGCGCCTGCATCAGCCTGCTCTACAGGTTCATCATTCTGATCCCCGGCAGAAGCCACATCCGTTTCGGCCTGGTCAGCACTTTCAGTTGCTCCGGCTGTTTCACTGCCTTTAACTATATCTGTAGTTTGTACAGTTTGAGTAGTCTGAGTGGATTCAGGTATCATGGTCTCTACGACTGTACTGTTTCCTGTAGCTCCTGCACCTTTCGCGCTCCCGTCATGAATGGCAGCTTCGGCCTGTGAAGCCTGGGCAGTCTGAGCAGTTTCTTCAGTTTGAGCAGTCTGGGTAGTTTCTTTAGGAACCTGTGGAGCTTCTGTCCCCGTTCCCTTTCCTTCTTCCTGCGCTGAAGCCACTTCCGAAACTGATGTACCTGCTTCAGGGACTTCCTGGTGCTCTTCCTCAGATACTTGGATTCCTTCTTTATCCAGTGTCTCAAAGGATGCAGATGCATTGCTCTCACCTCCTGCGGCCAGCTCTGTCTTGGACTGGTTCAGTACTCCCGAATCACCCTCCACCATGCCAAGAGCTCTGGCTCTTGTAATAATCTCTTCATCACTCAGGGCAGCTTTCCTTCCGCCCAGTGCAAACCCCATAACTATCGCGGTAAGAATAATGCCAATCCCCATGCCGCGAAGATAATACTTTAAATTCATTTCCTCAAGTTACCTCTTATCTGACTTTTCTGTGCTTGTTGGAAAGGTCTATTACAAGCTTGACTTCACCTATTCCAAGCCCAAGTTCCCTGGCAATTACCATGTTGGATTTGCCAGCCTTGTGCATCTCAAGTATCTGCCTGTTCTGGGAGGCCGGATCATTGGCAGTGAGCTCCCTCATGGATGAGTCCGGATTCTTGGCTCTGCCCTCGACTCTGACAGCCTCTGTAATAGGCACCACCTTGGAATTTGCTTTAGGCTCCTCCTGGGATCCTCCTATCACGTGAAGTCCTGCAATCTGTTCACTTGAAAGAACCTGTGCCGGCATCTCCTGAAGACCTTCAAAATCCTGCAGGTTGCTCTCATCCACATATCCGCTGACAGGTACTGGTGCAACTGATGGCTCAGGACGAGTCTGAGGTGTCACAATACTCTGATGCTGTGGTTGTGGCCTAACCTGGAAGCTCTGGACCTGAGGCTCCGGCTGTGCACCAACGCTCTCTGCCGAAGGAGCCGGTGACACTTTCGTCTGCTGTACAGACCTGTCAGAATAAGGGATCCTGATTCCTGCAGGCTTATCCTGTGCTTCATCCAAAAGAATCGCCCTGATATTCTCATTGTTTGTGAGCTTAAGCGTGTTGGAAAGCTCCTCGGCCTCTCTTGCTGTTGCCTCTGCATCACGAACAACCTGCTTGGCCTCGTCAGCTCTCTTTGTAACTTCGCTGACCACGCTTGTCAGGTTCTTGTGCTTGTCATTGAGCATATCGTACATGAACATAACTTCTTCGTGATTTTTGTTGATATCATTGATGACGGTATCAGAATACTCGCCAATGGCCGAGAGTTTCTCATTGGAAATTCTCTCCATTGCCCGCTCTGTCCTGTCCAAAGAATTCTCCACGGTGTCACCCACCATGTCCTCGATGGTCTCCTTCTGATCCTCGACCTCACGTCTAACAAGCTCACGGATCTCCCTCTCCATAAGCTCCTTATCCTCTTCATCCAGATCCTTGCCGGCAGGAAGAAGGTAACCTATTAAGATCGCAGCGAATCCTGCGATTATGAGAATAATCTCTGTAATACTTATCATCTCTCCGCCCAATTACCCCACAAAAACTAGACGCATAAAGTGCGTCTCCTAATTATAGCGTATTTGGCTCAAATCTTCAAATCAAAACCCTTCGAAATCTGGAAATCGATGGGTTTCCCATGGCGATCGTGCATGGTTTCAGCCATTTTTTCCATCTTATCAACCGAAACTCTTCTCTCAAGAGTCTCCTTTTGTCCCCCACCGTGAGACTCTCTTCTGTGCCTGCCACCGTCTCCAAGATACTCATTTGAGCCCTTGTCCTGCGCGTCAGAATTCATATGACCCGTGTCAATGTCATTTTTTGCATTTACGGAGTGCTGGTTGTTCTCAACCTCCTCCTTGAACTGAGCCTGAAAATTGTGCTGGTCAGCCACAGGCCTTGCTTCCTCAGCGGCCCTCATTGCTGTCACATCAGTTGAAGTTGCCATCACCCCTAGATCCACACGACCAATTGACATATTACTCCTCCTTTTTACTACATACGCACATCATCCCCCATCTGATTTATCAGATGGAAGCCAGCCTTACATCTCCTTCCTTTACTACAAACCTGCTGTACTGCACAGGCTTTTTAACTATCATCGAAAGCTCACCGATATTTACTGTGGTCCCGGGATAAGCAGTCCCCTCAACAATTACCTCTGCCTCCTTGGACTCAGCAAGCTTCTCCATAAGCTCTGAATATTCCTCAGACATCTGATCGATCTGATCGTTCAGCGTCTTATTCAGATCTATCAGTTTCTTTGCATTGGCCACCTGATCGGGAGTAAACTTGGCACCTGCCTTAAGCATCTTGGTGAAGCCTTCTATTGTAGGCTTTATCCCTTCTATATTCTTATTGGCCGCTGCAATACTCTTCTGAATTTCTTTTAACCTGACCTTGAGCTGGGGATCGGCGCCGACTTCGATTATGGTATTGGCTCCCATTTCTGAGCCAAGAACCTTGGCATTTATCTTCTCGGCAGCTGAAACCTTGCCTCCTGCAATAAAGCCTCTCTTACCGGTAACCTTTATCTCAGTTCCTGACGCAACATTGGAGTGAAGCATACACTCACTTGTTATACTGCCCTTGGCATATACAGTTGCGTTCTCGATGAACTTGGTAACAATGTTGCCTCCGGCTTTGATATTGCCGCCGGCCTTGGCGCCGCACTCCAGAATGATATCCGCACCTGCATCAAGGACCGCGCCTTCCACAATGCCCCTGACTACTATATTTCCGCCTGCCCTCACGCTGAAGTTGCTGGCAACAACGCCCTTTACCTCTACGCTTCCCTCGTAATCTATGTTACCTGTGGACACGTCAACATTTTCAACCGTAAGCACATCAGATACCGTTATCTTTCCTTCCTTTACGGTTACATGACCTGACTTTTCGGCAGTGAGTGTTAGCTTGTCTTCTGAAAGAACTGTATTTTTGCCATACTTTATAAATGTCGACTTGACGGCAGCCGGCTTAATGTTCTCACCATAGACATTTATCCCGGGCTCACCCTGAACCTCCGGATGAAGTGTCGCCAAAAGCTGCCCGGCTTCAACATTATTGATGATGTTCAGATTGAAGTAGTCAACGCTTCCGTCCTCCTTCAGAGTGGGCTTTGGTCTTAAATTAGTGCTGAAGTGAAGCTCTATGCTGGCATTTTTTCCCTGCTTTACAGGCTGCCCCTGAGCGATGACAATCTCCTTGCAGTACTCCCTGTGCTCAAAGAAACCGTGTATTGCCTCCTTCCGGATGCCATACTTTACCTTTCTGTAGGCAAGGGAATCATACACCTCCTTCTCAGTCATGAGCTCAGCGCCCTCTGAGGGAGGATAAAAGAAAGCTGTGACAGTCATCCGGTCCTTGGAGATCTCATACCTGCAGGCTTCGCGTTCCGGAAGGATCTGAGCCTGGGAAAAAATGACCACACTCTCATCGGCTTTTGTCACAGCATCATTTATGACCACTATATCATATTGAATTTTCCGCTCATCAAGATAATCTTTTACTTCATTAACACTTAGGGCCTCTCCGTCACCGGTGGGCGCAAAAACCCTGATACCGGTTCCTTTGGGCGTAATTACCAGTTGAAAATAACCATTCATACATTTCCCTCATCTTTTTATCTTGAATTCACAACGATTCCAAGATAGTCCCCAAGCTTTTCTCTCATTTTCTGCAGTGCTCTTGTATGGAGCTGGGAAACTCTTGATTCTGAAACCTCAAGCACTTCACTTATCTCCTTAAGTGTCAGCTCTTCATAATAATAAAGAAGAATAACCTTTTTCTCCTTATCAGTGAGTTTTTCAAGAGACTCCGCAAGCATCTTTTTAAGTTCTTCCTTCTCAATTGCCTCCTCGGGCTTTACAAAGGAAGAGCCACTGTTGTTGTGATCTTCAGGGATATCCGATCCCTGCTCAACAAACTCGTTTAATGAGACAACACCTGTGACCTTCATCTGATTCTGCCAGTTCAGGTACTCGTCCTCAGATATTTCCATCTTGGCAGCAATTTCAGCATCTGTCGCTACATGACCGCTATCCCTCTCAATATCTCTGATAGCTGCATCAATCTTTTTCTGTCTCTGTCGTATAGTTCTAGGTATCCAGTCCATCTTGCGTATCTGATCTAAAATAGATCCTCTTATACGAAGACTGGCATAGGTCTCAAATTTGACGTCCTTCATAAGGTCAAACTTGTCGATGGCATCTATCAGTCCAAAGATGCCATAACTTACCAGGTCATCATACTCAACGTTAAAACCCAGATACATGCTGAGTCTGCCGGCAACAAGTTTTACCAAAGGAGCGTACTCCAAAATCAGCTGCTCACGTATATCAGCTGACTTGGTTTTGTGATATTCTGCCCATAATTTACTTCTGGCTGCTTCGTCCATTTAAATCATCCCCAGAATAGTTACTTTTATTTGGAAATACCGACCCGGTCAATATTTCCTTAAAATTGCGGTGTGATATCCTGATTATCTACAGACCCCGTATCATCACCGCCCTCCGCCTCCATGGCGGCCCTGGCCTCTTCCTCCAGGCGTTCTGCCTCTGCCTTCTCAGCCATGGCTTTGTCATAGTTTATCTCAAGAAATCTGTTGAGCATTTTTTCTATAACCAGGCCAATGAAAAGAAATATAACGACAGACGCAAAAACAATTACAAAAAAGTCCCCCGCCGGATAGCGCTTAAAGTACGTAAAAATCGCAATGATCGCAGTACATGTAAGCACTATCAGCGGTGTAATAAGTCTTGTATTGACTTTTTTAATCTGTTCAATATCGGTATTCATATAATCTTCTCAGGCTTTCCTACAGCCCTGATAATAAAATTACCGTTTTCCGGATAAAAAATGACCGTTCTTCCATACGAATCGCCGGTGTCCTGAGCAAGAACCGGTATATTCAGCTCTTTGAGCTTCTTAAGCGTAGCTGCTACATTTCTGTCCCCGACACGCATGGTCGTATTGTTGGACTGAAATGCAAACATCTGGGCTCCGCCTGCTATCTTGGCCACAAGCCTCTGCCTGCTGGCGCCCTTTGCAACTATCTGCTTGACAAGCTCATTAATACCCGTATCTGCAAATTTCGGAATATTTGAGTTGTTCTTGATCTCAGTAGAATCCGGAAGCATTATATGTGCCAGACCACCTATCTTGGTGACAGGATCTCTTACAGCAATACCAACACAGGAACCAAGTCCCAGTGTAGTAATACCGTCAGGGCTGACACAAATATTCAGATCGGCCATACCAACCTTAATTATTTGACTCATAATTGCCCTTTCGTTTAAAGCTGTATATCTCCCATTCCAAGAGATGACAGTATCTTCTTGTATCCATCAAGATCCGGCAGCAAAATGAAATATCCGCTGAGTTTGAGTTCATCAAAGAACTGCGTCTCGATAAGCAGGATCTTATCGCCCATCATGCCGAACTGTATTGCAGGTACACTGAGTATAGCAGCTGCCATATCAATTGCCACATAGGGAACTGAAGGCACGAGCTTTAAGTTTGTCATCATTGACAGTGAATTCAGGTAGGAACCGGTGATGATATTTCCGACTTCCTTGAGGGCTGACATCTCGACTTCATCGAACTCAACGTCCTCAGGCTTAGGTCCTGTGCCCATCAGTTTTCCTACAAGATGTCTTGCTGCCGTCTTGTTCAAAAGAAACATGATACTTCCATCAATGTCTCCCTCGACAGCCAGATAGATACCTGCCATGATCTGCTCTGCACCGCCCATCATGTCTCCAACATCCTTGAAATCAAGGAGTCGGACCTGCGGAACAGACATATCAACCTTTGTTCCTATCATCTGAGCCAGTGCCGTGGTGGCATTTCCAGCTCCGATATTTCCAAGTTCCTTCAGCACATCAAAGTACTGATTGGAAAGATTGTCCAGACTCATTTCTCCCATAATTTATCCTCCGATCAGCCGGCATTCTGGGCTTTTTCCTTTACATCCTTCTCTGATACAACTGCATCAAGGTCAAGAATAGAAACAAGTCCGCCCTCATAGTGTCCAACGCCGTTAACAAAAGAAGTATCAGTCTTGCCCTTCTTGTCGTCGTAACGAACCTTCTCAATGTTGTTGGAATCCAGTGTCAGCACCTGATTTACCTGGTCAACTATTATGCCCACAAGATCTCCCTCGCCGGTCTTTAAGATAATGATCCTTGATTTTCCGGTGATCTCATCCTCGGAAAGGCCCATCTTCATCCTTACGCTCATAACGGGAACAATCTCACCTCGGATGTTGATAACGCCCTTGAGATAGTCATCTACCTTGGGCACTCTGGTAATCTGCTGCATTCTAACTATATTGTCAATAAACTTTATGTTGATACCGTACTGCTCATCGTCGATCTTTATGATAATGTACTGAATAAGCTCGCCAGCTTCGCTGTTATCTCTAAGTTCATTCATATCGATAATTTTCCTTTCTTATAATATCGTCAGTCACAATGGTTATCAGAAAATCGAATTAGTATCGAGAATAAGTGCGATCTCACCATCGCCAAGAATTGTAGCGCCGCTTATGAGCTTGCACTTGTTTGTATACTTGCCGAGAGGTTTGATAACGATTTCCTGCTGTCCCATAAGTTCATCGATAACAAGTCCGACCTGCTGGTCTCCCTTTCTTGCGATAACAACGACCATATCCTCATCGGGAGATCTCTTTGATACGGTATCAAGAACTTCGTTGAGTCTTACAATAGGTGTTACACTGCCACGAAGGTTGATAACTTCTTTATTCTCAACCAGCTTAAGATCTGAAGGAGCCACATCCTCAATACTCTGGATTGAGTCAAGAGGAATTGCATACTTCTCTTCGCCAACGATAACCATCAGTGCCTGGATGATAGCAAGTGTAAGAGGAAGTCTGATAACCCATGTCGAGCCCTCTCCAAGCTTGGTCCTTACTGTAACCTCACCTGAAAGAGATTCAACCTTGGACTTAACAACGTCAAGACCAACACCTCTGCCGGAAATTTCAGATACCTGCTTGGCTGTTGAGAAGCCCGGGTGGAACAGAAGCTCTACACACTGCTTCTCTGTGAGAAGGGATGCCTGCTCAGGTGTAACTACGCCCTTTTCAATGGCCTTATTCTTAACAGCCTCGGCATCGATACCATTACCGTCATCACCAACCTCGATAACAACGCTGTTGCCATCCTGGAAAGCGTGAAGGAAGATCTGTCCAACCTCAGGCTTGCCGCGCTGTGCACGGAGCTCTGCCGACTCGATACCGTGGTCAGCACTGTTTCTGATAAGGTGCATCAGAGGATCGCCGATCTCATCTACAACGGTACGGTCCATTTCTGTCTCTTCACCGGTCATAGTGAGTTCCATCTTCTTGCCCAGTGTCTTGTTGAGGTCACGGATCATTCTAGGGAACTTCTGGAGAACGCTCTCAATAGGCACCATCCTGACCTTCATAACTGATTCATGAAGATTGGTCGTAACACTTTCAAGATACTCGATCTGCTCATTTACGTTGCCATTGCTGACGCCTGATGTGTTAGCGGCAGATATAAGTGAGTTCTTAGCAATGATAAGCTCGCTGACAAGGTTCATAAGAACATCGAGCTTTTCAATATCAACACGGACAGTTCTGTTTACTACAGGCTTGCCAACAGGCTTCTTGCCGCCTGCTCCGCCACCGGCTGCCGGTGCGGGTGCAGGTGCTGCCTTTGCAGCGGGTGCTGCCGCAGGAGCTGCTGCAGGTGCTGCCGCAGGCGCTGCAGCAGGTGCAGGTTCTTCCTTCTCTTCGACACTCTTGGCGCCGTTTAAGTCAAACTCACCGCATTCGCATCCCTCAACCTCAGAAACAGACTTAACTATCTCTTCGACCTTTTCTTTTGACTCTTCTGTGATAACAATTAAGCTGAAAGAAAACTCAAACTTTTCGTCTTCGATATCCTGGGTGGTCGGGTCTGAAACCGCAATCTCACCAATTTCCTCAAGGCCCTTGAATACGAGGAATCCCCTTGCGGCTTTGAGGATACAGGATTCCTGGATATGAACAGTAACACCATAGAGCTTCTTGCCCTGTGCTACAGCTTCTTCCAGTGTAGACTTTACAGACGGATCGAGCTTGATAGCCCTGTAATCCGAAGATCCATCAGCTCCGGCGGGAGCATCGGATGCTGCAGGTGCTGCTTCCTGCGCCTGGGCTGCAGGTGCTTCAGCACCGCCATCTGATGTCACACCATTTCTGATGTCTGCTAATGATTTTATTATATTCTGATGTTCTTCAGTACCTTCATCCTGATTCTCGGTGATATTGTCAACATATCCCTGAATAGCATCAAGACACTGCAACAGAACGTCAATGTCGGCAGATTTGATCTTGATCTTGCCGCCACGCACGTCAGAGAACACATCCTCCATATCGTGAGTAAGATTCTGCATCCTGGTATAGCCCATTGTACCGGCCATACCCTTCATGGAATGCGCTGATCTGAAGATCTCGTTGATACAGTCTTCATTCTCAGGATCCTGCTCAAGAATCATGATGTTGTCATTGAGTGACTGTAGGTGCTCCTTTGCTTCATCGAGAAAGACACTTAGATACTGGGAAACATCCATAACCTATTTACCTCCATTAGAAATGATTGGATTTAAAAGCAAGCGTTAATACGCATACTTTTAAACTTTATATCGGCTTTCTGAATGGAGGAATTTAGGTCTAAAGAGAAAAATAATTGTTAAAAATAAATGAAATCCCTCAATTCACACCGACATGCATTATTATTTCCTGGGCAATGTTGTCAAGCTTTACAACCTGATCCACAAGCCCAGCCGTTGCTACAGCTTTGGGCATTCCATAAACGGTACAGGTACTCTCTTCCTGTCCGATTACATATACTTTCTTCTTTGACTTCAGATTCTTGATTCCCTCAGTGCCATCGGCACCCATTCCGGTAAGGACTACACAGCAAACCTCGTCGTAATCGGAGTCCATAAGTGACTCATACATAAAGTTGGCGCAAGGCCTTACGCCCTCTCTGGTGGGACCGTCCACATAGTGGATGGTGCACTTGCCGCCACTCTTAATGATATGCATGTGCTTGCCGCCTCTGGAGATGTACACTGTTCCGGGAGTAACCACATCTCCCTCAGCTGCCTCCTTGACCTTGATGTCCGAGAGAGAATCAAGCCTCTCGGCAAGGGATGCAGTGAATCCCTCAGGCATGTGCTGCACCAGAACCACAGGAGTCTTGAGGTTCTTGGGGAGCTTGGGTATTACAGACTGCAGTGCTCTCGGTCCACCTGTTGAGCTTGCTATGGCAACTATCCTGTTACCGGTAATCTTGCTTGCAGACTTAGTTACCAGCTCAACGACTTTTCTGGACTCCCTGGCATCCTGGAAGGTAAAGGCCTTTGTGGATACAGGGGCTTTACTGTCTGCAACAGCGGCGAGGGTGTTGATGAACTGCTTGGTAAAGTCCTCTCCTCTGCATTCGGAAGCCCTGTCAGGTTTGTGCACGAAATCCAGTGCACCCAGATCAAGCGCGTCCATCGTGACCTTGGCACCTTCCTTGGTATCGGTGCTGGCCATCATAATCTTGGCTTTGATCTTGGCCTTCTGCACTTCCTTGAGCATCGTAATTCCGTCCATACGGGGCATGTTGATGTCAAGGACTACAGCGTCGTAGGTGTTCTTCTTGAGAAGCTCAAGGCCTTCCACTCCGTCCTTGGCCTTGTCAACCACCTTGAATCTTGAATCTGAATTAATAATATCACTCAGCACAGTTCTCATGAGTGCAGAGTCATCAATAATAAGAATTTTTTTCATAATTAAGTCTGCTTCTTTCTGATTTTTCGTTCTTCCTCAAAGATGAAATGAATGATATCCTCTCTGGAAGTTTCATCGATATAAACGTATTGGATCCTGTGTTCAAATAGTCCCGGTCTGCTCTCAAGTTCCTGAACCTTCAGGACATTGCAGATCATCTCGTACTCTTTATTATTGGCATTCCCCGGCAGATGATAGGAACAGTATATCGTGCTCCCCTGGTCATACCGGAAGTTCGCCACAAAACGCAGCCCTCCGCCGCTTATATCCACAACAACACTCTTCTGAAGGTTGCCATCTGACGCATCCACCAGATATTTCCGGTTGCGTTCAAAGGCTTCCAGTTCCTCTTTGGTGCAGAGCCTCGACCTTAGTTCCAGCGCACAGCTGAATCTGTAATACTCCCGTCGCTGGAGCTTGCTCAGTTCGCTTGTCAGGTCCAGAACAAGTATATACATGTTGTCACTTCTGTACCTGTCAACTATCTTGGCAAAGCACGAATATAATCCTTTTGTAGAGTAAAAGCACAGGCTGTACTCAGCATCTACAGGTAAAAGAACGATCCTGCCGTGTTCAAACGGCATCAGGATCTCAATTCTGTCGTCCGAAATCACGTCCATCACTTTACTCATGTAAATGTGTTTGGTCCGGGCATCTTCTTCCATCCATATCTTGCCCGTAGCCTTCAGCTCAACTCTATTGCCTGGTGAAATGTAGTCAGTGAGCATACTAGTAGGTAATCCCCCGTTCATTAATATCTATTATACACTAATTTTGTACCTGCGTGGTATTAGATGGATTTTGTATTTGGGCAGTGCTTAATTTTCTGCCGGTAATAATATGTGAAAAGAATGCCGCCATCCCTCTCTGTTTGACCTCCGTGGCCTCGCCGGGGTTCATCAGAAGACCTGCGATCCTCTCAAAAGCCTTCACCGACTTGGAATTTGGATACTGGATCGAAACCGGCGACTGCTGCATAACGCTTCTGGCCAGCATCTGGTCCTGGGGTATGGATCCCATATATGTAAGCGGCAGCTTTAGGTATCTGGCAACTACAGCATTCAGCTTGTTAAAGAGCTGCTGTCCCTCATCCTCAGATGTCACCCTGTTCGATACAACCTTCACCTGGGTGTTCTCCCTGGAAAATCTGGGGGACTGGTTCAGAGCCTTCAAAAGCGAGTAGGAATCGGTTATGGAAGTGGGCTCCGGAGTCGTCACAAGAATGATCTCTCCGCTGGCTACAAGAAACTCCATTACCGCGCTGGAAATTCCGGCCCCGGTGTCTATGATTATAATGTCTGCGATTGCATCAAGCTCCGCCAGATTGACAATGATATAGACAAGATAATCCCTGCTGAGATTGTACATTCCTGATATTCCGCTGCCACCGGAGATAAATCCAACGCCCTCAGGTCCCCAGGTAATAATGTCCTTGATGTTTTTGCCCTGATATATCAGGTCACTGAGGTTGTGCTTTGGTATGGTTCCGAACATTATCTCGATATTGGCCAGTCCGAAGTCCGCATCCAGAATGATCACTCTCTTTCCCATCTTTCTGAACTGGACAGCCAGATTGATGGCCACATTGCTCTTGCCTACTCCTCCCTTGCCGCTGGTCACCGTAATTATCCTGGCAAGCGGCCTCTGGGGCATGGCCTGGTTCTTTATTATATTTCTAAGTTGTTGCGCCTGATCCATATATACACCCAACAATTACGTCTTTCCACCCAGTAGATTCTTGACGATCCGCTGTGCATCAAACACTGCGATGTCATCAGGAACATCCTGTCCGTTTGTGATATAAGCTATCGGAGATCCGGTGTGCATCCTGATATTGTAAAGGTTGCCCTTTGCGCCCGTCTCATCCATCTTGGTAAAGATAAGCTTATATGCCACCACCTCCGAATAAGCGTCTGCAATCTCAATGAGATCACGGTATTTGGTAGTTGCAGACAAAACAAGGTAGTTCTCACATTCCATTATATCCTCCAGAGCCCTGATGTACTTCTCAACATCCTGTTTGAGCTCCTCATTGTGAAGGGAATGACCTGCTGTATCCACCATTATGTAGTCATAATCCTTAAAATCCTCAGCCGCCTTGATCATTTCCTCAACTGTATAGATAACTCTGAAGGGTATCTCAAGAATTGAGGCATAGGTCCTAAGCTGCTCCGCGGCTGCGATACGATAGGTATCGACAGTCAGGAGTGCCACTTTCCTGTGCTGTATGACCTTGAGCTCAGATGCCAGCTTGGCTATGGTAGTGGTCTTGCCGACACCTGTCGGTCCTATAAATATCTCTGCCCGGGCAGACTCACCAGGCTGCTCGATGGGCTCTGACTTGCCAAACTTCAGCACCATCTTCTGGTATACGCTAAAGAGTGCATGGTCAAATGGCACACCGGGCTTGGATATCTTCTCAACCTCGTCCGTGAGCTGATTGACATAGATCTCATCAACTTCATTTTCTATTAACGTGTTGTACAGTATCTTAATAAAAGAGAGCATTTCCTCGGAGACGTCAGGTGAAGTGCGTCTCCTTGCTGGCGCCGGTGCTTCTCTGTCCGCAGTCATGTCCTGTCTCTCTTCTTTTTCAGGTTTCAGGAAGTTCTTTTCCAGAAGGTTGCTCAGATTGTCGAGCTTCTCCTCTATGGCGCTGTTGTCCTCCCTGCTGTCAAGCGCCTTGGGGGAAATGCCCCCGCTTGAGGCGATGATGGTATCCCTCTGTGAACTGTCCTCTGAGGGTTTTACGGAAGGCCTGATGGCATCTCTCTGTGGAGTGAAGGTCCTGACGGGCTTCTCCGACTCCTCCTCAAGTGCTACCGTGACCTCTATCTTCTGGGGCTGGAAAAGCGCAAAAAACCCCGTCTTCTTGGCAGGTCTGACATTCATCACGACTATGCCCTCGCCAAGTTCCCTCTTGGCCTCCTCGGTGGCCTCACTTTCAGTTTTTCCAACATACTTTTTGATAATCATATTATGCCGTTACCATCCCCACAGATTGTAATTCAATAGTCGGTTCCACTTCATTATAAGATATGACGATAAGGTCCTTGTAGTAATCCTGCGTCATCTTCTTAAAATACATCCTTACAATGGGTGAAGCCATTATGATAGCCATCTTGCCGGCCTCTTCAAGCCTCTGAATATTCTCCCCAACTGCGGTAAGTATCGATTTGGTCCTGGCCGGATCCAGTGTCAGGTACGCACCTGTCTCCGTCTGCTTGACTGAGCTCATGATTTCCTGCTCAATCTTGGGATCAAGGGTAAGGACACTTGTGGTCTCGCCCGGTATAAAGTATTTGCTTGATATCGCCCTCTTGAGACTCTGTCTTACATATTCCGTAAGAATGTCCGGATCATGGGTCGATGGTGCAAAATCAGCAAGGGTCTCAAATATGGTAACCAGATCTCTGATAGAAATTCCCTCGCTCAGCAGATTCTGAAGCACCTTCTCGATCTCTCCGAGGCTCATAAGCTTGGGAACAAGCTCATCAACAAGTGCAGGGTTGTTCTCCTTGAGGTTGTCAACAAGGTTCTGGACATCCTGTCTTGTGAGGAGCTCTGCAATATGCGCCCTGATAACCTCCGTGAGATGCGTAGCTATGATGGACGGTGGATCAACAACTGTGTATCCAAGGCTCTCAGCCCTCTCCCTCTGGCCCTCGGTGATCCATGTTGCCGGAAGATGGAAGGAAGGCTCAAAGGTAGGAATACCCGTGATCTCATCCTCAACATGTCCCGGATTCATGGCCATATAGTGGTCAAAGAGAATCTCTCCGTCGCTGACCTGTATACCCTTAATTTTAATAATATATTGATTGGGATTCAACTGAATATTATCCCTGAGTCGTATGATGGGAACCACGGTTCCAAGCTCCAGTGCCACCTGACGCCTTATCATTACCACACGGTCAAGGAGGTCACCGCCCTGGTTCACATCAGCCAGTGGAATGATACCGTATCCAAACTCCAGCTCAATCGGGTCAACCTGCAAAAGACTTGTAACATTCTCCGGCTGCCTTATCTCCTCTGCCTGCTGTTCCTCCTCTGTTGCTACCTCGCCCTCAACAATGGCCTCCTCCATGGTCTGGGAGGTTATCCTTCCAAGAACGATAAAGGCTGCACCAAAGGTCACATAGAGAACAGTGGGGAGAGGTGAAAATATACCAAGTCCTGCCACAACTCCGCCCACCAGGTAAAGGGTCTTGGCAGTGCCAAAAAGCTGTCCGATGAGAGCGTGACCAAAGTCTGCCTCTTTGGATCCCTTTGTTACCAGGATACCGGTTGACATGGAGATCATCAGTGAAGGGATCGAGCTTACAAGTCCGTCACCCATGGTGAGTATGGAATAGGTATTTATGGCAGTGTTGACATCCATTCCCATACGAAGAACACCCATGGCAATACCGCCCACAAGGTTGACTGCCGTGATGATAAGGCCCGCTGTGGAATCTCCCTTTACATACTTGGTAGCACCGTCCATGGCTCCGAAGAAGCTGGCCTCTTCCTGTATCTTGTCTCGCCTTGCCTTGGCCTCTGCATCTGTGATGGCACCTGTGTTCAGATCGGCATCAATGGCCATCTGTTTACCGGGCATAGCATCCAGTGTAAATCTTGCTGATACCTCAGCTACACGTTCAGAACCCTTGTTGATGACCATCAGCTGAACTATGATCAGGATGATATAAACAATAGCTCCCACTATCAGGTCTCCTCCTCCAACGAAGGAACCGAAGACCTCAATAACCTGTCCGGCGCTGCCCTGGGTCAGGATGAGCCTGGTGGACGAAACGTTAAGAGCTATCCTGAATATTGTTGTAAAGAGCAGGATAGTCGGGAAAAATGACATCTGCAGGACATCTGTTGCAAACATGGCCGTAAACATGATTGTAAATGAAAGGGCCATGTCGAAGGCAAGAAGAATATCCAAAAGCCAGTCCGGCAGGGGGATAATGAGCATAACAACAGCAGCTACAATGTACAGCGCCAGGCCATAATCATAAACTCTTCCGGCAATCTTCTTAAGATCCATCATTATCCTCCTTCCGTTAATCAATGATTTAATCCGGGGCAAAGCCCTCACTCAATTAATTTCAATACATAAGTTACACTAATATCATTACGATATTTTCCCTTTTAAGTGATATACATATGCCAGTACCTCCGCCACGGCCTTGTACAGTTCCGGCGGGACCAGTTCGCCCACCTCTACGTTGGCGTAGAGCATACGGGCAAGGGGTTTGTTTTCTACAATTTCAACGTCGTTCTCTTTGGCCACTTCCTTGATCTTCTGGGCCAGGTAATCGGCACCCTTGGCAATTACTATGGGGGCGTCGGCTTCCTGGGCGTCATATTTGATGGCCACTGCGTAATGGGTCGGGTTGGTGATGACGACATCAGCCTGTGGCAGCTGCTGCATCATACGCCTCTGGGAGGCCTGCATCATGCGGCGCTTCTGGGCTGACTTGACTTCCGGGCTTCCCTCGGAATTCTTGTACTCGTCCTTCACTTCCTTCTTGGTCATCATCATGTCCTTGTGGAATTTGCGCCTCTGGTAGATCAGGTCGATAAAGGCGATGACCATGTAAGCCAGGGCTATGCGAAGTCCCAGGGAAATGATCAGATTTCCCATAAGGCCTATAGCCTGCTGAAGAGGCATGTCATATAGAAGGAACAAAGACTCCGTCCTTCCGCTGAAGAAGGAGTAAATAACTATACCCATTACTACCAGCTTTAGAATTGATTTTCCCAGCTCAAACAGCTTTCTTGCGGAAAAAATCTTTTTCATTCCGCTTATGGGATTGAGCTTGCTGAGCTTGGGCTGAAGGGGCTTGGCTGTGGGCTTGAGTCCCACCTGCACCAGATCGCACAAAAAGGCGATAAGAAAGCCCAGTATCAAAAACGGAGATGCGATCAGCAGCATGGTCAGGATCGCATTGGTCAGAATGCTGGTAATGTGGGCCACAGGCAGCATCCCGTCGTAGGTCCTTGCAACGTCTGGTATGTTGTTGTAGACCCTCTCGAATATATTCTTAAAATTGGTCCCCATAAAGGGATAAAGAAATCTGAGTATCAAAAACAGAGCAAGCAAAGTAAACGCTGTGGCAATCTCCTGACTCTTGGCAACCTGGCCTTCCTTCCTGGCATCATCCAGTTTCTTGGCCGTGGGCTCCTCAGTCTTTTCAGCGCCGTTTGCATCCTCGGCAAAGAACTGAAGGTTATATTTAATTAGGTAGCTGCCGTCATCAGCCGCTCTGCAAGCTGTATACAAACTCTTTTATCATCTCCTTCATGTTAATGTAGATGAAATTGGCTGCATCCGAGAGCATCGCCACGGTTATAAACATTATGACAAGACCCACAATGATCTTGATCTGGATTCCCACAGAGAACATGTTCATCTGCGGCGAAACCTTGGCCAGTATGCCCAGCACCACATTGGTAATGAACGTGATGATAAATATAGGAAGGCATATCCTGAAGCCTATTACTATGTACTCCTTCATAAAATTCAAAAGAACCAGAAGGAGCTTGTCTGCATTTATCACTGCCCCATTGATTGGCACCAGGGTAAAGGAGTCCACCAGTGCCCTCAGGATGTACTGGTACATGCCTGTAATAATAAGGGCAACTGTAAGGTACTGCGAATAAAGGGCGCCTGTTATGGTCACCTGCTGGTTGGTAGCCGGGTCCATGATGGATACCATTGAAAGACCTATCTGCATGTCCACAACAGTTCCCGCAAATGCTGCAATCTGCTGGCACAGAGTTACGGCAAAGCCGATGAGAAGCCCTGTCATCACCTCTTTTAACACTATCACTGTATAACCCATGACGGTGTTGTACTCCGGCGGATAAAAAGGTACCGCCCCATACAAAAGTATAGAAAGAAGGAGCCCATATCCTATCTTGACCAGGTTCGGTGTCTGGCTGCCCCCAAAAAAGGGACATATATAAATAAAGGTCATTATCCTGACTACTATCAGCAGGTATACTTCCAAATCTCCGTAGCTGAACGAATAATCTATCATACCTGCAGCTCCTAGCGGACGTACCGTGAAAAGTCAGACCACAGACTGGTGATATATCCGGAAAGCTCTGTCAGCATCCAGTTTCCAAAGAGCATGATCATGATGAAAACGCCTATAACCTTCGGCACAAAGGTAAGGGTCTGCTCCTGGATGGACGTAACGGTCTGAAAGATTGAGACAACAAGACCGATGACCATGGATGTCAGAAGCATGGGCAGCGACATCCTTATGATCAGCATAAGAGCTTCCGCAATTATTTGATTGATGTCAGCAAGTGTGATCATATCTTATGCAGCCTCACTAATAGAAGGATTTCACAAGGTTTCCGATTATCAGGGACCATCCGTCTGCCAGTACAAACAACAGGATCTTGAAAGGCAGCGAAATGGTGGTGGGCGGCAGCATCATCATACCCATACTCATGAGTACTGATGCCACAACCATGTCAATTACTATAAATGGTATGTAGATCAGGAAGCCAATGATAAAGGCCGTCCTGAGTTCACTCACAATAAAGCTCGGGATAAGCACCACATTGGGAATGCTCTCCAGCGCCCCGTCCCACTCTATGCCGTCGATCTCCATAAAGAGCCTCACGTCCTTGGTCTGGGTCTGGCCGTACATGAACTGTCTGAAGGGCTTCATGGCCGTCTCCATAAACTCCTGCTGCTCCATGTCCCCGTTCTCAAAGGGAATGACCGCAGTGTTGTAGGCCTCTGAAAGTGTGGGCTGCATAATGAACAGCGTCATGAAAAGAGCTATTCCTATGAGCACAAGGTTTGGAGGTGACGTCTGGGTACCTATGGCGGTTCTGGTAAAATGAAGTGCGACGATGATCCTGGTAAAAGAGGTCATCATCACCAGCAACGTAGGTGCCAGTGATATAAGTGTAAGTGTGATCAGAATCCTGAGCGCGCCATTCAGGGACCCATTTCCGTTGTCATAGGTAACAGTCACTGTGTTGGCGATATTGAGTTCCTTGAGATCATCAGGTGTCTCCGCAGTCCCGGGATCGTTTATATTGGTCCTCTCATCCTGACTGCCGGTCAGGTTGCGCTCCTGGTCCCTTGTTATATCCGTGGGAGTATCATCAATTATTATGTTCTCGGTGGCCCTTGACTGAACAGGCACAGAAAGGGCAAGAAAGGGAATTATAAAAAGACAAGCAAGCGCTGATAACAGCCACTTCCTCAAAAGAAATCCCGCTCCGGTATTAAGCTTTTCTTCTCCCCGATTTCTTTTCATTTACCCTTTTTTTCAACCTTAAACTTCTCAAGGATTTCCTTAAAGCTCATGTTATCTTCAGGATTATCCTCCCTGATAGTAATGTCCTCCCTGGATATCTCTCCCAAATTTGTAACTTCATCCTTGCCAACAGCTATAGCAACATATTTCTGTCCAATGCGGACAATCTGAATATACTTGGTTGTGGACAGGCGCATTGTCTCAATTACTTCAATATTGCCCGATGTATTCTTCTCCTTCTGATATCCCGCCATCCATTTTGTAAAAAAATATGTAACCGCAAGTACAATGACGAATATCAAAAGCATTGATACAAGCTGCAAATACGAATCCATAAAGACCGCTCCTATATTACTGAACTATTTCTGTAACGCGGACACCAAAGCTTTCCTCGATGACCACTACCTCTCCCTTAGCCACGAACTTGCCGTTTACAAGTACGTCCACAGGCTCACCGGCAACCTTGTCCAGCTCTATGATGGTGCCAGGAGCAAAATCAAGGATATCTGCAATAGGTTTGGCTGTGCGGCCAAGCTCAACAGTAACTTCAAGGGGAACATCCTTGATGATGCCTATGTTCTCTCCGCCTGCCATAATGGAAGTACCACCGGCAAAGTTCTGGAACTGGGCAGGCTGGATGTTCATGTTCATCATCTGAGGCATCTGCATCTGAGGCATTGCCATCTGCATCTGTGGCATACCCATCTGAGGCATACCCATTTGTGGCATACCCATCTGGGACATATCCATCTGAGGCATGCCCATCTGAGGCATGCCCATCTGCGGCATACCCTGGCCACCCATCATGGATGGATCCGGGCCCGGCATCGGAGCAGGCTCCGGAGCAGGCGCAGGTGCAGGCTCTGGTTCTGAGCTTCCGGCGTCTCCGGCTATAACAGTGTCCTTCAGAGTTTTGGCAAAATCTATGGGATACAGCTGCATGAGAGTTGAATCCACAAGATCTCCCACCTGCATCTTGAAGGATATCTTAACAAAGGTTCCTGTCAGGAACTCAGCGATATCTGACGGGTCGTCATTGATCATATCAAGAAGGGTTGCCTGAGGCGGGCTGATATCGACCTTCTGATTGATCATGGTAGAAAGAGATGTGGCAGCAGCGCCCATCATCTGGTTCATGGCCTCGGAAATAGCAGAAAGCTGAAGCTCACCGATCTCTCCATCTGTATTGGTACCGTCACCACCCATCATCAGGTCGGTGATGACCATAACATCGTGCTCTTTAAGTATGAGAATGTTGGTTCCATCAAGACCAACCGTGTACTTGATCTGAATAAATACACAGGGCCTTTCGTAGTTGGCTATTACATTCTCCCAATTCGCCAGCTCAACCTGAGGAGTTGTGATATTTACCTTCTGGTTGACGAGGGAATACAGCGTTGTTGCCGATGACCCCATACTGATATTGGCAACTTCGCCGATGGCATCTTTTTCAGTATCAGTCAAAAGAGATTCATCAATGGCATCTCCTCCAACAGGTACTGAACCGGCACCGGTATCCCCAAAATCCCCCATGCCGGAATCCGAAGGAGCATCTGCAGGTGCAGCATCGCCCCCGCCGGAAGTATCCATACCGGCAAGTAAAGCATTAATTTCGTCCTGAGATAACATTCCATCCATGCTCCTACTCTTCCTCCTCTCTTACAACCGACGTTATACGTACGGCATATTTGTCCTTCGCAGTTCCGGGCAGTGCAGTAAACTTGAAAATATTGCCCACATAGACCTGCATGTCTGTATTGACTCTGTTGTCGAGTCTGATAATATCTCCTGCCTGCAGATGAACGAAGTCATTGACAGAGACACTGCATTTACCAAGTACTGCCTTAACAGGAACATCCACATGTCTCACCATGGTCTCAAGATGATCCTGATAGTCTTCCTCCGCATTCTTTTGCATTGTGGAGAACCAGAACTTGGTATTAAGTTTGTCCATTACACTCTCTAATGTGAAATAGGGAAGACAGACATTCATAAGACCTTCTGTCTCACCTATCTTGATGTTGAGAGTGACAATGGCAATCATATCTGTAGGTGAAATAACCTGTGCAAACTGCGGGTTGGTCTCAATCCTCTCCATAACCGGATTGATGGCCACAACGTTCTGCCAGGGTTCAACCATGAGCTGCATGCAGATGGTTACAAGCTTCTCGATAAGCGGCATCTCAATATCTGTAAAGGGTCTGGGCTTATCCAGGCCGTTTCCCTCGCCCCCCAGCATCCTGTCGATAAAGGAAAAGCCGATATTGGCCTGCAGCTCGAGAATGATCGTTCCCTGCAGCGGCAGAAAACTGATAACTCCCAGGATAACCGGATTTGAAAGCGCATTGGAAAACTCCGAATATGTTACCGTCTCGGAATTAGCCACCGAAACCGTGACATTTTTGCGCAGGTACAAAGGCAGTGTCGTGGAAAGCAGACGCCCATAGTGCTCGTAGATCATCTCCAGTGTTCTGAGGTGCTCCTTGGAGAACTTGGCCGGACGCTTAAAGTCGTAATCCTTGACTTTCTTTTCGTCGGCGGCCTGCATCTGATCCACATCAAGTTCGCCGGTTGAGAGTGCTGACAGCAGACTATCTATTTCGCTTTGTGATAGTACTTCACTCAATGTGTATCTCCTCTAAAAACTCTTTTCATGCTTCCAAATTATCAGCTGTAAAGTACGCTTGAGAACTTAACATCATAGATGAAGTTCGAACCGAACATGTTCTGCACGTTCTCAAGAATTGTCTCCCTGGCGACTTCATCCATACCGCTCTGAAGCTCTTCCATGGTGTAGCTTGCCAGAGTGTTGGTGATCTCTGACTTAACAACTTCCTTGACGTTTGCAAGATTCTCCTCTGTGCCAAGGGTTGCATAATCTTCGCTGGCCTTGTTGAGGGAGAACACAACCTCCACAACCATGTAGTGGGTCTTGCCATCCTCGCCCACCTTAAGTGCTATGGTAAGCTTCTCGTCACCCGTAAATCCCCAGGTCGCCATATCCGTCACTGCAACGTTGCCCGATGCCGATCCGGAAAAGCCTCCTGTTGAGCCACCGTTGGCCTCAAGTTCAAGGGCAGCTGCAATATCAGAGATAAGCTTGGCCGTCTTGGAATTGGTCGTCATCACACTGAGCATCATAAAACCTGTCATTGCCAGATTGACGATCAAAAGTGCAAGAATGATAATTGACAAAAGATTTTTTTTCATTGGTTTTCTCCCTGTTTTAGTATGATGCACTTAAAGGATTGTATATCTTGATCTCAACGCGCCTGTTGCGGGCTCTGCCCTCATCCGTGGAGTTGTCCGCAATAGGTGAATACTGCCCCCTTCCGGTGTGTACGATATTGGCGGGGTCGAGATTGGTATTCTCAGTCAGGTAATAAAAGATTGTCAGGGCTCTGCCGGAGCTCAGCTCATCGTTGTTGGAGTATTTGCCGCCACCGCTCATGGGAACATTGTCCGTGTGTCCCTCAATCTCAATGGTGCCTCCTGCATAGGACTCAAGGATCTGTCCAACCTTCTGAAGTACAGGCAGGGCATCCTCCTTGACCTCAACCTTACCCGAATCAAAAAGAATCGAGCCCTGGATATCCAGCTGTACAAACTGGCTTGTGTAGTTGAGGGAAACCATATTCTCAATATCTCCCTCGTCCAAAGCCTGTTCTATCTTCTCTGCAAGCTCAGCAGATGCCTCAAGCTGTTCAGCCTCTGCGGCCTCAAGCAGCTCCTTCTGTTCCATTTCTCCCACAGCCTGCTCATCCTCATCCGAGTCCTCACCGCTCTGGGCAAGTCCCATTGATGTAACATAAGCAGACAAGGCATTGAGCTGTGAAACGCCATCTCCAACGAGTGCGCCCTCTCCAATCGCCATCTCACCACCGGAAAAGACACTGAAGGCCTGACTAAAGGAGGCAGCTACCTCCTCGAACTTGGACGCATCCATGGTCGCCATTGAGAAAAGCAAAACGAAGAAACAAAGGAGCAGATTCATCAGATCTCCGAATGTACCCTGCCACGCCGGTAGGCCGGGTTTTATTTCTTCAGGTTTCTTTGCCATTATTCTCCGCCTCCGTCGCCTGTACCGTTCTCAGCCTCGTAAGCAGCCCTTTCAGCAGGTGACAGGAAGGACTTGAGCTTCTCCTCAGTAACTCTAGGGTTCTCACCGGCCTGAATGGATAAAAGTCCCTCAATGACGATACTTTTGGTCATATACTCAGCATTACTCCTGGCCTTCAGCTTGTTCTCAGCAGGATAACAGAACCAGTTGGCAAGAACAGATCCGTAGAATGTTGTAATAAGGGCAACCGCCATGGACGGTCCGATGGATGAAGGATCTGACATGTTCTGAAGCATCAGAACCAGTCCCAGAAGGGTTCCGATCATACCCCAGGAAGGACCCATACCGGCAAGATCGCCAAAGAAGGAATAGTGGTCCTTGTGGCGCTCCGCCATGGCATCGATCTCAGCTTCCAGGATGCTCTTAACAAGCTCGGGCTCAGTACCGTCAACTATGAGGCCCACGCCCTTTTTCATGAACTTGTCCTCAATATTGCTGGCAGCCTCTTCCAGAGCAAGAAGACCTTCCTTTCTCGCTGTATTGGATAGATCAATGATGGTCTTGATAACAGTCTTGGTATCGTCTGCCGGCATCTTAAAGATCAGCGTGTAGGACTTAAGTCCGGACACAAAACTCGGCATACTCCTGGACGCCATAACCGCCATAAGAGCTCCTCCAAAGGTGATCATGGCAGACGGTGCATCAAGGAAGTAAACTACACCGGTGATTCCGGCTGAAAACACGATACTCAGGATCATGAACACAAAACATAATCCAACGCCTAGCAATGTCGCAATATCCACAACATTTCTCCCTTCACTTTTTGTTGAAATATCTTAACCCGAAAAAAGTCATGCTCCCGGGTTCATACATCAAAGCGAACAGTCTTTTACCATAATGATGCTTTTACTCTCCGCGGATCAGGTTGTAAATCTCCTGCATGCTCTCTTTAACAAGGAGCTTGCGGCCCGAGTACAGAATTAAGACTGTGTCGGGGTTTGCCTCAACAGTCTCGATCATATCCGGGTTTATTAATATCTTGCGGGTGTCCAGCTTGGTCAGTTCTATAATTCTGCTCATAAAAAGTGTTCCTCCGGGAAGTAAAGTTTCACAGTTTATCAAAATTTCAGCTCATTTTGAAACTTTATTTCTTCATAACCTAATTTTAACACTTTTTCAGGGCAAAATCTGTACTAAGTGTTTACAATTTGGACATATTTGTAGCATAATTTCATTTTGGGGATTTAATTTTGAAATTAAATTTTAGACGTCCTTATCCCCCAATACTCCTCCATGAAACACCACTATTATTTCCAAAATATTTAAAGGCATAATACTAGATATAGTGGTATCGATAACATTGTACCACTTTTCCATGTAGAAAACAGTATTAATTGCATAAAATTTTTATAATGAGATTATATTTTCTGATTATTATCGATTGGCACAAAACGTGACAGTTGCGTGTAAAAAGCCTTAAAAAATGGGCTTTAGCTTACTTTGATAATATAAAACGACCATAGAGCAAGTCCCCTCTCACCTGCAAGCATGGGCATCGGCTTACTTTGTAAGTATATAAAATGACCATGGCGCAAGTACAGTCTCTCCTGCAGGATTGTCGCCTCCCTCATGATACTCTCCTTCTGCCCCCGAGTACAGAACTGTCTCTGTGCCGTCTATGATGCTGCTAAGGTCAACATCACTTATCTCATTTTTGTAGAGATTGTAGATGCAGATGATACTGTCATCACCGTTAGTTCTCTTAAAGGCAAGGATGTTCTTATTATCTGTCTTTATTACTTCGAACTCCTCATCACGGTTTCCTGCAAAGAGTGCAGGATGCTCCTTTTTAAGATCTGACAGGTCCTTTATAAGCCCTCTGTAATCTCCGGTTCCTGCTGCCCAGTCTATTGTGTCTTTTTCCATAAAGGCGATAGCGTGGTCATAGCCTATCTCATCGCCTGAATAGATCATCGGAACCCCCGGCAGTGTAAATATCACACTCATCATTGCAGGGAGCACCTTCTCATCAAAGGCCTGTGTAATGGTCCTGTCATAGGAATTGACGTCGTGGTTGTCGAGATAATTCATCCCAAAGGTATTGTTGTCATTTCCCGGAAGATAGAGCTTAACCTTATCGGCTTTCTTCTGATCCCTCGCAACTTCAACAAGGGCCTCATAGAGTTTGGCATTATAGTTGGTATCAAAGGCATAGAGCAGATTGCTGCCGGCCATACCGCCAAGATCCTCTTCTATCATATAGACATCCTTTACTTCATCCAGAGCTGTCCTTGCCTCCTCCCAGAAATCTGCGGGAACACCCGGAGCATAATCACATCTGAAGCCGTCGATGTCGTACTCCTCTATCCAGTACTTCATGCAGTCTATCATCTCAAGTCTCATCTCTTTGTTGTCATAGTTGAGGTCAGCCACATCAGGCCAGCCCATTCCCTCAGGAGAAATGATCTGTCCGTCTTTCTGTGTATACCATTCGGGATGCTCAGTGATCCAGGCATTATCCCACCCTGTATGATTGGCCACCCAGTCCATCATCACCTTAAATCCCATCTCATGGGCCTTGTCCACCAGCTCCTTAAAATCTTCCTTATCTCCGAACTCAGGGTTTACATCCCTGTAGTCACTTACAGAATAATATGAGCCAAGTCTTCCAGACCTCTTAGTCTGAGAGATTGGATGGATTGGCATGAACCACAGCGTATTGATTCCCATGTCCTTGATTTCCTGAAGGTGCTCAGAAAACTCGTCAAAGGTTCCTGACGGCGTGTACTGCCTTACATTAACTTCGTAAAGAACAGCATCAGCGGTCCAGTCTGGAGCCTCTGAGATCTTACCCTCTCCTGCCGCTGTATTCTGCTCCGTACCAGCTTCCCCGGATGCTTCCTGAGCATTGTCAGTATTTCCGGGCATTTCCTGACCATTGCCAGCATTCTCGGGAACTTCCTGACCTGCCACAGAATCCTGCATCACAGTAATATTATCTCCTTCCATATTGGTAGCCTGGGATCCCTCCTTAGCAGTTGTCTGAACTCCCTCCGTAGCGGTTGTCTGAGAACCCTGTTCAACATTCTGAGTGGCCAAATCGCCTGAAGTACCAGCTGCTTTTCCACATCCTGATAAGAGCAGAGTTGCCGCAAGAATTGCACTTATAGTGCGTCCACATACGCCTCTCTTGATGTTATACATATTACTTTTTCCTATTTCTATTCTATTCATGCTTTCTCCATCCTAGATGAAAGTACCGCATTAGCAACAGAGTCTAATGGCGCGAGCGGCGGGTCCCATGGGGCGGTGGGCCGACGCGTCGAGGGCGACCGGTCGCATTATACTTACGACCGATCGCCCACCTTATTTCCGTAAACCTATATATTACTTGTTAGAATTGTATGTATCATAAGCTACCTGCTGGATGCTGATGAAGTCGTTGTATCCCATAGCCTCGAGCTGTGACATGTATGCATCCCACTGCTCGTTGATGCCGCCCTCGGTTACCCATGTTGCCTGGTTGGAGGATACGTATGCATCGATATCGCTGAACAGAGTTGCAAGAACGCTGAGCTGATCAGGTGTGTAGCTAACGTTGGGATAAGCAGGCTTTGCAAACTGCTTCATCTCGCCGTCAAGTGCAAGCTTGGAGGCATCGCCGTTCTCTGCTGCGTAGCTAACCTTGTCATTGAAGCCGTCCTTAACATACTTGGGACCGAAGTCTCTAAGTGACTGGATCCATGCAAATGTATCAGCTGAGTTGCCATCCTGGGGCTCAAGAACTGTGTATGTTCCGTCGTCATTCTTCTGTGTGCCTACGCCAAATGAGCCGTAGAAGTTCTGGATTGAAGCATCATCTGAGTAGAAGCTGTCAGCCCATGCAAGAAGGGGACCGGGATTCTCACAGGAAGATGTTACTACGAACTCATATCTGCTGTAGTTCCAGTGCTCAGGATCTGATGAGATGTACTGGTTTCCATCAGGACCCTTGAGGGCAGGAAGAGCAATGTACTGACCTGCATTTGCACCAAAGGTAGCATCAGCAGTCCATCCGGGAGCGCAGCCAACAATTGGTGTCTCGTTCATGAGCTTGGCATCTCTCATGGATGTATCCTCTGTGAAGAGCTCGGGATCGATGAGTCCTGCTGCATAAGCCTCATGCATCCACTCAACACCCTTCTTGTAGTTCTCTGTTGTAGGCAGATATACAGGCTTGCCGTCCTTGATTGCCATCATGTATGTGCTGTCAGCGCCTATCGTTGTGCCAAAAGGCAGGCAGAAGAACATTACTGAGTCAGCATAGCCCTGGCCGAAAGGAATCTCGTCATTAGGATCACCGTTGCCGTTGGCGTCCTCGTTCTTGAAAGCTGTGAGGACATTTATGAACTCCTCATAGGTTGTAGGTACCTCGAGTCCAAGGTTGTCGATCCAGGTCTTGTTGATGAACATCTGGTTGGCAACTGTGGGCCTGCAGGGCTTCTTGGAAGGAAGTCCGTAGATATGTCCGTCTGCTGAATATGCCAGAGCCTTCATAGTGGGATCCTCTTCCATGATCTTCTTGAGGTTGGGCATATACTCGTCAATATAGTCATCAAGGGCGATAAATGAGCCCTGGTTTGTCAGAATATCTGTCTCTGTAAAGCAGATCGATCCCATAAATGCATCGGGAAGGTTTCCACCTGCCATGAGCACAGCTTTTTTGTCTCCCCAGTCAGAGTTGAGGATGGTGTTCCAGTTAATGCTTATCCCCGCATCTGCTGCAGCCTGATCAGGAAATCCTGTGTGATAGTCCTCTCCCCAGTCGGCCCATCTCACTGTAGCAACCTCATATCCGCTTCCAGTAGCTGCTGCATCTGAAGCCGGAGCTGCAGTATCTGCTGATGAACCCTGAGACTCAGTAGTGCTCTCCTGAACTGTAGCTGAGCCGCCATCGCTGCTCCCGCATCCTGTGAATACGGCAGATAATCCCAACATTGCTGCCAACATCAAATAACTCTTCTTTTTCATTTTTTCTCTCCTTCTCTTTTATAAAGTGTTATCATCCCTTCACTGCTCCGATCATGACGCCCTGGTTAAAATATTTCTGCAGGAATGGATAAAGCGTCATTATAGGAAGTGTAGAAACCACAATAGAACCATATTTCATCATGTCCGAAAGCTGTCTGAGCTCCTGAGCCATCGTGCCTGTGGCTGCGCCAAGGAGTGACTCATTGGCGATAAGTATTCTTCTAAGGAGGAGCTGCAGAGGTATGAGGTTCTCATTTTGCAGGTATATCAGGGCGTTGAACCAGGAGTTCCAGAGGCCTACTGCTGTCCACAGTCCCACTACTGCTATCACTGCCTTGGACAGCGGCAATGCAAATTCAATGAAGTACCTAAGTGTGCTGCAACCATCTATCTGTGCTGCCTCCCAGAGTGATTCCGGAAGTGATGATTCAAAGAACGTCCTTGCCACGATTATGTTGTAAGTGGATACCGCAAAAGGCAGTACCATTACCCAGAAGGTATCGAGGAGCCCAAAGTTCTTGACCACGAGGTATGTGGGGATGAGTCCTCCGCTTACAAACATGGGTATTACGTAAAAGATATTTATGAATTTCCTGCCGGGAAGGTCTCTTCTCGACATGGCATAGCCCGCTGAAATATTGACTATGAGGGCTATAAGTGTTCCAACAATCGTATATACGATGGTATTGAGGTAGCTCTTCCAGATCTGGCTCTGCTCGAAGAGCTTCTGATATCCTCGCACATCTATGGTACTTGGCCACAGCCACACCTTGCCGTTTGCAACATCCGCCGGATTGCTGAAGGATGCTATGATGACAAACCACAGGGGGTAGACGACCATCAGGATCATCAGGACTGCAATGACGTGGAATATTATGTTCACCAGGGTATCCTGGGAGAATTTCTTGGTTTTCATGATAAGCTCACTCCTTTTTTAGAACAGACTGCTCTCGGTAGTTTTGCGTGCGATAAAGTTGACCAGTAAAAGAACCACAAGGTTAACAACAGTGTTGAAAAGTCCTATTGCTGTGGACAAGCTGTACTGCATGCTCTGCATACCCATCTTGTAAACGTAGGTCGAGATGATCTCGCTGCTCATGATGTTCTGGATATTCTGAAGAAGGAACACCTTCTCGAATCCGATCCCCAGGATGCTGCCGGCTCTGAGTATGAGTAGAACCTTTGCAGCACCCTTTTACACACCCATCTATTTTGCGGGAAAGGATGTTGGACTTCCCTTTGACATGCTGATATACTCGGATATCTTCGGCAATTACGGAAGGATCTTTTTCCTGCAGTTCCTGGTCTTTATGGCAGCCCTGATAATCATATTTATTACCGGCGGATATCTGATGCTCACCTACAGAAATGTCATCCGGCCCATCAGGATCTTTTCCGAGAACCTCTCCCGCCTTGACTCTGTGGAGGATCCTGCCCCTGCCATCGACCTCACTGACAACAGCATCAAGGAGCTCAACCAGATAAATGAGCAGTTCAAGAACCTGACCCACGAGATCACGAGGCTGAGGATCAACATCTACGAGTCGGAGCTTGAAAGGAACAGGTTCCAGATCCATTTCCTGCAGCAGCAGATCAAGCCCCACTTCTACCTCAACTGTCTAACCACCATAGACAGCATGCTCAGCATCGGTGAAGTGGACACTGCCAGGAAGATGCTGCAGTTCACCTCAAGGTATCTGCGCTACCTCTTTCAGGCTGACAAGGATTATGTACATCTTAAGGGTGAACTCTCCCACATCGAGGACTACATCAACATACAGAACCTGCGGCTTGGCAACACGATAAGCTACAGCCTCGACACCTCTGAGGAGTACGACACAGTCAAGGTTCCGCCCCTTCTCCTTATCACCTTTGTTGAGAACGTGATAAAACACGCAATTCCCCGGGAAGATATTCTGAGGATCAGCATCAGCTGTCGCAAGCCCGGCTCAGTATCGGAGGAGATTGCAAGGACTTTTGGGGACAAAGAATGTTTTGAGATAAAGATATCAGACAACGGGCAGGGACTTCCCGAGGAGACGATAGAGCACCTCTCCAGGCAGCTTCCAATAGCTGAAAACGGAGAACACATCGGGATAACCAACAGCTGGCAGCGGCTCAAGCTCCTGTACAACGACGCCTTCCTGCTAAAGGCAGCCAACTCTCCCGAGGGCGGCGCCATCATCACCATTGTGCTGCCCTATCAACCTATGGAATGATTTTTTATACCGATATTGCAAAAAGCAGGTAGTATATCAGGAATATCAGGAAAGGAAAACAATGAAAGCTCTGCTTGTGGACGATGACCGATTCGTCATAATTGCACTTCAAAAAGGAATAGACTGGAAGGGCCTTGGAATTGACGAGACTTTTACTGCTTACAATATTGCCGACGCCAAAAAGATAATAGAAACTGAGCAGATAGATCTTTTGCTCAGTGATATTGACATGCCTCACGGGAATGGCCTGGAGCTGCTCTCCTATATCAGGGAGAAGGGATTCACTGTTCCTGCGATATTCATGACTAACTATGCGGACTTTAGTTATGCCCAGAAGGCACTGGAACTCAAGAGCTTTCATTATTATCTCAAGCCCATAGACTATGATGAGCTCACCGGGATAATAAGAAGTGCACTGGAGGAGTCAGATGCCTCTGCGTCCAAGAACAGGACTGCCTTCAGGCAGCTCTGGTACAACTATCTCCTGCAGAGGCGCATCTCCTGCGATGATTTCTTAATATCAGCCAAAAAGCTGGATGCTGCCATGTCCGAGGATGACACCTACATATTGTCCCTCCTGCAGCTGTATCCCTACTCCCTGGGCGCTGACAACAAACTCATCTGCTCCTTTGCCGATATCAATGAGATCTCGGAGGATGTCCACAGCATTCTGGACTCAATATATGGGGCAGACTTCGCATCCCTTGGGATCTTTCTGGCCTATCACTCAGAAAACTTCCTGATGCTATCTCTCATCCCGCTTAAAAAAGGCGCATCAGATATGGCGAAAGATAATATAAGCCTGCTGTCTGAGGAGGTCATTGCAACCATCAAAAAGAAGTACGATATTCACGCCACCATGTATCTGTCACCCCCCTGCCGCACAAGAGAACTGCCGGGGGCACTTAATGATCTGATGGCCTTGCGATCAGGACATCCTGATAATCCGGATAAAGTTCTTTTGTCAAAAAAAGAGGGAAATGCAGAAAAGAGAACGCCTCCCAGGTTTGATACCGCCATTGCCTACGAAGCCTTAAAGTCCAATGATTTTGATCGGTTTTCCCAGCACTTCTATTCCTACATTAAGAACTGCTGTGCAAGCGGGTCCCTCACCGGCGACGTACTCTCAGACGTACATATCGAGCTCAACCAGATCCTGTTCTCATATCTGGGGGAGAACGGGATCCTGGCCGGGGAGCTTTTTAACAACGAGACCTATCACTTCCTTAGCCGCAATGTCAGGCTCTCCAACTACTACATGGATCTGTTCATCAGGTACATGACAGGGGTTGCGAGGCAATATCTGGAAAATGAGTCCGAGGATGAAAGTGCCGTCTCCTCTCTCCTCTCCTATGTCGATGCCCACTTCCAGGAGGAGATCAGCAGAACTGAGCTCTCGAAGATGTTTTTCTTTGACCCCGACTATATAACCAGGATCTTCAAGCGTGAGAAGGGCATGAGCTACAAGAACTACATAATAGAAAAGCGCCTGACCCTCGCCAAAAAACTCCTCTCAGAAACCGACTACGCAGTCCGCGATATCTCGCTGATGGTCGGTTATGACAACTACTCCTACTTCACAAGGCTCTTCAAAAAGAGCTACGGCATTACCCCCGCGGACTACCGTCAGGACCCTGACCTTCTATAATATGAGCGCCCGACAAAAGTCGGGCGCCTCATTATATCCTGTTAACTTTGATCTTGGAAAAGATGGGTCTGGATGCCATGTACTCTTCCAGTTCGCTGCTGCCTATATCGTCCATGGACATGTCTATGTAGATGGAATTCAGATAGTTCTGATACAGGCTGATCTGGTTGAATGCGGTGGTGGTACAATCCGAAGTAATGAACTGGTTTTTTTCTTCTCCAAGCTCATTTATTATTTTGTCCTTTTTATTATTGTCTTTTGTCAGAATATAGACCAGCTTGTCCTTGTCCTTGTGTGCCTCTGCGGACCTCCAGCTGGCGAACTGAGCCTTGCCCCTTGCCTTGGCTTCATACAGGGCATCATCAGCTAGGTTGTACATGGCTTCGAAGGTAATCCCCATGTCATCGGCGATCATGCCGATACTGCAGGAGAACCTCTTGGCATCACCAACCTTGAGGATATTGAGCTCGTGGAGAATATTCCTGCACCTGTCCTCTATGAGCTTCTGTCCGTGGGAAGGGAGGTTGGTTACCATGACCATGAACTCATCCCCGCCGACACGGCCTATTATGTCCCCGACTCTGAACTCCCTCACAAGGAGCTTGGCAAAAGCCTTGAGGACGTCATCTCCTGTCTGATGGCCGTATTTGTCATTGACATGCTTGAAATTGTCAAAGTCAAGGATAAGGAGCATATAGATGGTTCCGGGCTCTCTCTCCTTAAGCGCTTCTCTGCACCCCTCCTCGAAGGCTCCCTTATTTTTGAGTCCCGTCAGAGGGTCTTTATTACTCTTTTCCTTAAATTCCTTCTCCTCCGAAGCCGTCTGGGCCTGATTGCCCGAGTATACCATGACGACGAGGATAGAGAGGGTTATCACCGCTACTCCTGCAAAGACCTGAGGCCAGCTCGCGGCGTACCCAAGAGCAATCCGGTGCACCAGCAGGTACTCTATGAACATGACCGCTTCGCTTGCTGCAACAACCGGTATATAGTCGGTATAAAAGGCAGGAACCAGCATGAACAGCGTCTGCATGATGATAAGGTGCCTGTCGTCATTTATGACCGTCACCTCTATCAGGGAAAAAATCGCAAACAGGACCAGATAATGAATAATGACTATTACACGGGTCTGCTTGAAGGTGAGCTTTTTTTTGGACAAAATAAACTTATGCTCAAGTGCAAAAATGGCCATGCATGCGAACAGAACCCAGAAGCACGGCTCGGGCAGCTTCCCCGGGATATTGGTGAACCTGAATATCAGATAGCACACCGATACAACGGTCAGACAATTGCAAAAGAGCTTCAGCAACTGGATATTGCGTTTCGCAAGATTCTCTTCCCTCGATGAAACAAAGTAATCTATATTGTCAAGCAAATCAAAAAATCCTAAAAACATCTGTTTCTCCTATCGAATATGGCCTGTGTGAAATGATCAATTATCATTAAAGCACAACATTATTATTCTATTTATAGTTTATTTAAAAAACTGTATTAATGCAATAAATAGTAAAAACACAATTTTGTTCATTATCAAGGCTGCTGAATGACCGGTATGTCATGACCTGTTTTATTCCGTCGGCAGGTTGCCGGGGGAGCTCTACCAGTCACTTGGACCAGTCAAGGGGACGGTTCTTTTGTCACGTTTCGCTTCACAAAATGTGACAAAAGAACCGTCCCCTTGACTGGTCCAACCGTAGATTCTATTTTATTTCACTCTGTAAATCTTAAATGTAAATGACACCTTCTTATTGGACATGAAATAAATGTAATGGTCGTATGTGTCCTCAAGTATTGCCACGGAGGTTGCCGTTCCGGTCTTGCTTCTTGCTTTGCTGTTTCCGGTAAGGGTCTTGTAGTATTTTTTTGAAACAAGGTCTTCCTGCTTGTATGCTGCGTAACCTATTCCGTAATTGTACTTCTTGTAAAGCTGATGTACTACATAGTCGCCACCCTTTAGTTTTGACATTTTGATATTGTATGTTCCGTATTTAGGAAGTACGAACCTTATCAGTCCATTGTAGCTTCCTGGATGTCTTTTATCCTTGTTAAGAGTCAGCTTGTATAACTTGCCTGCTTTTATGATCGTAGACTGCTTATCGGCTGTTTTGGTCTGATGGTCCCAATACAGGCCCTTAAGTTTTTTGTTGATTGTTGCAGCTTCAGAGTGTACCGGATAAATCAGCCCAAGCAGAAAAACTGCAGCAAGCACTAACCCAAGTATTCTGATCCTTTTCCTGTTTCTTAATAATACTCTCATAAGAATTCCCCCTTTCACATTAAATACAATCAGTCTTCTGATTCCTCTGTATCATCTTCCGGCATAGCATCCAGAACCTGTTCATCCACATCGTCAGAGCCCTGGTCTTCAGGCTCATCCTCTGTTTCAGAAATAATGATCGGATTCTCTGCCGGTTCCTCAGATGATTCTTCGTAGGATTCTTCCGGCTCGCTGTCTACGGAAGCTTCCTCCTGAGTTGATTCGTCCAAGGACTCGTCAGATCCTGAAGGCTCAGAAGAATCTTCATTACCGCCGGTACTTTCATCAGATGGAGTTGATTCTTCTGATGATTCTGATGATTCTGAAGCTTCCTCTACTACTTCATCGTCACCTGAACTTTGCGCATCCTCTGAAACAGACTCGGAAGATTCAGCAGATTCTGAAGACTCTTCAACGGTCTCATCTTTATCCCCGTCTTCTTCAGAAGCATCTACAGGTGTTTCTACAGTAGTTTCTTCATGTGTTTCTTCATATGTTTCTTCTGCAGCTTCTTCATGTGTTTCTTCTGCAGCTTCTTCATGTGTTTCTTCTGCAGCTTCTTCATGTGCTTCTTCTGCAGCTTCTTCATGTGCTTCTTCTGTAGCCTCTTCTACTGCTTCTGAAGTTTCTGTAGTCTCAGAACTGCTCTTTACATCGGAAGTGGACGTTTCAACTGCTTGCGCAGTCTCTTCCGGGGCCTGCTCATCAGTTCCCGATGTTTCATCATCTGTCTCATCATTCACTTCTGAATCTTCATCAGCTGTCTCATCATTCACTTCTGAATCTTCATCAGCTGTCTCATCATTCACTTCTGAATCTTCATCAGCTGTCTCTTTTGCATCTGCATCATCATCAGAAATCTCTTCTGTTGATTCATCGTTGTGGTCATCCTCGTTTTCAACAGTTTCAGTTGTTCCGGAAGACTCGCCCATATCTTCAGTAGTCTCAGAAGTATCTCCTGACGCCAATGCATCATCAGAAGCATCTGTGGCATCTTTGCTATCTTCAGCCTGCTGATCGTTGTTTTCTTCAGTCGCCTCATCAGAGACTTCTGAAGTCTGATCTGAAGTTTCTTTTGCAGTAAGGCCACCTGCCCCCTCGGAAGTATCTTTAGTCTCATCTCCTGTTATTGCCAATGCCTGATCATCATTTTTCTCAGGAACTGCGTCAGTCTCTTCCCATGTGAATCCAGCAGCCAGGTCATCGTCAGGAATCAGGTTATAATCAAAGGAAACTCCTGAATCATCAGAAACCTCATCGACTGAATCATCGATTTCTTTTACACTATTACCTTTATCATCGCTCTCGGCATTTACTGATGTATCTTCTGAAGTCTGCTCATCCTTTGATGCAGAATCTGTATCCTGAGTTTTCTCAGAATCTTCAGCAAAAAGCAACTCTGAGGCAGTCTTATTTGTCTCGATTCGCTCAGCCACTCCGGATGTATCGGAATCATCCGCAGCATCGTCTTTTATATTTCTGATCTTCGCAGCCTGCTCGGATTCAACCTGATCATTGCTGATCTTGGCAATCTGGCTGCTAGTTGACGAACCGGTTATGCCGTCCCCTGAGGTTCCTCCGCTCTTAAGAGCAGCCTTTTTGTTTACAGTAGATGAAGCATATTCGCTGTCATCAGTTATGGCATAGGCCTTCTGCTTGTTCTTGAGCAGCCCCTTATTGAGCTGGGTCTTATTGGTATCCGCAAAGTCTATCAGAAGAGACCCATTGGCAGTCTTCTTATCAGTTGAAGACTGGTGCAGATAGTTCAAAAGATTTGTGCAGAACTTAACGGATTGCTCATCTGTAGTATCATTTATGATGAATTTCGATTCAAAGTCCTGCGTATCCTTGTACAGAGACTTTCCGTTGACCTTTGAAGCACTTGCGATTATCTCATCAAGTGTTTTACCATTGTGAAGATCCTCAAGTATGCTGTTAAGGCCTCCCAGGATCACTGAACTGTCAACTCGAAGATTCCCCTTTTCCAGGCTTCCGGTAATCGCTTCTTTATTGTACTGTTTAGCCCTCATATATGAGAGGTACATACATGCAAGATACCCGGTAATATAATCGCTCTCCACATCGCTGCCGTTGAGTTTATGTTCCGGATTGTTCTTGTAGGACTGCTTCATAACCGCTTCAGAGAACACAGTCTTTTTATCGTCATTGTAATACTGATAGTACTCATCGCGCCAATACTGGAACATGTTCTCTACAGTGCTTGCCACACCCTCAGAAAACCACTTGGGATATTTGAGCTCATCCTCTGCAGCAAGATCATACGTCCCATCAGATTTGTCGTACTCCCAGCCGGTCATTCCGGTGCGTGTGTAATCCGACATGAACGCATGCATCATCTCATGTATCAGGGTGTTGTCCAGATTCGAATAGGCATCATCAGCGTTGAACTCATATTCTCCGGTCTCCGGATTCTGTTCATAGAAACCGCCCGCATTGACGGAAAGTCTGTACCTGATACTTCCGCTGCTGTCGCTGAGTACATCAACAGAGGCAAGAGACCTGGATTTCTCCTGGGTCTTGCCATCTTCATCATAATATGTGTCGTAATAAACGTATAATCCCAGATCCTTTCCAAGCTCACCCTTCATTGCGGCTTCTTTAAAAGCCGGGAATTTACTTGTCAAAAGATTTGCTGCCTCAGGCTCAAGTGTGTTCTTGACCCAGTTTACCAGAGCAGCCAGCTTATCAACGCCAATTTTGTTTATTACATTTTCATCGCAGTGTGCCTCTACCAGCTGCTGGTTCTCCTCATCGGTAAGGTTAGTGGCCGGAGGCGTACTGTCATTATCTGTTGCCGGAGTCAGATAGGGCTCTGACGGTTCCGGTTCAGGATCAGGTTCCGGGTTCACCGGTTCAGGATCTGCAGGCTTTTCCGGATCAGGATTTACAGGATCGGGCTCATTATAGTGTTCATCACTGTCTGAGTGTTTCCTGGTTTCAACCTCCGTTTCCGAAGCAGCTTCATCCACCGAAGAATCCGGAACATTTAACTTAAATCCGGTCACCTCAGGGAGAACAGCAGAAATATATGTCACTCCGCCCTCAGGCATAGACAGCGTAGTCACACCATTGTTTCTCATCATGTCAACAACGAAATCCGGCATCTGGATGTCATAACCAGTGTTCTCTCCCAAAACAAGTGTACATCCTTCAGGCATATAAAAAACGAACACGGGATAACTCTTAACAATATCGTCAATTTCTATAGCGACGTGTATTATATCTCCGTCCTTATTGACCCAGATAACAGGAATATCCCAGGAATAGCCGTCATCAGTCACAACCGTCGCAGCCTCATCCAAAAGCGAACCATTTTTAGGCATGGCCAGATTTGTAATAGCCAAAGACTTTACAAATCTGGTTCTGCCATCAGACATCGTAGTAAAATAGTCTTTCTTTGGACTTTTCTTCAGCTGCTCTGTCTGCGAAATAGCATTAGTAATAATGCCTGCATCCTTCGCATCCAGCGGTGCAGCCTGGGCCGTCAATGCATTTATGTGAGCTGTAAAAAGAACTATGCTGAGTATTACACTCAATACCCTTGTACTTTTCTTCATATCATCAAGGCCCCCTCAGCCTGATAATCTTTTTTATCTTAGTAGTCTGTATGCCTGGACCTTTACATTCTTTCCAAGTCCCTTCTTTTTGAATGCAACCTTGTAGGTTGACACCTTAGACTTCGGAACCTTGATCACAACCTTTTTCCCGATTCCGGACCAGGCCCCGTCAGATAATGTTTTTGTCGTGATATAGCTGCTCTTGACATAAATAGTCTTGAGCTTTTTACATTTTCCGGCAAACTGTCTTCCAAGCTTGTATGTCCTGGCTGGAAGATTGAGGCTCTTAAGTGACGAACATCCATAGAACGCCCTGGCTCCAATTGCCATAACATAAGTCCCGACCTCCAGTGAATTAACCTTGATGCAGCCGTAAAATGCCTCACTTCCGATCTTTTCAATATTGGTCCCCATCTTGACCTTCACAAGGCTCTTACAGTTCTTGAACGCTTTTGCGTCAATCTGTGTAACTTTGTAGGTCACACCATTTGATGTCACAGTGTTGGGTATGGTAATTGATGTCAGATTCTTATTGGAAGGTACCTTATACTTTACTGTCTTGTTTTTACTGGAAGAAACAACATATTTGGAATCCGACTTCTTGTCATAAATCGTAGTCCCTATTTTTTCCGCCTTGGCAGCCTCTACCTTGGTCCACTGTGCAGTAAACTTTACTACATCAAGGCCATTTACCTTCAGCATAGCCTCTGAGATTCTTACAGTGCCCTTGTCATCGGCGTAATAGGTATTGCCGCCCAGTGTATACTTCCAGTTATTAAAGACGTATCCGTTCTTGTAATAGGTATTTTTAGGCAGAACTTCGTTTACCCCGGCAGTATATACAACTTCATCCATCACTCCGCCGCTGGCATTATTGCTGTCGAAAACGGCGGTATATAAATATGGATTTGACTTATCTTTCTGATCACCTGTGTTATCAGTGTTCTGATCCCCGGTATCAGTTTTCTGCCCCTCATTCTTATCGTCTTGTGCGCCTCCGCTCTGAGGTGCATTGATATCTCCCTGTGCTGTCTGGTTCCCGGATGTATTATTGCTTCCCTGAGAGCCCTGGTTCTGGTTATTGCCTCCGGAAGTTCCCTGGCCCTGAGATCCGTTTTGTCCACTCTGGGATCCCTGGTTCTGATTCTGGTCCGGAGTTACATTGCCGTTATTATTATTTCCACCGTTGTTATTGCCGCCATTGGTTCCAGTACCGCTGTTGTTTCCGCCGTTGTCAATACTACCGCCACCGGTTCCTGTTCCATTGTTGGTATTGCCGTTGTTTCCACCGTTGTCAGTGCCACCGCCACCGGTTCCTGTTCCATTGTTGGTATTGCCGTTGTTTCCACCGTTGTCAGTGCTTCCGCCACCGGTTCCTGTTCCATTGTTGGTATTGCCGATGTTTCCACTGTTGTCAGTACTACCGCCACCGGTTCCTGTTCCACTGTTGGTATTGCCGTTGTTTCCACCGTTGTCAGTACTACCGCCACCGGTTCCTGTTCCACTGTTGGTATTGCCGTTGTTTCCACCGTTGTCAGTGTTACCGCCACCGGTTCCTGTTCCACCGCTGGTATTTCCGCTGTTTCCACCGTTGTCATTGCTACCGCCACCGGTCCCTGTTCCATTTCCGCTGCTGTTACCGCCGTTGTTTCCACTGTTGTCAGTGCTACCGCCACCAGTCCCAGTGTCTCCAGTAGTTCCACCGCTAGTGCTTCCGCCTTCTGTTCCACTTCCACCGGTCCCAGTTCCGCCTGTAGATTCGCCTTCTGTTCCACTTTCGCCGGTCCCGGTTCCTCCGGAATTTCCTTCGTCATTTCCATCGCCTGAATCAGAAGAACCTCCTTCTGTTCCATCGCCGTTCTCACCGTCCTGCCCAGGCGTTCCCGCTTCTTCCTCATACACATCTGAAGTGTACCCATGCCACTTAGGAGAGGTAAACCCTACAGCACCACTCTTATATAATACAGTTACCTTTTTGCTCTCAAACGCATTCTCGTCCTCTGCAGGAGCATTTCCACGGAATTTAACTGTATCCAGCAAGGTTCCCTTAAAAGAGCTGTCCTTTAAATCTGTAACAGTTGACGGAATAACCAAAGTCCCTGTCAGCTTTGATTTGTTGAAGGCAGCTTTTCCAACGACAGTAAGCCCCTCCGGAAGGATAAGGGTCTCAGCGCCACAGGAATCAAAGGCATAGTCACCAATTGACTTAACAGAACTGCTTAATGAAATTCCTGTAAGGGCTGCACATCCTGAAAAAGCATATTCAGGCACTCTGTCAATATGGTTTGAAATACTTACTGTTCCGCTTATTTTGCTGGCACCCTTAAAAGCATTAATGCCTATAGTCTGGAGGGTTGATGGAAGTGAAATTGTTCCGTTCAGATGTGTGCAGCTCGAAAAGGCATCATCACCTATGTATGTGACACCCTCGGGTATGATAAGGTCTCCATATATGATCGAGCTGGTAAAAGCATTTTTGCTGATTTTCTTTAAGGTTGAGGGAAATTTGATAGGAGAAGGATATCCCGATTTGGTGCTGAATGCGTTTTCCCCAATACTGGTTACACCTTCTTCAATAATAATGTTTGTTATATTAGCTGCCTTGATCTTGTTTACAGTGTCATCCGACCAGGGAGACTTGGTACCATGCTCAGATACTGTGCTGTAGTCCCACATGTCACCGCTTCCACTGATTGTAAGTGTATAAGTGCTGCTATCACCGGTAACCGTGTAAATCAGATTATCACCACAGAATCCCTTGCTTTTTAAAGCGGCATGGGATGTAAAATCCACGTTGGAAAACACAAGTCCCGCCACAATCGGAATCATCAGCAGTTTTGAAATTAGAGATAAAAGAAATGTTTTCGTGTGATATTTGAATCCCATAATGGAATAACCTCCGTTATAAAAAAGAGAAATATATACATTCCCAACCTTATTTTATCACCGAAATATAAACAATGAATTAACGTGAAATTAAACTACCATAAAAGAAAAAACTATCCCCCTAAGTATATCGGTGCTTCCGCCCCTTATACTTAGAGGGATATATGTTTTTTCATTATAGAATATTACTTTTATGCGATTATTCTAATTTATCTCTTAAGGTTTGTGAGTTCCTCAAGAAGTGTATCAGATACAGTTATGATACGGCTGTTAGCCTGGAATCCACGCTGTGTTGTGATCATCTCTGTAAACTCCTTGGAAAGGTCAACATTTGACATCTCCAGAACGCCGGTGCTCATGTAGCCACCATCAGCTGTTATGTCCTGGATAGTTGCAACACCTGAGTTAAGGGTTGTTGAGTAGAGGTTGTCACCTTCTTTTGAAAGACCTGATGCATTTGCGAACTGAGCTGTTGCAATCTGGCCAAGGAGCTTGGTCTGTCCGTTTGTATATGTGGCATAGATCTGTCCGTCGGTGCTGATGTTGATACCGTTCATCTCGCCCACTGCACGTCCGGTGTTGAGGCTCTTCTTGTCACCCTTTACAGCCTTGATGGTTGCTGTTCCATTGGTGTTGTAGTTGGTAACTGATGAGAAGTCCACTTCTATCTGTCCAGAAATCTTTGTAGTATCATTTGGCAACATCTGATGTCCAAAAGGCTGAAGCCCTTCAACACTCTGATCAAATCTCATTAATATTTTTTTGTTGGTATTATTACCGCCTGCGCTTTCAATATCACCTGTTTTAGGATCAAATGCAAGAGTAATAGTATCTGTATATGAACCATCTATATAAAAGCCAAAATTCTCTCCAACGATAACATCATCATTCTGTATAGAATTACCCTTTGAATCAATAATATCATTAAGTGATAGTTTGAACTGATGATCCACCTTTTGCGTTTTTGTATCATCTGTATAAATATTCTCAATCTTAAATTTGGCAGTATACAGATATCCCTTATTATCATAAAACTCAAGGGTCATCGTCTTGCCTTCATCAGAATTGATATTTCTGTCGTTATCGTCGATATTACCACTGATGAGCGCTGCGTCTGTTGCTGCAGGAGCGTATGTATAGTTGTCAGAGTTCATGAGCTGAAGGCCCTCAAGCTCCTTGGACTGGTCAACCAGGATCTCTCCTGTGTCCTTATCTGTATAAGCAACCCAGCCCTGTACCAGATATCCGTTTGCCTGCATTGCAAGGTTTCCGGCACCATCGATGAAGAATGAGCCGTCTCTTGTATACATATTTGTGCCGGTTCCGTTGTCAACTACGAAGAATGACTTGCCGGCGATCATGATATCAAAGGGGTTGTTGGTTGTCTGGCTTGCGCCCTGTCCTTCGATTGCTGTTGCAATGGCGCCTGACTTTGCACCAAGACCGATCTGACGGGAGTTTACACCGCCTCGTGTCTGTGTAGCAGCAGATGCTGTCTGTGTGGTCTGGTACATAAGATCTGAGAATGTTATAGACTGTGACTTGAAAGAAGTTGTATTTACGTTTGCAATGTTGTTGCCAAGAACGTCCATCTTGGTCTGGTGGGTCTTAAGACCTGCAACACCAGAATAAAGTGATCTCATCATAAGACATTGTCCTCCATCATATAAAAAACAAATTGTGATTTTGGACGAAGCTCTTATTTGCGGTCTGTCCGGCTGTCTGTCCGGCTCAGAAGATTTCCTGGTAGAAATGTCTTTCTACTTCGGTCCAATCATGCAATAACCGCTCCGTCTATGTTAGTGAATACATTGCTCTTGTTTTCAGTCTGATCCATTGCTGTCACTACTGTATTGTTTGGTACGTTTACTATAAAGGCCAGCTGGTCTATCAGTATGAGTGAATCCTTGATGCCCTTCTCACCGGCCTCTGCCTTTCCCTGATTGAGTCTGTCCATCTGATCCTGTGTCAGCTCGATGTTCCTAAGACTCAGTCTGTTCATGGCATGTTTTGAAAACTTTACAGGTTCTTCACTACCCTTTATATCGGATGCTTCCTGTATTTTGTTTAGAACAGATGCAAAAGAATTTGCTCCTGCAGGCAAAGAATTTTTATCCCTGCCTGCAACAGGAGTCTTGGGGTTTAAGTATTCATTTTGGACCTGTCCTATTGAATAGAACTGACGATCATCCATTATCATCCTTAAGTCCTCCTCGCCAAATATCAGCTCTTTCCATCAGATGTCCGAAGGTCATCTTCCCTCAGTTCGTCAATGCGGTTAACATACTGCATAAGAGTTGTGACGTAGTTCTTGTCCATAAGGCTCTTTGCCCTGTCTGTCATATTCTCGGTGTATACCTTGTACATGGCATCTATGGTCTCGCCGTGCTCCTCATCTGAGATCATCTCCAGAGCAGGAAGCTCGTCGATAGCCTTCTGGAAGTCTGATATGATCTGAAGTGCATTGGTGTAGTTGCTGTCGAGGACTTCAGTCACATCCTCGATGTCATATCCCACACCGTTGATGTTGAGGTATGCCTTGTTGCCGCTGTAGGTAACATAATCAACAACGCCCTGTACCTCTTTCTTCTGTCCTGTATCGGAATCGGACTGGCTGATGGTAACTGTTTTTCCAACCATCTCCGAAGCTCTTGAAAGGCTCATGGCATTGGCCATGTTGGACAGCTGCTCAACCTGTGTGAATGTGGCGTACTGGGAAATATACTCAGTGTTGGATGTGGGCTCCAGGGGATCCTGATATTTCATCTGTGCTACCAGGATCTGCATGAAGGCATCCTTGTCATAGCCGTTTTTCGCCGTGCTCTTATCGGTATCGTTAGTTCTCGCGTTGGTTACTTCACCGTTTTGAATTATTGCTCCTACTGAATTAACGTCTGCCATAAAGATTTACCTCTTTTCCATATCAGGCACTGTAGTCAACAGAGTTTCCGTTCATAGCCATCATCTGAACTGCGATCCTGTCAGCATCACTTGCTGCAATATCAGCAGCCTCGTCTTCTATTTCGGAGAGATTGATCCTGCGAAGAGGCTTTGTCCTCTTTCCATCATTAGCTTCGTCTGATCTTCTCTCATTGCCCTGCTCCAGGTTCTGCTCGAAGCCGTGGCTTGAAATAGTAACTTCAACGGATGTGACCTTGATGCCCTGCTCCTCGAATTTCTGCTGGAGCTGAACCATCTGGCTCTCAACAGCCTCTTTTACTATCTGGTTCTGAGCTGTAAACTTGGCTGTGATGCCGTCCTTGCCGCTTGTAAGGAGTATGTTTACATTTCCAAGGCTTGCAGGATGAAGTGCCAGCTCCATGGAGGTCTCCTCTGTTCCGGCTGAGATGGTTATCTTCTCAGTTATCTGACGGATTATGTTCTCCATCTGAGCCCTGTCTGTGTAGGCAGTATTCTGAGTCTCACTTACATTTACAGCAGCCTCGGCGATGTTGTTCATCACCTGATTAAAGAGATTCTGAGGCTGAGCCTGCTCACCAAGCTGGGACTTGCTGCCTGACTGCCTGGAACTCGTGGAACCATTCTGTATATTTACTTCAACTTTTTCTTCTACAGGAGTTTCTACTGAAGATTTTTCAGTGAACGCCTCAGACTGTGGTGCTTTTGTCTGCCTAGTTACTTTTGTATCTTTGGTTTCAGGTGTTTCCTTTGTTTCAACTGATTCAACAGCTTTTTTGTTTTCTCTTATTTCGGTCTTTGGAGCTAAATCCTCCTGTACCACAAACTCTTCTTTTGTGGCATCTTCGGTATTAGCATCCAGGGACTCCTGAAACATTCCATCAAAGCTCTTGCCCGCATCATCAATAGCGGTCTGCAGCTCTTCCTCTGATAGATCGAACTCATTCATAAGCCCGCTCTTCATACTTTCCGCACCCTCCATGAGGTCCTGCAGTGAAGTATATATATCAGAATCTGTTATAAGATCTGCGCTTGTCTCCTGCCCGGCAGCCTGTATCAGTACCTGCTGTAAATTGGCGGGATTCAAAAGATCTGTTGCCATAAGACCAAGTACCTGCATTGCGTCTACGATATCTTCTTCTGAAATATCGAAGCTCTCAGTCATTTGAGAGATCAGGTCCTTTACGTCTTCCTGGATGGCACTTAGCAGCTCGGTATCTGTTTCTGTATCTACGGTTATAGTACTAAGTAAATCCGGTACCAACATATCCTGTGTATCATTTGGAACTACGATTTCTTCAATTACTTCGACAGCTTCTTCAGTGATCACTGCTTCCTGATTGGTTACATCAGCTTCATTACCCTGCTGCACAGAATTATCTGCAACTGTCTGTACCGTTACATCATTTACGTTATCGGTATTCTCTGTTACTGCTGTGTTGCTGTCATTTGCAGTATTTAATGTAACATTCTCTTTATCAGTATTTCCTGATTTTAAAGCCTTTGTATTATTGTTTGTGATCTGTCTGTTGTCCTTTGAAGCTGTAGCTGTCTGCTTTGATACATCTGTAGTCCTGGTCTGCCCCAGGTTATCAGTGACCTTGTTCAAAACCTGGTCAAATCCATTTGTTTTAGCCTGAAGATTGTTTTTTGCATTTGATACATTTGAGATATTTGAAACGTTTACCGCCGCAGTGCCCTGCATCATGTAAGCCTGCATGAAGCTTACTGCATTATTTGCACCGCCCATTTAGATCCTCCTTTCATATTCATTTTTACTTAAGCAAACATAAATCTGCCTATATACTGTCGCTTATTATATCGACCCATTGGCAAAAAACTTTAGTATCATCCCGTGACTTTTGTTCCTTTTTGCTCAAGGGCGGTAGGTTCATTGAGCTGAGTGATCTTGGCTGCATTTTCTTCCTTCATTGCAGCAAGAATATCACCTCTATTCTCAACAGACATCTGTGCCAGGATCTTGGCCACAAGCTCAATCTGATTCTCCGCAACCATCTCGTCAAAAATCTTGGCAGCTGATTTGGCCTTCATGCCGGAATAAGTGGTGGCAAAGGCTTTTATTGCAGAGTCCTCAGCGCCGCTCTGAACAATCTGTCTGTAAATCTCTGCGGCATTGTCGGGATCTATCAGCTCATAATACTGCTGGAAGTTCTCAGGGTCCGGAGATGCATCACCTAAAACAACCTCCTCGTAGAATTTCTGCTTTTCCTCATAAAAGGCTTTCTGCTGCTGTTCAAAGGGCTCCAGTCTTGCGACTTCAGCCTTCAGCTTCTCATTCTCTGCATCCAGGAGTGCATTCTTTTCCATCTCGGCCTGGAGAAGCTGCTCTATCTTCTTGTTATAGGCCTGGGCATCCTCCAGTGTGGTGATACCGGATTCCCCTTCGCCCTCTGTTCCCTCGGCGACTTCGGTCTGGACAGGCTCCTTGTTCTTCTCAACTGAGCCCTCAGGCAGAATGAGGTTGATGTAAGGCACATCCTTGATGAGGGGCGCGAGAATATCAGATCCAAATCCGCCCACGTCAAGCTTTACAAGAAGCGCCATGATTGCAAGCCAGATAAGGATTATAAGAAATGTAATGACAAGGGTTGCAAGCCCGCCGGCGTTGTCACCATTTATCTCGGCAGTCCTGTCAGCGAACTCTCTCTCCTTTTCCTTCTGGGCCTTTCTCTGCTCCTTGAGGGTCTTCTTATATTCTTTTCGGTCAGCTTTCAGTTTCGCCCTGGCGGCCTTGGGGTCGTCGGGGGATTGCAATAAATTGGTATCAGCCATCTTTTACAGTTCCTTCTGTTTTTGTCCGTAGGTGAAGCTGGTGCGCTGGTCGTTCTCCTTGGCCTCCTCCTGCTTCTCCTGTTCAAGATATTCAGCAAACGCCCTGTCCCTCAGGGTCTCCTGCATCTTTCTCTCCTGAATGTTCCTGGTGAGCTTGACTCTGACTTTCTCAAGTCTCGCCTCATACTGCTTGATCACCTGGGACTGCTGCTTGATCATGGCATCCATCTGGGCAGTGGCAAACTGGTTGTCCAGGATCTCCTGGAGCTTCAATGATTCCTCATTCCTAAGCTCCTCCGCCTCCTTCAGATACCTCTCTTTTCTCTGAATATATTCCTCAAGTATATCAAGCTGCTTGTTGTACTCAGCCTGGGCCACAGCAAATTCCATCTTGGTCTGATTCTCAGTCTGCTGCTTGATATTGAGGACGCTCTGCATCCGGTAAACAAATCTTGCCATGAGGTATATCCTTACTCACTAAACATTTGGAGCAGCATCTGGCGCTCTTCTTCAAAGCTGAACTTCTCATCCGTCTGCTGCATCAGGTACTCATTGACCTTCTCGATCTTTGACACCGCATAGTCGATGTTTTTATTGGCGCCGGACCTGTAGGCTCCAATATTGATCAGATCCTCAGCGTCGTTATAGGTGGCAAGAACAGTTTTCAGCTTTCCTGCAGCTTTCTTGTGCTCCGGATCGGCTATTGCCGACATACACCTGGATATACTTGCCAGCACATCTATTGCAGGATAGTGATTCTTCTGGGCAAGCTTCCTGTTTAGAACAATATGGCCATCCAGTATACCTCTTGCGGTATCCGTTATGGGTTCGTTCATATCATCACCGTCCACAAGAACAGTGTAAAGACCTGTTATGGAACCCCTTCTTGACTTGCCTGCTCTCTCAAGGAGCTTGGGCATCTCAGCGTAAACAGAAGGAGGATATCCCCTGGATACAGGGGGCTCACCGCTGGCCAGACCGATTTCTCTCTGGGCCATGGAAAAACGGGTGAGGGAGTCCATCATAAGAAGAACATCCTTGCCCTTGTCTCTGAAATACTCTGCAATAGATGTGGCTGTCTTGGCAGCCTTGAGTCTCTCCAGAGCCGGCTTGTCAGATGTGGCGCAGACAACTATTGAGCGCTTCATTCCCTCTTCGCCCATGTCTCTCTCAATAAATTCCCTGACCTCCCTGCCACGCTCTCCAATAAGTGCAATTACATTTATGTCCGCCTGGGTGTTCCTGGCAAACATGCCCAGGAGCGTTGATTTTCCAACGCCTGAACCCGCAAAGATGCCAATACGCTGCCCTTTGCCGACTGTAAGGAGGCCGTCAACAGCCTTTACCCCAAGGGGAAGCACCTCAGATATGGGGTCCCTGGTCATGGGATCCGGCGGCTGGTTCTCAACGGAATAAGCAATTCCGCCCTCCAGGGCAACACCCTGACCGTAACTGGTTCCATCTATTCTCCCAAGACCGTCCAGAGTCTTGCCAAGAAGCCCCTCTCCCACGTTTACGCGAAGGGGCGAATCCGTATTCTCCACAATACTTCCGTTGCCGATGCCGCTGGTGTTCTCATAGGGCATCAGCTGAACATGGCCATCCTTAAAACCGACAACCTCTGCCATGGAAGGCCTGGTGACCCTCTCCGTGAGGGAATCGTCGTCCTTCTTTTTTGGATAAATCAGGCAGATGTCGCCCAGCTTGGCATCAGGTCCTGCAGACTCGATCGTAAGTCCTATGACGTTTACCACCTTGCCCCTGGTCCTGTAGAATGGCGCATTCTGCATTTTTTTATATTTTGAAAGGTCAATTAGCGAAGTGAGCATAGTGTCCACCCCCTTTGCGTCTGTATGAGGAAAAGAGTTCCCGGGTTCATCGTCTCTTTCTGTCAAAAGACAAGAGCTTTAGCTTCCTTGTTATCTCAGAAAGCTCGACTCCAAGGCTGCAGTCAAATACACCGCTGTCGGATTCAATCATGCATTCATTTTCCTTGAGCAGCGGATCCTCGATTATCTCCATTGTTGTATTGGGAGAAGTAATGCATGCATCCAGAGTTTCCTTCTCATCCATAATGTCGTCGTAGTCATCGGAGGAAATGTGGACGATCAGATCCTTGCCCGGTTCAATCCTTGAGAGTGTAGTCTTCAGTAGATGAAGGATGATCCCCTTGTCCTCCCGAAGCTCAATGCCAAAGACATGCTCATATATCTGAGTCAGCACGTCCACCATCTCAGGCTCCAGCTCATCTGCCATCTGCTGGTACTGCTTCTCCAGATCAGCTCTAAGCTGCTCAATATCCTCCTGCTGTGCCTGAGCCGCCATCATACCTTCCTGGTAACCCGCCTCATATCCGGCCTGACGGCCCTGATCCTCTGCATTGGCCCTGATACTGTCGGCCTGCTCCATGGCCTGCTGAACTATGGCATCAGCCTGTTCCTGTGCCTGCTGGAGTTTTAAATCCATCTCAGCCTGTACTGCTTCCATATCAAATTGAGGATCAGGCACTGACTGTAACATACTCTGATCCTCTGTCAGCTGGGACAGCTGCTCCATATCTATTCCGGGAATAAAGTCGTCCCCCTCGGGAACCTCCTCGAAAAGTCCCTGTTCCTCGGCCATCTGGGCACGCTGCTTTTTTAGTTTTTCTTCCTGATAGGCCTCTATTCTCTTATTGGCCAGTTCATTGTTATCAATTATTCTTGTCTCCGTATTGTCAAAGCTGACAAATCCGGCTTTAAACAGATTAGACAATCAGTTCATCACCTCCGCCTCTGGAGATTATGATCTCGCCTGAATCCTCGAGCTTACGTATTACGTTAACAATCTTCTGCTGAGCTTCCTCAACATCCTTCATACGAACAGGTCCCATGAAGTCCATGTCCTCCTTGATCATGGCAGCAAGACGCTTGGACAGGTTATTGAAGATAGCAGCCTGAACCTGCTCGGTGGCACTCTTACATGCCAGAGCCAGGTCACCGTTTTCAACCTCACGCAGCACACGCTGAATGGATCTGTCGTCCAGAAGAAGGACGTCCTCGAAGACGAACATCTTCTTTCTGATCTCGTCCGCCAGCTCCGGCTCCTCGATCTCCAGGGTCTCCATGATATGTTTCTCTGTTGACCTGTCCACCGTATTGAGGATCTCTACTACGGCGTCCACACCACCGATGATGGTGTAATCCTGGTTTACAAGAGATGAAAGCTTTGATTCCAACACCTTTTCTACCTCTTTTATAGTATCCGGACTTGTTCTGTCCATGGCTGCAATTCTCTTGGCAACATCCGCCTGTCTGTCCGGTGCCAGGGCCGACAGGATCATGGCACTCTGAGAAGGTGACATGTAGGACAGAATGAGGGCAATGGTCTGAGGATGCTCATCCTGAATAAATGTAAGTATCTGCGAAGGCTCTGTCTTCCTGATAAACTCGAAAGGCTTAACCTGAAGCGAAGCAGTGAGCTTGCTGATGACATCAAGAGCCTTGTCCTCACCAAGGGCCTTTTCAAGCAGCTCTTTTGCATAAGTGATACCACCCTCTGCAATATACTGCTGGGCAAGGCACACCCCGTAGAACTCCTCCAGTACAGCCTCCTTGATCTGAGAAGTCACACTCCTTGTATTGGCAATCTCAAGAGTGAGCTCCTCGATCTCCTCATCCTTGAGATGCTTGAATAACGAGGCTGACTTCTCCGGTCCAAGTGCTATAAGAAGAATCGCCGCCTTTTGTGTTCCTGTAAAATCCGCGATCACGGAAGTGTCGACATTTCCGCCAATCGGTGCAACGTCCATCATAATAAAAATCCCCCCATTAAAGTGTCTGTTGACATATAGGATTGTTAAAGCACAGCTATATGTGACTCTGCAGACCTATATCACCCGTAATCTTCATTGAGCCAGTTGCGCAGTAGTATTGCTGCAGCCTCAGGGTTCTCCTCAACAAACTTCTCGATAAGTCTCTTGGTCTCTGAGCCTGTATCCATCTCGATGTCCTCGAGAACCTCCTCAGGCTGGGACTCCAGAAGCTGTTCAACGGAGAGCTGCTCGGGCTCCTCCGGAACTTCCTCCACCTTCTTCTTGGTCCACATGCTCCTTACGATGATAAATGCCAGGAGTCCAAGGATAACAAGTATCAGAACTATCTGCAGGATATCTGTCAGAGTGACAGCTGATCCGGTCTTGTCAAAAAATACGTATTCCGAGTAAGCAGCCATTGCCACACTTTCTTTAGGGATACCGGTCGCCTTTGCTACCACTTCAAACATCTCATCGGGAACTACCTCAGCTTCAGGCTGCGAGTGTTCGAGTTTGAATTCTTCCCAAGTCTTGTTATCGTTATTTTCAGGTTTGTACTCCTCCTCCTTCAGAACCCTGTAGTTGATGGCCGTAACCGATATGGATGAGTCCTTATATACAATTGATCCCGGTATGTTGGAGCTGGTGGTTATGGTCTCGTTTGGAAGGTAATCCCTTGACTCCTCGGTGATTGTGGAGGTGGAATTGGTATTGTCCTGAGTTACATAGGTGGTCTCATTATCAGCATTGGTATCTGTTCCCGGAATGCCGCTGACTCCGCTGACATTCTCAGCGTTGTAGGTATTCTCATGGCTCAGTACACCCTGGGTCTGATCCTCAGCCGGTGTATATCTGTGATCAACAACCTCCTCCTTCTTAAAATCAAGGACGAGATTGCTGGCAACCTCTATATTGTCATAGAGCTTGGTTCCAAGAAGAACCTTCTTTACCTCGCTCTTTACAAGCTGTTCGGATTTGGCCTTGACGGAAAGCTGTGATGAAGCCAGACCTGAAGTAGTTGTGTCCTCCCCCCCTGCAAAGAGCATGTTGCCGTCGCTGTCAAGGATAACCACATTGTCAGTGGTGTCATTGCCAATGGCGTTGGCCACAGCCTTGGCAAGAAAGGCGGCGTTTTCCTCGTCAAATTTACCATCGTCCTTGAGTGTCAGAAGTATGCTGGCCCTTGACTCCTCCTGGTTGCCGATGAGGGTTCCGTCATTGTCAGGAATGTGCAGTTCAACAACCGCACTTTCGATTGCCTCGTATTTCTGGATGAAATCCTGCGCCAGTCTGCTCTCAAGGTACAGCACATATTTCTTTTGCTTGTCGGACTCTGTTGTGGAAAAGCTGCCGTTTGTAACGTTGTCAATGCTGTATGCATAGGACTGAATGTCATTGGCCCCAAGAAGAAGGTTGGCAGAGGCCTGATCCTTCTTCAGGACCTTGAATTCAAGTCCGTCGTCCGACATCTTGTAATTAATTGCATTAGAATCAAGAAGGTCCCTTATCTCCGAGGCCTCCTTGGTCGAATTTGCATTTGCAAGTATGATGTACTGTGGCTGATTCAAAACAGACAAAAGAATAATAATGGTCAGAAGCACAACCGTGGCAGCCCCTATGATAAGTGTCTTCTGCCGGGCCGTAAACTGATTCCACCAGTCGAGAACACGCTGTCTTATAGCATTAAATCTCTCAGCCATCTATTCTCCCTCCCCAAATCTTTAACTAGTGAGCGATATACATTTTAGCAAGCACAGATATATATGCACTTGAATCCCTATATCGCTCAGATCTGCATCTGTGTAATCTCCCTGTATGCAGACATTGCTCGGTCTCTGATGGCAACTGTATACTGCAGTGCCATCTGGGCCTTCTGAAGAGCCACCGACAGATCATGTGTATTGTCGGTCTGTCCCAGAGCCCACCTTATCTCCTCGTTCTCTGCATCGGATAGATATGCATTTGTAGTTGCAATATTGTCCACTGCAGCAGAAAAGATACTCTTGAAGGACTCGTCGTTGCCCTCCTTGTCCCCAAGCACATTGTAAACACCGCTGTTTCTCTTCTCTGCGCGTCTTATTACTTCTGAAGAAACGTTCCGAAGCTGTGCGATATCAATGGATGCCATTTACTCCCTCCCAAAAAAAATCAAATAATTTAAACTCTATCAGCTCTGTCCAAGCTCAAGTCCCCTGGTCGCAATGTTTTTGCTGGCATTAAAGGCCGTTGCATTGGCCTCGTAGGACCTGGAGGCGTCGATGAGGTTCGTCATCTCAGTCACGGTGTTGACATTTGGATATGTGACATAGCCGTTGGCGTCAGCATCAGGATGTGACGGATCATATACGATATTCATCTGTGTCCAGGTGTCATCCTGAACCCTTGAGACCTTGACACCATTGCCTGAATAGTGATCCAGTCTTTCGTTGAATATCTTTGAAAAAGGGGTCTTGGTACCCTTTTCAGCAAAGGTGACCACCTTCCTCACATAGGGTGTGCCATCTTCAGTTCTGGTGGTGTTGGCATTGGCAATATTCTCGGATATGATGTCCATCCTGAATCTCTGGGCAGTCATACCTGAAGAATTGATATTGAAGGAATCAAATATGCTCATGGGCTAACCCTCCTTATGAAGACTTGGTCACAGCAGCTATGTTCCGGAACTCAGATTTGAGGCCCTCCATCAGGCCCTGATACTTTACCTGGTTAGCTGCCAGCATTATATTTTCAGTTTCTATATCAACGTTATTTCTGTCCGTCCTGTAGGAAAAACCGGAGTAGTCATTGACAACCCGCGCCTCCAGATGCTTGCTCTTGAGGTCTGAAACCTTCTTGTCCATGGATTTGTACTTAGAATTCCCAAGCGCTCTCTCAAGCTCATCCTCAAAATTCAGATCCTGCCTCTTGTATCCGGGAGTATCCACGTTGGCAATATTGTTGGCAATTACCTCGTTCCTGCTCCAGGAAGCATCCGCAGCCTTGTCAAGTACGTCAATATAGTCAAACACACCACTGTTGATCATAGTCAGTTCCTCCGGTCAAATGCCTATAGCATCCGCTAATGATAACATCATAATTATAATATGATTTTTTTTTGCAAAATACAAGTAGATTATACTTTATATTGTGTTCTTAATAGTAATTTAATACAAAATGTATGGTGCAACTTTTATAGGAAACCAAAAAAGGACTTATCACCGCATCTGATAAGTCCCTTCATCTTTCATCTCTTTACACATCCATGTCGCTGAATCTGCGTCCAATAGTGAAAACACATCTGTGCTCCCCTATATCATTCATCGGCATATTATATTTCCTGCTTTAGCTTTTTTATCTCGTTGAACACCACGTCGTTGGTAACCTTGATGTAGGTGCCCTTCATACCTGAGGACCTGGATTCTATTACGCCGGCACTCTCGAACTTCCTCAGGGCATTTACGATAACACTCCGCGTTATCCCGACTCTGTCTGCAATCTTGCTGGCCACCAGCACACCCTCCATGCCATCCAGCTCGTCGAAGATGTGAATGATCGCCTGCATCTCTGAAAAAGAAAGGGTCCCGATGGCAGATTTTACAACCGCCAGCTTCCTGCTCTCCTCTGCGTTCTCCTCGTTGACGGCCCTGAGCATCTCAAGTCCCACAACCGTTGTTCCATATTCGCAAAGGATTATATCGTCGATGTCATAGGGTTTGTCCGTTTTGTAGATAAAAAGTGTACCCAGCCTCTCACCTGCAATCTCTATGGGAGTAATGATCGCCTGGAACTTCGTGAGGTTTTCTCCCTCAAAGCCAAGGGTCTCAAGATTGACATTCTCCTTGGTTGATAGGATGGTCAGAAGCCTTTCATTCAACATGGGGTCTATAAAAGAGCCGACGCTGCAGGATAACAGATCGCTCAGGGATTCAACATCAGCACTCTCGCCTATTCCGAGAACCTTGCCCTTTTTGCTGATGACAAACATATTTGAAGAGAGAATATCACACAGTACTCTGCAAATGTCGTTAAAGACAACCTTGCCGGAGTTGCTGGTGTGCAAGAGTTTGCCAATCTTACGGGTCTTATCCAGTAGTTGTACACTACTCATCAGGCTGCTCCTTTTCCATAAAATTTCCCCATAGTGCAAAGTGAAATGTCGTCATAAACGAAAAAGCGTACACATTCTCACTACACTATTTGTATCATAACATAAAAAAATAGGCGCTTCAAATCGTAAAGCGCCTACAATTATGAAAAAAAGCTAAAGTTTTCAGAAAGTTTGTGATAACTTTTTAATTCGTTTCCTTCTCCCTGTCCTCAACATGTCCGCATTCAGGATTGCCGCAGGCCAGCTTGCTGTTCTTTAAGTACATCACGCCGCCGCACTCAGGGCACTTCTTGGAAACAGGTCTCTGCCATGACATGAAGTCGCAGGCCGGATTGTCAATACATCCGTAGAACATCCTGCCCTTCTTGGTCCTCTTGATGACAATGTCCTTGCCACACTTGGGGCATTCAACACCAATCTTCTCAAAGTAGGGCTTGGTGTTCTTGCACTCCGGGAATCCGGGGCATGCCAGGAACTTGCCGTGAGGTCCGTACTTGATAACAAGATTTCTTCCGCAGAGATCACACTTCTCATCGGTGACCTCATCCTGAACCTGGACCTTCTCCAGTTCCTTCTCAGCATCCGCCACAGCCTTGTTGAGATCAGGATAGAAATTCTCAATGACTGTCTTCCACTTCACATCCCCCTCTGCTATACCATCCAGAAGGGCCTCCATATTGGAGGTAAAGTTTACATCAACAATCTGGGGGAAGGCCTCCATCATCATCTTGTTCACCGCCTGTCCAAGCTCGGTGATGTAGAGACTCTTGTTCTCCTTGGTAATATAGTGCCTTGCCATGATAGTGGAAATGGTAGGTGCGTAGGTACTTGGTCTTCCAATACCCAGGGCCTCCAGGTCATGCACCAGAGAAGCCTCTGTGTAATGAGGTGCAGGCTGTGTAAAGTGCTGAGCACTGTCAAAGCTGTCAAAGATAAGCTTCGTGCTTGTGTCCAGATTCTTCATCAGCACGTTTTTCTCAATCTGGTCGTCCTCGTCAGTGTAGACATTGAGGAATCCGTCAAAGACAGTCTTGGAGGCGGCCACTGTAAACCTGTGCTCTCCCGCATCTATCTTGACTGATGTCGTCTCATATCTTGCTGCAGCCATACGGCTTGCCATAAATCTTCTCCAGATCAGCTGATAGAGTCTGAACTGATCCCTTGACAGGAAGTCCTTGACCATTACAGGAGTGTGGTCAATATATGTGGGACGGATAGCCTCGTGGGCATCCTGTATCTTGCCCTCGCTCTTCTTTGCACCGGCAACCTCGGCCAGGTATTTCTCTCCAAAGTTATTAACGATATAATCATTGGCAGCGGCAATAGCCTCATCTGAAACTCTGGTAGAATCTGTTCTCAGATATGTGATAAGACCCACAGTGCCCTCTTTGCCCAGTTCTATTCCCTCATAGAGCTGCTGGGCAACTCTCATGGTCTTCTGAGTTGAGAAGTTAAGCGCCTTGGATGCCTCCTGCTGCAGTGTTGATGTGGTAAAGGGAAGGGGTGCCTTCTTGCTTCTCTCACCCTTTTTAACATCAGATACCACATATTTCTCACCTTCCAGTGAAGCACATATCTCATCCAGCTCTTTTCTCGAAGTGATCTCCTTCTTCTCATTGCCTTTGCCATAATAGTGGGCAACCAGAGGCTTCTTCTCACCTTCGGCATTAAGCACCACGTCCAGGGTCCAGTATTCTGTAGGGATAAAAGAATCTATCTCGTCCTCCCTGTCAGCAATGATGCGAAGAGCCACCGACTGGACTCTGCCAGCGGAAAGGCCTCTCTTTATCTTGGACCAGAGAATCGGTGAAATCTGATACCCCACCATTCTGTCCAGGACACGTCTTGCCTGCTGGGCATCCACCAGGTTCATATCGATATCCCTGGGATGCTTCATGGCCTCCTTGACTGCATTCTTGGTGATCTCGTTGAAGGTCACCCTCTGTACCTTGGCGTCCGCCTCATTGAGCTTGAGCGCGTAGCACAGATGCCAGCTGATTGCCTCTCCCTCGCGGTCCGGGTCAGTTGCAAGATATACCTTGTCAGCCTTCTTGACCTGCTTGCGAAGCTCTGCAAGAACATCTCCCTTTCCTCTGATGGTGATATACTTGGGCTCGAAGTCGTGATCAATGTCGATCCCCATGCTGCTCCTGGGAAGGTCACGGACGTGGCCGTTGCTGGCTGCCACTTCATATCCCGCACCCAAAAACTTCTTGATAGCCTTGACCTTGGTTGGGGACTCAACTATCAGAAGAGAATTCTTTTTAGTTTTAGTATCTTTCTTTACTGCCATTTTATTATTAAAAAATCCCTCTGAGTTTTTTGCTAAGCTTTTTTGTAGCTCGCTTTTCTATTAATATACATTTTTTTGCATTAAGTCAAGTACAACAAAGGGACAAGGAAAGCCTCTTTCAGTTACTTGGAAAGCCAGGCTGTTTCCTTAGGTGTCTTTTTGACAAAATTCCTTCCTATGGCCTGTTTAGCGCCGTTTGGAAGAATATATTTAAGCTTGTCCTCCGCCTTTCTCATGGTTGAACAGTCAGGGTTATCCCTGGTGAGCTTGATGGCGTCAAACTCGCAGCGGGTTGTGCAAAGACCGCATCCAACGCACTTGTTGGGGTCAACAATGGACGCTCCGCAGCCAAGGCAGCGGGATGTCTCCTTCTTTACCTGTTCCTCTGTAAATACAAGCTTTGTGTCGCGGAATGAAAGCTTTCCGTCCTCTGTCTTTTCTACTCCAGGTGTCTGGCGTCCCACGTGGTCGTAATCCTTAACGGAAATATCGTCCTTGTCCAGCTCCAGGAAGAAGTTGGGATCACGGCCTATAGTCAGTGAAGAATGAGGCTGAACAAATCTGTGGATGGATTCAGCTCCCTCCCTTCCGCAGGCGATGGCATCAATTGCAAATCTGGGGCCATAGAACATATCTCCGCCCACAAATATATCAGGCACGGTTGTCTGGAAGGTGATCTTGTCAGCAACAGGTGCCGGTCCTCTGAACTCAACGTTTTCATCCTTGAGAAGGTCTCCCCAGACTGTGGCCTGTCCTACAGAGAGGATAACGTTGGAGCAGGCAATCTCAATGGTCTCATTCTCATCATATTTGGGATCAAAGCGTCCCTCGGCATTCTTTACCTGTGTGCACTTCCTAAATACAATTCCCTTCACCTTACCGTTTTCAGTGAGGATCTCCTTGGGTCCCCAGCCGCCTTTGAGCTCAATGCCCTCTGACTCAGCTATCTCGATTTCCTCAGGAAGCGCCGGCATTATATCACGGGTCTCAAGAGAAATCTGTGTGACCTTGGGCGAACCGCAGCGTATCGCTGTACGGCTCACATCTATAGCAACGTTTCCACCGCCGATGACAACGGTATCTCCCTCAAGTTTGTAGGTCTCATCATCTATTACCGCATGAAGGATGTCAACACCCTTTATGACGCCCTGCGCGTCCTCTCCGGGAACGTTAACTCCTCTGCCGCCCTGACAGCCTATCGCAATATAGAAGGCCTTGTAGCCCTCATCACGAAGCTGACTAAGGGTAATATCTTTTCCTACCTCAACTCCAAGGCGGATGTCAACTCCCAGGTCTCTTAGCACATCCACTTCGGCTTCAACCACGTCTTTTTCCATTACAAATGATGGAATACCATATGTAACCATTCCGCCAGGCTTTTTGTTCTTATCGAAAAGAGTTGGCTTATACCCCTTAAGTGCCAGATAATATGCACAGGAAATTCCGGCAGGACCTGCTCCGATGATCGCAATCTTCTCATCAAAGCCTCCGCCAATCTTTGGAATAACCTTGTTCGGAATATATCTTGTCTCGGACTTAAGATCCCTCATGGCCACAAACTTCTTGACCTCATCAATGGCCAGAGCCTGATCTATGGTGCCTCTTGTACATGCATCCTCGCAGCGACGGTTACATACATGACCGCATACAGCAGGAAGCGGATTGTACTTTTTGATAAGAGCAAGGGCCTCTTCATATCTGCCCTGCGAAGCCATCTTAAGATATCCCTGAACAGGAATATGGGCAGGACACGCACTCTTACATGGGGATGTTCCGGTCTTGTGGGTATTGATACGGTTGATGTCCCTGTAATCCTCTGTCCACATCTCGGAAGACCACTTCTGTTCTGTAGGAAGGGGCATCTTGGGATAAAGGACATCACTTCCGTCCTTCCTGCAGAGCTTCTGACCCAGGGTAGCCGCACCCGAAGGGCATACCTCAACGCAGCGTCCGCATGCCACGCATGCATCTCTGTCAACGTGTGCAACGTAGGCAGACCTGGACATGTTAGGTGTGTTGAACAGCTGTGAAGTACGAAGTGCATAGCAGACATTTACATTGCAGTTGCAGATGGCAAATATCTTGTGCTGCCCATCGATATTGGTGATCTGATGAACAAATCCGTTATCCTCTGCCTGCTTAAATATCTCAAGGGCCTCCTCTTTGGTTATATAGCGGCCATCCTTCTGTGTCTCAACGACGTAGTCGGCCATGTCGCCGATGGCGATACACCAGCCTTCAGGATCATCTGCACAGCCCTGCTCATAGGTCTTGCGGGATCTTCTGCAGGAGCACGGTGATGCAGCATATTTTCCCTCATAGTAATCCAGCCAGTAGGAGATCTTCTCAAGCCCTATTGCTGAACCCTGCATTTCAATTGCCTTCTCTACGGGGATTACATGCATTCCCACTCCGGCGCCGCCCATGGGCACCATCTGTGTGAGCCCCTCAAGGGGGATCCTGCTCATCCTCTCAAAGAAAGGTCCAACCTCAGGATGAGCTTCAATCACCCTGCCATTCATGTTGCCAAACTCAGCAGATCCCGGAACATACATTGGAAGCACATACTGCTTTACATGCTGTGGGTTCTCATAGTTCCACTCTATAACGCCGTTGTAGGACATTTCGTCCAGCTGCTTCTGAAGCTCATCTTTTGAGTACTCGGGGCAAAGAGCTGCTATCTCTTCAAACGTCTTTGGCTTTCTCTTCTGCATTTTAAGGGCAATCTCGCACTGGGCATCAGTGATGAGATTGTAGAGTCCCCAGTACTCCGGGCTTGCCTTTGTTATCTTCTCCTTGCCAAGCTTGATGGCTGCCCTGTCCGTGACAGTCTTGGCAAATCTGGCCAGGGGCTCACGGAAAGGTGCTTCCATATCCACCCACTCTGGAATTATGCCTGCTCTGGGATCCTTCCTGTTGCGGTTTGGGTCCAGTGAATATGGAGTGTTAAGATCCTTCATATCAAAAGTGTTCATATCCATTTCAAATATCCTCTTCTTTCGTTACAATATCGACTCTGATGGCTTGTGTGATGCATTGCATTCCTGGAAACTTTATACAGGAATGTATCATGTCGCCGCTATCTCTTTTATCATAAATTCGTTACCCCTTAGGAGGTACGTGTGCTCACTGCCGCAATTGGGACAGATCTTACCATGGGCTACAGTTTCGTATTCACTTTTGCAGTCCTCACAGTAGGTCACAGCCGGAAGGGTCTCGATTATAAGGTCAGAGCCCTTCATTAACTCTGTTCTGTCAGAGGCCCATTTCCAGGCATCTGTCAGAAGTGAGGGCACAACCCCGGATACCTCTCCAAGCTGCAGGGTAACTGAATGTATCTTTTCAAGCTCATTCTCTTTTCCGACTTCAGTCAGATCGTCAATTATCCGAAAAACAACACCTAATTCATGCATATCTTTTTCCTTATGAATTGTGATAAAAAGCCGGGCAAAAACAAAGGGAAATAAAGATAAACTTCCCCTTGTTTATCACCCGGCATCTCCATCATCTCATTGCCTGTTATATTTCTTTATCTGATGGCTTCCTCAATCTGCTCTGAGAGCCACTCAGTCCATGCCTCAATACCCTCTCCGGTCTTGGCACAGATAGGGATTATCGTAGCCTTGGGGTTGCGCATAAGTATATACTCCTTGCACTTCTCAAGGTCGAAGTCAAAGTAAGGTGCAACATCAATCTTGTTGATGAGTACCACATCACATATTGAGAACATGAGGGGGTACTTGAGGGGCTTGTCATGTCCCTCTGGTACAGAGAGGATCATGGCGTTCTTGGTGCTTCCTGTATCAAACTCTGCAGGGCATACAAGATTGCCCACGTTCTCAAGGATTGCAAAATCCACATCAGAAACATCCAGTTCCCTGATGCCCTGTCTGGTCATGTCCGCATCAAGATGACACATCCCGCCGGTGTGGAGCTGTATAGACTTAACACCAAGCTCTGCGATAGCCTTGGCATCCACATCTGAGTCAATATCAGCTTCCATGACACCAATCCTGTACTTGTCCTTAAGCACCTCAATTGTCCTCTTTAAGGTTGTGGTCTTGCCAGATCCCGGTGATGACATGAGGTTCAAAAGAAATGTCTTAGACTCCTTAAGCTCACCACGGAGCTTGTCGGCATCCCTGTCATTGCTCTCAAAAACACTTCTCTTAACTTCTATAACCCTTATATTATCCATCATTCAGCGCGCTCCATTGCAAGCTGGAAGTCCCTTGTATCTTCGAATACTTCGTTGGCATAAGGGTTCTTGCCGAGCTTGACCGATCTCTTGATGATCTCAGCGATGCAGATCACGTTAATTGCAATTGAAAGAATAGCTACAACACCCTGGGCTGTAGGATTGGCGGTGATACCCATTGAGGAGATGATCTCTCCGGCCTGGGCTGTCTTGCCGGCACCTGAGTTGTAAAGGGCAATGGCCTTCTCATAGAGATCCATTGTTGTAACACCGGCCTCTGTCGCTCCGCCATAAACTGAAGGAAGAACTGCTGCAAATTTGCTGGAGAGCTGGAATCCCGGAACAACCTGAGCCCACATGCACCAGATTGCAAGTGTATTGGCACGGTTCTGGATCCATGCACCCTTGTTCCAGAATGCGTTTGCAAATGTAGGAGCAAGAAGAAGTGCAACACCGCAGTACCAGGTGTGTGTAGGAAGATTGAGGTATGTGTACTCAAAGTTCCATACATCGTATGCAAGGATGAACCAGATGGTCATATCGGGCCAGAGCATATCTGAATGATTCTTGTCCTTGGAAGAGTAAAGATGAACGCATCCTGTCATACAGAAGATGTTGATCATACCTGCAAGTGCATTGACAACATTCCACCATCCGCCATAGATGAATACACCCTCGTTAGATGCCCACCATGCACCTGAAAGGTCACCTGTGATCTTGGCTGCTGCAAGAGCTGACTCCATGTCGGAAACGTTGGCGATCATGATGTTGGCTGCAACAATGAACCAGGGGAACCATTTGAACCATTTCTCCTTGCCGATGCCCCACTTATACTTGATCATCATGAAGCCTACACAACCGATGTCTGCTGCATAGAGCTTGAAGTAATGGAACCATCCATCCATGAATGCCACTGTGGGATTGGCCTTGCCGCCAAACATTCCAAGATGTGCAAGAATGAAATAGACAGTCAGGATAGTTGGAATAACAACAAATACCACAAGTCCTCCTGCCTTGGTCCTACGACCTATCTCGTTCATGAGAATAAGTCCGGCAAACACGAGCACCCAGCCAATCAGCTGCATTGACGCGGCGCTGCTGTAGAGTTGAAATAACATAAAAACCTCCTTATAAGTAACAATAATTAGCATAAATCATAATAGCATGTTGCACAAATAGATGCAATAATACTTTTGCATTTTTTGGTAAAATCGGGGCACCAGAGATTTTTGCTCGGTTTCCGTTGCATTTTTATACTATGAGGATTTCTATTCTAAAAAAGAGGCTCACGATCATTTAATGCTCTTAAAACCATTATGTTTTCCATGGGGTGCGTTTTTACCTGTTTTCATACATGCTATTAAGAAAAAACAATTTACGCATGTTGGACTTTTTTTGATTGTACATGCCCCAAGAAAATATTTATTTAAGCATGTTTATTTTTTGACTTTCGAACATGCCAAAGACAAAAAAATTTCTCAGCATGCCTTTTCATACATGTCACAGAGAAAAAATGCTCTCAACATGCTTATTTTTCTGTTTATATTCATGCCACAGTAAAAAACGGTTCTCGGGCATGTTTATCAATTTTATCTCATACATGCTACAGAGAAAAAACATCGTGGGCATGAATGAAATCAAAAAAATTAACAAGTTTAAAATAATTTCTCTTCTTCTACATGAATAAAATAGGCATAAATGCCTTCTCACTGCAAATAACAAAAAGCCCGTATTATATGGGGGGCACAAGGATGATGTCCCCATCAATAACTTATGGAGCCTACCTAATATCGAAATCATCTCCTTCAACAAATGGCAGATCGAACTTTGTAAGGTCATAGTTGTGCTTAGGAGGCTCGGGCACTTCTACTCTTGGATTCAGTCTTTCAATTACACCCTGTGCCTCATAGATGTCAGGCGTGGAGATAACTTGTATATTGTCTGTCTTGACTTTTGATACTGCTTCAAGCTTATTCTCCGCCTCTGGCTTATGCTCTATTTCCGGCTTATTCTCTGCTTCAGGCTTAAGTGCTACTTCAGGCTTATGCTCTACCTTAGACTTATGCTCTGGCTCTGGCGTACGCATTGGCTCAGGTTCTATTACAGGCTCAATCCTTTCTGCAGATTTATGCTCAGACCTCTTTTCCTTCTCTTCTTTCTCTTCAGCCTTAACTTCTACATGCTCTGGTACTATATTCTCTCTACCCTCAGCCTTTGCTTTCTCAGCTTTAGGCTTTATCACAGCTTCAGATGCTTTCTCAGCCTCAGCAATCATCACAGCTTCAGCCTCTTCCTCAGCTACAGGCTCTTCCTCAACTTCAGCCTCTTCCTCAAGAACAGCTTCTTCCTCAGCTACAGGCTCTTCCTCTGCTGCAATCTTTTCCTCAACTACAACCTCTTCCTCAGGTGCAATCTCTTCCTCAACAGCGGGCTCTTCCACAACCTCTTCCTCTGCTGCAGCCTCTTCCTCTGCTTCAGTCTCTTCCTCAGCTTCAGGCTCTTCCTCAGTCTTCTCTTCCTTCTTCTCGCCTGAGAACTCCTCTGTCCTCTTCTTGAGCAGACGCTTCAATATCTTAATTCTCTTCCTGCCATACTTGCCGGCAGCCCTCAGTGCCTCGTCACGCTGATGTGCATTATAAATATAAACAAGGAACAGGATCATGAACAGAATTCCAAGGAAGGTGA
>JAEEGL010954660.1_pt1 | contig 64216 bp, 70 predicted proteins | sample 9134231 | NCBI WGS metagenome assembly JAEEGL01 (sample SAMN16246548, study PRJNA631951) | gut metagenome | biome: gut microbiome; feature: rumen; material: fiber-attached | host: Bos | place: Iran: Karaj | collected 2018-10
CAAAAGTTATTCTATTTCAATTAGGCTATCAGCGAGTCTAATGTCTAAGAAATTAGATTGTAACTTACTGAAAACACCTTCTTTAAGGATACCAAAGTTAATATTAAAATCATCACCAATGGTAATACACATACCTGTTCCTTCCCATTCAGGCTTCATATAATATTTCCCATATTGTATATTAGTGATATTCATACTACTACATAATGTTTGTGGACAAGTAATATATAGTTTCCTTAATAAACTCTCCCAGGCTCGTGAGTTGCAGGACAAGAAGCGGAGTGAACTACAGCGATAGCGTGGCCCGCATAAACAGAACTAATAAACTTCAAATACTCGTGCCCTTCAATAGTAACCTTATAAACACTTTCGCCAGTGTTGAAACTGATGGCCTGTTCAGTGACACCGTGCTTATCAGTGTGTGGCTCATACTGTGACTCAATTACTTCGTCGCAGGAGGCAAACGCCAACATAGCGGCAATAATCAAAATAATCTTTTTCATAATAAATTAAATAAATCCTTGATAAACTTGCTTGGTGGCTTTCTCCATTTCCTCCATTGTTTCGATGTACTTCCTAATCTTACGCTTCTTTCCGAACTCAAAAAACCCCACATTTTTAGCCTTTTCCTTATACTCATTAATGAGCATATACAGGGTTTTCTTATACCAATTTTCGTCGTATTCGCCAAACACTCTTGAAGGGTTTTCAACACCGCCAATTAGGTCAATATCGGCGAAAAACATATCACTTGGGTCTTCCTTCCATTCTACATTTGAAATGTAGTACAGCGGAATTTTCTCGTCGTTCTTATGATTGGCTAAATCAAACAGCACGCTTCCATTGCTGAATGTCTTTCCACGGTTTTTAAAGCCGTAGATTCTCGTCTTTTCGTCATTGAAATAGTAGATAGCATCTCCCCATCCACCACCTAAATACATAATTCTTTTTCCCATATCTTAAATCTTATCAAGGTTTTCAACAAGTTCCTTAGCGGATTTCAGTACGGCATTATAATCAGTTGAGATTACAGACATTTTATATTTGCCGTTTTCACTCTCGTAGATATAAGCACAGTAAGTATCTTTCATAGGAAAATACTTCATAACAAATGCGTAATTCTTGCCATAGACAAGAATCTCGTTATCTTTCTCATACTTTGGCGAGATTTCAAGACCCATTTCCTTTGCGGTGTTAATTGGGTTCTTCATCGCCTTTGCTCTATCTTTATTGTCTGCGGCGTTCAACGCCTTTACAATAAAATACGAAATAGCGACAATAACAACAAGAAGCATAATGGCTTCTTTAATTCCAAAAAGTGCAGTAGTTAAAATCATAATGCCTCTTATACTTCAAAAAGCGTGCCAAACTAAATAACGCCTTTACGAATATCCTCATATATTTCCTCAAGATACTCATCAAGAGCTCTTTGGGATTTAAAACCGTACCTTTTCCATTGTGGAATTTCTTTCGGTTTCTCTTCCACAACTTTCTTGATTTCATAGTGGAGGTGAAGGTCCTGTTCCTTTGACTCAGCTATTTTATGATACTTTACACTCTTCGCCAATCTATGTGACGGAAATGTCTCAATAAGTTTTCCGTCCTCGTATAATTCCCAAGTAATCATTTTCTATTTTCTTTAAACAGTTCTAAAACTTTCTCATAATATTTTTGAGAGCCGTGAAAATCATCACACTCACCAACATTCCCGTCAAGTTCTATAATGGTTTTCATATCTTCCCAAGTAAGTTCAAGGTCTTTTTCAGCAGTCCTGTACCCCTCTAAAAACTTTATACGGCTTTCAAAGTTTTCATCCTCAAATTTTCTCACCTCATATTCAAACCCATCACCGTCGTATTTTGATGTTGGAACGAAATTTGTTTCTATGTAATATTTGTTTTTTACAGGATATACTTCCAATGCTCTTTTTTCTGCTTTATCCATAAATCTTTTTATAAAACTTTAATAAGTCTACTCCATGAATTTTTTTAAGTTCTTTGTTGAGGTTTGATAGTTCATCTTCGCTTATGAGATTGTATTTTATCAATGCACCAAGTATTTGTGCATAATGTTCTTTTTTCCATAGAGAATAGTCGTATCTATATGGTATTTTTAGCCTATCAATGCAAGCACTTACAAAATCATCCTTCTCTTTCTCGTTTATGAGACGAAAATCAAACGAGTTAGTACTTCCACACCAATGAAAGCCTACCTGCGTTAAAAAAGTTCTGTCAGGATATCGTGGGTCTTTATAACAGCAAAGTGCTGTGTTGAACTCTTCAGGGAACCCATTTCTTAACAGCACATATTCCCAAGCATATCCCTCGTTCAATTTGATTGATTTATATGCAACAATATCCCCTGTCTTAACTCCAAGGTTTTTTAATTCATCAAACTTGTATTGTTTACCAAGTTCTTCTTCTTTAACAAATCTCATACGCTACAAATATACAAATTAAATCCAATTTATCAAAATAGGGGTGTTTAGGAACTATTTATAGAGAAAACTATACATTATGGAGAAATACATACACTTGTTCAACACACAGGCAGAATTTGAGGCAGCATATAATGGTTCTGAATATAAAGAACCTTGGTTGAGTTATGTTGAAGGGAAAGGTATTGACTACAACAAGTTTGACCCGTTCAATGGCCACGAGTATGTGGATTTAGGATTACCAAGCGGAACGCTGTGGGCTACTTGTAATATTGGAGCCATTAATCCACAAGACTATGGAAACTATTATTCGTGGGGCGAGACTGAAACAAAATCAGCATACACTGTATTCAACGAATCTGTTGTCGGATACGACTATGACGACGGAAGAAGGGATTTGGAACTATCAGACGATGCCGCACGAGTTAATTGGGGAGGAGATTGGAGGGTTCCTACTCCAGAAGAATTAATAGAACTCACGGAGCAAACCACCACAACTTGGGAGACTTTAAGTGGAGTAAATGGTAGAAGGTTTACTGGAATTAACGGAAATAGTATTTTTATTCCAGCGGCTGGATATAAGGAAGGTACTCCTACTAGTAAGGCTGGTTCGTTTCTTGGTGTTTGGGGCTCGCGCGTTATTGAAAATGAATATGATGGAACCAGTCGTGCATCACTACTTTCAAGTAAAGATTTCTTTTGCTCTGTTGACTCCTATTATCGTTACTATGGCTATCCTATTCGTCCCGTGATAGGGTCATAACAGCATCAGCATAATGATACCAATCTAACTATTTATACTAAAATACTAAAATACAATGACTAAGATAACAGAAGAAGTAAGAGCATTATTCGATATGGTACGCTCAATATTGGGCGCACCTGTTCGTGCTGTTGAACTTACTGACCAACAACTTTGTGACCTTCTTCAGGTTGCAATAGGTGACTATTCTTCAAGAGTTCAGCAGGAAGTTATCCTTAACAATTGGATGGGCTTTTACGGAAAGAATATTTCAAACGCAAAAGAACTTGCTTGGGGATTTATGACCCGTAGCCTTGACCTTGCTAAGGAATATAGTTATTGGTTCTCAAAACAGGTTGGACTTCAGCAAGAAGGCCCTTGGGAACTTAAAAAGGACTTTATCACCATTGAACAGGGCAAGCAGGTATATGTTGTTCCTTCAGGAAGAACAATCAATAAGGTTATGTATGTCAATCCTCCAATGACTGACACGGCACTTTTCGCTAACTATATGGGTGGTGGTGTCGGTTGGATGCCTGGTCTTGGACAGGTTGGTGCAGGATATGGCTACGGCGGTGGCCTCGGTGGTTTCTACACTACTCAGGCTAACGATGTGGCTTATATGGCCGCTGACCTTAACTTCAAGAGCAGACTTTTCCGTGGAGACCTAACTTATAAGGTAACCGCAGGGCCTGACGGAACCCACCTCATTCACCTCATTTCAACCCCTGGTAGTAAACTATCATTCGGTTGGGCAGGAGAGAGAACTGGCGGAATTGGAATCGTTGGTTGCGAGGTTTGGTACACCTATTATGACACTTCAGACGGAAGTGAAGACGATTGTATGAGATATCACGCCGATGATGTTATCCTTTCATTCGACAAGGTTCCTATTGAGCAGGTTGACTATACATTCCTAAACGAGCCAGCAAAGGTTATCGTTCGTCAACTCCTTGTCGCAAAGGCAAAGCAAACCCTTGGCCTCATTCGTGGTAAGTTTAGTGGTAAGGTAAATATTCCACAGGCAGAAATGACTATGGACTACCAAATGCTTATCCAACAGGGTAAGGAAGAGTGGGATGCCGCTATGGAAAACCTTATGAAGATGCTTGAGCGTATGCGTCCTGTGAATATTATGAAGGAACACTCTGAGTTACTTGAAAACAATAACAAGATACTTGGATATACGCCACTTGGATTGTATGTGATTTAAACAAAAAAGAGAGGTTAATCGCCTCTCTTTTTTATATCATCTGTGAAATTAATATATACATAATCGTACACTAAATCAGTAACAATCTGCGTCACTACTTCGTCTTCACCAAACTGAAAATCTACATTAGTGAAAAAAGCATTATAAACATTGATTTCGGCGTTATCCATTTCAATCTTAACATTAAAACAGATATCTGCTTTTCTAAATCTTCTTCCTGTCGGTGTTTCTGCGCTTTTTCTTAAATACTCCATTAGTTCGCTATCTCTTCCATTAGAAAAATCGCTATACTCAAAAGTAAAATTTTTTAATGCAAATCCTGTTCTTATGTCTATGTTACCAAAATCAAGCGGATATAAATCTGATGGTAAAGATGGTGCAAACATAGGCTCAAAAACGCCGACAATTCGCACTTTATCAGGTAACGGTAAATCGTTTCCTGTGATAGTTATCTTTTCTTTAGGCACATATTCATTGTATAATTCGCAAGGCGCAGGGCCGAGCCAATTAATTATGTACCCTTCCAAAGATTTTTCCTTACCTGCTTTGATAAGGTCTACTATTTCTCGCAGTTTAAGTCTTACCATGACTATCTGTTTATATCGTAGTGTTCCTCAATTTTCTTCTTTTTCTTTGAATAACCAATTACATTCACATGGTAGAATTCACAATAATCTCCGTCGTGGGTTAAAGAATATTTATATCCCGCAAGGTCTATTAGTTCTTTCCATAATTTATCAACCTTCTTCCAATCGCCAAAAGTCATATCATCAGTTTGATATGGCATTACTAGGCCGTAATCATTATCTTCTTCGTCGCAAATATAGTCACAGCAGACCTCCCAAATTCTATCAAAGTCAACTTCTGTTGTAAAATCCATCTCAGATTCAGTTTCAACAGCAACAGGAATGAAATTACAAACAGGGCATAGTTTGAATATCTCGTCAGCAACCTCTTTGATTCTATCCTTGTTCTTTTTCCTAATACCTTCTTGGATTTCCCTCTGATATATCTCAACTTTACGAGAAGCGGCCTCAAGTAGGCTCGTGGCATCTCCTTCAAAATCTTTCACAAGGTTAAAAACCTCTTCAATAAGTTTATCTTCTTCCATATTAATTAAAATCTTTAAATCTATTAAGTCTATCTGTTGTTGTTTCTTCTACAACATCTTGTCTATTAAGGTCAGCGCCATATTGGGCGTTACCAGCACTAAATTCGCTTACATTTCTTGGAGTCCAATTTTGGTATTCTCTTCCGTCAGTGGTTTTCGTTGTGTACCAAACCTGTGGCCAATAAGGCGGATAATCACCAATTCCTGGATACCAAGGATATGGTGGATACATTGGTTGTGGCGTTGGAGGGTATGAGGGAACAACGGGAACATCAAGTCTTCCTGCAAGTTCTTTCATTGCCAATAACTCGGCGAGTGTCTTTTTGTCGAACATCATATACTGTTCTACAAGTTTGTTAAAATCTTCACACATATTATCGTTTTTACCTTAATATAAGGCTTGAGGGGCTGAAAGTCAAACATGGAACTATTTATACATAAGGTATTATGTTCACTTTTTAACCATTATACTATATATTATATTAAATAATTTTGATAGATAATCACATATGGCAGAAAACAGGACCATATTTCAAAGACTAACCGATACTTTTAGAGGAAGCAACAGAAGTAGCGTTCCTCAGACGGTTATAACAACACCAGCGACTTCAGTCCCTGACCGTGCAAGAGTTCTTTTCTCAACAAACGATAGAAACGAGTATGAAAAGAAACTTTCTACATTGAGGCAACAGAAGTATCTTGCATATCAGTGGAAAAAAGCGGGTGCTGACAACTCAATGGAGAGCCTTGCGGGTTATAATGCCGTTAAACTTATGTACCGTGATGTTGACCTTATGGACGGTTGCCCTGAAATCGGTACGGCTCTTGACATTATCGCTGAAGAATCTTGCCCACTCAACTCAGAAGGTAAGATGATGAATATCTACTCTCGTTCAAAGAGAACTAAAGCAATCCTTGAAGACCTCTTCGTTAATAGGCTTCACATTTACACGGAACTTCCTATGATTGCCCGTCACCTTTGTAAGTACGGAAACACATTCCAACTCCTTAATATTGATAAGGAGAATGGTATTCTTGGTTGGATGATGTTGCCTGTTTATGAGGTTGATAGAGAGGAGAATGGCTATAGTGCGTCTTACGCTGTTTCAACAATGGTAAACACTGCGGCCATTAAGCCTGACGAGGTTAAGTTCATTTGGCGTGGTCACAATGGTGAAAACCCTTATATGAACTGGCAGATTGCCCACTTCCGTCTCCTTAACGACTCTTTCTTCCTTCCTTACGGAGTTTCTATGCTTCACAAGGCAAGGCGTGCTTGGAGAATGTGGAGTATGATGGAAGACGCTATGCTCATTTGGACGCTTGACAAGGCAATTGAGAGGCGTGTTTATAAGATTTATGTTGGTAATATTGACGACCAAGATGTTGAGGCATATGTAAATCAGATTGCTAACAACTTCAAGAGAACACCTATAATTGACCCAGGTACAGGACAGGTTGACCTTCGTAAGAACTTCATTGATGTTTCTGCGGACTACTTTATCCCTGTTCGTCGTGAGGATGCACCTAACCCAATTGAGACTCTTCAGGCGGGTAATAGTCAGTTGCAATTGGATACTCTTGAATATATGCAGTTGAAGATGCTTACGGCTATGCGTGTTCCTAAGTCATTCCTTAACTTCCAAGAGGCTAACGGTAAGGGACAGAACCTTGCGTTTGTTGATGTTCGTTTTGCGAGAATGATTAACCGTATTCAGCAGTTCCTTATTATGGAGTTGAACAAGATTGCTATGATTCACCTCTATATTATGGGCCTTACTGACGAAATCGGTAACTTCACAATTACACTTAACAATCCTTCAACACAGATTGAAACTCAGGAACTTGACGACCTTACAAAGCGTCTCAATGCAATGCAGGTCGCTCTCGCTGACCCAGGCACAGGTATTCCTATGATGTCAATGCACAAGGCACTTAGGGAAATTATGAAGATGAGTGATTCTGACATTAAGGATATGCTCAACGAAATCCGTCTTGAGAAGGCTATGGCCGCTGAATTACAGGCTACTGCCAGTATCATTAAGAAAACAGGTATGTTTGATACCGTTGATAGAATATACGGAGATTATGAGGCTATGAATAGTGACCAACCTGCTCAGCCACAAGGACAAGGTGAAGACGATGGTATGGGCGGAATGGGCGGAGGCGGTGGCCTCGGCGGACTCGGAGGCGGCGATATGGGTGATATGGGCGACCTCGGAGATATGGATATGGATATGGGAGAACCTGGTGGCGAAGAAGGAAGCGACCTCGGCGGTGGCGGAGAAACCGATATGGGTTCAGCACCTGACGCTGACAACGGAACACCACTTATGGAAGCGACCAATAGAATGAAAGTAGTTAGAAACGGTAAAAAGGCCATAAATGAAGCCAAGAAGGCCGCTACAAAGTCATTCACTCAGCAATACTTTGAAATTTTGTCAGAAGCCAAGAAGGAAGAGGAAGATGGAATTGTTGACGAACCATTTGACTTCGACGGCAAAAATGTAACTATGGAAAGCACATTGAAGAGAGTCCTTGACAAGTTTGAAAACCTCGTTGACGAAGATTCACTTGAAAGAGAGGATATAATCAGCGAAGCAATTGAAAATGTTAATGCGATAAGTGGCTCAAGCGAAGACTCAATTGACCTCGGAGTAGAGCCTAAAAAGACAAGGAAACGCAAAAAATAACTATTTATAAGAAAATATTTTGACATGTCAGAGACCAAGATTAATACATTAATGACCATAAACGATGTTGAGGCTTATAGGAAGTCTCTAAACGAGGCTTGCGACCGTAGGAAGGAGTTTATTTCTGCTTGTGTAAAGGCTAGCGATATGGCTAATAAGTCATTCGGCTTCATTAAGGAGTCATTTGAGGCTATTTCACCTGAACTCTTTAAGACTGATTACGGTAAGAACATTATGAACCGTTATACCTCAACAATTAAAGAAGATAAGAACCTTTCTTCACTTCACTCATTGTATGAGAATATTAGGAAGGCAGGTTCAGAATCAGATATTAATTTCTTCATCAACAGCATTGCAGCAGAAAATTGGGGTGTAGATAAGGAGACAGTTACTGAAAGTTGCAAGAAACTCGGTAGAATACTCGCTGAGGGCTACCTTTCTATTGAGGACAAGACTTCAGTAGTTATCCCTGAGGAAAATGTTGACCTCTCAAACGCTGTTTATTTCATTGCAGAAAACAAGAAAACCTCAAAGAACATTGCTGATTACAGTAATGCAGTAAGTATTGTTAGAGAATTTGTTGAAAAGTCAAACACTCCTAATACCATTAGAGAAAACAAGGACATTGATAAGATGGCTAACACCCTACTTGAAGAGTTCAACAAGAAGTACTCAACGGAATTGACCGCAAGCGAAATCTCAGCACTTAAGGAACTTGCTGAAAGTACTGATAGGCAATCAATCTTTGAAAAGTACAAGAATGATTGCTCAACAAAACTATCAGAGGCAAAGAAAAAGTTTGAGGAAGAAAAGAATTCAGCCGCAGTTGATAGAATCAATTCTATTATGGAACAGGTTTCAAACAAGGAATTTGTTCTTGAAAGTGTTGGAAACGACATTTGCGGTATGATTAAACTTTCAACTATTTTTGAATGAAAAGGGTAGTACTGACAGAAGCGCAGGTTAGGTATTTAGTTACCGAAGACGGTTTGGCACGGCTTTTGCTTGAATCTCTTAACGAATCACAAAATTTTGAAGGTTTGAAAAAGAGAATTAGACGAGCATTAACCGTTGGCATTAGTTTGGCAGTTATTATTCCTGCAATTAACAAACTACACGCACCTGAGGCCGTCAAGGACGCGCTTGTTCAGTATGCCAAGACAGAATTAGTTGACACCACAGGTTTTTCACAAAAGGTGAAAGATGTTGAAAAATACATGGCAACCGCTTTGAAAAACCAAGGTTTCTCAATGAACTCTACGGGGCTAAAACCTGAAACATTGGTTATGGCTTCTATTAAGAAAAACTTTGACTTGCCGTTCCTTATGGCGGCTGCTCATCAGGAAAGTTGTTTTGGGGCTACTCCCCGTGCAAGGAGGACTAATAGTGTATTCTCTGTTGGTTCTTACGATAACGGAAAAAATGTAGTCACTTACAAAGACCCTAATGATAGCGTTGAAGACTACATTGACCTGATACAAAAAAATTATCTTGTTAATGGAAAAACATTGGCCGACATTATGACCCCAGGTAAATTTACCAATGGTATAGGAAAAAGGTTCGCTTCTGATAAGGGATACGAAAATAAGATTAAAAGTCTTAGAAATAGAATAGTTCGTAATTTCCCTGACTTAGCGTAACATATCGAAAATTCTACCAAGTATTCCTTGGGTTGATTTAGGGTAATGGCCCGCACTTAGACAATCACCAGCGTGGATTAGATTCCATAGTTCGGTGGTTGTTGCTTTTTTATATGCCTCTTTCTCTTCTTCCGTAAATGCGGTGTGTGGCCTTCCCATATGAAATCTTATTGCATTTCGCTCGTCCTCAGTTAATTCGTATTCAATGAACTGTTCAAGTATATCAACAGACTTTCTCCCGTGACCATAAAATTCTACACCTTCGGGAAACTCATACTTTGTCTTACAAATATCGTGAAGTAGGGCAGCAATTATGATACTGTCCTTACTACAATGTTCATTATGTTCTAAAGCGTAATCTAATACCTCCAACGAATGTTCAGCGAGGCCACCTTTATAGGTGTGGTGTTTGAAAGAACCATATAGATTGTAATACCCACTGTGGTCAAGAAAATATAACAACTTATGGGTATTCTTTCTGTTCACCGATTTAAGAAGTTCTCTAATTTTCTCCCTATTTTCGGCTCTCTCTTGGTCTGTTAAATCCATACTATAATGTACAAAAATTTATCGTAAAACAAAAATCACGACCATTGGCCGTGATTATTTAACTATTATTCTTAGTTGTTCTTCGATTGGAACCTTTAGATTGCCTTCGGGAAATTCTACACCGCTTTGACTTATGTTACCGTTGAACTTAATTTCAAACCAACCTTTATAGAATCCTTCCTTCTCAACATCCCTAGGCTTCCATTTATACCTTAAAAGGTATTTTTCTTCACAACTATCTTCTCCGACTAACACAATGTCCGCCTTTTGTTTTGCAACCTTTAGGAGGCCTGTTTCTTCGTCAGCCATAGAGAAAGTCACCACGCTATCTTGTAATGCATCATTAATCAATGACTTTTGGAAATCGTACCTTCCGTCATTGATAAGTTCCATTACCAAGCATGGGTTAACTGAGCCTCTTATTATGAAAAAATCTTGCATTTATACTATTTTAAGTATAAATAGTTTACTTCTTCGTTTTAGAACATTCAAAGCCGTTCTCTTCAATGTTTTCGTAAATCTCTGAATAAACATTTGACCACCTGTCATTCATAAAATTTACCATTGACTTGAAGTCAGTCCCAGGCATATTAGTACCCATATGGATTTGGAAGTTTATGTAAGACTGCTTTCCATAGCAAATCCTCGTATCAGCAACATCTGACACAAAAATAAAGTTGTTCTTTACTTCATTAGTGGAAACTGCGGCGTTCTTTATAATCTCCTTACTGTTCTTCTCAATCTTCTTTATGAGATTTTGATAATCGTCTTCAACATTTTTAGGAGTTATATAAGTTCCTAATTCAAGATATATTGATGATGGGTGTTTTTTGTCAATGGTTCCCCACTTTGCCTTAAGATGTGGCAAATCAAACTTTATTTCGCTATTGATTTTTTTCATTTGGCTATGACTTTTTAAAAAATATAAATAAAAAACTTAAAAAGTCAAATCTGAGGGATAAGACGCGAAAGCAAGGAGCCAACATAGGTGGCTCCTTGACGGCTAACCATGTGTCCTCCGCTCGGAGAATAGGGCAGTGCCGTTTATCTATTTCGCAACATATTTCCCAATCTAACAATAAATAGTTCGTTACTCTCAAATTTCACCCAAAAGACATTTGTTTTCATGGAACTATTTATCTAAAAGTTAAGTAGACTAACAATGATTAGACATTTTTTTCTTGATAAGACAAATACTATTATAGAAAACTCAATGCAGAACATGGGGCTTAATCCTGTGCTTAACATTGGGTATGGAAACATCGTTATGAGGGGTTTAATTCACTTCGACGAGTGTAAGATAAGGGAACTAATTGAGGATAAGACATTTGCTGACATTAACAAGTTAAAGTTCAGGCTTAAGATGACAAACTACTTCTCAATTGACGGGATTCCATATGAACAATCACTTATTCATTCTTTCGATGTTCCTGCAAAGAGAGCCGCTTCGTTTGACCTTATTCTTTTCAAACTCCCTTCAGATTTTGACGAGGGGCGTGGCTTTGACTTTGTGAGCGATTTTTGGATTAGGAACAATGCTTCATATGCGAAGGAAGGTTCCAATTGGTTCTTCTGTAAGAGTGCAATTCCTTGGGCCTATGAGGATGTCAATGAAAAGACAGCCGAAGAACTTGTTATGCCCGACATTTTCGATAAATACGAGTTTATTTCAATCTACAAGAAACTACTTGATTATTCTAAAATAGCGAAAGAAGAGGTTTGCCTTGATAAGGATGAAGAATGTGAAAAAACTTCGGCAGAAGAAAAAGAATCTATCATTGACGAAATGCTTCAAGACCTTAAGAACATTCGTACAAATTATAGAATTGACGAAAAATCTCTTAAGGGCGGTGTTTATCCAAGCGAAACAATTCTTGACGAGTATAGAAAGTATCTCAACGGCGAAGATTCAATCGTTGTCGCCTCACAGCACTTTGATTTCGGTGACGAGTCACTTAATATGGACATTACTGATTATGTACTAGAAGCCGTTAAGACAGGCGTAAATCACGGCCTTTGCCTTGCATTTGCACCAAACCTTGAAAATAGGATTACCGAAGTTGAACAATATGTAGGTTTTGTTGACGATAATACCAACACATTTTTCCACCCATATGTTGAGGCTGAGTACCTTAACAATGTAAGTGACGATAGGGAAGGTTTCACAATCGGTAAAGATAACGACCTTTATCTATACGCATATGACGACGGTGAGGCAGTCAACTTTGACGAACTTCCAACCTGTTCTGTTGAGGGTGTTGAAGGCGAGGTAAGACAGGTTAGCAAAGGCGTGTATTGTGCCCATTTTGACGCTAATTCACTTGACTTAGAGGGTGGCTCCATTTACTACGATAAGTGGTCAAATTTGGTTTTAAATGGCCAAGACGAGGGAGAAGTCGAATTAGAATTTTCAACCCGTCCTAAGGGCTATAAAATGAAGTTTACCTCTAACTCAAACATAAAGGATACAATGGTTCCTTCTATCTATGGAATTGACGACCTCGAAAGATTACACCAAGGCGAAGTCAGGGAAGTTACAGTTGATTTCAGGAAGGAATACGAGGCTGAGAAAAAGTACCTCATTGACGGTGCTGAATACAGACTTTATGTGAAGGACGGAAATAGAGAGGTTACTGTCATTGACTATCACCCAATTGAGAAAGCATTCTTGAATAATTATTTTGTTATCTACACAGAAGACCTAATTCCTAACACCTATTATGTAGATATAAAGGTAAAGCGTGGCCGTGAGGTTAGGTACTACAAGGAAGCACTTAGGTTTAAGGTAGTAAGCGATGTAACAGAAAGGTATCAGTAATATGGAAGGAAAAAAGATTAAACTAAAGGAAATGACTGTCAGTTGTCCTTCGTGTTGTGGGCCAATCAGGATAAGTCTTGAAGAGTTAAACACTGCGACAGAAATTGTTTGCCCTAATTGTGGACTCAAGATTAGTATAACGCACGATAAGAGCGACAAAGCACTTAAAATGTTAGACAAACTCAAAAATCAATAGTGGCTATCTATTTATACTATAAAATAGATGTCCTATGGATGAAATGATTTTCAAGACAGCATTGTCAGCAGTTTCGTCGGGGGAATATGGCGAGGCTGATGTAAAAGTGGTTAAACAATGGCTTGAAGCACTTAACAAAAAGGAATTGGCCATTAAACGAGAAATCGAAAGGAATAAGAATGAGTTCGTCAAAAACAAAGGAAGGACAAGTTCAGAATTAAAAAACATTAGAACAGACATTAAACATATTAAGAACATACTGAAAACAGCATAAAAAAACGGTCCGCAACTTGCGGGCCGTTATTAATTTATCCTCACTGTGTCTGAAAGCAACTTCAATTGTTCAAGTGGTTCATTTGCTGCTGCACGAATTTCCTCAACCCACAAGGCATTAGGCGGTAGGTCAACATAGTCGTGAGTATGATTACAGAAAATATCAATCATTTGTTTCAGCAACTTAACCAACTTTTCTCCGTATGGGAGTTTGTAAGCGTCTTCAATTATTTCATTTAGTTCCTTGTCTGTTATCAAGTCCTTAGTATCGGTAGGCTTTAGTGCAATTTCACTTGATGTGTTACTTAATAGTGCAATCTTATCGGCAACAATCGTAGCAGTACTTTTAGCACCGCTATCAAGCATTCTTTCGTGGTATTTCAATTTCATAAATGCTGGGTTCTTGTAGTTGAACGACACGCTATATGGTTGAAATTCATCAACGAGTTTTACACCAGCCCTAATTCTAATATCGTCGTCTTTTACGATAATATCACAATTTTTCCTACCAATAACAGCAATATCACTCGTATTTGGATATGCACCGATTGCCATTCCTTCGTTTTGCTGTTCAGGATTTACATCAAGAGCCTTTTTAGCACTTCTCTGATAAGAGTCACCACCCTCGTGGGCGCGGTCAAAATACATTCTATGACCCTGACTTATGACAGGGCCGATATAATATCTCTGACTGTCTCCGTTATTCCAATTGGTTAAGAGAACAAATACGCCCTCATCAACCTTAGGTTTAACATAAAACATTTTTGGCAGTAGAGGGAAAGCGTTTACTACTAAGTCTTCATTACTCGTGACATCGTTATCGTCAGGTATAAGCCTAATGGCTAACATATCAGCACCTGTTTCGTCAATGTCATTAACTACCTTTCCATATCTAATACCAGGAATTAGTCCATCCATTTAGAATACTGTTTTTCTTAGTTTTATTTCGTTTTGAGCCGAATTGTAAGCGGACTCTATTTTTTCAAGTTCTTCACAAAGTGACCTGATTTTAGCCTTAGTCGCCTCAAATTCATTCTCAAGTGTCATTACATACTCCTTAATCTCGGAGTTACTTAGTTCTGAACAATTTTTAATTTCCATTACTGAATTATCCCCGTTGCTTTTGAATCAAGTTTATTATTTCCTATAACCTCAATAGGGCCACCCGCATTACCACCCTTTGCTTCAACCAAAATAGATTGGCAAGGTATGGCTACCTGAACAACAGCGTCTTGCTTGATAGCATCACAAACACACTTTACGACATTGTAGGTGTATTGGTTGATTTTGTTTTCGCTACCGTCAGGATATGGCTCGGTTGGTATTCCAATAAGTTTGTTATTTTCAATTATCTTAGCGGTTATCTTATATGGAGAAAGACCAGGCCTATTCATTGAAACACTCTTCAACATTATTGGTGGTAGGCTTGAAGCGGGTGTTTCAAAGGAATTCAATTTACTTGTTATTAAATCAACTACATTTGCTAAATTCATATTAACACTCTCCTGTCTTTTCTGGTTTATTTTGGTCGTTTACGATTTCTGCGTACCTTACATCTTCTATTGATTGTAGTGCCTTACCGCCCTTGAATAGGTCAATAGGTATTGATACAGGCAAACACAGCATTGGTATAGTCCTACTTGCTTCCATCAATAGTTCAATCCAATAGTTAAGCCTTTCTCTTAGAACCAACAACATATACTTCTCAAGCATAGGTAATACGACTTCATAGAAGAAGTCAAGTATTAACTTGGCAATCATATCCTTTATATAAGATATTATTGACCTGACAAGTGAGAAAATCTTATTCTGTATCAACCTTACAACGAGGCTTTGGTCTGTTCCCAATAGGTCGTCAATTGAAATAAGTCCCATTGCTTGGAAATTAATCATAAACAACATTATCACTTGTGGAGTGAATATTGACTTAATGATTGGCAATGCAAGTGCCCAAATGAAACTCATTAAAATATCCTTACCTGAGGCGAAATCAAGGCCGTAATCAATACCACCTTCAACACCAGGGACTGATGATACCTCAGTAACGGTTTTCATTATCTTCGTAGTACTCTCGGCGGAAGTGGCTGATAGGTTGACTGAATCTATCTTTGCTATATAATCACTAACATCATACTGTACAGCCTTGTTTACCTCACCGCCACTATACCTCGCACCATACCTTGACAAGAGCATATCTCTCAACATTTCATCAAACTCTTCGTTCGTGAAAGTAAAGTAACAGTCACTGACTTCTGCGTCCTCAGCCTCTATATACTTTTTAATAGCCATACCGAGTTTCATATCAGTTTCCCTCTTGTTGATACTTGGCTTAAGCATCATAAGTGCTGATATTGCTCCACCAAGAAGTGCATCGTAAAATCCGTAGAGAATTACCTTAGGATTGAAAATAGTAATGTTCTGAAGGTAATCCCAATTGAACTTATAGATTGTTGAGTTTAGCCTTAATTTTTCATACACCAATCCTGAATCAGACTCTTTAGCGGTTGGCTTAAAGTATGTCTGAGCAGGGAATTGTACCATTACACTATTATCAAACTTCTTTAATTGAAGTATTGGGAACAACTCAGGTTTTTCAGGGTTGTTCTTATAGAATAGAAGTTCTTGGGTATCATCCTGCTTAGAATTGTACCACATATTCCATTCTACGCTACCGTCTCTTTCAACATTCTGTTTCTTTGCGGTAATTCTACTATCCCACATAGTCTTGTTAAGTTCAACCTGTGGAGAAGTAGCACTCCTGTTCATTACATACCACAAGAAAGCGTTCATATCGTTAGTCTTGCACAATGTGTTTGTGTCAATGCCTTGATAACAAACTATTGCCTGAGGCGAATCAGGGCCCGCAATTTCAGGCACTGTCTTCACACGATAAGCACCTTCAAGTTTTCCGTCTGCCTGAACATAGTTGTAAAGGTCAAGTTCTTCGGTATAAGCCTCTCTTGTTGTTACAGTATGAGACCCACAGCCTGTTGAAGAACCCCAAATTAGGCTTTCGAGGCTGTTATTATCTTTGGCGTTCCAAGAACTCACGACAGGATAAGATTCGGCTTTGCTTAGGTAAACATATGTCAATTTACCTTCACTATCTGTTATCTTTGTTCCAGTTCCTGAACCAACTCCGCCCTTTACTTGGATTGAGTTTATGGTACATTTTTGTCCCTGCTTGTTCTTAGGGAAGGCCTTAAAGATTTCACTTGACTTAGCACCTGCTGGAATATGATACTCCTTAGCCTGTGGTGTTCCATTCTTATCAACATATGAAACACTAATGGTTAGTGTTTTTGAAACAGGTGTTGATAGGGCGAAGAACATATCGTCTGAATCGGCAAGGTCTTCGTTTCCTAAAAATTCTTTATGGCCAGGGCCAAATGCCAAGTACAATAATACCAACTTGTCAGCATTTGAAACTTCGTATGTCTCAGCATCGTGGTTGATTGTTTCCTTTACATGCTCCTTAACATAATATTTGTCGCCGCCTTCAATTGCGAAGAACATTTTTCCCTCATCAGTCAATGGGTTAATATCCATATGGCCGAATGCGTTTAACACGCTGCCAGGAATGGTAAGTGGCATTCTTCTCAAAGAATAAAACTTTGAAGTATATGTAGGGTGAACATTGTACTTACCATAGTCCATATTTGTGGTCTTTAGGATAGGTGTGGCTGAACAAGTAAAAATACTCGTCAATAGAGCCATAATAATGGACTTAACACCAACCTCAAGTCCTTCAAGGAACTTACTTTGTTTTGGTATGTCAATGTTGTTTATCTTATCATATACAGCGTTTGGGCCTATACCCATATCGTCCGCTATGCCGAAAACCTTACTAATAATTCTATTAGCAATGTCGTAAATATCTACATTACAGGCCTTTAAAATGTCAATTAAAAAGACAAATATTGAGGTGTATGTCGTTGAATAGTGTGTATCAAGAACACTCATCGGAAAATTTTCGATGAATGTCTCAATAGCACTTATTCTACCAATTAATTTTAGCGGCTCGTTTCTGTTCATTTTTTACTTAAGGTCGTATGTAATAGAATCGTTATCGTCACCAATTGCGCCCCTGATTTCGTCAAGGTTCAATGAGGTCTTCTTTGCAAAATTCTTATCATTGAGAACTGCGGCAGCGTCACCACTTTTCTTAACCAATTCACCCATAAACTTGGCTACCTCAAACTTAGCACCAATCGCTTTAAGTTTATCACCCATAAAATCGTGCATGGCTTTAGCATACTTGGCCTTCTCGTCCATAGTAACTTCGTCAGCACCAAGATTTGTTGAGTTTGCGAGGCGGTTGATTTCGTTTTGTACTTCGTTAATCTGTCTGCACGCTTGGTCGTATATTTCCTGAAGCAAATCCTCAATTTTCTCAATAGAATTGAGTTTTACTTTGTATCTCTTGTTTTCCATAATCTATTTTTGTATAAATAGTTTTTGTGAAATTATCTGTCTTCCAATTCTATCTTCTTAAGGACAAGGAAAGCGGACTTAAATTTCTTCATATTATCCCTGACTTCCTTTGTTGTCATCATTGTTTCTTCTCTTAGGAAATACAGTACAGAACTCTTTTGAAGTTTATTACTACCATCAGACGGGAGAACATCTTCCCAATTCCTAAGGAGGTTGATTAGTGCGTTTCCGACAATGACTTCTTCGTCAGTTAGTTCGTACTCGTCACGGTTCTTAATCATTGTTTCAATCTCGTTTGCAACACTCTTCACAAGCCTGATTGCCACATCTGAATAAGTTTCGTCATTCGTCATATATCTCTCACTGTTACTAATCTCTTCAAACACCTCATCATACGGAGTGTTTCTCTGACGCTTCTTTGCGTATTGAGAACACTTGTACATTAGGTAGTTTTTACAGACAGTTCCACAGTATGAATACGCTTTATAATGTTTCTCAACCTTTTTATAGTAACCCAATGTCTTTTCAACGGGATTTTGGTAATCTTCATCGTCAGTCCAACAAACCTTTATATACTTGGGGTCTTCGTCTTCTGCCCTAACATGGAAATTACTATCCCAAACCGTTGTAGCACTGTACTTAACATCTTCTGACGGATTTTCTATTTCCTCGTAGACATTAATTGACGGTTTGAAATGGTTTATCTTGGTTAATAGATATGAAATTGTGTCACTAAAATTTTGGTCAAATTCCTCGTCTGGAACAAATAATTTGTATCTCCTTATAATTGACTCAATCATCTTAGTCAAAGCGGGATACAAAACTGAATTGAAAATCTTATTTTTTTCTTCTTGATTTGTTTCGTTAATGTATTTTACGATTGCATTCTCTTCTTCTTCGTAAAAATATCCTTTTCTTTCTTTAGGTTTTCTTCCTCTTTTTGCCATTTTTGCGGTGGTGTTTTAATCCACTCTGCAAAACATCACTTCTGCATCGTTAAATGCACTTTCCACAAACTACTCTACAAAGAGCCTTACCATTGATGTTTATGGGGAGGATACAATCCTCCCCAATGCATCGTGGTTATTCTTCTTCGTATGTCTTATTTCTGTCTTGTGGGAAGTAGTACTCCTTCTTGGCAAGTTCAACCCACCAATCAACTTCCTTCTCGTCCATTGTGTTAGCGTACTGGTCAGTGAGGCAACCTTCAACATCTGAATAATGGAAGTAGCCTACTCTTGGTGTAACGAAAATCTTCTTCTGCTTGTAAAGGGCCCTCATTAGGAACTCATACCAAAATACGAGTTTCATAGATGTCTTAAGTCCTCCAAGTGAAAGGAACTCCTTTGTCTTAAACACACCGCCTGAGGTATTGAAATTCAAGTAGTCCTGAATTGCATTTAGGTCAAGAAAACCTAATTCCTCTGAGAACGATGAAGCCCAAAACGCTTCATTTGCGTATGAAATAGTCTCATTTGTTTTATCATCAATAACTTCTGTCAATGGTAGATAGCCAAAAACATCATCGTTGAAAGAACTAATGTACTGTTCTACGCAGCCAGCCCACTTGTCACTGACAACATCATCCTGTTCAACAACAGAAAAATATTCAGTATCAACGGCCTTGACTCCAAGCATAACCTGAGCGGGATATGTCAAATTGTCAGTATCATTGACAACCTTTGTACCGCCAGCAGTAACCAAATCCAAGTCTTCTCTCTTTCCAACAAAGAGAACCTTTCCTTGACCTTCTACGCTTGCCACGGCCCTATTAAGTTTAGTCAATCTATCGTTTTCTGATAGGTTAAACAATGGGAAAATAAATGTAATGTTACTCATAATTATTCACCTTCTTTTTCCTTATTCTTTAACTCAGCGAGAACTTCCTTGAACTCATTGAGCCTGCGGTCAACGATTGTCTTAATGTAAACATGTTCAATCTCGGCCTTCTGTACATCCTCTGAATAAAGTGTATCAAATGACTTAGCGTCCTCATAAACCTCATCAGGGATTTCATACCTTGTCCAACTCCTTACGGCAGGTGCAATCATACTTGCAACTTCCTCGAACCTCTCAAACCAAAGTATCTTTTCGGTGAGATTTCCGTCACTATCTAACATCCACTCTGTTGGCTCGTCAGGAACCTTAGCGAGAACAACGCTTCCACTCCTGATGGCCTCAAGTAGTGTATAACCGAAAGGTGTCTTGTCGTCAGCCCAAATGGTGATTGCAGCATCTCTAAGAGCCTCAGCAAATGACTCTTGAGTAAGGCCACGAAGGTCTCTAAATGATACAAACCTATAAATAGGATTCTGCCAATAGAAAGTCTTAACGATTCTATTAACATCAGTTTGGTCCTTAGCAACAATGTTTATAGCCAACTTTTGTGGCTCACTGCTTCTCTTAAAGATTGGACTGATTGACGGGTGGACAATGTGTGTTCTAACATCAGGGAAATAAGACTGCAACTTATCGCCCTGTGCCTTAGTAGTTACAACAGCATCAGTAATGCCAAGATTTGTCAACGACTGTGAAACAGGCATAAATTCAGTAATGTTGTATGCGTTCTGTACCAAGATAACCCTCTTACAAGGGAGTTTCTTAGTTTGCATCATAACATTAGCAAAAATCTCAGGGATGAATAGGAAGTCACTTGCAGTGATTTCAACATTCTCCTTTTCTGTGTTTGCATGAGGAAGGTTTGCGTATTCCTCACCAAGCCAATCACCAACACCAATGAAATCCTTTTCATTGTGCAAAATCTTAACATTGTAGCCATCCTTGTGTAATGTCAAAGCGGTCTTGTAAATATACTCAAGAGCACTTGACGGATTACCCTTTGTGTCAAGCACGAAGAAATAAATGAAGAAATCCTTTTTCTCAAGTCTTTCCACATTCTCTTCAGCTATTTTAATCATTTCTTGTGTGGTCATTATTTTAATATTTAAATTTTATTCAACTTCAACTACTACTCCAATAGAAATCAATGTATTAAGAGCAAATGCAGTACCGAAATCGTATTCAAATTCTTTTTCAGTACCATTGTTTTCCAATAACGATACAATGAGCATTTTTATAACATCATACACAATCATATCGTTTTGCGGGTTGGTAGAACTCTTTGTTTCATGCTCTACCTTTGATGAAAGGTTAAGGTCTCCGTCTTCTCCAAGTTCATAAACCTGTGAAATTTCGTACTCCCTTGTACCACCTAAATCTTTGTTAGTTGGTAGGCACATACGCTTAAAGGCTTCAAAATCAATTGCGTATCTCTTACCCTTAAATGTAATGTACTTGTTATTCGCCGCTTTTATTAGTAAACCCATTTAACAATTCCTCCAAATTTTCTTGTTTTGTTATAAATGAACTGAGGTCCCTATATGTATAGTCTGCCTCACTGTCCTTATTGTAATCAGCCTTGATTTTGATACTTACCTTACCCTCAGGCTTAGCCTCAAGAAGTTTAGGGTTTGCAGTGATAAGAACATCACACTTATCCCAAATTGTTAGAGAATCAGTTGGGAAATAAACTTCCCTGATTTTAGTGCCTAACTTTGAAAGGAAAAAGTATGAATTTCCAATAGAAAGGCCGTATTCCATAGGTGATACGAACATAATCTGAATGTCCTCATCTGTGTCAAGGTCTTTAATAGTCTTCTCCGTCCAATCGTTTAGTTCGCTACCAATATTTTTTGTACAGGTTCCGCACTTTCCGTAAAGTTCAAATGCAAAATCGTTGTAGACGAAGTTAAAATATGCTTGCTGACTCTTGAACGGGAATACTGCTTGCATATCATTGCTCCAAAACTCAAAATCTGTTAGGTCAAACTCGTGGTCATACCCCTCAATATAATATCTCACGAAATTGTTTGAAAAGTCCCTCACCACATCGTTTAAGTCTATCGCTATCCTCATTTAGTTATGATAATTTAAATGTAGTTGAACCGATGTTATCGGTGTCAATTTCCTTATTTTCTTCTTTTTTACTTCTCCTTGAAGCGGCCATAATATCAATTGGTCCATCCTTCGGTGCTTGATATCTATACTTTTCGTCAAGTTCTTTAGTCTTGAACTTCTCAGTAATATCCTTTCCGTCCTCAACAATGTGACAGTCAAATGTTATAACGAAATTACCGTCAAAAACATTTATTTCAAGTGGCTTCACATCGTCATACTTGAAAAAGTTAAGGTCGTCAGCATTCCAAGCCTTATCGCTGTTCCACTCAATACCCTTAATATCGGTAATATCTGATTTTAGGTTTTCAGTTTCAAACATTGTGTATAGGTTTGATACAAGGATTGCATCTGTTTTACTAAACTGGCCAGCTTCGCTTGGTAGATAGAAATCAACTTCTGCCCTATCGCTACCCATAATATTACGGACAACAACCTTCTTTGTGAATTTTTCTATTTCAAATCTCGGAACGATATCGCCTCTTTCAATCGTAAGAAGCGTATCATAATCATACAAGCCCTTTGGAGTATAATAGTTATTAAACATACTCTCCTTTTCGTAAAGTTTGTTGTCCTGAATAGTTCTTAGAATGTAATCACCTTTCTTCACAAAAACAGGAGGGTGTTTCATAAAGTCAGCCTTAGACTTTTTCTTCATGTTACCGCTAAAAGTAACAATAGTCTCAACCTTACCTTCCTCGTTTATAATATCTTCCTCTCTCAATGAAAGAGTTCCAACATCGTACTTGTCAGCCTCTTTGAGGATACGGTAGTGCTTATCACGAAGTTCTTCTACTTCCTTAGTAACTTTCTGTTCAAGCATATCAGCATAAACCCCACTAGGCTTTACCTGTTCGTTTATCTCAACTCCTTCCTCGCCGCTTGTCTGACTCTGCATAACAGAATCAGCCGCCCTCAATCCGTAGAATAGAGAGTGCCAAAACAATTTTGCGTCGTTTGCTATCCTTTTCATTAGTTTTTTCATAAATCAGATATTCTGTTTTCAAGTTCTGAAAGAATTTTAAGGTAAACCCTGTGATACTTTTCGTATTTACTATAATCTTCGTCAGCAGTTCTTATTGAGCCGTCATAGTTTTTAATAGTGTTTTCGTACCTTAAACACACCTGTTTAGCGGCCTTTTCATAATTTACCAACTCTTCGATTGTAAGTTTAGAAATGTCAATTTTCGCCATATTCTTTTTTATTAAAAAATAACAAGAAGTACCGTAAAGTCAACTGTTTTACAACGGTCAGGCTATTTATTTAAGTAAAATTGTATATTATGGGTAAAATTATCATATCTGAACAAAGACTAAACGCCCTTATCAACGAGTGTATTGACGAGGTAATGCTTGAAGAAGGTATAGGGCAAAATGTTTGGAACGGAATAAAGAAAGGCGCACAAGCAGTTGGAAATGGTGTAAAGAAGTTTGTCAAAGACCCAGTTGGAACAGCAGCAAGTGTAAAAGGATGGTACGACCAAACAAAAAACAGAATGCAAAATAGGTGGAAAGAAGCCTATAATATAGCGAGGGATAAAGTTAGGTTACAGAGCGCAGATGATAGCGTTTGGGATAGATTGGACGACTCTGAAAAACAGGCTCTATTGCAAGTAAGGGGAACAGATAAATTTGGAAATTGGAAATTTAATGCTATTAGATACGCTAAAGCGGTAGAGAAAACTGGTAAAGACGCTAATGAAATCGCTCAGATAATGACACAAAAGGGTTTCAAGGGTATTACCCCTGAATATGTTCAGCAAATGTTAGCAGTTGGTAGAGGCCAAACACAAACAGGCGATAATAACGGAGAACAAAGACCAAACCCCGATGCTAGGAATTCTGTACAGCAAAACAATGGTGGAAACTACGGAATGGATAGTGCCGTTGAAGAGGCTGTTCAAAAAGCGATTAACGAAGTCGTTAACGAACTTGGTGAAACAGGTTGGGGTAGAAGAAATCTTGAAAGATTAGGCGAAAAAAGGAAAAAACAATCTTACGAAGAAAAGAAAAAGGCTGATGTGGCAATGAATAGCGAAGAGGAAGCCGAACACTCAAAGAAAAGTAAAGATTATATTGGTAGGTCTGTTGCGGCGTTCGCAAAAGCAAATGAAAAGAGAAAATAAAAAAAGCGGGGCTTAACGCCTCGCTTTTATATTGGAAATTATTGTTAAAGATTTTGAACCAATGTACTTACGACAATATATTTTGGCGGGTTTGGTAGGCTTGTTAAATAATCTGTCCATTCTTTTCTTGTTTCACATTCAAACACAACCATATCTTTGCCACCGTCATTTGGTTTTATAGAATATACACCTTTATCCAATACAACTTTTATCTTCTTCATTGTAATTCCCTTAATTTTTACCTGTGCTTCCAAAACCGCCTTCACCACGCTCTGTTGCTTCAAGGACTTTAACTTCCTCCCATTCAACCCTCTCGTGTTTGGCAACTACCATTTGGGCAATTCTCTCTCCTGGCTTCAAAACAAAATCCTCCTTTGAAAGGTTTACAAGGATAACCTTGATTTCACCCCTATAATCTGAATCAATCGTGCCAGGCGTGTTGAGAACCGTAACACCATTTTTCGCTGCAAGTCCGCTTCTCGGTCTTACTTGTGCCTCATATCCTTTAGGTAGTTCTATATAAATGCCTGTCGGAACTAAAACCCTTTGCAGTGGCGCTATTGTTGTTTCAAAAACAGTGTTCGCATACAAATCCATTCCTGCACTACCTTCTGTCTTATACTCAGGAGTTGGATATGGTGATGTGTTTACAATCTTTACCTTCATTGCTGATTCTTTATTTTCTTATATCTTTCTTTTTCAATTGCATATGCAAGTTCGTTCGCTTGCCTAATGACAGTTGACATAATTCCTTGGAACGGCTTTTTCGAAGAATCGTCGTTATCCATAGCACGCATAGCCTCAAATTCTTCGGGAGTAAACTTAACTCCGTTATTCATAGCCTCAAGAATACTTCTTTCTCCTGTAGTCATAACGCCGCCAAGTTCCTTGAACTTGAATGGATAACCACGCTTGATACTCCACTCGTCGGTTACTTCCTCGAACATATTTCTCTTTGAAAGGTGCATTAGGGCACAGACTTTCATAAGGCTGTTCTCATCAATTTGGAATGTACCTGAAATCATTTTAGCGATACGCTGTGACAAGCCCATAGTCATAATGATGTGCATTAGAAGGGCCCCCTTGTAAGCGGTTCCGCTATCTTCATTTGTTGTACAAGGTGCTGAAACAACTTCTTCTCTAAGCCTATCCATATCGTAGAAATTGGTAAGGCCTAACTCCTCAAATTTTGTGTAGAACTTTGTCCATTCTACATTTGCTTGTGATTCTGATAAATTACTCATAATGTTTATTGCTTTCTTCTAATATACAAAAAAATCCCGCCGAACGCAAATTCGGCGGGACAAAAACTAAACATTATGACTTACTTTTTAACAATTGACTTGTACCACTCGGCACGAGTCTTTGTGACATTTCTTATATCATACTTATCTTTGACAGTATTGTAAAGATTATTTGCCAACATTTCTATATATTCAGGATGTTCAACAAGTTTAAGGATTGATTTTTTCCAAGCCTTGTGCTTCTTTCCGTCCTCAATAAGGATACAGTTACCCTTTTCGTTGATTTCTCCACCAAACTTGATGAACGGGTCACTGCAAATAGTGTATGGCCCAAAATCAGTACAAATAAGTGCTGTCTTGGTAAAACCTGCTTCAACAAACTTCAATTCTGACTTAACTTCGTTGAACGGGTTGCAGTCAAGTGGAGCAAGAAGAACATCAACATTTCTGTAATGTTCAGCGAAATTGCTCACATCTTTAGTCCACTCTCTTCTATATGGTTCATTAGCCGCATTTGGCCACTGAACGCCCTTGATAAACTTATGAAGAAAATCCTTGTACATTGGAGAACAAATTGCGTAGTCTCCCGTTACAATTTTCTCATAAGTGTACCACACAGATTCCTCAGGCTTAATAGGCCTTTGCCCAACCATCTTTCCGCTTTGGTCAACAATGTTTACCGCACCACGAAGGTCATATCCACATAGGACAACTTGAATCTTATCAAGGACTTCTTTTGGAAGTGAGTTGAAAACACCACGAATTTGCTGCATATCTTTTTCGTGCGCTGAACCCATAACAAAACCAAACCTAATTCTGTCTGAAGGGTTTTTAACAGGACTATACTGTTCCTCCTCAGGGTCAATTGCGTTAGGGAAAATTAAGACATTTTTGTTATACTTCTTAATCTTATCGGCAAAAATCTGTGTTGTTGTAGTTACATAGTCAAAACGCCTAATGTTCTCAATAATCTTCTCAGGAACCTTCATAGCCTTATTAGTGACATATAGAGGGTGCTGTGGACCAACATCCCAGTTATCGTCAATATCCATAACAGTTGTAATGTTATGTGCTTTGCAATAATCTAAGAAGGCCCAAAACTCTTCCATATTCTCAACAAGTCCCTTGTGGATATGAATCAAATCATATTGGTCAAAAAACTCGTGATTTGCATATGGAGGGTTGTAGTTTATTTCAACATCAAATTCGTCGCCGTACAACTTATCCAATTGGGTATGAGGACTAACAGAACGGTAAAGTCCCACACCAAAAGTATCTGATGGTACTACTAAAACTTTAATTTTCTTTTCAGCCATTTTGGTTGCTTTTATTTATTATTCTCGTCTGAATCGTTTGCAAGGAGTGAATTAGCATCAATACCAATCTCATTTGCATAATCTAGTGTTGCGGCAGTAGCAGCCTCTACCAACCTCTTCTTAAGTGCCACACCCTTTTCACCAGCAGGACCAGCATCGCCACGGTAGCATGAAAGTACACAATTAATAGTGTCGTAATTAGCGGCATAGTTAGCCTTTGAAGAGTAGAGTCTTGTTGAGAACCCAAGGCTATTAGCGTCGCTTGCGTCTTTCAAGTCGCTACCCATATAGATAAACTCCCAATTGTACTTATCCTCTTGGTGCTTAATCATTTCCTTAACCTTTGAAGCACTGTATTCCTTTGAAGAGTTTTCACCGCCATCGGTCATAACAACAATAAGGTTCTTTTCAGGCTTGTCCTCTTCCTTCATTCCGTCAAGCCACTTGCCAACTTCGTCAATTGCTGTTCCCACTGCGTCGAAAAGTGCAGTGCAACCACCTGGATGATACTTATCGTCAATGTAATCAATATCCTTAATGTCCTTACCCATATAGACTTGCTTAACATTGTGGTCAAATGTGTAGTAGGTAACTGAACAAGTACCAGCACTGTTAGCCTTTTGCTCATCAATTACTCGCTTGAAACCGCCAATAACATCTCCTTCGGTTCCGCTCATACTTCCTGATTCATCAATCACGAAGCAAACATGGATAAAATTATCTTTCATTAGTTCGAACTTTTTAAAATCTTATTTAACCTTAATATAGGCAATAAACATAGAATGTCAACTATTTATAATTGTAAAATTGTAGATTTTAGATTATGAAGAAGGAATATATAGATTTTGTGTGTAACCTTCACGGCTATCTAATCAGAATCAAGGAAATACATTGGAACACTAACACAAATGCGGAACACCTACTTTGTGACGAAATCCAAGATAATCTTATGGAGTGTGAAGACCGCTTCATGGAATGCTGTATGGGAATGAGTGGAGAACATTTTCAACTTGGTAAACTTCTCCCTATGCTCCCAAATGCAAAAGAACTTCTTCCAATGCTTAAGGAGTTGGAAAAAGACATTCTAAATATGAAGAAAAACGCTTCGTCAGACGAGGAAAGTGGGTTAATGAACATTCTTGACGAAATGCTTGAATGCTGCAATAAGTTCAAATATAGAGCAACACAGAAGTAATGGGTAAGAAAACTCTCATATTATCACAGAGGCAACTTGACGAAATCGTTGCAGGAAATCCAACCTATCTTGACGGAATGGCTGATACTCCTGACATGAGCGGAAGTGAATTTTCAACAGAAATAAGTTCTGACGGAAGTGTTGATACGGGATATGCTAACGCAACAACTACAGACGATTACGCTTCTGATATGACCAACGATTGGAGAGGTAACGCAAAACTCCACGGAATGGGCCCAATCACTGTTAGGGAAGGTGTTGCTATGAAACTTTCTGATTGGAAAAAACTTTACCTTGAAGAAAAGGAACACGGTAATCAGCGTCTAAACAATATGCAGTTTGGTGCTAAAGACGGGCAGAAAGGTAAATCATACGGTGCTACCAAAACAGCGTTATGTAGAAAAAGAGCAGTCGAAAAAACGATGCAGACAGGTGCAACACCTGAGATAAAAGCGGCGGCAGCAAAAAGGCTCGGCAGTATGAAACAAAATTGGAGTGGTATTGATAATGCTGAGACGCAATATAATGCCGCTAAAGCAAACGACGCATATGCTGTGGCTAATAAGCCAGCAGGAACTAAGAAGGCTACTTCTGCAAATGGACTTCCTAAAATAGATGGTGGAACATTCCTAAATTAATAAGAAAATTAAAAAAACGAAATATTATGCAAACATGTCTTGAAAAGAAAGGTATTGAAGCAAGAAATGAGGCCCTTGTAAGAAATGACTATACAAGAGTTGATGAGTATTCAGCAATTCACCCTGACGCATTGTCAACAGGCGACCCTCAGGGTAAGGGTACAGGTCACGGAGGACACACACACTCAACACCTGATTGTACAAAGCCTTCATCAATAGACTATTCAAATTTTGACACTGAAAACGGTGGTGGTCTCTACGATATTGAAGGTAGAAACGGCGTTGGTGGTCGTATTTTCTTGAAGAACATTTCTGTTTACAATGAGGCATTCGAATATGGCCCAAGCCTTGTTGATACCTCATTGAATGTTGCTGACGGACAAATTAGGGTCTAATGAACAAGAGAAACGGCATAGGCAAAAGTCAACTTAACGAAATTAACCAAGGAAGATACGCTGACATTAAGAAGGCTATCAATAAAGTACTTAGGGTTAGGATTAGTTATAACGACAAACAGGGCGGAAAGGGTAAAAACGAGCGTTATATCCTTCCCGTAGCCTTTGGTTTGACAAAAAGTGGAAAGCCAGCCGTTAGGGCGTATCAAACAGCAGGTTCAAGTAAGCGTGGATTGACAAATCCGCCAAACCCAAGACCAATTCCTAAGTGGAAACTATTCTTAGTTGATAACATTTATTCTTGGTCTAACGGTTCAAAATCATTTAAGGATTATAAGGACGCTCTTATAAAACTCGGCCTTAATACTCACGGAGATAAGGGAATGACAAAACTTTTTGCCATAACTCCATTCGCCGACGACGATGTACAGGTCGCTAAAGATACAAGCACTAACCCAATGACTGCACAGCCATTGACCAAGAGCGATGTTGAACCAACACGGGCTACTCAGAGTCCTAAAACTACTGAACCTGAAAAATTTGAGCCAGCTGGCAATTCTCGTAAACAAAGTGTTGACATTAATCCTAAACCTAATTATACTAAAGATAGACTTGAAGCGCCTGAAACCGCTCCAATTACCAAACCCGAAGTTGGCCCTAAACAACCTGAAATTACAGGCAAGGACGAAGTTGATAAAATGGAAGCCGACGGAACAACTCCAATTAGTAAGGACGATATAAGCGGTGCTGAAAGTAAAGAAGAAGTCACTTCCAAGTTCAACGATATGATGAATAGGATGGACAACTTATATAAAGACGAAGAGGACGAAGAAAATGCCAATAAGTAAAGAACAATTAGGAAATATTATCGCAAGTAAGGCCGCTGCACTTTGCAGGCCTGAATATGATAACGCTAAATCTGTAAGTAGAGGAAATGTTAGTGAAGGTTTTGGTGGGCCGTCACCAAGTGATTATGATGGAGATGCTGATAGGTGGGATGCTATGTTCTCAGACTCAGCATACGAAGATTATGCCCCCGCACAAGGTTCAAGGGATATTCAGTACTCAAACGCTGGCGCAGCAAGAAGCCAAATGCCTGACGCTATTAAGAAGTCAATGATGGAGAACAGGATTGATGTTTCGGGTCTTGGAAATTCTTCAGTACTTGACTCTCTCGGTGTTAAAGGTAAACCTACCACAGCACCTACTCAGAGAAAGAAACAAGTAGTTAACGAGCAAGTTACCACACAGCAATATGTACCACAGGTTGGTGGCGTTGATTATTCAATCATTAAAGCCATTGTGTCTGAGTGCATAAGAGAGTATTTTGAAAAACAACCACTTAACGAATCATCTATTAAGACGATAGCACTAAAGGGCGGAACAATTTCATTAGTTGACAACGGTGGAAACATTTATCGTGCAAAATTAGAGAAAGTAGGAACTACTAAGGATAGTAAGAAATAAAAAAACGGAGGCTTAACACCTCCGTTTTTTTTATGCTTCCTCTTCGAAAGGTTCCTCGTCTTCGGCTTTCGCTTCCATAGCATCATACACATCGTAGATAGTACCGATAACTATGTCAGGATAATCCTTTGACACGAAGTTTCCTGTCTTAGGGTCAATGTTAATGATTGAAGTCAATTGTGAAGGAAGGTCTCCGTTCTCAAAATCTTCAAACATATCACTTGTCATATTGTTAATAACCTCATCAAAGATAGTTCTAACCTTTTCAATGCCAAGTTCTTTTTCACGCTGTTTTCTCTTACGATAATCGTTTACAATGTCATCCCAGTTCATTCCGCACTCTTCAAGATACGGAATCTTCCATTCAGGGTGACGAAGCCAGAACTGAATTTCCTTGTCTTCCATTGTCATAAGTTGCTCGTAAGTGTCTTGGTCACCTTCCTTGTTAGGGAAACCGCTACACAATTCGCACTGTTCGTAAGTGAAATACTGACGCTTTTCAGGATTATCAATAAGAATCTTATTTCTAATCTCAGGATTGAAACAAACAAGGAGTGGAGTGATACGCTTGTTGAACATATCAACATATTTAGGAACATTGTATTCCTCGCCCTCACCACAAAGTATATCGTTCTCAGAGTCAATAACTTCCCTTGGAATAAGTTGGCAATTAAGAATAATTTCTTCCTCAATCGTCACCTCAGGGTGAGCCTTTTTAACCCACTCGTTAAGAGTAATCTTTGTAGCCTTTCCGTCAGGTGCGGCTTTCCACTCTTTTTCAAGTGCCACCCTACAATCAGCCTTATCGCCAAATAGGCCGTCTTCCTTGTAGAAATGAGTTACCTTTTTCACATCAGCCTGTGACTTTGACTTACCCGTATTAACATAGTACAAAGTTTCACCCATATTCACATCAATACCATTTGCAATCGCAAGTTCCATCCAAGCCTGTCTTGACTTAGGTCTACCAGCCTTTGTAATCGTTTGGCAATCCTTTTTATATTCTTCAATGGTCTTCTTAATCTTACCCTTTGTGGCAATCTGATTAAGCGGAATCTGATAGTTATAAATCTTGTCAATGTAGTTATAATACTCGTCAATGAAACGCTGTCCCTTACCCCTCAGCAAGAGTCTAATACCTTTTTCAAGGAACTTGGCGATATATTCAGGCATTTTCTTTGACTTAATAGTATTACCAACCATTTTAACATCTTCAGGATAAGGATTTTCAGGGAAATAGTCCGCATAATTCTTACGGGAGAAGTTAATGGTTGCGTCAACAACTTCATCAATGCCAAGACCCATCTTCAACCTCTCAGAATCACCGAAATATGCCTTACCCATAAACAAATCGTTGAATTCAGCCACATCAGCCTTAAATCCTGTGTAAGCCTTACCCTTTTCAGTCTCTCTTGACATACCTGTACTGATATAAGGGTGTTCGTCAGTGTACCTAAAGTTTCCTTCCTCAGGAAGTTGGAAGTTAAAACCATCAGTATCACCCACAATAGGCTTATATCCAATCTTGTTGAACCAATAAATCATTAGGCGAAGTGACTGACGGCCTGTACAAGTCGTTCTTTCAGCACATTCCACAGAAGCCCAAGGGAACACATTAGGTGCACCGTATGAACCGAAGAATGAGTTACCAAAAATCTTCAAAGGCAACTGTTTCTTATCGTTAGCCGACTCTTCTTCCTTATATTTTGCATATTCTTCTTCTGCATTAGGGCCTGCCGTTCCATTGGCAACATTTTCCTTAACCTTATCAGCGGCCTTACTTGCTTTCTTTTTCAAGCCCTTATACTTCTCACGGTTTGTAAGAACATGTTCCAAGAAATACAGCATAGCATTCATCAAGTCCTTAGGGTCAGTGATACCCCAAGTAAGAATAATTGCAGGATAAAGTGAGTTGAAGTCGAACTTTGCAATTCTATCAACGAAACCAACCTTTAGAAGTCGTGAAAGACCACCTGTAAATCTACGCTTTTCTCCAAACGGAGGAATTGCAAGGTGATTTTCAAAACTCCACGCAAGCATAATAGCCTTCCACTGTCCCGCAGTACCCATAGTACAACATCTTTGGAACGGAACAGGCAACATTTTACAAATAAGGAAGTTAGGAATGTTGTATCTGTGTTCGACCTTATCACATTCCCACAAGTCATCAAGAAGATACCTCTTGACAATATAGTCACCACCAACTAATTCATAACCAGGCAATATTTCATTTCTCGTATAAAGTGTGAACTGATTACCATCCTTTCCTCTCTTTGTACGATTTTCCTCATTCTTTTCGTCAATTTCCTTGAGATACTGAGCATACATCTCCTCGGCAGTCATTTCAACTGTCTCAGCCGTAGTACCTGACATCGAACTAATAATTGCATCATCAGCCTTTTTCCTTTCAAAGTACTCAACAGTCATTAATGGGTCAGGTTTAATTAATTCCCTGACATAAGACGGGTCGTAAATGTACCAATCTCCGTCTTCCATATTGAACGCATAATGCTTTTCCGTATCGTTCAAGATTTCAGAAATTCTATCGCCAGGCACATAAACACGGTCATGCTTAACAATCTTAGAATACTTCGTTACATACTTCAAGTTGGAGAACAACATATTAGAATCCAACGCCTGAGCCCTTCTAACAGCGTGAAGTGAATCAGTTACAATGGATTTTGGCACAATCGTCCTATAATATGTTTCAATTTCTCCACCAAGTTTTAGGATACTCTCTTTAGTTTCCTTTCTAACAGGTGCGTCGCCAAATAATTCCTTTGTATGTTCCTCAATATCAAATCCAAGGCGCTCACAAGCACCAAAAATGATATTCCAGTCGAAGGTTTCACAGTTGTGGCCCGTAATAACATCAGGCTTAAACTCTTTAATTACCTTGAAAAACAAGATTATGTTCGCAAGTTCAGATTGATTTTTCTCCTCTTCGGTTTCGCCCTTAGTAGAAAAAATTCTATTAAACTCAATCATTTTACCGCCGTACATAAACGGCCTATTGAAACTGATACCGAACTCCTCAATGCGGTCTTTCTTTGTATCAAGACCTGTCGTTTCCAAGTCGAATATCATTCTTAGAACTTGGTCATAATCGTCGTATCCCTTGAAGAAACGCTTACCTGTGGATATGAGATACTGTTCCTGTGGTGTAACCGCAAGAAATAAACTACTATTTTTCTTCGCTATTGGCTGTTCTGTGAAAGATTTACTTGGCTCCTCTTTTTTCCTCGGAGCATATACGGGAACACCAGCCCTTTTGAAAAATGCTAAAAAGTCTTTATAGGACATTGGCTTAACGGCATAGAACCTAAATGTGTAACCGTCCTGCATTTCGGCAACTTCATTACCGTCAGTATCGGTCGTATCAAGTTCCTCACACCAAATGCCAGCTCGTATCATTTCATTTCTCGTGAGAAGTCTATCCCCGCCAAAAAGTTTCATACAGGCGGCTCGTTTCGCCCAAACAAACGGAAAGAACGGCTCAACGGCCATTTCCTTTACATCGTTTTCGTCCCTATAAAAAACATAAATGAACTCGTCATTATATGAATATTCCAAATTAACTATCCTCTCTTGTGGGTCGTGCCCATCAAGAAACACCTGAATCATTTCAGGAGTAATCTCCTTTTTAACAAATTTTTTCTTTCCCATATCTTACCTAATTAGTCCGAATCACTCGAACATTCTTATATGTAAATATACGAAAAAATGGTCTAAAAACAAAAAAGGTTGCAAAAATTTGCAACCAATTTTACTTATCCAAAACAAGCTTTATTCTTACCTTATCAAGAACCTTTCCAAGAAGATTTAGGCCGTTCCACTGTGCTTCATCGTCAATGTTTGGCGACTCGTAGTGGATTTTAACGCCCCATATTCCATCAATTGGCGAACCTTCAACGAAGCCCTTTCCCTTGAACTCATCGCTCAACAGAAATTCCTTAAGGTCTTCGTTTTGTGAAAACTTTGCATAGACAGCGTTCCACATTGCCGCCTCACGAACACTTTTCCACTCTTCTTCGTCAAATCCTTCAACTTGACGACCAAGGGCCTTCGCTTCCTTAGGAGTTTTTGCCACAAGAATCTTTTCGGCAATATCATAATCGTGGAACCAAGTAGCCTTTAACCACATAAAGTACTGTTCGCTACAGTGGAAATCAAGGTCAGCAGGCTTACCGTCCCAATCGGTATCAACATGAATTTTACAGCCGTAAAAATTGGAGAATGCACCTCCCCAAAACGCCACATGATTGTCATAGACGGCCATTCCGTCACTTTTATTTTCTTTTCTCATAGTGCAAATCTACAAATTATTTTTCTAATTGCCAACCGTACATTGCAAGTTTCGTGCCAACATCATCAAAACTATCACCAAAATGTAATGTCATTCTTCCGTGTTCAGGATATTCATCTAAATTTTCAATATCAATCCACGCAAGAGCCAAAATCCTATAAGTCGTGTATTCCATTGAATAGCAACTTGTCTCTTCGGCTGTTTTTAGTGGTAAACTCGTTTTAACTGTATAAACAGAAGAGTAGGTTGACTCCTCAGGCGAAACATCACCACAAATTGAAGGGTTTGATACTTCCCAATCGGGCCCCCACACATATTCAGGGGTTTCGCTAAAGAAAAACTCATACACATAAGTCCCGTTTGAATCAGAAAATTTCGGCCTGACATATACTAAAACTTCGTCCATTACTCAAAACCATCTTCGTCATTATTATCCATAGCGTCTATCAACGCATCAATAGCACTTTCGTCACCCTTTTCTACTTCCTCTATATCATACAACTCACAGTTAATAGCACTAAGTTTTTCTTTAACGGTTTCAATCGGGTCTGCAAAGTTCAGGAAGAACGGGACTTCGCCAATCTCAAGCGTCTTATCGTCAATCTCAGAAAAAATAAGTGGCATTATCCCGTCTATACAGTCTTGCATTGAGAAACAGAAATTCTTTTTAGCAATGGCCATTTGTCGTGGGAAAATAACCTTAGCACTAGTAGAAAGTGTGTTCTTGTCAGGCTGAATATTAGGTATAATAGCCGCAGGGGCGACATTGAAAAACTCGCCCCACACGGTTTCTGTATCAACCGTAAAATCAAACCTATATATGTACTTTTTGTCAATCGTTCTTCCTATTTCGTCAACAAAAGCCAAATATTCAGTCATTTAATTAACATTTCTTAAATTTTAGAATCCCTATCTCCCAATATTTGTATTGTTTTTTCTTTTGGTCGGTATATACAACGCCTGGGCAAGGTGAAGCGACAAACGCAACATAAAAAGTTCTGTCACCCCTATACATCAGCCTACTGTTCTTTATGTATTCTGACACATAGTATTCACCTACCTTCATTTTGCGTTCCATAAACCAACCTTTTACGGAATAACAAAATCTAACAAATCTTTTCTTAAAGGGTTCTTTATTTTTCATCTTCCGTCTTAATTACCTGATTTATAACAAGTTCCTTACGCATAACTGTATTCCAAATCTTTTCGTATTGAGTTCCCCTAAACATTTGATAGTAGATATCAACATCGTGAGTTTGTCCAATACGATAAATTCTATCCTCCATTTGCCTACAGTCAGAAGGCACATAGGACATATTATTGAAAATCAATATGTGGGAAGAAGTAAGTGTAAGTCCAACACCAGCGGCGATAACTTGACCAATGAAAACTTTCACCTCAGGGTCTTTCATAAAGGCGTTTTGTGCAGCGTCCTTCTGTTTTGAATTCATTTTGCCGTTGTAAGTAACGCACTTATCGCCATAATATTCCTTAAGAGTATTCAACTCATCGTCGTAACAAGTGGCAATAATAACCTTCTCACCACGATTTACAAATGAATCGGCGAGTTTAATAGTGTTTGGAACCATTTGGTCTGAACAATACTTGCGATACACAGCACCTTCAAGTAGGTCTTTATTAACATCTTTTGTAGGGTCTAACTCCAACTGTGCCGCCTCGTATTCGTCCCAAAGTCTCTCATATTCCATCATTTGAATGATATCAAAATCATAGAACACTTCATGGACGGTCTTATTTGGAAGATTGTCGTTTATATCTTCTTTAATACGCCTTAGGTAAATGTGTGAGATACGCAATTTCAACTCATCAAGATTACTTGAACCCTTAGTAATGGTTATCATTCTTGCGTTCTCCCTGATAAACTTTTTAAGGTCTTCCTTTTCATCATCTGTTAGTGCATACCAATTAGGTTTTTCAACTTGGTCAAGGTAAATTTTGGTCCACTTTTCTTTTTCGCCTTTAGCGGGGATTTTCATAGCCGCACAGTACCTGTCAACATAGTATTGCCAATCCCCAGTCACATCATTTTCAATCAGTTGAAGAACACAATACAAGTTTTCGGGGTTATTTGTAATAGGCGTACCTGTTAGTAGGTATATACTGTCAGGATTTCCTCGCTTAATAAGGTCTTTAATAACTTTGTACCTAATTGAAGTCCTGTTTGAAAGCCTGTGGGCCTCGTCAACAATGATTAGAGATTTCTTACCTGAAATGTATTGAAGTAGCGGACTCTCATCAAACGCTTTCTTAACATTGGCCGCACTCCACGACGACGGTATCTTGTAAAACTTATCAAGAATGTCGTAATTAATGATTATGAAGCGATTATCTCTCCAATGACCTTGTTCTTCGGCTTCTTTTTTAAGTTCGTCAAGCGATAAACCACTCCTACCTTCAGCGTAGCCAAGAAACTTTTCCATTTCAGCCTTGGTCTTACCGTTGAAGGTATCAATTATCGTAATATCGCGCTCAGGAACATACCATAGGAGTTCTTTTTTCCAATTGGTCTTTAGAGACGCTGGGCAAATTATTAAAATTGCGTCAAAATTTCCTTCAATAGCCGCAACAGCGGTTTCCATTGACTTTCCAAGCCCCATATCATCAGCAAGAATACACTTCTTCCTATCCAATAGGAATTTAACACCTTCTTTTTGGTGTGGTTTAAGTTGTCTGTATGGGTCTTTTCCTTTTGAGAGTCTGTCGTAACGGTCAAAATCAACAACAATGTCGTGATAATCTTTTACAAATAGGTTTCCTAATAGGGCCTTTTTGGGAATGAACAAGTCCATAGGTTCCATATTTTGTCTGTATTTGATAACACAGTGTAGCGTTGTTGTAGTTTCACCGAGATATAATAGAACTTTAACCTTTTGAGGAACAAATTCTATCATATATTCGTCTTTAAGGCTCTCGCCAAACCAATCTGCAATGTTAAATGTCTTTCCAATAACAATAGGTTCCTTGTCGTAGTTCGTTAAAATATACTCTACGGCAAAATCAGTCAAAAGATTTGTCTTCTGTAAACTGATTACATCTCTTTTGACCTTCTGAATATACGGATTAAGTCCGCTGTACTCTCTTAATTTCTCAATCGCTTCTGAGCGGGCTTTGTTTGTGTTAAACATCTATTTGTTATTTAACTAAATATACATTTTTTATTTTTAAAAACCAAGTTATAAGTACATCTAGTTATCTAAAATCTGTATAGAAATAAAAAGATATATATAATATTATTATATAAAGCTTGATATAACGCGCGTGCGTGTGCGTTATAATATCAAATATTGGTTTCTCTTAACTATTTATATTTAAATGTTTAATTTATGGTTATTACCGAAAATCATATAAGGAAAATCGTTGCTGAGGCAATTTCAGGGCTCTTGTTGGAGTTCGATATCGGTGTTATTGGTGGTTCGGGCCCCATAACAGAGAACGAATTACAAGAACCGTCACAGATTTTTGCCAAAGAGAAAGCCCTTGCAAACGAGATTTACCAAAAGAACCAAGAAAACCCAAGATACAAGGCTGATTTAGAGAAAGTTTTTGGTGAAACAGAGGCTTATAAAGTTTGGAAAAACTATTACACCGCAATGATGTCAAAGCCCGATAAGAAGGCTGTCAATTTTATGTCTTGGCTTCATTATGTGTGTGACGGAAAGAAAGGACAGAGGATTTTAGCGTTCTCTGTTGACGGAAGTTACCTTTTTGGGTATTGGATTAGCGGATATTTCCTTGCTTGCTACTTTGCGCCAATAGGTTTTTCAGGAATGGCGAAGGTTATCAAGGGCATTTGCCAATATAGCAACATAATTTTCGCTGTTACTCAAGATATGTCACCTATGCTAACGAGATTAGGTGTTCCAAAGGCTGAAAAGACTCACGATGCACCTTGGAGAGGCAAAACTGTAACGAAAGATGTGTTTGGAACAAGCCAAGAGGCAATAGAAATGGGCTTCAAGATATTGGATTATGCTACTGGTGAGCAAAAACCTGAGGATGATACTGACGCTATCGTCAAAGATATTAAGGCAAGGTACGATGCTTTAACACCTGAACAAAAAAAGCAACTAAAGGGTGAAATTAAACAGATTTTACAGCAAAAATATCCTGAATTACTCAAAAAATACAAGTTTTAATGGCATTAGAGGTAAACATAGCGAATGGTAAGAGAAAAGTTCCAATTACAAGGAACAATAAGTTTTTCGGGGCCGAAGATTTCGACCTTGAAATAGGTTTTGCGACCGAATATCTCGAACAGGACGCAAATCAAACTGTTATTCTATACCAAGTTGACCTTTCAAAGACGAAGGTTAATGATGTTTATGTTGAAACAGGCCAAAATGGTGTAAGATACAAGAAACCAGTTGAAATTCCTGTGATTTATGATATCGCTGACGCTGAAATGAAGACCTACGACAGTACAATGCAGAAAGGTATCTATGCACAGACTGGAAAATTAACATTCAGCGTGCTTCTAAAGACTCTTGAAGAGTACAATTGTGATATTTCAAGGGGTGATTACATTGGAATTCAAATAGATGAGACACATAGAGAGTATTTCACTGTTACAGACGATGGAAGAGTAGGTAAAACTTCAAATAAGTTCACATTATATGGCACAAGACCTTATGCAAGGACAATTCAGTGTGCTTCTGTGGATACAAATGAGTTTAGTGGATAATGAGTAGGGCTTATAAAAATGTTCTTAGGCTAAGACAAAGGCCATACGGCGTAGAAAGAAGGCAAAATTTGATGAAGGAGGTCCTTAAGGATTCTACTCCTTTACCACTCCCATTGGAATATGACGACATTGACCAAGAATTCAAAAAGTGGGTCGAAGAAGATTTGAATATTGAGTTTGATGGGCAAAGAATACCAACAATCGCATTGTTTTCAAATCAAAGATTCACTGAATATATGCAAACTTGGCAAAATGTTGATAACAAGAAGAACCTAATCCCTAATTTTAAGACAATCACCCGTGAAAATAACCCAAAAGCGGGTAGTATTGTAGGCGATTCAAGGAATATCCCTGGCGAAAGGACTTATTTAATGCAAAGAATTGAGTCCCGTGACCGTGCAGGAAGGAAATATTACACCGATTATCGCATTAAACAGCCGTTTTCAGTTGATTTAATCTACACAGTTAGCGTTGTAACCAACAAATATGAGTTTTTGAATGAGTTCAATCAGATGATGAACGACAAATTCAAATCAATTGACTGTTATATTAGGCCAAATGGACACTTTATTCCAATGAAACTCAATGATATATCAGATAAATCAGAGTATAGCATTGATAACAGACAGTTCTACTCACAATCTTACAACATAACCGTAATGGCTTATATCATTACTGAGGATAGCCTAATAGTTGAGGAGCGTCCTGAACTAAGATTCCTTGGTTTTGAGGGTGATTCAGTTGGCCACAGTTACGCAGAGGTTGAAGAATTGCCTTGTAACTACGAAAGACCGTCAGATTATGACTATGTTCCTGTTGGACTAACTATACATTTTGAGCCTTGTGATACAAAGTACGAATTTACTATGGATAGCAATTTTCAGGCTTCAAAAGTTGACGGTAAGAATGTCAGAAACTTCAGGGTGTATGTCAACGATGTTGAGACTGTGGTTGACGAAAAGTTTAGGATAAATGAAGGCGACCGCATCAAGGTAAGACTCGTAAATAGGTACAACTATACAGAGCCTGCCGATGTGATTATCAAAGGTTTCGACCCCACTTCTGCATACAAAAAAGAAGACGGCGTGGTTGAGACACAAATTAACTACTCATAGACCCAAAAATGAGTGTGAAAAAAGTTTTTTAGGATATTTAACCTATTTATTAGAAAATAATAAGATAAAAAACAATAGACGAATATGATAAGTGATGCAAGAGGTGGCCATGTTTCACCTGGTATTTACACAGAGGAGAAAGATGTAACCTATTCAGTTAAAAGTCTTGGTATCACCAGTCTCGGACTTGTGGGTGAGACATTATATGGTCCCGCTTTCGAAAACATCGAAATCGAAAACTGGGGTCAGTTCGTAGACTACTTCGGCGGCACTTCCCCTGAAAAGTTCAAGGGAACAGGTCTTCCAAAGTATGAACTCCCATATGTTGCAAAGAGTTACCTTGAGGAGTCAAGGAGACTTAATGTTGTCCGTGTTCTTGGTCTTTCAGGTTATCACGCAGGACCAGCTTGGGTTCTATCAACAAGCGAAAGCGATGCCCCTGTAGTTATCCTAAGGGGTAAGATGGTTTATGGATACAACGAGTCAGACATTTGCGAACCAATTGACCCTGATAGGGCTGCTAATGTGGTTTCAAATGTTGAGGTTGGACCATATGTTCCAAAGATTTACGACTCACAGTGCGTACAGGATACCGTTAAGGAAGGAGAAGTTGACCCAGATAAGGCCAAGTTCTGCGTTATCGTTACCACAACAGGCGCAGGTGGTTTCGGTGAAGGTACTGCATACAAGTACAATGTTTCATTGAACCCTACCGATAGTGATTACATTTACAGAGTACTCAGCAACAGGCCTGATACAGGCACTACACCTGTTTACATTGAGGCTGTTTACGAAAATTCTTGGAATGGAGAGACCATTGAGAACTGCTCAAAGGTTGTTTCAGGTAATGTTGAGAGTCAGGCATATTATAGATTCAAGAGTGCAGAGTTCTTCACAACAAGTGCTGACACTTCAGGTTACACATACACATACGAGAAGACTACATACTCACCTAACATTATGTATCCTGTTGAAAGTAGGATTACTGAGTTGAGTGACTTCGTAATGGGTCTAACAGGTACTACTGAAGTTCCTGAGGAAAGATACATTAAGGGTGTTGTTGTTGAGAATGTTGCTGCATACGACGACTTCCTTGAAATGTACCGTCCTGCACAGACACCTTGGATTGTCTCAGATGTCACCGCTTCAAGCGATATGGCTTCAATGAGAAAACTCTTCAAGTTTGTTACAATTTCTGACGGTGAGGCCGCTAACTATCAGGTTAAGGTTTCTATTCAGAACATTAAGCCTGAGGAAGGTGTGTTTGATGTTGTAGTTCGTGACTTCAACGATGACGATGCAGCACCACTCATTCTTGAGAAGTTCAGCAAGTGTTCACTTGTTGAAGGCGATTCTTCATACATTGCCTTCAAGATTGGTACTGTAGACGGTGGCTACGAGTCTAAGTCTAAGTATATCGCTGTTGAAATGGCTGACAACGAGGACATTAGGAACAATATCCCTGCTGGTTTCCTCGGTTATCCTATGCCTGAATATGGTGAGGGAAGACACCCATTCGAAATGGCTTACAACACAGAGTTCAATGCGGCAATCAAACCTAAGAGACAGTACTTTGGACTTAACAAGAATGTTCTTGACGCTGATATTCTTGCTTACAAGGGACGCTATTTCTATGACAATGTTGGTGACGCGCAGCCAAGTATGATTTGTAACGGTTTCCATATGGATTCTATCCTTAACAAGTATGCTAACGCAAATATCTATGTTGACGGACAGAGCGATTACAGATTCACTACTGTAAGCATTAACAAGGTTGGTGCTGAGACTAAGATTCCTCGTCTCATTAACGCTTCTTATATCAATCAGACTATCTATAAGGATGTTAATATGAGGAAGTTCACCGTTTACTTCTACGGTGGTTTCGACGGTTGGGATGTAAACCGTGAGGAAAGAACTAATACTGACAAGTATAAGGCTTCAAGATACTCAGTAGTTAACTCACAGGCATTCAAGGCTGTTACTGAGAACGGTCTTAACAGGACACTCGGTCTCCCTTCAACTGCTATTACTACTGACTACTACGCATTCCTTGCGGGTTATAGGCAAATGGCTAACCCTCAGGATGTTGATATCAACCTTTTCGCAACACCTGGTATTGACTGGTTCAATAACACTCTTCTTACTGAAGATGCACTTGATATCATTGAAGATGTTGACGACGGTCGTGGTGGAGACGCACTCTACATTATGAACTCACCTAAGGGTTTGGACGCACAGGAGTTGGTATTTGCATTCTCAGATACAGACATTGACTCTTCTTACGCAGCAACTTATGCTCCTTGGGTAATGTATTATGACGCTTCTAACAAGAGGTATCTTGACCTCCCTGTAACAAAGGATGTTGTTAGGAATATGGCAAAGACCGATAACGAGTCTTATCCTTGGTTCGCACCTGCGGGTACTCAGAGAGGTAATGTTAAGTGTATCAAGGCTGACCACAAGACAACTCTCGCAGAGGAAGATATGCTTTATGAAGGTCGTATCAACCCTGTTAAGACTTTCGCACAGGACGGTGTTAAGATTTGGGGTCAGAAGACCGCTTACTCACCTGAGACACCTCTTAACAGAGTAAATGTAAGAAGGCTTATGATTCGTGTTAAGAAACTCATTTCTGAGTCTGCTAAGCACCTCATCTTCGAACAGTATGACGATACTCTTGAGAAGCAGTTCAGAGGCCTCGTAGAGCCTATCCTTGCAGATGTTAAGGCAAATCGTGGTATCTATGACTACAGGGTTAAGACTGAAATCACCCCTGAGACTAAGGACCAGCACATCCTTCCTGCAAAGATTCTCATCAAGCCTACACCTGCTCTCGAATACATTAGCATCAGCTTCGTTGTATATCCTGAAAGCGTATCATTTGAGGAAAACTAAGGCTAAATTATCATTAAACGAAATGAACCCAGGCTTCGGCTTGGGTTTATTTTTGTTATAGGGAAACTATTTATAGTAAAACTAAAAGCGATGAAAAATTTGTTCAAAAAATTTGTTTTGGCAATTGTAATGTGCCTTTCATTCGTTGCTTGTGACCTACTTTTCAAGACCCCTAGGACGGATAACGAACCAACTTACGGCTCTTCAATGTTGGTCGCATACACAATGAATGCGACTGCTTGGCAGGTTGATTCAATATGTCAAGCCGATACTCTTCCAAATATTGATACTTGGCTCAAGAGTCAATTTACTGACTATGAGACTAATGAAATCGTAGTAAAGAGGCTATATTACAAGGATTATGGTGACACAGAAATTGTGTATATAATTACGGGTAGTACAGAACCGTTTATTGTTACACGAAGAATAACCGAATAATAGACACATATTATGGCTTTAGAGAATACTAATTTTGGTTTTTTACCGTCAGTAATGGACGGAACTGAGTGGGTATTTGGTGCACCTTCAGATGGACTTACATTACCTAAGAAATATTCTTATAGAAGATACCTTCCCGATGTTCTTGACCAAGGAAGCCTCTCAATTTGTGTTCCTTGTTCTTGCTCTGCATATCTTAATTGGATGGTAAACCTTAAGGACGGTAGTCACACTGACAATAAAATCGCTCTTATGGATATCTATGCTGTTAAGACAACAGAAGGTGACGGAATGACTTTCAAAGAGGCGTTTCATTTCCTTCGTCACGGAAGTGTAAAATCTGCGGCAGGTAATCTACATATCAACAGTTATGGTAAGGTTATGAGTATGTATGCACTTAAGTATGCTATTATTATGAATGGCCCTTGTTTTGGTGCATTACCTGTTTATTCAGACGATTGCGATTTTTGGAACAAGAAATCAGGTTATTCACTTCTCGGATACCACGCAATTTCAATTGTTGGGTATGACGAAAATGGGTTCATCATTAGAAATTCTTGGGGCAAATCATTCTGTGATAATGGATACACAACATTGCCTTATGAGGAATTTAACAAACTAATGGAAGCCTGGACGATAATGAGTTAAGATAATGCCACCGAAAACGGTGGCATTTGTTTTTTAGTTTATTTTTCTGTATATTCACTAAAAGTGAATTGTATGAAAATTTTAGTTACAGGAGGTAGCGGACAACTTGGTAAGTGTTTAAAAGATTCCGTTGATAAATACGATAGTGATAACGGCTATTATTTCTTTGACCACAATGAATTGAACATAGCAGATTATGGTTCTATTTGTGAAAAACTTGATAGTATAGAACCTAATTTTGTTATAAATTGTGCCGCCTATGTTAAGTCAGATGATGCTGACAGCGAGAAACTGAACGCTTATATGACAAACGCTATGGGTCCAACATATTTGGCGATTGCTTGCAAAGAAAGGGGTATTTATTTAATACATATCTCAACTGACTATGTGTTTGATGGAACAAAAACAACAGCATATGAGGTTGGCGATAAATGTAATCCAATAAACACATACGGCGCAACTAAGTATTGTGGAGAAGAGGCGATAAGGTCAATATACCCTGAGGCTGTTATTATAAGAACATCTTGGCTCTATTCAGAGTACGGTAACAATTTCCTAACAAAGACATTAAGAAATATTGATACCTTTACAAAAGTAGGAAAAACAATGAATTATCTTATTGACCAAGTTGGTTGTCCCACTTATGCGAGAAATCTTTCTGATTTTATTGTAAAAGAACTTATTGCTCAGCAATATGCTATAGATTTTAAAGCGTTAAACACGATTTACCATTACACAGATGATGGTGTTGCATCAAGATACGATTTTGCCAAGGCGATTGAGAGAATGATTTATAGGCCTTGTATGAACATTGATTACGACACAGAAAGCGTTATTAATGGAACAGTTTCTGACCTTTTTACTGACAAGATAAAAAGACCACAGTGTTGTATTTTAAGCAAGACTGCCGTGATTAATGATTTTAACATTAAGTTAAAGGATTGGCAAGATTCTTTGTGCGATTGTGCAAGCCATTTTTTAGCGGACGCTCAATTGATAAAAGACATATTAAGATAAAAAAAAGCGAGAGCATTGCTCCCGCTTTTTGTTTTATGTATCTGTCTATTAGTAGCAAAGAATGCAGTAGTCAGGACGAAGTGTTGCAGTGATAGTAGCAAGGTCATCCTGTGAGTAAGAAAGGTCACCGAACTCAACATTTGTCAAGAAGCAACCCTTAAGAATCCACTTCTGAACAACAGCACCAGTTGGGTCAAGCATTTCAAGTTCTACATCACGCTTGTAACCTGCGGCATAACCCTGACGGCCTGTAACGGTTTCTGAACCGAGACGAACCCACTCCATAATAGCCTGAGAGGTTGAAGGCCCGATAGGGTCACGGAAAGTCAATTGCATTTCCTGCCAAGTATAACGGCCAAGCACCCAAGTAGAGGTGTTCAAGAACTGAATTTCAGTTGCGTTCTGATTGATAGAAGGACGACGGCCTGATTCGACAGTCCACTCCTGAATACCAAGGTCAGCAGGGAAACGGAATATGAACCTATTTTTCCTTAGTGGTTCATACACATTCGGCATTTTATTTAGTAAATCACTCATAATCTTAAGATATGTTAGTTTTCGTTATTTCGTTTATTATAAATAGCGGACTTTTATTTTTTTATGCCATGTGTCCCTGTTGAGGCATCATCTGCTGTTTTGGCTGTCCGTTAATATCTTTACCTTCTTTTTGGTCTTCGTGAGCCTTATCTGCAAGTTGGAAAATCTTCTTAGCAAACTGATATACTGCGTTGTCAGGGTCGTCAGCGAGTTTCTTCATAATTCCAAGTGACTCCTTACGCATGTTTGCAATGAAACCGTCAATGTTGGGTTCTTCGGTTTCCATTGGTTTATCCATTGGCTTATCCATAGGCTCGTCCATTGGCTCATCTTCGATTCCGCCAAGTTCATCGTCACCTTCCATTTCGTTGAAGTTGATTGCCTCGTTAATACTCTTAGGCATTCTTGTTGAGAGTTTCTTCAACGCAGAAATATTTTCTTTTAAAGTAGTCTTTTTCATACAAATTGCAATTTTCAATATATAAATAGTTTCCTTCCATAAAATTGTGTTGACTAATCTGCGTTTGTTTTTATCTTTTAAGAAAATGATATTGGGGTAATTATATAAAAACGAATATTATGGCTAAAACAAGAAAAGACATTGCTAACGGCATTAAAGAAACCACTCGTCAAATGTACGAGAAAACGCTTAGCGAAATGAGAGAGAAGGGCGTAGACAAAGACACAATTGAAACGGTTGAGAAATTGAAAAACTCCCTTGATGAAAGATACAAAGATGTTTGGGAAGGTATCCCAAGAACAAATGAAGAGAGGCAAGAGTGTTCTGCAAGCGATTTTATCTGTGGAATGCCATTTGGCATTGACCCATTAAAGTCTAATTTGTTTGTTGTAGAACTTGGTAGCGTTCCATATTACTTAGTTAACGGATTGGACATTGATTTTAAAGAAAATGAACTTACCATTTCAGTATATGAAACAACAGAGTTTTCACCGTTGAGTTATTTCACTAACAATAAAACATGCTATTGTATGACCATTGATTTTTATAATAGGAACGGAAATTTTCTTAGGCGAGATAGAGTGTTTGGGTTAGTGTTTAAAAATTTTGAGTCACTATCGTTTTCATATAGCGACGAAAGGCCCTTCTCAACAAGTATAACTTTCAAATTCGATAAATATGAGCCAGCCCGTTAAGAAAAACGGAACATTTCAGAAACCAAGGTCTAAAACTGTTAGGAAAAGGAGAAAGCCTACAATTTCTGAAATAATAAAAAAGAGCATAGAACGAAGCAAGAAACCACACCCTAAATACGGAACTTCAAAACTTGAAACGATTTTTGAGACGGACATTCTTAAAAAGCTGAAAGTCCAATATCAAAAACAGTTTTACGCAAAAGACATTAAGAGGTATTACGATTTTTACATACCTGAACTTAATGTACTTATAGAGGTTGACGGTGACTATTACCATTCTTACGGAAAAATTTACGAAGAAATGACACCTATGCAGAAGAAAAATCATAGGGTTGATGAGATTAAGAATGAGTGGGCCGCACTTCATGGATATGCACTAATAAGAATTTGGGAACACGATATAAGAAACAACCCGTATAAGGTACTTGAGTTCCTAAGAGAAAGATTCGGCATTGAGAACGAAAAACAGATTATAAAAGAAAATAAGAAAAAAAGACATTAATATGGCTGAAGTAGTTAACGAAGAGAGAAGCCTAAAGCAACTTAAAAATTCATACGATATGTATGAAAGAACAAAGAAAGAGACGGAAAAGAAATTGAAGGCAAAACTCAATGAGGATGGAACCCGTAAATATTCGAAGGAGGATATTGATAAGGAAATCAACCTTATTGAGGTTGCTGAGAAGGATATTATTGACCAATATGTTGCATTAGGTGGAAATCCTGACGACCTTAAAAAGAAACAGAGGAAACATGTAAACATTAATGATACTGACGCAATCGCAAAGGCGGCACTTGAAATCATGAATGAGGCAGAAGAAAATAAGGTAAAGATTTCAAACAGTGCAGCAGAAGTGGCTGAGAAATTTGACCAAGAATATATTCCAAAGAAGGGAACTTATGATGTCGGTGCGGCTTTTGATATCGTAAGCCTACCTTCTAAGGGTGAGGCATATAAGGATAAGATTAGGAAAGTGTCAGTTTCATATCTCACTGCCGAGGACGAGGATATGATTGTTGCCCCAATGCTTTATCGTGACAACCTTATACTTGATTACCTTCTTGAGGCTAAACTTATGAGTAAGGAAATTCCACCTGTTGACCTACTTGAAGGTGACAGGGACGCTATCATCCTATTCCTAAGAATGAACGGCTACGGCAATGAGTACCCAATCACAGCAACAGACGATGAAAGTGGTAAGGAATTTGATACAGTTGTTGACCTTTCAAAGATTAAAATGAAGGATTTCAACCTAAAGGGTGACTCAAATGGTTGGTTCCCATTTACACTACCTGAAAGTGGTGTTGAGGTTAAATTTAGATTCCCAACACATAAGGATGTACTCATTCTTGACAGACTAAAGACAGCCGAGGACAAGAAATTGAAAAAGAAGGCTATTGAAAGGTGTGCTTCTCAACTCGAATCATTTGTTGAGTCTGATAAGGATATGAAGTCTGATAAGAAAATTGAGGTTCGCAACGCAATTAGGACTATTGAAGATTGGGCTGGCGATATTGAAGACGAAGAACTCAAGTTCAATAGAAGCCTAACCAACAGGCTAAACCTTCTCATTATGGCTGTTGACGGAATTACCGATAGGGCTTACATAAGAGATTTTATTAAGAAGATGAGGGTTAAGGATTCTTCAGCGCTTAGAAGATATATGGCCGATAATGAGCCTGGAATGGATTATAACATTACTGTTGAGAGACCTAAGGAGTTGGGAGGTGGCTCCTTCACAACCTTTCTGCAACTTGACCAGTTTCTATTTCTCAATATCGCCTAATGAATACTACAACAACCTTTTAGAGGAAGAATGGGGTTGTATGAAATATGTTGGAATGAGTTGGGATATGGTTAAAAAGTTGCCAATACAGGAAAGAAGGGCAATGATTCATAAACATAATCTTGATTCAGAAAGAATAGAAAGAGAGATTGAAGGCGCAAGCGGTAATTCTCCTAACCAACATCTTGAGGGTGAGGGAATAAATATGTTTGCCGAAAGAACTCAAAAAGACCCATTGGGCGGCTAATTTTAGCCGTCCTTTTCTTTTTAAGAAAATCAAGCCAACCTATTTATATTTGAATAATTGTATGAATTTGTATAATGGCAACAATAGATGAAAATACTCTTTTAAGGGACCTTGACCCAGATATGAGTATCGGTGACTTGGTTGATGAGTTAAAAAGCCAAGGGCTGATGAAGAGAAGTCGTTTTGACCGTGAAACTGATACTTTTCTTGGGAAAATAAGGGCAACATTTAAGGAGATAGATGATGGAATCATGCATCTAGCCGAACCGTGGGCAAGAGTTGATGCCGCTGCATCAAAATTTGCCAAAACAATTGGTGCTACAAAGAAGGGCTTAGAAGAGTTAAGAAGGTCTTCAATTTATCAGGTTGACAAAGAAAACATAGGTTTCAATTTCAACATGTCAGCCGAAGAGTTAATTGAGGCACAACAGAACTACTCAAAGGCCATTGGCAGAAGTATGAAACTTGGCAGGGATGATACTGCCACTATCGCCGCAATTACAAGTATATTTGGTGACCAGTCTGATATGTACGATGCCTTCGATAAGATGGGTGTCACAATGGAGGGCGTTGGTGACTACATGGGTAAAATGTACCACGAAGCAGCAAAGAGTGGTATTTCTCTTGAAAAATATGCAGGTAATGTAAAGCAAGGACTTGCAATGGCCAACACCTACACCTTTAAAGATGGCATTAGGGGTATGGAGGCTATGGCTAAGAGGGCTGCTGCCATAAGAATGGATATGAGCCAAGTTTCTGCGTTTGCGGATAGGTTCTCTACCGTTGAAGACGCTATTACAAATTCAGCAAAACTTCAAGTACTTGGCGGACATTTTGCAAAACTTGCTGACCCTATTAACCTTTTGAATATGTCACTCAACGGTCTTGAGGACACTGAAAAGGTAATGGAAAACTTCACCAATGGACTTGCCACATTTAACAAGGCCACAGGAGAAGTAGAAATCTCAACATTTAACAGGCTTAGGTTAAGTGAATACGCCAAGACAACAGGCCAAGACCCCGCAAAGGTAATGGAAGTTGCGAGAAGGCAAGCAATGAAGGGCGAGATAGAGGCCCAAATGAATTCAGCAAGAAATGTTGCAGGATTTGATGAAGATTTTAAAGAACTCATTAAGAATACCGCTACATTCAAGGACGGAAAGGCTGGAGTTACAATCAATGGTGACTTTAAGGCCCTAACAGAACTTACCGCTAAAGACCAAGAAAAACTTATTGCGGAAACAAGGACAGAAGGTCAGGACATTAAACAAATCGCAAAGGATGTTCGTAGCATTGCAGATGTTAGAAGTGGCATAAAGAAGCAATACGAGAATGTACAAGCAAGAACTACTGCAAGGTGGGCAGGTAATGCGGCTAAGTGGGGTGCTGAAGTTGCAGCAGGACCGTTAGCGGGGTTAACAAAAACCGTTATGTACGGTCTTGCGTTCTCTAAACTATTCCAAGTTGGCGGTTCTGTTATTAGAAATATCGGAAATATTTGGAGTCGTGGTGGCGGTGGTTCAACGGGCAGCGGCGCTGGTCAGGATATTGTAAAGAACATATTTAAAAAGAATGCTTCAAAGGCAACTGGAAAGGCCACAACTGAAGCCGCCGAGAAGGCAGCAGGAAAGACTATATCTAAGGCTGTTGGTAAAAAGGCTGGTTCCAAGATAGTCAAAGGTGGCTTTGAACGCACAATGACTCGTGCGGGAATAAAGATGGGCGGAAAACTTGGTGGTAAAATTCTTGGAGCGACAGCAAAGGGCTTAGCGAAGGGTGGACCACTAGGCTTGATAGGCGCAGCAGGAGACATTGCCACAGATTTGTTAGTTGATAGCGGAAAGATGAAGAAGGGTGGAGCAGCACACGGGGCCTTGAAGATTGGGTCAAAGACCGCAGAATTTGCTGCATTAGGAACGGCTATCGCACCTGGTATAGGTACAGCAATAGGTGCTCTTGTAGGTGCGGCAGTAGGCACTAATCAGTTTAGAAAGGCAAGAAAAGAAAATGTAGTAGACTCTCAACTAAACGCTGTTGGAATAGAAAGGAAGGGTAAGTACTCAGTTACTCAACTAAAAAATATGGATAAGGCACTTCAGACTGGTGAGATGTCTAATAGCCTTAGGAAAAAACTATTGCGAGAAGGAGATACAGAGATAGTCAATCAAATCAATGCCGTCAAGAAAGGAAAGGAAGAAGAAAAAGAGGCGAAGAGAGAGAAAAGACTTGAGAAGAGGGAAGAAATTGAAAAGAGAAAACTCAATACGGCGAGTTTTGAAATCGAAAAGGCATTCTTCCCTGGCTTTGAAAGCCCTGTATCAATTATCAGAGGAAAGAAGGAAGACGGTAACAGTAAAGAACTCAATGAGTTTAGGAGGGTTAGGACGACAAGAGAACGCTTCGAAGAAAAGACAAAGGCGTTTGATAATCCTAAGCCACAGAAGATAGATGTGAACATAAATGGTACTCTCAAACTCAAAGGAGATAAGGGACAGGCTGTTGATGTTGTTAATGAAATTAAGAGAAATCCTAAGTTGATGCAAGAGGTTGCCGAAATAGTATTGAAGCAAATGAATACAATGCAGCACGGTGCTTATGTTGACCAAAAGGTTAATGGAGTAACAAGTGCTGGTAGTAGAGTATAATATTTTAATAGTGTAGAATATGCCTTTAAGTGGTAAAGATAGTTATAGGCCATTTAGTAGAACACTAAATGCGGTTGATGGTCTCGTTTTAGGTAACGGGGCCGTCTATAACTTTAAGAATTATATCGGTGGGGCACACCTCACTGGTGGAATTAAGTCATATACTATAAGAAATGGCTATTATCTAAACAACATTTCCTACAATTATGAAGGCGGTCTTGTTGGTAGATATGGCTACGGTAGTTATTTCAACGACCCAACTGTTAGGGACAAAATAGAACTTTCAGATGGCGTTTTACTTGATGGCGAAACACCGTCGCTACTATTCCAAGATAGGGTTGGAGACTTTTACGGCATATATGGCGTTGAGAGGAACACTAACAGAAGGTTTATTTCAACAACTGATTTCACATACCTTGGAAGCGTTTTGAGAGATAGGGCTACATTCCCTAATCTTTACGAGGAAGAGGTAAAGGCTCGTTATATTGACGGCGGAAACGACGCAAAATTTTCTCCTGACGAAAAATCTTTAATGGAGAAGGACGAACTTGGTAGCGAATACACTACTTTAAAGAGACTTAACACATATATCACACTTTTCGGTAACAGAAAAGAGTTGAATGTGGCATCAAGACCTTATAGAGTTGTAAATATGGCACATACAGCCATATATGAGCCTACGAATGAGGCATATTTTGAGGAAAGTAACAAAGTTGATGTAAATGTTAATGACGAGCCTAACTTTTTAGTTAAAGATAAGGATAAAACCCGTCATGTCGAAGCATTCAACGCCGATTTTGGTAAGGACATACTTGAAGTTGCAAAATTAGTAAGGGATAAGTATTCTCATTATGCGATTACTAATGAAGTAGTTACAAATTCTGACAAAAGTTCAGTAAGTGCCCCACTCTACGACCCATACGATTCTTGGGTTGGCCGTGCTGAGGAGGAATATGGCGACCAAGTTACCTTAAGTCCTCCATTTATAGGGCTTGGCTCAAGAATTGAAATCGGTGAAGGTGGTTTATTTGAGTATTATACTGATGAATATAACAGATACGACGGATTACAAGTCGCAAGTCACGGTTTTTCAATTACAAAACCTTATGTAATCAATCAGAGGGGTAGTTTTAGGACTAATGGCGTTAATAAACCTGATATGCCTAAGACCGCTGACTACAATTATTACCAAGAAATGGATATGGGAGCCCCTGTTACTCAGGGCCACGCTGATGCGGCTTCTGATGGGTTCGCTCCACACATTGATAGTTTCTCTTCCGCTTCAAATATAATGAAGAGAACCAACGAATTGTTCAGAAATGGCACTATAAAGAGCCTCGTAAACAGATTCCACACTGATGTCACTGAAGCACAGGCCGATGACTTCCTTATTTCATCTTACAGTAATGCAGGTATATCTCGTGGTAGGAACCTTTTGAGGGGTGATAGAGATAAAAATACAGGTTTTGACAACCCATATTGCCGTGTTTGGACAGCACACCACCAATATGCAACACTAAAGGATAGAATTAGGCCTTTTATGCAGGGTGGAACATTTATGAGCGTAAAGGAACTCCAAGATAACCTCGGTAGATTGAGGCCAAACAACGGAGCACAGCGATTAAATGACAATTCTGTGCTACAAGACAATGGTTATGTTAAGATTACTCCATTCCACAGGGACGGACAATTGGAAGGTGGCCGTGAAAGCCTTAAAAAGTACATGTTTTCAATCGAAAATCTTGCTTGGAAGGGCTTTACTACTAAAGAAATGTTGTCAAATGAGCAAATTGGGCCATTTGGCGGTAGAATTATGTGGTTCCCACCTTACAATCTTAAGTTTAACGAGAACATAAACACTTCTTGGAGAGATAATGAGTTTATTGGCAGGGGTGAAAAGATTTATACATATGCAAATACAGATAGAGGTGGCACGCTTGACTTTACACTGTTGATAGACCACCCTTCAATCCTTGATAAAGCGTCGGGAATGGGCAAGAATAGGCTCGAAGAAGACGATGTTCTAAGGTTTTTTGCGGGTTGTGGAAAGTTAGATGTTGGCGAAGTTGAGGATGAACCTCTTGCAAAGGACGAGTCACCAAAAGACGAGGGCAATAATGACGATAGAAATGCCAAACTTAAGCCTGATACCAAAAATATTGAGGTTGGATACATTATTTTCTACCCAAATAACTTCTCAGCGAAGAAATATTGGAGTAATTTGCAGACCATTTTTGACAGGATGGATAGTTACGAAATGTCAAACAGTGCTGACGCATTTGTTGAAATGGATACAATGTGGGAAAAACAGAAGTTGGCAGAATATAACTACGATAATTTCTCTAAGTATAGCCTAAATAGAAATTTGTGGGACACAGCAACTGCTCAACAGATTGGTTATCTCTTGGGCATAGACCATATGGAGAATTATTATCCATATTCTAAGTTTAAGAACTTGAAAGAATTGTTTAACTCAGGTGCAACTGACGGCGAGACAGGAATTTTCGGTTATTCAACGAAATACTACGAGATTGATAGTATTGAAGTTAGGGGATTTGCGTCAAGCCACGGTTACGAAAAGGCAAACCAAACATTGTCACAGGATAGGGCTAAAACAATTCAAAAAATGGCTCAATATCTTTGCGGAAGTATAGACGCTAATAAATTTACCACAGGAGAATGTGCTACCATTGAAGTTAAGGAACCTGGAAAGGTAGAAGATGTTAATGATAAGGTTGCCAAGATAGCGAGAAGTGCTGTTATAACCTTTAAGATTAAACTTAAGGACGATGTAGTTCCTCCAATTGACGGAAATACAGATGAAGAAGGAAGAGAAGGTAGATATAGCGGCGATGATATATCTGACGAGGCTAAGACTACTATGCCTGAAAGTGGTGTTAGTGTAACACAAACACCAAATGGTGTGCAAGAAGTTGTATCAACTACTTTCCATTCTGACGGAGATAAGTCATATTATACATATCAGAATGAATTTATGTACTTCAAGCAGTTGGAAGCAACCAATAACTTGGTGTATAAAAACATAGTTGATAAGGTTAAGTTCTTTGACCCTGCATTCCACTCAATGACACCTGAGGGATTTAATGCAAGGTTGAATTTCTTACAACAGTGTACAAGACAAGGGCCTACTGTTTTAAGTCACGCAGGTGATGAAACGAAGGACAACTCCGAATACATTAAAATGGCGGGAAATCTTGCGTTTGGTATGGCCCCATATTGCATACTTAGGATAGGTGATTTTTATTATTCAAAGATTGTTATTGACAGTATATCAATTAATTACGATAATGGTGGTGGAGTCCAATGGGACCTTAACCCTGAAGGAGTAGGCGTTCAACCAATGATGGCTACGGTTAACATTTCATTCAAGTTTATCGGTGGACAAGACATTGACGGGCCTGTTGCTCAACTTCAGAACGCTATATCATACAACTATTATGCTAATAGTTCTATATATACGCCTTCATCACAACAGTCAATACCAACATATATTGTAGAAGATTAATGAGTTATGGCAGGATTAGATTTTGACAGGTATTCAAAGTTCAGGAACGACAATTCGATAGAATTGGTTCCATTCGTTGAGATTCCGAAATCATCAAGCGACTATTATTTTGAATACAAAAAGGGTATAACAAGGTTAGATGTTGTATCAAACGAATACTACGGCGACCCAAATTATGGATGGCTAATACTTCAAGCGAACCCCGAAGTTGGCTCGTTGGAGTTTAATATACCCGATAAGACGGTTCTAAGAATTCCGTTCCCACTTGAATATGCTATTTCTGCATATAAGTCAGGTGTTGATTCATATAACAAACTTTATAAGAAGTAATGTCAGAAGTAAGTACATTCGGCAGAATACACTATGTAGAGCCAACAAATATTGCATTTTACTCAAATGGGGCTAAAGCCATAGTTCCATCAAACGACCTTATATTTAACCCACCTGAGGATTACTGTATTGCCGTTGACCTTCAGGTTATGATACCTGATAGGAAGGCGTGTTCAGTGCCTGACGAAAATGGCGGTTGGATTAATCTTCAGTATTCTTCTACTCACGGAACGCTATCGTTTATGCACGGAACAGATGGTGCGTTGACGACAAATTTTACGGATATTAACTATGTAAACCCTGAAAAAAATACAAATGAGTGCTTGGGTATAGAGTCAATACAGATAACATACGACTCTTGGTTTGCACCTCAGGTTACTATTAAATTTGTTGATGTTCGTGGTGGTTCAGTATTCTCACAGGAAGAAAAGGCTTATCAGAATAAGGGTGGTGTAGGTTCAATTTACAGGGCCCTTTTTAATATTCCTTCACCTATTTTCAAACTTAAGGTAAAGGGATTCTACGGTCATGGAGTTACATATTATCTCGTTGAGGAAGATGTTAATATGGACCTTGATTCTTCAAGTGGAAACTTCAACATAACAGTTAAGTTCATAGGACAAAGGTATCGTATATATGCTGATATCCCTATGGTTTATTTATGCGCCGCACCTTATATGCAAGCAGGCGGAACATATTGGTCTTCAATGGTTTCAAACGGCACTTTCGCCTTTACAAATAGGAACGGTACAAAGTCTCAAATGTGTACTTTCCCTGAACTTAGGAAAAAGATTGCCCAGGCTGTCGCTAATCTACAAAAGAGTGGAGTAGCAGCGAGGGGCGAACAAATGGAGGTTAACAACAAAGCCAAGAGAGAAGCCCTAAACAACATAAAAATACAGTACCCACTAAGAGGATGGTATATTGATTCAGGAGGTTGTTATTTTGTCACTACGGCTGATATTGATAAGAAAAATATCGCCGAAAAGATAAAGAACTACCTTGAAATGATAGAAGAGTATGACAAGACAAATGGTACTAACTACAAGAGTAATTTTGGTGCGTTAGCCGTATATGCCAAGAATAAGACAATGGTCGAAGATTGGGTTGATGCTACGACAATAAAAGAGTACTTGTACAACTTTGAAAAGGATGGTAACAATGAGTGGAACAATCTGTTGAATTCTAACAACGGATTGCGAGAGTATGTCGTTGGCGAATTATCCAAGTTCTCAAACAAGAAGGTTGCCAAACTTTTTGAGGCTAAAGGTAACTTCTACAATGAAAGAAAATTCTTAGAGGAAGTAATTGACCAAGCAATTAAGAGTTGTGAGGAAGAATATGAAAAGGCTAAGGCCGAATACGAGGCAATGGCTACTGCTGAAATGGAGAAAGCATTAGGCTTTACTCCGTCAATTAAGAATGTCTATGACCTTGTGTTTGCTCATATGGATACCTTTATGCAGGCGTATTTTGAACATATGGGTAACATTAGGAAAAAGTTGAACGAGCACGACCCTGAAAGAAAGAAGGACTCTTACGATTCACACGACACAGATATTAGTCTTGGGGAAACAGAGTTGCCTCCATATCCCGCTTTCTACAAAATTAAGGATACAAACGGCGAAAGGCGTAAAGAACTTGTATGGCCTGAGGATATGCCTGGTGGTAATAAGTTAGACGAGGTTATATTTGTTAAAGACCTACTTAGGGCTTCAGCATTGTTTACCGACCAATCTATAAAGGCGGCGGAAGATGCTAAAAAAATATTAGAAAATCTTGGTAGTGGAAACGATAATGGCGATGCACCACCAGTAAATGTATCAACATTTGTTCCTGTTACTGTAAATGATTTTGCTCTAAAAAATGGTGCACCTAACCCATACGATTGGATTAGGCATATTGATTCAAATAAAAAATTTGAGAATGATGAGGGCTTAGAGGATGCTATAATTGGCACATTCGTCCTTAGGGCCATTTATTATCTCTCCGTTAATCCAAATAACAAGGAAGGTAATACATTTGGTAGAATAGACGCTTCTAATCTTATAAAGGCCTTCGGTAAAGATTACTATTCTTCAAATTTCTATCAGTTCATTAAGAAATATGCTGACGATAGAAATGAGAAGAGTGAAGCAAGTGACGCAATCACAAGACTATGCGGTACAGTAAGCAATGTGTGGAGCGGAAACTTAATCACTAATATTGGTGACAGATTAGAGTTCCACCTTATTGAAAATGGCTATTACCCTGTTAATAGGTCAAACTTGGCTGAAATGAGCCTTGATAAGACACATAACAACTTTAAGGGTAATGGTTATATCCCTGAGAGTAGATACCAAGATATGGGGCCTGGTAACGAAACTTTCTTTATTTTCAGGTCAAGAGATTATCTTAATGCTACATACGCTGAAATTGATAAATTAGGCGAGGACGAAGATTTTGGAATAGACCTTGGAAGTTTGAAAAGGTATAAGGACAATTTTGATTCCAAGTATGATAGGGATGACCTAAGTTACCCAAAGGGCACTGTCTACGCTACATCTGATGATAAGGAGAAAAAACTTAGTAATAGTAAACTTCGTAAAGTTATAACTGAGGGAGGCACTAGTGACATATTTGTAAAGTACCCAACAATGATTAATGAAGAGAAACACGATTCATTGTTTGACGAAGACTATTACAATGGCCAAGATTTGATTGAGTCTAAGGCTTATCTATTCTTAATGGCAATGCCTCTTATGAGAAAAAATGATGCTTTTTTCGGTGTAGGTAATATCCCTAAAAAGTGTGAAAATGGCGTTGACCTTTTGCCAGGTCTCCTTAGAGAGGGTGCATTGTATTGGAGAGAGCAGTGTATGAACGAAGGTGCTGACCCTATAAAAATAGACACCACAAAATACAAGCGCGCGGCTTCAGATGAAATGTATATTTCAATTAAGGATAGGGTACTTTTAATTTTTGGCGGTGAAAATAACGAAGAAACACTTACTGTTCTACCACAGAACGAAAGGAAAAGTTACCCTAAGTTTACGCCACCTGAAGGCTGTACAGACTCAAGGAAGAGAGTACTTGCAAACTATTTTAAGGAGTGGGCACTTAATTCATATAAACCGATAGAACATATTCTTACTGATAAAAGTTATTACCACGATAATGACTTTACTAAAGGCCTTGACCCATCAGACCCAAACAACGGAATGAGGGGTGCTAACATTACTAAGTTAAATCAATTCCTTGCTGACACATTCTTCGGTGTGTCAACCACATTTGATTATTATGCAGGAAGGCCAACAGGCGAAACAGTTTTCAGTGCAAGTAAGGCAGAAGTTGCAAAAGCACTTGATGGCTTTATGACTGTATTGGAGAGGGCGTATAAGGATAAGACAAAACAAGACGAACAGGATGTTCAACTTGAGTCTATTATGAAGGCTGAGGAAGACCCATTTAACAACAAAGACCTTAGGCTTTCTACATACATGACACTAAAGAGCCTCTATGACAAGTGGCTAGTTGCTCCGCTTAACGGAAGAGAAACTTGGAAATTAGACAGTCCAAAGAGTGACTTTAGCAATTTCCAATATATTGACACATACTATCACGATATTGGACTTAAACTAAACACTAACATTACAAAGGTTGGTGAGTGGTTGTCTAACTGTATGCCGTCACAGAATATAGAAACATCCGAAGGCATAATGGGTTATTACGGTAGGTCTATGTATGAATTCCTTACGGAAGTGGCACAGCATGTTGGTGGTACTCTATTTGCATTCCCACAGCGTATAGGTGGAAGGTCAATAAACAATCTCGGAGATATGTTTAAGGCTATGAACTTCCTTAGCGATTGGGATACAGATGAATCAACATTTGTGTTTATGTACTCATATCAGCCGTCAGAACACTTAGGTAATGGTGAATTTGAGGACGACGGTTTTGATATACCTACTGAACAGGTTAAAACATTTATGAGTGATAACGGCTATGCCGTACCTGCATTTGGCGTATCATATGCAAAGCAGAATCAGTCGTTCTTTAAGAGCCTTACATTAAACACATCTTCACCTGCTGTAACTGAGGCTTCAATTACGGCTACTATGGCTATTGCTGCTAAGGGTAGTGAAGGCGTTAGAGATACAAGCCTATTCGGACAAGACCTATATCGTGTTAAGACCAACTACGCTTATCAGTGTGAGATTGATATGATGGGCTGTGTTCAGGTGGTTCCACTAATGTACTTCCAATTGAACAATGTTCCATTTTGGAGAGGTGCATATGTAATACTTAAAGTTAGCCACGATATTAGGGCGGGGGATATGACAACGCACATTGTTGGTCAGAGAGTGAATAAGTATTCAATTCCTCTAACAACAACAGATATGATTGGTTTAGCAAGTGTTGCTGAAGGAACTGACACAGGTGGCGGTTCAACGAGTGGTGCGTATGGTAGTGGCTATGAACCATCCGCACACAACGCTAATGTCCCTGACTACGCAAACAACGACAATGTTAGCGAACACCCAAATAAGAGTTTGGACCAACCTGCCGATTTTGATGAGTCTAATGTAACGGAAGAAAAACCTATCATTTGTTTAACTCCTGCACACGGGCCAAGGACAAGCAAGGGTTCAGAGTGGTTTTGGAGTAGGAAACTTATTGACCAATATATTATACCAAAATTAAAGACCATTAAGTTCTTTGACGGTACAAGTTATGCCAAGAACATACAAAGGTGTAACAAAGACAACTATATGGGTAATTATGATTATTCGTTAGCGTCAAAAACAGATGTAACGGCGAAAAATACAGGAAGTGCATATAGTACAAAGGAAACGCAGGCAATCATTGAAAAATATGGTTCAAAGAAAGTAATATCAATAGTACCACATTGGAACGGAGGCGGAGGTAATTATATAGCCATATTCGATGGTGTTAATTGGGGAAGTGGCCCTGAAATGAGGGCCGATTCATCTATCTTTTCAAGTTTTGCAAGAGAAGAAGCCAAAAAAGTAGTGGAAAGAGGTAAAAACAACGAGTTCGCTGTAATGCCAAAGGGTATGATGAAAAGCGTTAATAGTGCTTATCATTTATTGGACGACCACGGAGATAAAACAGATGGTGGAGGAAGATTGAAATGTGCTTGTGTGCTTAGTGAAAACTTTTTCGCTGATTACGGAGAACACGGCGCTAAAGATTGGACTCACGAGTTATCAAATATAGCAAAATATGCAGGAACAGGACAAGGTTGGGATTCTAAGGATGGTAACAGATATTTATATGGAGAAGGTTGGTTATTGTCTGATGAAGGAATGACAGCAATATCCGATATGCATGTTGAGGCAATAAGAAGGTATATAAACAGCCTACATAATGGCGAAAAAAATTTTGGAGGAAATAGTATGAGCAAGTCAAACGGTAAAGGCCTAAATGGGATAAGTGAGGAAACATTTGAACAGTGTGCCCAAAGGCTAGGTTGCGAAGTTGCCGCATTGAAGGCGGTTGTTAAAGTTGAAAGCGGTAGAAATGGCTTTTTGCAAGAAGGAAAGCCTTCGATATTGTTTGAAGGACACAAGTTTTGGGCAAATCTCATTACTGAAGGAAAGAACCCTCAGGATTATGTCAGCGGAAACGAAGACATACTTTATCCAACTTGGACTAAGAAGTATTATAAGGGTGGCTACGGTGAGTATGAAAGACTTGAGCGTGCTAAGAAGATTAACGAAACGGCTGCATTGAAGTCCGCTTCTTGGGGTGCAATGCAGGTGTTAGGTGAAAATTACGCCGCTTGTGGTTGCTCAAGTGTCCAAGAGTTTGTTAGGAGAATGAGTGAATCAAACGATGAACAAATGGTACTTGGAACAAACTTTATCCTTCATAGTTCAAAGATGTCACAGGCACTTAGGGAAAAGGATTGGGCGACATTCGCAAGATATTACAATGGCAAGGGCTATAAGGAAAACCACTACGACGAGAGGTTAGCAGTGGCTTATTCTTCATTCATTGACTAAAAATAACACTTTGATTTGACCGAATCTTTTTGTATATTCGTTATGAAAAATGAAGTGCATAGCGAACATACTTACAGATAAATTATTTAGCGACAGCGAGTTATATAATGTTGTGTCAAACAAGGAATCTCTGATTGAGGGTATTCCAACTCTTGTTGTAGGATGGGAGTTTACCAAACTGAACTATCCTAAAGTGAGTATCATAGATTGGAAAATAGAAGACGGCGTTTATTGGACCTTTGGTAACCGTGAACGCCGTTCGGCATTTGAGGATAGGACTAAGAAGTTTAAGGAAATGGCTATCAGTCATTTTATTAAGTCTGTAGAATATCGCAATGTGAATATGCTAACTTCCACAAATGAGGAAAAATTAGCGTTTATGAAGACACTTTCGTGTAGTGACGGAATAAAGATATATTACCAATTCGGTATGGCGTATATTTATAACCCGTGTGAAAGTGTTGTGTACGGAGTTTCATTGCGAGAGATAGACTACATTGGTAAGAACGCAAAGGGCTTTTTGTCTGAAATCTACAATATGGAAAATGCCGAAGGGGTTGATACAGAGAATTTATCTTCAACAATTAAATTTGCGTTTAGAAATTGTAATTATATTTTCCCTTATCTATTGTCATAGACGCTTGTATCGGCTTTTTTCTTCTTTAATAACTATTTATAGTAAAATAGATTAGTATGAAACTACAATTTGTGCAAAAAAGGCTAATGGATAGACCTAACGGGAGAATAGTCAACAGCGTTGTTAAATCTTCTGTTGAGGCCCCCGCTGAGGCTGTTGAGGCTGAAAGCACAAAACCTAATAATAAGAAAAAAGTAAAAAAGGGCAACGATATGACTATCAACGAAAAGATTGATGCTGCTGAGGCTGTTATGGATATGATAGCCCCTGAGGTTAAAGTTGTTAAGAAAGACCGTGGACTCATCGAAAGAACAGAGTCTTCAAAAATAATTCTAACCGAGGACAATCGTCAGGTTCTTAACGACTAATTGCCATATGGACATAAACGAAGTAAAGAGAAAATTCAAGCGTTGCATCTTGGAGTACACCAATCCTGCTGGTGCATATAGTGTATCAGAAGAAGGTGAAGACGATATGATGGGCGGCGGCGCACCACCTGCGGGCGGAGACCCAATGGGTGGTGGTGACCCTTCAATGGGTGGCGGCGACCCTATGGGTGGAGACCCAGGAATGGGAGGAGACCCTATGGGTGGTGGTGACCCAAGTATGGGCGGTGACCCTTCAATGGGAGGCGACCCTTCAATGGGCGGTGACCCAAATGCGGCAGGTGGAGACCCTAACGCACAAGGCGGACAAGCAACACCTCCTGACGGATTCCAACCTCAAGGAGTTGAGCAAGGTGCGCCTATGGACGGAATGGGTGCAGACCCTAACGCTCAAGGCGGCGACCCTGCAATGGGTGCAGACCCTATGGGCGGTGACCCTAATGCACAGGGTGGCGATGATGAAGTTATTGATGTTGACGACCTTACTAATTCACAGGAAGAAACTGAAAAGAAGGTTGACGCACTTTCAGGTAAGTTTGAGAGACTAATGTCTTCTCTTGACAGCCTTGAAAAGAGAATTTCGGATATTGATTCACATACTAACGAATATCTTGGTAAACTTGAAAGTGAATTTGATAAGAGAAATCCTACTCCAATGCAGAGACTTTCTATGCGTTCAACGAAGTCAGCACCATATGCAATGACTCCTAACGAGTATATGAACAACTACGCTCCTGATAACTACAGCGACGCTGATGATAACAACGGAGCAGACGACCCACAGTACAAGATTACTAAGGGTGATATTGACGATTTTACCGACTACAATTCAATCGCTAAGGAATTTGGCGGTAAGTACGGACTACACGATATCTTAGGATATTAGGACTAAAGAAATCTCGCCACTTGGTGAGAAAAGTGGCGAGATTTTCTTATTTTTAATTTTGTTTTTTTACCTTAATTTTGTATATTCACTTAAACATTTTTGTATAACATTTTTTTAATAATTTTTAATTTTTTAACTAATTTTTTTGATTATGGGTAATTTAATTGACCTACCGAACATCACTCCTGAGTCAATCATTATTGGCGAAAACGGAGGCTCTAAGAAAAAGAGCAATTTTACTCTCAAAGACTATTTGGACATTCGTCCAGCAAAAGGCGAGACTCAGAAAACTACAACATTCCGCCTTCTCCCTATGGACCTCGAAACGGGTAATCCTTTCGTAAAAGTCCATGTTCACAATGTAAAAGTTCCAAAGGAAATGGTAAAGGAAGGGCAGAAGCCCTACAAAGACTTTATTTGCCTTAGAAGGAACGACAATATTGACCACGAAAAGTATGGCAATAAGTGTCCGTTCTGTGAAATCAACAATAAGGCTTATAAGGAGGCTGA
>JAEEGL015995794.1_pt1 | contig 64211 bp, 58 predicted proteins | sample 9134231 | NCBI WGS metagenome assembly JAEEGL01 (sample SAMN16246548, study PRJNA631951) | gut metagenome | biome: gut microbiome; feature: rumen; material: fiber-attached | host: Bos | place: Iran: Karaj | collected 2018-10
AAAATGGCTGAAATTTCCATTGAACAAATCAAAAAACTTAAAGAGCTCTCTGGTGTTGGCTTGACCGACGCTAAAAACGCTCTCGTTGAAGCCGATGGCGACTTCGACAAAGCCCTCGACGCTATGCGTAAAAAAGGCTTAACCAAAGCCGAAAAACGCGGCGATCGCGAAACCCGCGAAGGCCTCGTTGAATCTTACATTCACGACGGCCGCCTTGGTGCTATCGTCGAAGTTAACTGCGAAACTTCTTTCGTAGCTAAAACCGATGAGTTCAAAACTTTGGCTCACCAAATCGCTATGCAAATTGCCTCTATGAACCCACTTTATATAAGCGAAGCAGACATTCCAGAGGATGTTAAAGAAGCCAAAATGAAAGAGCTCGAAGCCAACTTCAAAGGCCCAGAAAACATGAAAGCTCAAATCCTCGAAGGCCAGGCTAAAAAAGCTTTTGCCGACAAGGTTTTGATGAACCAACCATACATCTTGGACGATGCCAAAACTGTTGAGCAATTCATCAAGGAAGCTATCGCCAAAACCGGTGAAAACATCACTGTTCGCCAATTCAAGCGCATTGAGCTTGGTGTAACTGAGTAATCTAGCAAGCACCAGTAATTAGTTGAACTAGACTTATAAACTTATTAAAAACACAGCAATAAGCCGAAATTTGGGAAAGCAAAATTGAACCCTCCTCTGGAGGGTTCTTGCTTTTTTCATTCGGCATTGCTGTATTTTTAACGTTTATAAATCTGGTAAAAGTTCAACTAATTACCGGTGCTTGCCACATTAACCACTCACTCCAAGCCAATACTATTTAAATTATAACCGCGCGTTCGCGAGCTAACGCCCTTGCTGCCAGAGTTTATGATATAATTAAATTATAAGGAGTTATTATGTTCGATACTAATGAAGACAAGAAAAAAATGACCGCCGTGGTCGATCGCTTCAAAGAAGAAATGAAGAAGGTTCGCACTGGCCGCGCTCATCCTGATATGTTAAGCAGCATCAAGGCCGAGGTTTATGGCCAATTTATGCCATTAAACCAAGTCGCCAACGTCACCGCTGCCGATGGCACGCTTCTCGTGATTACCCCATTTGACCCATCCACCATCCAAGCCATCGCCGCCGCCATCCGCAATGATCAATCTCTCGGTCTTAACCCTGCCGATGATGGCCGCGTGATTCGCGTGCCAATCCCACCACTCACCGAGGAACGCCGCAGGGAAATCGTCAAAACCGCTTCCTCTAAGGTTGAAGAAGCCAAAGTTGCCATCCGTAACATCCGCGAAGATGCTCGTAAAGCTATCAAAATCGCTACCGAGCTCTCTGAAGATATTAAAAAGCGCGCCGAAAAAGAAATCGACGACATTACCAAGGAATTCTCTGATAAAATCGACGCTGAGTTCAAGCTCAAGTCCGATGAAATCATGAAAATCTAGTTTGGTTCGCTAACCCTAGTTTTAAAATGGTTGTGTTATAATTTATTTATGGATATTTTTGTTGGAGTTATCGTTGGTTTACTTGTTTTAATGCTCCTCGTGACCGCACACGAGTTTGGTCATTTTATTGCTGCCCGCAGAAACGGCGTCAACGTGCTCGAATTTGGTATCTGTTTTCCGCCACGTCTTGCCGCCTGGGTTAGAGATCCAAAAACCAAAAAGTGGCATCGTTTGCCAAAATCCGAATGGAAAAAGCCGCAAAAAGGCCTGATTTTTAGCCTAAATCTTTTACCGGTAGGTGGTTTTTGTCAGATGGATGGTGAATCTGCTAGCGACACACGCGACCATACTTTTGGTAAAGCCAGCTTCTGGAAAAAGACCAAAATCCTCTTTGCCGGCGTTGCCATGAACTGGCTAGTGTCCGTGGTTATTTTCACGATTCTGGCCTGGACCGGTATGCCAACCTTCTTAGACAACCAGTTTACTGTTGAATCAGATACTCAATACATCAGCAATGGCCCAGTAATTGTAAATAAAGTCTTCGACGAATCACCGGCTGCTCGCGCCGAGTTTAAATCGGGCGACAAAATTCTAAAAATCGACGACGTAGACATTGCTAACGTTACCGACGTCACAAATTACAACCAGGCTCACGCCGGGGAAGAAGTCACCTACAAAGTCGAGCGCGAAGGCGAAGAACTAGACATTAAAACTACTTTGAACTCTAGCGACCAAGAATATTTACTTGGCATCGAAATGGGATCAAAAACTTTGAGCCGCTCCACTTGGTCCGCGCCAGTTGTGGGCGTCGGCCTCACCGCCCAGCTCACCGGCGAAACCTTCAAAGGCGTAGGGCAACTAATCGGCAATCTTTTCTCGGGCGTCTTTAGTCAGTTTAGTTTCAACGACGCAGACCGCGAAGCCGGCCGTGCCGCCCTTTCCGATGCTTCAAACCAAGTCTCTGGCCCAGTAGGCATCATCGGGCAAATCTTCCCGACCTTCACGTCGTCCGGTATCACCAACGTCGCCTTCCTCGCCGCACTTATATCTATCTCGCTCGCCTGCATGAACGTCTTACCAATCCCAGCCCTCGACGGCGGCCGCTGGCTCCTCATCGCCATCTTTAAACTACGTAAAAAAGAGCTCACCAAAGAAACAGAAGAAAAAATCGTGGCCCGCGCATTTATGTTCCTACTTATCCTATTAGTTTTGATTACCGCGCTAGATATCAAGAGGTTCTTCTAATGGAAAAGAAACGTAAAGAAATCCCAAAAAGGCTCCGCACACCACTTGCTATCATTATGCTGCTTTTGTGGGTAGCTGCCGTGGCGCTTAGTTCAGAGGCAGCCGTTTTTTACTCGTTGTACTGGATCTTCGGCGCCGACGCTTTTGATGCTACCTGGTTCGTCGCAATTTACCATATACTTACCAGCGCACTAACATTATTTGTGGCCGTCATCATCCCACATCTCTTCTTTAAAAAGGGTCGCACCACGCGCGAGGAATCTGGCCTAACCGGTTTATTAACTTGGACTGACATCGGCCTAGCGCCGCTTGGCTACGTCGTTTCCACCATCCTTGCCATTGGCGCCAGCGCCCTATTTTCGCTTTTCCCATGGTTTAACGCTAACCAAGGGCAAGACCTCGGCTTCGCTACCGCCCTTACCGGTATGGACCGCATCATGGGCTTCTTTGCTGTAGCCGTTGTGGCACCAATCATCGAAGAAATTGTCTTCCGCGGTTGGCTCTACGGCAAAATCCGCTCCCGCCTTAATATGGTTGCATCAATTCTGATCGTGTCGCTCCTCTTTGGCCTTATACATAGACAATGGAACCTCGGCCTAAACACCTTCGTTACATCAATCGTCCTTTGTGGCCTACGCGAAATGACCGGCACCATCTACTCCGGCATCATCGTCCACATGATCAAAAACGGTATTGCGTTTTATCTGGTCTACGTAATGGGCGTCGGTATGGTATAATGTCTCTATGAGACTATCTAAATCGTTTATCAAAACCTTGCGCGATGCGCCAAAAGACGAAACCGCGAGATCTGCCGGTTATTTGATTCGTGCAGGTTATATTTATAAAGAAATGGCTGGTGTTTATGACTACTTGCCACTTGGGCTTAAAGTCATCGAAAACATCAAAGACATTATTCGCGACGAAATCAACAAAATTGGCGGCCAAGAAGTTTTGATGTCTGCTTTGCAAAATCCAGAACTCTGGCAAAAGACCGACCGTTGGGACGACCAAAAGGTTGACATCTGGTTTAAAACCGAGCTTTCCGCCGGTGGCGAACTAGGCCTTGCCCCAACTCACGAAGAGCCAATCACAAACCTCGTCAAAACCTACGTCAAAAGCTACAAAGATTTACCTTTGGCCGTTTACCAATTCCAAACCAAGTTTAGAAACGAGCTTCGCGCCAAGTCCGGCATCATGCGCACCCGCGAATTTATCATGAAGGACCTTTATAGTTTTCACACGTCCGAAGAAGATTTAGATCGTTTTTACCACGAAGTAGAAGGCGCCTACTCGCGCATTTATAACCGCCTCGGCCTTGGCGACGACACCTACGAAACCTTTGCCTCTGGCGGCGTGTTCTCCAAATATTCTCATGAATACCAAACCTTTATCCCTGTAGGTGAAGACACCGTCTACTACAACGCGGACCACTCCAAAGTTTTGAACGAAGAAGTTTTGCAAGACGATGTCCTAGCTGATCTTGGCGTCAAAAGAGAAGAGCTAGAGAGCACCCGCGCTGCCGAAGTTGGCAACATTTTTAAGCTCAAATTCAAATATTCCGAGCCTTTGGGCCTTAAAATCTCTAACGAAAACAACGAAATGCAAAACGTCTATATGGGTTGCTACGGTATTGGTGTATCCCGTGTGATGGGCGTGATTGCCGAAAAATTCTGCGACGACAAAGGCCTCGTTTGGCCAGTCAATATCGCTCCATTTAGGTGCTACCTCATCGCCATTGGCGACGAAGGCACCAAACTAGCCGAGCAAATCTATGCCGCTCACGAAAACGACATTATCTTTGATGACCGCGCCGCCCGCCCAGGCGAAAAATTCGCCGACGCCGACCTCATGGGTATCCCATACCGCGTCGTTATCTCTGATAAAACCTTGGGCGAAAACGCCATTGAAGTCACCAACCGCAAAACTGGCGAATCTAAATTAATCCCAGCCAGCGAGCTTGAAAAGTTATTGACAGATTAGTCGTTTTCCTTTAAACTGAATACTGTTAACTGTGGAGTAACCATGATTAAGAAGAGTATTAATCTTACTGCTGAAGGCAAAAAAGAACTCGAAAAAGAGCTTGATGATTTAATTAAAGGCCGCCCAGCCATCGCCGAGCGCATTGCTACGGCGCGTGCTTTTGGCGATCTTTCCGAAAATGAAGAATATAGCTCCGCCAGAAACGAGCAAAAAATTGCCGAAGGCCGCATTCTTGAAATCCAAGAAATCTTGAAAAACGCCAACATCATTAAAGGCAGCAAAGGCGACAAAGTCACCCTTGGCACCACCGTCGTGCTTGATATGGGTGGCCGCAAAACCGAATACACTCTCGTTGGCCCAACCGAAGCCAACCCTCTAGAAGGGAAAATCAGTAACGAATCCCCAATCGGCAAAGCCGTCTTTGGTCGCAAAGCCAAAGAATCCTTCGATTTCAACGGCAAAACCGTCAAAATCCTCGAGATCAAATAATTTCTAGACAAATAATTAAGGCCGCGAACATTCGCGGCCTTTTTGTGTGAGAAGGGTTAAAAGATCAATAACAGAACCGCATATGCGGCCATCAAGCCTATAAACCATATAAGAGTATTAAGCAGGACAAATTTCATTACCTTAAAACGAAATCTCTGTTTCTCATCTACAATATTATTACCACCAAGTATTTCTACAACCAGACCATAAAAACATATGATCCCTAAACATTCTCCAATGAATACACATAGCAACTCCAAAAGCCTTCCTTCACTCCCGGCGATAAGCAGGGAAACAAGTGTTGCGGCAACTAAAATTGACGCAAATATATAGCCATTTTTGGCGCGTCTAAACATATCCCCGGAGTCATATACTTCGCCCCATTTTTTCTTCTTTCCAATCTGTTTTGTACACCAAGAATCAAGGTAAATCAGTAATGTTATACTGCAAGTAAGCAGAATAAGAAAAATGATAACTCCAGTTTTCATAGCTACACCTCCTGAAACCAAATTGTAAATACTGCGGCCCTTCTCCCTGTAATTATCGCACGAAACAGAGAGAAAAGCAATCATTAAAGATTGCAAAACTACACCTTTTATGTTAAAATCGCCTTATGTTATTAGAAGACTATCGCAACGAAAGACTCAAAAAACTTGAAGAGATCAAAGCCCGCGGCATCGATCCGTATCCGGCTAAATCTTATCGCAACACCAAAATTTCCGACATCATCGACCATTTTGATGAAAAAGCCGGCCAAGAAGTTATCGTGGCTGGGCGCATTGTCGCTATCCGTTCTTTCGGCAAACTAGTCTTTCTAAAAATCCGCGATTACTTTGGTGAAGTCCAAATTTTCATGAAGGCTGTCGACGAGCAGCCAGCAGGTCTCTTTGGCGCAAAAGATGTACGCCTGCTTGATACTGGCGACTTCATCGAAGCCAAAGGCATCGTTGATAAATCCCAAACCGGCGAAATTTCCGTTTTCGCAAACTTCGTACGCTTGCTCACTAAATCGCTCCGCCCACTTCCAGAACAATTCACCAACAAGGAAGAACGCTACCGCCGCCGCTACGTTGATATGAACGTCAACCGCGAGGTGCGCGACCGCTTGGTGCGCCGCTCCAAATTCTGGCAAGCCACGCGCGATTTCATGAACGCCCACGGCTTTATCGAGGTCAACGTGCCAGTCTTGGAGCACACCACTGGTGGCGCTGACGCTACGCCATTTGTTACCCACATCAACGCCTACGACGAAGATTTGTATCTTCGCATTTCCCACGAGCTCCCATTAAAGCGCTTACTCGGTGGTGGCTTTGAAAAAGTCTACGATATTGGCCCACGCTTCCGCAATGAAGGCGTCGACGACGAGCATTTGCCAGAGCACATCGCTTTTGAATCCTACGCCGCCTACGATAACTACGAAGACGGTATCAAACTTTACGAAGAAATGATTAAATATGTTGCTAAAGAAACTTGGGGCACGCTCAAATTCCACGTTGGTGGCTTTGATATCGATCTCGAAGGTGAGTGGCCACGCGTTAAATATTCCGATCTTTTGAAGGAAAAATATAACGTTAATGTCTTTAATCCAGACCGCGCCCAACTTCTCCAAATCCTGAAAGATAACGGCGTAGAAGTAAAAGAAGGTGTCTCAACCAGCCGCCTTATCGACGATGTTTGGAAACTCATCCGCAAAACTTCCGCTGGCCCATACTGGCTTGTAGAAGAGCCGTTGGCCTTAAGCCCACTTGCTAAAGTTTCACCAGAAAACCCACTCGTTACCGAGCGTTTCCACCCAATCATTGCCGGCACCGAAATGGGCAACGGTTACTCCGAGCTAAACGATCCTTTAGATCAACTTAACCGCTTCAAAGAACAGCAAGCCGCGCGCGACGCCGGCGACGATGAAGCTCAAATGCTCGACCAAGATTTTGTCGAGATGCTTGAATATGGTATGCCACCAGCCTGTGGTTGGGGCAATAGTGAACGTAACTTCTGGTTGCTAGAGGGTGTGCCTGGCCGTGAAGCCGTACCATTCCCGACCATGAAAGAAAAAGAATAATCGGTGGCAAAATTCGAACTAGTTTCTAAATACAAGCCAACCGGCGACCAGCCGGAGGCTATTAAGGCTCTCACAAAGGGCCTAGAAGCTGGCGTTAAAGAACAAACCTTGCTTGGTGTTACGGGCTCAGGCAAAACCTTCACCATGGCCAATATTATTAAGAATATTGGCAAACCAACTTTGGTTTTGGCGCACAATAAAACCTTGGCCGCCCAGCTTTATTCCGAATTCCGCGAATTCTTCCCAAAAAACGAAGTCCACTACTTTGTAAGCTATTTTGATTACTACCAGCCAGAAGCCTACATCGCTTCAACCGACACCTACATCGAAAAAGATTCCGCCATCAACGATGAAATCGACCGCTTGCGCCACGCCGCCACCGAAGCTTTGTTGACTAGGGACGACGTGATTATCGTGGCGTCCGTATCTTGTATTTACGGCATTGGTTCGCCAGCCCACTACACCGAAATGTCGTTGCCACTTTGGCAAACCGAATCCGGCTGGACTGACGCCGACAAAAAACCAATCACGCAGGACACCTTTGTGCGCCGCCTAATCAACATGCAATATCACCGCAACGATCTCGCCTTTGAACGCGGCAATTTCCGCGTGATGGGCGACACGATTGATCTTTTCCCAGCCAACGGTGAATTTGCCTATCGCTTTGAATTTGGTTTTGATACGCTCGAAACCGTAAAGATTGTCGATCCATTAACTTTTGATGTGCGCGAAACGCCAAATCATATTCACATCTTCCCAAACACTCACTACGCCACGCCAAAAGAGCAACTAGACAATGCCTTGGTTGCCATTCGAAAAGAATTTGAAGAACGCGTAAAGTTCTTTGAAAAACATCATAAATACCTCGAAGAACAGCGCCTCACTCAGCGCACTAAATACGATCTCGAAATGCTAGAAAGTACCGGTTTTGTAAAGGGAATTGAAAACTATTCGCGTCACCTAGAAGGCCGTAAAGCTGGCGAGCCACCATATACCCTGCTCGACTTCTTCCCGAAAGATTTCCTACTCATCGTAGACGAATCGCACATGACTTTGCCACAAGTACGCGGCATGTATAATGGCGACCACGCTAGAAAAGAAGTACTCGTAGAATACGGCTTCCGCTTGCCAAGCGCACTCGACAACCGCCCACTCACCTACGGCGAATTCCAGAGTAAAATTAATCAAGCAATTTACGTTTCCGCCACTCCTGGCGATTACGAACTTGAGCATACACCAAAGCCAGTTGAGCAAGTAATTCGCCCAACCGGCCTGCTTGATCCAGAAATTGAAGTCCGCGCCACCGATGGCCAAATCGATAATTTGATGGAAGAAATCGACCAACGCATAGCCAAAAAGCAACGCGTACTTGTAACCACGCTGACAAAGCGCATGGCCGAAGATTTAACCGACCACTTTAAAGAACGCGGTCTCAAAGTGGCCTACATTCACTCCGATATCGACACTTTGGAACGTAGCGACATCCTGCGCGACCTTCGCGCTGGCGTCTATGACGTACTCGTGGGTATCAACCTGCTTCGTGAAGGCCTAGATCTTCCAGAAGTTTCGCTCGTCGCAATTTTGGACGCCGATAAAGAAGGTTTCCTTCGTTCTGAATCCGCGCTTATTCAAACCATTGGCCGCGCCGCTCGCCACGTCGAAGGTAAAGTTATCATGTATGCCGACCATATCACTGAAAGCATGGAGCACGCCATCGAAGAAACCAACCGCCGCCGCGCCATCCAAAAGGAATATAATTTTGTTCATCACATCACACCAACTTCTGTCGAGAAGGAAATTAGTATGGGACTCCGCGCCATCATTCCGGAAAAGATAAAGGAAGATAAGCTCGACCTCAAGAAGGTGCCACAAGAAGAATTGCCAAAACTTATCAAAGAGCTCACCAGCCAAATGCAACTGGCTGCCGCCAACCTCGAATTTGAGAAGGCCGCCACCATTCGTGACGAAATCGAAAAGATTAAAGAATTCCTAAAATAATGCTATAATTATAAGCATGAACGGGATGGGCATCACCGACATCGAAACTTTATCCAAAATCAAAAGGCGCGTGCGTGCATGCGACTATCTTTCTGTTGCCCAGCTTTATTTAAAAGACAACTTTTTATTGGAGCGCCCGCTTACCGCAGACGATATCAAACCACGTCTACTTGGCCACTGGGGCACCTGCCACGGCATCAATGTAGCCTACGCCAACCTCAAAGAGAATTTCAAAAACGATCCAAACTTTTTCTTTATCCTCGGCCCTGGCCACGGTTTTCCAGCACTTCAAGCCAACTTATTTTACGATGGCGACCTCTTAAAAGTAGACGAAAAAGCTACCCTAGATTACGACGGCCTAGCTTACATTTGTAAAAACTTTTCTTGGCCAGACGGTTTTCCGTCCCACGCTAGCCCATTCACGCCGGGCGTCATTACCGAAGGCGGGGAACTAGGCTATGCGCTTGCTAACGCCTACGGCGCTGCCCTTGGCCACCCAGAGAAAACCATCGCTGTATTAATTGGCGACGGCGAGTTCGAAACCGCTACCGCGCTAGATTCTTTAAACCTTAAAAACCTGTTAGGCGGCCGCGAAAACGGCAAAATCTTACCGATTTTACACTTAAACGGCTACAAAATTTCAGCCCCAACCATCTATGCCCGCAAATCCGAGAGAGAACTAAACGAACTGATTCGTGGCTTTGGTTTTGACCCGATCACGATTAATAAAGACACGCCAGAAGCCTTCCAAAATGCGCTCGCAGTCAATTCCGAATCACCATTCTTTATCTTAAAAACTGAAAAAGGTGAGGGTGGCCCAAATCGTTATCACATGGCACATCAAATCCCACTCAAAAACGTGAGGACCGACAAAGAAGAACTCGAAACCCTCGAGAAATGGCTAAAATCCTACAATTTTGGCGAACTTTTCGACCCGGAGAAAGGCTTCTATGAGTAACGTAGTATTAGACTTTTTGAAGCGAAAAAACCCAGCGCCAGAATCTAACGCCGAGGTCTTCTCGCCAGCCCGCAAACTCGGCGAACTACTAGCCAAAAAGATGAAGGAAGATCCACATTTTTATCTCTTCTCGCCAGACGAAACCACGTCGAACAAGCTAGACGAGGTTTTTGAAGTTGAAAAACGCGCTTGGAATTTGCCGGTTAAAAAATGGGACCTGCCGGAATCCGAAAACGGCCGCATCGTCGAAATGCTATCCGAAAACGTTTTATTCTCGGTCATGACCGGACACATTTTAAACGGCGAACCAGCCATGATGACCAGCTACGAAGCCTTCTTCCCGGTAATCACTTCACAAATTTTACAACAAATAAAATTCTTTAAACAATGTAACGCTACCAGCTGGCGCAAAAAATATCCAGCTATCAACCTGCTGTCCACTTCAACCTGCTGGCGCCAAGATCACAACGGTTTCACTCACCAATCACCAGCCCTCATTTCTACGCTGCTTTCCGTACCATCCAACCTTGCCAACTGTCTCTTCCCGGCAGACGATTTATCAGCCGAAGAAGCTTTTTATTTTATGCTTAACACTAGAAATGTTGTGAATCTTACAACATTTAATAAAATTGATTTACCTCGTTTTACAGACCAAGAAAAGCCACGCGCCACCTTCCATAATGGCGGCGCCAGTATCTTCAAATCTATTTCAGACGATGATCCAGACTTCGTATTTGCTGCCGTAGGCGACCTGATGACCAAGGAAACTATCGAAGCGATTAAAATCTTGCGTCGTGATCTACCTGAGCTTAAATTCCGCTTTGTAGGCGTTAATGCCTTGTCATACCGCGCAATCGGCACCACCGAAAATAAACTCAGCAAAGAGAGGTTTAGCGAACTATTTACATCAGACAAGCCAATCATCGCCAACTTCCACGGCTACCCAGAAACCTTTGAAACCATTCTTGAAAACTACACTTATCGCGGCCGCGTGCGCGTACATGGCTTCGTAGAAGAAGGTTCCACCACTACACCATTTGAAATGTTACGTAGAAACGCTGCCTCGCGTTATGACCTAGCTATCGACGTGGCCAAAGTACTAGGAAAAACCGATTTAATCAAAAACTACCAAGAAGCTCTAGAGCAAAATCACGAGCACGCTATCCAATTTGGCGAAGATTTGATAAAATAGCCCCATTATGGAATTATTTATTTTAATCATCGTTTTGGCAATTTTTGCTGAAACCACATTTTTAATTATCACCAACAAAAAACCACTCATCACCGAAGCGCGTCGCAAAATCTATGTCGACACTTCCGCTTTGATCGATGGTCGCATTCTAAATGTTGCCGGCACCGGCTTTATTAATAACGACCTCGTTATTTTGAAAAGCGTTCTACGTGAACTGCAACTTCTCGCCGACGGCAAAGACAGCACCAAACGCGCCCGCGCTCGCGCTGGCCTCGACCTCATAAATGAGCTCGAACGCGTCGTACATTTTAACGTCGAAATCGTAGATGACGGGGAAGAACACGTTAAAGTGGATGAACAACTATTGAAGTACGCCAAAGAAAACCATGGCGCCATTTTGACACTTGATTACAACTTAATCAAAGTTGCCGCCGCCGAAAAAATCACCACGCTCAATATCAACGACCTCGCTCTGGCGCTTCGTAACGAGTTCTTGCCAGGCGAAAAAGCCATTGTCAAAATTGCTAGCAAAGGCGCCAACAAAGGCCAAGGCGTTGGCCATCTTCCAGACGGCACCATGGTAGTCGTAGATAACGCCGCCACAAAAATCGGCGAAAGTCTGCAAGTAGAATTTATTAAATTCCACGAGACTTCCGCCGGCAAAATGATTTTTGCGAAAATCCTTAGCGAATCTAGCTCTCGCTCTCAGAACTCTTCTCGTCTGTCTCTGTCGAAGACTCCGGTTTCTCCGGCTCAGTCGGTTTCTCAGGCTCAACCGGCGTCAAAGTCACCGAGGAATCAGCGACGTAACCGTATTCGTCAGAAATAGAAAATCTTACATTCTTTTCTTTACCGGTTACCGTGTAACCCATAATTTCGCCATTAGTTGCTACAGAAATAGCTGAATAATCTGTGCCGTCTACAGTCAAAGTATAACCTTTGATGGCTTGGCTACCTTTAGCGATTGTAGCGTAGAACTTGCCACCTTCGGCCGAAAGTGAAACCGTTGGTGGAACATAATCACAAGTGTCTGACGTCTCGTAATTATATGGCGCATCAACCTTGAAGGTTTCTTCTTTTGTAACTGGGTCAATAATCTTCGTAACTTCAACTTCGATCTTATAAGCTTGTGGTGTACATTCAGCTGCAAGCAACTTGTTGTATTTGTTAAATGGTTTGGTTTCTTTAGAAATACCCGAGTTCTTTTCGGCATTGTACCAGCTTGGCCAAATATCCGTTACACCGTTAACCTTCAAAGTTTTAATGCCGGCTGGGCGGGTAATGGTATCACCAGATTTCCAGCGGCCATCCACGGCATAAACTTCTGGGTGCACGCGGCGCATATATTCATTAATAGTAAAGGCTGCCGCCTTGTGGTTACCACCATAAAGTCCAGAACCATCGTGGTTACCATTCCAAACCAAAGTAGAAACTACTGGCGAATAGCTTTCCATCAAAGAATCCTTGGAAACTGCGGAGTTAGCCGTGGTAGTGGTGCCAGTCTTAGTAGCGGTCCAAACGCCAGGGACTACGTAACCTTCACTATTGAACCAACGAACGCTACGGTCGCTCAAGACATCAGCCAGCATGTAAGCAACTTGCGGATCAACTACTTGTACGGCTGGAGAATCTTGCCAAGTTTCGATAACGTCACCAGAAGAATTCTTTACTTCGAGCACATAGGCAAGGTCTTTATAAGCACCGCCGCGAGCGAGCGAAGCATAGGCGTTGGCGTGTTCAACCATTTTTACGCCACAACCAGAACCAATAGCGATCGAAAGGCCAACATTATCACGACCCTCACAATAGCTTTTGTCACCAAGAGCATGTGCGATCTCAAGTGAGTTTTCGACGCCGTTAATATACAACGCTTTTACGGCTGCAATATTAAGCGAGTGACCAAGCGAATAGCGAATCGTGACATCTCCATAAAAAGTATCCGTCACGTTGGCAAGGGAACAACGACCTTGATAGCCAGCACAATAAATCTTATTAATGTTTTCATCTTTTAAGATTGTACCTGGACCATAGTTGATACCTTCGCGTTGCATAAAGAGCGGGGCGTAGTCAAGAATTGGCTTAATTGTAGAACCTGGCTCGATCAAAGAATCGGTGGTAACGTTAAGCTCACCATAAGCAACGTTATTGAAATCTACGGAACCAACCATGGCGATCACTTGCGAGGTTTCAACATCGATCGATACCAAAGCGAGATTATCGCTTCTGTTGATATACATATAGTTGCTACCAACTTCGATGGCCTTTTCGGCGATTTGCTGAGCACGAGCATCAAGCGTGGTAGTAATAGTCCAACCACCAGCACGCATCGTAGAAATACCATATTTATTCTCTAGTTGCTTACGAACCTCAAGCACAAAGTGTGGGGCGATCATATCAGAATACTGGCTAGCTTCCGGCAAAATAGTATCGAGAATTGGCACAGCTTTTGCTTCTTCGGCCTCTTTTTGAGAGATATAACCCATTTGCGCCATCACGTCGAGCGTTTTGTGTTGGCGAGCAAGCAAAGCTTCGTTACCGTAGGTATTATATGGGTTCAACACGCCTGGGTTGTTTGGAATTGAAGCAAGCAAGGCTGATTCGGCCAAAGTAAGATCTTTTGCGGATTTACCAAAGTAGGTTTTTGCAGCAGATTCTACACCGTTACGGCGACCGCCATAAGGAGACTGGTTGAGGTACATCGTAATAATCTGCTCTTTATCATACATGCGTTCGAGCTCAATCGACAAAATCAACTCTTTGATTTTGCGGCCCAAACCACCACGGTCTTCAGAAGCAGCTTCGTCGGAGAAATAAACCTGCTTAATCAACTGCTGAGTCAAAGTAGAACCACCTTGCACACCTTGTCCAGTGAGAGTAGAGAACGCGGCACGAATGAGTGCAAGAAAATCAACACCAGGGTGGTTATAGAAGTTTCTATCCTCAATGGCAACCGTAGCCCAGCGCATATATTGGCTAATCTCGGAGCCATCAACCACGAGGCGATAATCCTCGTTACCGGTATCCTTCCAAAGCACCACGCCGTTACGATCTAGGTAGGTATTTACAGTTTCAGAGACCGTCATTTCATCAAGGCGGATTTCATCAAGATCCTTTTTGTAATAAAGGAAGAGGGCACCAATCAAAATCACGAGAATTAGAAAACAAGCAGCAAAGAATTTAAGAATGGCTTTTTGGCCACGCCAAGAAAACCACCATTTAAATACACGTTTTGGATGTAGCCTAGCAAAGAAACGCTTGACTGGCTCCTTAGGAAGGGAAGCCAAATCCTCAGCCTTACGGCGAGCCTCAGCGTCTTTTTTGGCTTTGTGTCTATATACCAAACTAGAATATAGACTTTTGCCAGATTTTTTGGTTTTAGTCTCTTTAACAGCCTTTTTTTCAGGCTTCTTTTCAATCTTTTTTTCGGTCTTTTTCTCGACCTTCTTCTTGTCAGTTTTTTTGTCCTTTTTGGACGGCAAAATAACTTCCGACTTTTTTCTACTCATGCATCAATTATACCATTATTATTATATAAATTAAAACCCTTGACAATCAAAAACATAAGGGTTATAATAAGAGGTATACAAGGTCATATACAAAAATAAACAAGGAAAATTTTTATGAAAAAGAGCCTCGGCCTCAAGATTTGTGCCAGCCTTTTGGCGGTACCAATTTTGGCCATCTTTAGCCGCAGCGCTTCTGCGGCGGTCAACACCACGTTGAAAGTCGGTTCAGAGGATATCTACACCGCAAGTGGCTCGGAGTCCAATCTCGAAGAGACTGCAACTTACGATGCTACTTCAAAAACCCTTACCCTCAAAGGTTATCAGGGCAAAGCTATCACAACCGATTTGGTTCAACTTACTATTAATGTAGCAGCAGATAGCACCATTACCGACACCAACACTACTTTAGTTTCTACCGGCAATGTCACCGTCACAGGTAAAAAACTTACCCTCGCCAACGGTATCAGCGTAGATGGCGGCTTTATCCTCGAGGCTGGCAACGTTGATCTCGGTTCTAGCGATCTCGTTTCTAAAGGTACCATCAAAATCAACGGCGCCATCAAAGCTCGCTCCATCACCGTATCAACCGACGCTCCTACTCGTGGCAAAATCATGTTCAATGAAAAAGCCGATGTAATTGTAACCAAAGATATTTCCGCAAACTACACCACCAGTACCACGACCAAAGGTATTGAGCTTAACAAAGTTTGTGCCAACGCTCAAATCATCAACGTTGAACAAACCGGCAAAACCGCTTCTACCACCACCTTGTTCTCAAGCGATGGTAAAGCCGGTGTCACAAACGGCGTAAAAATCTCTAGCGCCCTTTGTACTACCCCAGCCGATGACAAGAAGGAAGACAAGACCAACCCAGACACCGCTGATAGCATTTACTTCTATGTAGCAGCCTTGGTAGCTTCGTCCGCTATCCTAGTCTATAGGCGCCATCTTGCTAAGCGTTAATTCCTACAAACCGGATAAAAAAGTCACGAGAGCTAGCTCTCGTGGCTTTTTGAATACGCCAAAAAAGAAAAAAACATCAACCAAAAAATTCAATATCAAAAACGATCCGCACGTTGTTGTGCGCGGCATTATTTATTCGTTAACATCCGTAGTTTTAATCGCTTGCATTTGCATTAGTGCCTACAACATTATTCGCTGGAAGGCCGAAAATGATATTTCCGACCAACAAATTGTAGAGTTGCAAGCTGAGACTACAATTACGGAAGTTGATCCGGAACCAACGCCGGAAACCAAAGAAAAAGGACCGGTAATTGCTAATATCCCATCCACCGATCCGTATTGGGAACTCAGCAAACTTCCACTTATCGATGTTGATCTTTCAAGCTCACTCGCCAAAAACCAAGACGTAGCAGGCTGGATTCAGGTACCTGGCACCAATATCAACTACCCATTCGTGCACACCGACAATAATGATTATTACTTGAAGCATTCTTTGAATCGCACTTGGAGTTCTGCTGGTTGGGTCTTTCTTGATGCCAGTAATAACATCAACCTTACTGATCAAAACCAAATTATTTACGCCCACGGGCGCCTAGACGGTTCAATGTTTGGTTCACTCACTACGGTGCTCACCGGAGACTGGCAAAACGACACGAAAAGCCACGTTGTAAAAATCTCAACTTTAAAAGAAAACTCTTTGTGGCAAGTCTTTAGTGTTTACCGCATCCCAGTTACCAGCGATTATCTCACTACGAGCTTTGAAAGCGACTCTGATTTTGATAATTTCTTGCAGATGATCAGCGCCCGCAGCGCCTACGATTTTAAGACCACGGCACATAGCACCGATAAGATCATCACGCTTTCAACTTGTATCGGTACAACCGAACGCGCAGTACTACATGCCAAACTCATTAAAATCGCCCAAAAATAATTTAAGTATGTATAATAATTTATATGAAACGTTTGCGTTTTAAATCTGTTGTGGCTCTGGCCAATTCCAAATTATCGGTAAAATCTGCCGCCATCGTGCTGGCTAGTTCCACTTTGATTTCCGCTCTGCTCGGGCTATTTCGCGATCGTCTTCTCAACTCTTATTATCTTGGTACTTATCCTACCGGCATCGACGCCTACACTGCCGCTTTCACCATTCCGGATTTCATGTTCTTCATTTTGACGTCCGGCGCCCTCGCCGTCTCATTTATCCCAGTATTTAACCAGCGTCTAGCCAGCGGCAACAAGAAGTCTGCCTGGGAGCTTTCTTCCAGCCTACTCAATCTTATGGCCCTAGTTACTTTGGTGGCTAGCGTGTTAATTATGATCTTTGCAGATCCTTTGATCCGCTACATTGTGAGCCCTGGTCTCGACGAATCCGGCATGTCGCTTGCTATCAATATGACCCGCGTGATCGCCTTAAACCCATTCCTATTCTCGATTGCCACTGTTTTGACCTCAATTCAGCAAGCGGTAGGGCGCTTCGTGTTTTACGCCTTCGCACCAGCTATTTACAATATCGGTATTATGATCGGTATCGTCTGCTTTACGGACGGCATCAATCTCTTTGGCGTCCAAATCTTTGAAGGCGGCATCATGGGCGTCGCACTGGGCGTGATCCTCGGCGCAATTTTGCAACTCATCGTATCCTTAATCGGGCTCTTTGGGCTTGGCTTCGATTACGAATTCAAGATTCGTTGGAAAAACCAAGGTTTCCGCTCAATTCTCAAACTCTTGCCAGCCCGCTCCTTGGACCAGGGAATCGATTATGTAAACTCCATCGTCAACACCAACCTTTCTTCACGCATGGGTGCCGGCGCAGTACGCTCGTTTAACCAAGCCTCGGCTTTGCATCAAATGCCAGTAAGCTTAATCGGCGTTGCCATTTCAACTGCCTTCTTCCCGAAGCTCACCGAAGAGCTTGGCCAAGGCGATGAAGAAGAATTTATGAATACCTTTAGGAAGGCCCTCCGCACCATCGTGTGGATTTCGCTGCCAGTGGCTATTATTGTGTTCTTTACGCGTGGCTATGTGGTTAGCTTCGTTAGTAACATCGGCAACAACACCAGCAATGGTACTATTGCTAGCGTACTCGGCGCCCTTGTGCTCGCTATTTTTGCCCGCTCTGTATTCCATATCGCCTCGCGCGGATTCTATGCTTACCAAGACACCAAAACACCATTTATCGTTTCGATTATCGCCATTGGGCTCACTATGTTACTTTCGGTATTATTCTTTAAGCTCGGCTATGGCGTAGACGGACTTGGCTTTGCCCAAAGTATCGGCGCTATCGTTGAAATTATTATTCTACTTGTGGCTCTGGAGCGCCGCTCGCGTCGCAAACTCTTTAACAAGGCCTTCTGGAAAGCCTTTTCCCGCATGGCTATCGCTACCGCGGTCGCCGGATGCATCGCCTTCTCACTCACCAAGTTTATACCTCTCATGGCCACCGACAACTCACTTCTCATCACGATTCCAAAATTCCTTATCATCGCCGGCGCCTCAATTGTCGCCTACGTAATCGCCAGCTTCTTCCTCAATCTTGAAGAAGCAAAGCCGTTTATCAATTACGTCAAACGAATACTCTTTAAAAACCTCAAATAAATGGTATAATATTACGCATGGAAATAACTCGCGAGGACTTAAAACACTTAGCCGACTTGTCTAATTTTTCGTTGCCAGAAGAAGAAATGGACTCTTTGCAGAACGACCTAGACGGCATCGTTAAATATATTTCTGAGCTCAGCGAACTTAATACGGATGGCGTAGAGCCAACCTATCAAGTTTTTGAGATGGACAACGTTTGGCGTGATGACGAAATCAAAGCTCAAGATGCCAACCGCGAGGAATTACTGGATTTAACCGTAGAAGAAAAAGAAAATCAAATTAAAGTTCCAAAGGTGCTCTAATGAAAATTGCTAACAAAAACGTTACCGCCACAATGCTCGTAAACGACGCTTTAAAGAAGGCTGAGTTTTTCAAGGATTACAATATCTTTACTTCGCTTTATAAAGACGCCGCCTTAAAGAAAGCCGCCGAAATCGATGAGAAGATTAAAAACGGTGAACCAGTTGGCCGCCTAGCTGGCGTACCTTTTGCCGCCAAGGATAACTTCCTCGTAAAAGACACAATTACTACCGCTTCGGCCCACATTTTGGAACCATTTGAAGCGCCAATTACTTCTACCGTAGTTGAACAACTCGAAAAAGAAGGTGCAATCTTGATCGGCAAGGTCAACCTAGACGCTTTTGCCCATGGTTCTTCTACTGAGAACTCTTATTTTGGCCCAACTTTGAACGCTTTTGATAAAACTCGCGTAGCCGGTGGCTCATCCGGTGGCTCTGCTGTGGCTGTAGCACTTGATATCGTAGAATTTGCTACTGGTTCTGATACTGGTGGTTCGATCCGCCAGCCCGCTTCTTTTAACGGCGTTTACGGCCTCAAACCAACCTACGGTGCCACTTCACGCTATGGCGTAGTTTCAATGGCTAGCTCGCTCGATGTCAATGGCTTCTTCACCAAAACTCCAGAAGATTTGGACCTCTTGATGACTATCTGCGCCCACCGCGACGAAAAAGACCTTACTACTTTGCCAGATTTCTACGAAGAATCTGAAGCAAAACCAGTTAAAACCGTTGGTATCGTCAAAGATTTTGATAATGACGCCGTAGATCCAGAGATTCGCGCCGCCCTGAAGGCAAAATGTGAAGAATTAAAGAAAAAAGGCATTGATATCGTTGAACTTGATATGCCAACCTTAAAATACGCTTTGGCCGTGTATTACATTATTCAGCCAGCCGAAGTCGCCAGCAACCTCAGCCGTTACGACGGCATTCGCTATGGCTTCCGTTCTGAAAATTCCACTAATCTGGACGATCTTTATGGCAACACCAGAAACGAAGGCTTCATGAAAGAGAACAAGCGCCGCATTATGATCGGTAACTTCGTGTTGAGTTCTGGTTTTTATGATGCATATTTCTTGAAGGCCGCCAAAGCCCGCACGCTTTTGATCGAAGAATACAAAAAAGCCTTCGAAAAATGCGACGTAATTTTGGCGCCAGTTTCGCCAAACCCAGCCTTTAAGCTCGGCGAAAAAGTCAACGACCCAGTCGCTATGTATATGGAAGATATTATGTCCGTTTCAATTAACCTCGCCGGCATTCCTGGCCTTGCTATCACAGCCGGCAAAACCGAAAGCGGCCTTCCTATCGGTCTCCAAGTACTCGGCCCACGCCGCAACGACAAAACAATTATTAAATTTGCAGAGGAGATTAAGTAATGGATGGTGGTTTAATTACTTTTATCGTAGCAATCATTATTGTAGGCGCTTTGATTTTTGTAGCAATTTTGCTCACCGGCAAGCGCAATTACCATCTTAATACTGAGTTTTATCAGTCCAAATTCCTCGCGATTGAAAGCCGTTTGCAAAAAGAAAACCCAGCTAGCTACACACTTTCGATTATTGAAGCCGACAAGTTGCTCGACAAAGCCTTGATGGAAGTAGGCCTAGTGGGTAAAACCATGGGCGACCGCCTCAAGAAATCTAACGGCCGTTTTTCAGATATCAATGCCGTGTGGCACGCGCACAAACTTCGCAACGCTATCGCACATGATGCGGATTTTGAGATCGGTTTTACGCAAGCTAAAAACGCGCTTTCTACCTACAAGCAAGCCTTAAAAGATTTAGGAGCTATCTAATGAAATATATTCCAACTATCGGTATCGAATGTCACGTACAGCTCTGTACTAAAACTAAGCTCTTTTCTGAGGTAGACAACGACGCCCGCGGCAAAGAACCAAACTCCTGCGTTTCACCAGTTGATTACGCTTTGCCTGGCATGTTGCCACGCCTCAATGGGGAAGCAGTGCGCTTTGCTATTCGCGCCGGCCACGCCATGAACTGTACCATCAATCCTAAATCTCGCTTTGATCGCAAACATTATTTTTACCCAGATTCACCAAAAGGTTACCAGATTACCCAGTTCTTCCACCCAATTATTGGCGAAGGTTTCGTAGAACTTCCTAGCGGCACCAAAATCCGCATTGAACACGCTCACCTTGAGGGCGATGCTGGCAAATTGACCCACTTTAGCAATTATTCACTCGTGGATTTGAACCGCGTTGATACGCCGCTCATCGAAATCGTTTCGATGCCAGACATCCATTCAGCCGCTGACGCCCGCGATTACGCCAAAGAATTGTGGCGCTTGATGACTTTTGCCAAAGTCACCTATGGCGACCTTTATAACGGCAACATGCGCTTCGATGTGAACGTTTCGATCGCGCCAGAAGGCGCCGATAAACTCGGTACCCGCACCGAAACCAAGAACTTGAATTCTTTCCGCTCGATCGAGCGCGCTGTAGAATACGAAATCAAACGCCAAACCAAGTTGCTCGAAGCTGGCGAAACTATCCGCCAGGAAACCCGCGGCTGGAACGATGCCACTGGCGAATCCACCCCACAACGCTCCAAGGAAGAAGCCAAAGATTACCGCTACATGCCAGAGCCAGATTTGCCACCTCTTAATCTCTCCGAAGAATTTATTAATGCTGCGCTCGAAAACTTCCCAATGATGCCAAGCGACTATCGCAAGATGCTCGGCAGCATTATTCCAGATGCCACACTTGAAGTTTTGCTCGATTACCCACAATTGATGGAAAAACTCAGCGAACTAAAAGAAAACACCGCAGCTTTGAAGCGCATTTCAAATCTCTTTTCTTCCGTGCTTCTTGCTGAAGAGAACTTTAGCTTGCTTAACGACGAGCTTCCATCCAAGCAACAGTTGCTTGACCTAGCTGAAATGCTCGACAAAAACGAGCTCAGCTCTACCGGTGGCAAAGAAGTCTTTATTAAATTCTTCGATCCAGAAATGCATTTTAAAGCCACTCGTGAAATCGCCAAGGAGCTTGGCGTGGTCCAGGAAAACGACCTTGGCGCACTCGAAGCCATCGTAGATGCAGTTCTCGCAAAACCAGAAACTCAAAAAGCCCAGGAAGACTTCAAGAACGGGGAACAAAAAGTGATCGGCTTCCTCGTTGGCCAAGTCATGAAAGAATCCCACGGCAAAGCCAACCCATCCGCCGTACAAGAAATCTTAAGAAAGAAACTGGCTTAATGCTTGTATCAATCATCCTCACACTGCTTATCGCCATGGTGCCAGTTATCGAGCTTCGTGGCGCTATTCCTTTTGGCGTAGCACACGGCCTTGCGCCTCTGTTATCTGCGGGAATTGCCATCATCGGCAACTTACTCCCAATCCCATTTTTGCTACTTTTGGTTCCAAAAATCTTTGGCTTTTTGCGCGATAAAAAACTCACCAAAAAAATGATCGCCTGGCTCGAAGCTAAAGCTGATAAAAACAAGAAAACTGTCGATAAATACGGTTGGCTTGGGCTCATCATTCTTGTGGCCATTCCACTTCCTGGCACCGGTGCCTGGACTGGCGCGCTCGTTTCAAGCTGTTTCAAGATGAAATTCTGGCCATCAATTCTTGCCATCATTATCGGCGTTTTGATCGCCGGCGCCATCGTGCTTGGCCTCACCTACGGATTTACGGCCGTTCTCTAAAATACCCCTACACAACTCTAAAAAAATGTGCTAAAATTAAAAGCGTCTATTTTTTAATGTAAAAATCACTAATATTAAATAAGGAAAAATATGGCCACCGAAATTAAAGACCTATCCAAATTCCGCAATATTGGTATTATTGCCCATATTGATGCCGGAAAAACCACTACTTCCGAGGCGATTCTTTATCGCACCGGTCTCAAACATAAAATTGACCTCGTGAAAGGCGACACCGGCGGTGCAACCACCGACTGGATGGAGCAGGAAAAGGAACGTGGTATTACCATTACCTCAGCTGCTGTTACCGCTACCTGGAAAGGTCACAAAATTAACATTATCGATACCCCGGGCCACATCGACTTTACCGCAGAGGTGGAACGCTCACTTCGCGTGCTCGATGGTGCTGTCGTGGTCTTCGATGGTAAAATGGGCGTAGAAGCTCAGTCTGAAACTGTTTGGCGCCAAGCTACCAAATACGGCGTGCCTCGTATCTGCTTCGTCAACAAAATTAACCAAATCGGTGGTGATTTTTACAAATCTCTTGATTCTATTCACAAACGTCTTTCTAAGAACGCCGTTGCTATTCATCTTCCAATCGGCTTTGAGAAAGACATCTGCGGCGTAGTCGACCTTATCGACATGAAAGCTTACACTTACAAAGATTACGCTGACCACGAGCTTACCGTTGGCGAAATTCCAGCCGACATGATTGAAAAAGCTAAAAACGCTCGTTCTATCCTCGTTGAGGAAGCCGTCCAAGCCGATGAAGAATTAATGAACAAATTCTTCGAAGAAGGTGAAGATGCTATTACCGAAGCCGAGCTTAAAGCTGCATTGCGCAAACGCGTGATCGATGGCGACTTCTACCTAGTTACCGGTGGTGATGGCCGTGGTGTGATCGTCGAAAAAGTTCTCGACCTTATTACCGACTACCTTCCATCCCCACTTGATCGTGACCAAGGCCAAACCTTTGGTACCGATCCAAAAACTGGTGACCAAATCGTTCGCAAAGCTGATGATAAAGAGCCTCTTACCGCACTTGCCTTCAAGATTGCAACCGATCCATTCGTAGGTAAATTGATCTTCATCCGCGTTTACGCTGGTAAACTCAAATCTGGCGACACCATCATGAACGCTACTACCGGCAACAAAGAACGCGTCGGCCGTATCGTCCGTATGTTTGCTGACAAACGTGAAGATATCTCCGAAATCGCTGCTGGCGATATCGCCGCTGTGGTTGGCCTCAAAGAATGTACCACTGGTACCACCATCTGCGATCCAGCTCACCCAATTCATCTTGAATCTATCGAATTCCCAGATCCACCAGTGTCTATCGCTGTCGAGCCAAAGACCAAAGCCGACCAAGAGAAAATGGGTATCGGTCTCGCCAAGATGGCCGAGGAAGACCCAACCTTCCGCGTTCACACCGATGAAGAAACCGGCCAAACCATTATTTCCGGTATGGGCGAGCTTCACCTTGAGATTATTATCGACCGTTTGAAACGTGAACACGGCGTGGAAGCCAACACTGGCGCTCCACAAGTTGCTTACCGTGAAACCATCCGCGGCACTGCCGAAGCACAAGGTAAACACATTAAGCAATCTGGTGGTCGTGGTCAATACGGTGACGTTTGGATCAAGTTTGAGCCAAATGAACCAGGCAAAGGCTTCGAATTTATCGACCAAATTAAAGGTGGTGTGGTTCCTCAGGAATACCGCAAACCAGTTCAAAAAGGTGTCGAAGATACCCTCGCTGGTGGTGTTATCGCTGGCTACCCAGTAGTAGACGTCAAGGCTACCCTCTATGATGGTTCTTACCACGATGTCGACTCCTCCGAGCTCGCCTTCACCCTCGCTGGTGCTCTTGCAACTCGAGAAGGTATTAAGAAAGCCAACCCAGTGCTCCTTGAGCCTGTGATGAAGATGGAAATTACCACCCCAGAAGAATTCATGGGTGACGTGATTGGCGATATTAACGCTCGCCGTGGTCGCGTCGACGAAATGGAAGATCTGAACGGTGGCGCCAAGCTTATCAAAGCCTTCTGTCCACTCGCTAACCTCTTCGGTTACACCGGTGACCTCCGTGGTATGTCCCAGGGCCGTGCCGCTTCTTCAATGGAGCTCTACGGTTACGAGGAAGTTCCGCCAAACGTAGCTCAAGAAATCATTGAGAAGAGAAACTCTAAATAATCTCCCTAAAAAGCCGGCCAAAAGCCGGCTTTTTGTTGCCAAAATCAAAATATATGCTATAATAAAAGAGATGTGAGAGCATAATTGTTGGGGAGGTTTGATTTTAAAAATAATAATCATCGTTACGTTTTCTAAAGATTATTGATTCAAACACTTCGAGCTTCTCTGACATAATTACTCATCACATAGCACCGGCCTCCTAGAGGCCATAAAAAAACACCCATGCCCCCGGTCTCTTAAGTCGTAGTCCGGGTGCATTATCCCCGGTAATCCCCGTGAGACCGGGGACATTTTTTTAGAAAAAGCGTAAAAGGTATTGCATTTTTTAGCAAAATGTGCTATAATTAAAAAGCACTTAAAAAAGATAGTTTTCCTAGCTAATCTCAGCGTCACCTCCTTATATGACTGACTGATAAACCACTTGACTGCTTGAGATTAGCTAGTGACCAATTGGCCAATTGGGAATAAAAAATAGTGCAGGGAGCAAGATTATTTGCTCCCTCATTTTGTTGATTTTAGCCCTTTACAACTTAACAAAAATAGTCTAAAATAATATGGTAGAGTTTTGGAGCTGGTTTTTATTAGCGCTCCAAACATAATATAAATTAAAAGGAGAAAGAATGGCAAATTTTGACCGTTCCAAGCCACATATCAATGTTGGTACCATGGGTCACGTCGACCATGGTAAAACCACTTTAACTGCTGCTATCACCACAGTTCTTAGCCGCAGACTTCCATCCGACGTTAACAAACCAGTCGCTTACGACCAAATCGATAACGCTCCAGAAGAGAAAGCTCGTGGTATCACCATCGCTACCTCTCACCAAGAGTACGAATCTGAAAAACGCCACTACGCTCACGTCGATATGCCGGGCCACGCCGATTACATCAAGAACATGATCACCGGTGCTGCCCAAGTCGATGGTGCAATTCTCGTAGTTGCAGCAAACGATGGTCCGTTGCCACAAACTCGTGAGCACGTACTTCTCGCTCACCAGGTGAACGTACCAAAAATCATCGTCTTCCTCAACAAAATGGATCTCGCTGACCCAGAACTCGTTGAGCTCGTTGAGATGGATGTTCGTGACCTTCTTAACAAATATGGTTATGATGGTGACAACGCTCCGATCATCAAAGGTTCTGCAACCAAAGCCCTCGAAGGCGACAAGGAAGCCGAAGATGCTATCATGGAACTCGTTCACGCTATGGACGAATACTTTGATATTCCAGAACACGATCTCGACAAACCATTCTTGATGCCAGTTGAGGATGTCTTCTCAATCAAAGGCCGTGGTACTGTTGCTACCGGTCGTATCGAGCAAGGTATTGTTAAACTCAACGACGAAGTTGAAATCGTTGGTCTTAAAGACACTCAAAAATCCGTCGTTACCGGTATTGAAGCCTTCCACAAGACTCTCGATCAAGGTCAAGCTGGCGATAACGCTGGTCTTCTCCTCCGCGGTATTGAACGTGATCAAATCGAACGTGGCCAAGTGATCGCCAAACCAGGCTCAATCACCCCACACACCGAATTCGAAGCACAAGTTTACATCCTTAAGAAAGAAGAAGGTGGCCGCCACACTCCATTCTCAAAGGGTTACAAGCCACAGTTCTACTTCCGTACTACCGATGTTACCGGTGAAGTCGAACTTCCAGCAGACAAGGAAATTGTTATGCCTGGTGACCAAGTTACCTTCAACGTCAAACTTCTTGCTCCAGTCGCTATGAACAACAACGACCGCTTCGCTATCCGCGAAGGTGGCAAGACTGTTGGTTCTGGTGTTATCACCAAGGTTATCAAATAATTAGATAACCCACGGTTACCGCTATAAAAAATCTCCCTTCGGGGAGATTTTTTGTTTGAGTTTTTATTATCGACATTATATAATAACATCAGAAAAGGTCATCAAAATAAAAAACTAAAAGGCAAATTATGTCATCAGAAAAGAAAAACATCTATAATCTTAGTCTCGAAGAATTTCGTAAGCTCCTCAAAGATTTTGGTCACACTTTATATGGCCGCACCATTTTCTTTGTGGCGTATTTCATTCCAGGAATTCTATTCCTCACTTCAATCGCTCTTACCATTTGCGGGTTCATTATTACTAGCGACACGATCACCAACGCGTTGCTCATTGCACTTGCCTCATTCGTATTAACCTTCGTAGTAGGGAATATGTACTATTACAAAGAACTACGAATATTTGCTGAAAAAAGTAAATAAGAAAAACCTCCCGAAAGGGAGGTTTTTTAAAACGTAGGAGCATTCATCCTTAATATCGTCCTCACATAGGGAATCATACCAGTTACCATATTGCCAGTAGCAGCCAGCCAAACTAAATCCCATGAACGATACAGCCTCGAAATAGACATTATCTTGTTGTTTTTAGTATAAAAATCAATGTTCCGAATACGTGTTTCATCTCCATTAGCGTCCGCATAAAACCTACCCGCAATACGATATCTAGGGTTCGCTTTCTTTATGACATTTTCCATTCTTTTAATTTCTTTTTCAGAAATTGTTTCACCAACACCATCATAGATAAAATAATCATAATTTCCCAAACTAATGGGACGAATGATAGGAATCACCTTATTAGGGCTGGTAAGAATGCCACTCCAACCAAGATCTAGAATCATCTTATCAAAGGCTTTTTCCAGATCAATCCTCTGGTCAGAAGCTAAAGAATAATATTTGCCTCCACCCATCGCATCTTCGCATTTTAGCTCCTCAAACATATTTTCACTCCTCTCAATGTACATATTCTGGTCAGTCACCAGTAGGACATGAATACATTATGACACAAATCAACAAAAAAGTCAAAAAGGCCACTTGCTTTACAGAGGGGATCATTTATGATATAATCCCCACATATATTAATAATAATATCCAGTCTGAAAAACTCCGTTCTTAGAGGTTATCAGACAAGAAAGGTATCATAAATGGCTGAAAAAGCTGCAGCTAAGAGCGAAGGTCTTAAGATCCGCATTCGCCTCAAAGCTTACGATCACCGCGTTATCGATCAAAGCGCAAAGCAAATCGTCGACACCGCTATCCGCACCGGCGCCTCCATCTCTGGTCCAGTGCCACTTCCTACCAAACGTTCAACTTTCACCGTTGTCAAATCCCCACACGTTTACAAGACCGGTGGTGAAGCTTTTGAAATGAAAGTTCACAAACGTTTGATCGATATCAACAACGCTACTCCAAAAACTATTGAAAGCCTTCAAAATCTTTCACTCCCAGCTGGCGTTGATGCTGAAATCAAGATGTAATTATCTTTAACAGAAAACAATAAAATACCCTTCCTTGGACACGCTCAAGGCCGCTCGGCCGAGCATATGGTCCAAGGAAGGGTATTTTTATTGTTTTTAAAGACAATTTATCTAGATTTCACCCTTAAGGATAGACTGTGTTATAATGAAGGGTATGAAACTTATCGCTAAATTTAAGAAGCGCTTCTATTTCGTTGCAGCCAAATACTTCCGCCATTTCGCCAATCGCTCCCTTAAACGTTGGCACCCACGCATCATTGCGATTACTGGCTCCGCAGGAAAGACTACCGCTCTCCATATTACCGAACACGAAATGGGCAAGCGTGCCCACTATTCCCACGACGCCAACTCTGCCTTTGGTGTATCTTTCGATATTCTCGGCATGCAAGGTATCCGCGGTTCCAAACTCCGCTGGATCTACCTTATCGTCGCCGCACCATTCCGTTCTTGGTTTTACAAGCACAAAGAACCATTCTATGTCGTAGAAATCGACGGCGAACGCCCACACGAAACCGAATTCCTCGCCACCTGGCTCAAACCAGAGGTCACTATCTGGGTTTCCGTCGGTCTTTCTCACGCCGTTCAGTTTGAATCCGAAATCGAATCTGGCCGTTTCGAAAGCCTCATTGATGCCATCTCAGCCGAGTTTGCTACGCTTCCGCAAAATACCCAAAAAGTCGTTTACATCGATGGTGACGAACCACTCATGAAAAAGGCCACCAAAGATATTAAGGCTAAAGTTATTCCATTCAAACAATCCGATATTAAGAAATATGTTGTCTATCCAGATTCCACCGATTTTACCTATGGTGACACCACTTTCCACTTCAACACTCCAGAACCACGTACTATCGCCTTCCATCTTCTTGCCATCCAAGATCTGATGCGTTATCTCAAGTTACCATTTAATCCAGATTTCTCAGATTTAAAACTTCCGCCATCCCGCAGCAACTTCCTACGAGGTAAAAAAGGTATCCAAATCGTTGATAGTAGCTACAATGCCCACCTTCTTTCTGTTGCTTCTATCCTTGATATGACCAAACGCATGCATGCTGATCATAAATGGCTAATTATTGGCGATATTGTAGACCAAGGTTCTATCGAAGGCGACGAACACCGCAAACTTGCCCACCTCATTGCCGACGTCGATCCAGAAAATATTATCCTCGTTGGCCGCCGTACCAAGCAGTACACTGCCCCAGAACTTAAGAAACTTGGCTATTCTGCCCATACCACTCTCGATCCGCGCAAGGCCCTTGAGTATCTCGAGAAGAGAACTACTGGTAAAGAAACTCTTATCTTCAAAGGTAGCCACTATCTTGAATGGATTATCGAGAAGCTTCTTAAGGATCCAGAAGACGCCAAAAAGCTCTGCCGCCGCGAAAAAGCTGCGGTTAACCGCCGCAAAAAATGGGGACTTGATTCGTAATGGATTTATATATCGTTCATGGTTGGACATACACTACTGATTACTGGGAAGAAACATTAAAACTCCTAGAAGAATCTGGCTACAAGGTCAAAATGCTTCGCGTTCCTGGCCTTACCGAGCCATCTCGCCGTGTTTGGACCATTGATGAATATGTTGAGTGGGCAGACCGCGAAATCCCAGATGGCGCCATTGCACTTGGTCATTCTAACGGTGGCCGCATTTTGCTTAATCTCTGCTCTAAGAACCCAAAGAAGCTTGAGCATCTAATTCTCCTTAGCTCTGCTGGCATCTATGAAAAATCTCTCAAAAAGTCCATTGTCCGTACTATAGCCAAAATCGGCAAGCCACTCAAGAAAATCCCAGGAGTAGGCAAAGTTTTTCATAAACTCACCGGTTCTACCGACTACGATAAGGCTCCTGCCAACATGAAGAAAACCCTCACCAACATGCTTTCTTCAGATAAGAATCTCGACATCTCCAAAGTTACTACCAAAACTTCAATTATTTGGGGCAAACAAGATAATATCACGCCGCCACGCCATGCCGAAAAAATTAAAGCATCCCTCCCTGACGCCACCCTAGAATATTTCGACGATTGGAATCATGCTCCATACATCAAGCATCCAGATGAATTAGCCAAAGCTATCGCTAAAATTCTTGATGCCAACATCGTAAAAGAAGCCAAAAAATCAAAAAGCACCAAGAAAAAGTAGGGGTTACCATGCAAAAGCATTATTTTCTCGGCCAAGCCGCCAATTACACACGCAAAGACCGCCTCTACCATACTTTTTGTATCGGCACTAAACACGATTCTACCAGGCTCGTAAAATATCTTGCCCGCAAGTATAAGGTTCCAGCTAATCACGTCGCTCTTACCAAAAACGGCCGTTCCGCCCTTACTATAGCGCTCGAATTTACTATTCCAAAAGGCTCCAAAGTCATTATTAACGCTTTCACTTGCTATGCCGTTTACGAAGCTGTCAAAGCTGCCGGAATGAAGCCGGTCTACGCCGATATCGACCCAGAAACTCTCAACTTTACCAAAGAATCCATCGAAAAAGTCCTCGACGAGGACGTAAAAGCTATCATTGTACAGAATACCCTCGGCAATCCAGCCCCAATCAAAGATATTGAAAAAATAGCCAAGAAAAACAAACTCAAAATCATCGAAGATCTCGCTCACTGTGTCGGCATGAAATATCCAGACGGACGTGAAGCTGGCCAAGTTGGCATTGCCGCTGCCTTTTCATTTGGTAAAGACAAAGTTATCGATACTATTTCTGGCGGCGCCGTCCTCATCCGCGACGAGATGTCGTCCGGAATTAAGGCGCCTAAGAAACTTCCGAAATTCTCTGATACTTTCCGTGCTAGGTTTTATCCATTCTTCGGTGGAGTCTACCGCGGACTCACCCACACTAAGCTCGCTACGCCATGGATGGGCGCACTCTTAAAACTTCGCTTCGTAGAAAAATCTGCCGATAACAAACTCGATATCCGCCGTCGTCCAACCCATTTCGAAGCTAAATCAGCTTATCGCCAGTTTAAGAATCTCAGCAAAAAACGCAATAACCCAGTGCGCACTTACTATTTCGTAAAAGACCGCGAAGAAGTTCTAAAAAAGCTCAAAAAAGCCGGCTACTACTTCGATGGCTTCTGGTACGAAAAACCAATTTCACCAGCTCGCTATTATAAGCAGATCAAATTCAAAGAATCAGACTATCCAAACGCGGTAGAAGTTTCAAAGACTATCATCAACTTCCCAACATACTACAAGAAAGCCGATCTCGCTCCAGCCGAAAAAATCATTGAAGAATATCTAATTAATAAAGAGGGGAAGAAAAAATGAATTGGGAAGACGTTCTAGAGAAATATCCAGAAGCTAACTTCTTACAGTCACCAGCTTGGGCCAAGGTGAATGAATTAACTGGCTCAAAAGTTATTACTGAGCATTTTGACAAAAGTGGCTATGCCTCGCTCATCGTCCGCGATGCCAAACGTGGTCGCTATCTCGAAGTTCCATGTGGACCACTCGTAGACTGGAAAGACGAAAAAGCCATCAAAGCCGTTTTTGATCGTATCCGCGAAATTGCCAAAGAGAATCACTGCGTCTTCGTGCGTATTCGCCCACAACTCGAGCGTACTCCAGAAAACCTTAAACTCCTAAAGAGTCTCGGCCTCAAACCATCCCCAATGCATCTCGCCGCCGAACACACTGTCATTATTGACCTTACTAAATCTGAAGACGAAATCCTCGCCGAGATGCGCCGCCAAACTCGCTACGAAGTTAAACGTGCCGAAAAACAGGAAATCACCGTTCATACCAATCGCTCCGAAAAAATCTTCCGCGAATTTCATACCGTTCAGGCTGAAACCGCCAAAAGAAAAGGCTTCATTCCACCAAGCCTAGACATGCTGCTCGCAGAGCACAAAGGCCTCGGCGACCACGCCACTATTTACATTGCCTCTACTGCCGAAAAAGCCCCAATCGCCTACGGTCTCATCGTTACTTGCGGCAAAGAAGCCGACTACTACGAAGCTGCATCTACCGAGCTTAACTACCGCCTACCTGGCGCCTACGCATTAATCTGGCAAGTTATTAAAGACATGAAAGCCGAAGGTTACGAACGCCTTAACCTCTGGGGAATCGCTCCACCAAACCAGCCACATCACCGTTACGCCGGTGTCACTACCTTTAAGACTGGCTTCGGCGGCATCAAATACGAATTCGTGCCAGCTCATGACCTTGTCATTTCAAAACCAAAATATCTCAAAAACTTAGTCGTCGAAACCGTACGTCGCAAAAAGAGGCATCTATAAAATGAATATTATTACAGCAGAGAATCAAAAACAGTGGGATGAGTTTATTACCTCCCACGAAGAAGCCAACTTCCTTCAATCTTGGGATTTTTATGAATTCCATATTGCCCGTGGCAAAACCGTTGTTCGTAAGCTCGTCTTGGACGGCGAAACAATCATCGGCGCCTATGCCGGCGTCATCGAAACCGCCAAACGCGGCCGTTATATGGCTATCGCCGGTGGTCCAATCCTAGATTGGAAGAATAAAAAGCTCGTAAAAGCCATTTTTGAAGATATCAAAGCTGAAGGAAGCAAACATAATTGTGTATTCGTTCGCGTCCGCCCACAACTCGAACTCTCCGATAAATCACTCGCACTCATGAAAGAGCTAGGCTTGAAGCGCGCTCCAATGTTCCTCTCCGTAGAATATGCCGGTATTCTTGATCTTACCAAATCCGAAGAAGAAATCCTTGCTGGGGCCTCTCAAGGCTTCCGCCGCAAACTCCGTAAAGCCGAGAAAAACGAGATCACTATTGAAACTTCTAAAGATCCAAAAATCGTCAAAACTTTCTATGAAATCGAAGTTAAGCACGCTCAGCGTCAGAAGTTTATTGCCTTTTCCGAAGACTTCCTCACTAAACAATTTGCAGCTTTCGCCAAAAACGACGAAGTAATCATGTATACCGCTAAAAAAGATGGCGAAATTCTTGCCCAAAACTTCATGATTTTTTACGGCGACGAATGTTCATATCACTATGGCACTTCCACGGATCTCGGCACTAAGTATTCCGCCGCTCCACTCCTACATATGGAAGCCATGAGAGAAGCTAGAAACCGCGGCATCAAGCGCTACAACCTCTGGGGAATCGTCGGTCTCGACGAAACGAAGCATCGCTTCTACGGTGTCTCCGAATTCAAACGCAGCTTCGGCTGCCAAGAACTCAAATACACCCCAGCCCACGACATGATTCTCAATAAGTCCAAATACTTGATTAATAAGACTATTGAGACTATTAGAAAACACGTCCGCCATGTCTAAAAGATAATTAATTTTTATCCGGGCAATTTCAAATGTTTTTCAAAAACCTATATTCTTGCAAATCCTAAACAGGAATCATTTTTTAAACACGCAAAAATGTGTTATAATAAGCATAAGTATTTTAATCAAGGAAAAATCATGGCACATATCAATCGTAAATATATCGATAAGCACTGGCTTACCTTTATCTTTCGTGGCGCTCTCGCTATCGCTTTTGGCGGCATGGCGCTCTTTACTCGCAATATCGACGTTTCAGTCGAAGATGGCGGTTCATACACATCACTCATCTTTACTTCAATTAGTATTTTCTTGATTTTTATGGGCATCATTGATTCTGCAAATGCCCTTTATAACACTACTAAGAAACATGGCTGGATCAATAGTATCATCGACGCCGCTATCGACATCATCGCCGCCCTTATCCTCCTCTTCCTCTCAAATGGTGATCTTACTTTCCAACTTATCGTTCTCTCCGTCTACGTCTTAATCTCCGGCATCATCGATCTCTTCCATAGCTTCCTCTCCACCGTCGATCCAACTGATCGTTTCATCCGCATTATCGCTGGTTGTATTGGTTGTATTATGGCTTTCGTCATTCTTAATGCTGGCAAATTCGACATCTCTATGTTCGCCCGCTTCTTCGGAGTCTACATGCTAATCGTAGGTGTTACCAGCCTTATCTACGGCGTACATAACCGCGCTCAAATCACCGAGGATAATACCGCCAGAAAAGAAGCCGCATCCGCAAGATCAGCTCTTAAGGCTGTAGCAAAGTCTACCGCAAAGAAAACTACTAAGAAAACCAGTGCCAAATCCACCAAAACCTTGAAAAAAGGCAAAAAATAGGTTATAATAAAGTCTCAATTACCTAAAGTTTTAAAAATTCACAAATCTCAAGGAGATTACAAAATGAATTACAAAGCCCCAAAGAAGGCTATTATTACCGACGCTGGCTTTGCTAGCCGTTATTTGCCAATCACTAAGACCATCCCAAAAGCCATGGTTCCAATTGGTGCCAAACCTGTTATGCAACTCTGTATTGAAGAATGTGTTGCTGCTGGTATTGAAGAGATTATTATCGTTGCTACCCCAAATTCCAAAGCTAAGGAAATCTACGATAACTACTTCCACAACAAATCCGAAAACATTGAAGCTTTACTTACCAAACAGGGAAAAGCTAAACGCTTCGAACCAGTCAAAGAAATTTTGAATTTCCCAAAGATTACCGTTATCGAACAGGACGCCAATCTTCCATATGGTAACGGTTCTCCAATCGCTACAGCTAAATCCTTCATCAATGACGACGAAGCTTTTGTAGTGCTTTACTCCGACGATCTCGTCTATGGTACCCCAGCTATCAAAGAGCTTCTTGCCGCATTTGAAAAGCACCCAGACGCTACCGCTATCATCGCTGGCCAAATTGTCCCACACGAAGAGATCAAGAAGTATGCTTCTATCGACTACGACAAAAACACTGAGAAACTTCATGGCCTCGTCGAGAAACCAGCTCCAGAAGATGCTACTTCCGACCTCGCTTCCTACGGCCGTTACCTCTTAACCCCAGAAGTTTTCCAATATCTTGATCCAGAACATACTGGCCTCGATGGAGAATTGTGGACTGCTGATGCAATCGCTCATCTCATCCCAACCGACCGTGTTTACGTTTGTGAAACTTCCGGTACTTGGATGACTACCGGTGATCCAAAGAACTACTTCCTCGCACACCTCAAATACGTCCTCGACAACACCGATTATGCCGACGATGTCCGTGAATTTGTGAAAAACAACTAATCTGTGTTATATTATACGTAAGGAGAATAAAACATGAATGTAGCCGAATGGATTCTAGTAGCATTTCTAAGCGTCACCTTACTTATATTCCTAGTCGTAGGTATCATCTTAATTGTTAAGCTCATTGGTATTGCTAATGAAGCCAAGAAAATCGTTATTAAAGGCCAAGATATCGCCGATAACGCCAACGACGTCGTCGAAAACGTCAAAGGCCTCACTTCAGTCGGCAATGTCGTACGCACTTTTGCAGATAAATATGTAGACCCTAAATTTAAAAAATCACGAAAGGAAAAAGAGGATGGGCAAGAACAAAAACAACAATAAGAAAAAGAGCGGCAAGGGAAAGTTTTTCCTTGGCGCATTACTTGGTGCAGCTGCTGGCGTAGTCGCCGGTCGTCTCACCGCTAAAGACAAGAAAGAATGCAAAGGCGAAAAATGCGAGAAAAAAGCAGCTGCTAAACCAGCTACCAAAACCGCTGCAAAAAAGCCAGCCGCTAAGAAAACGACTAAAAAATAATGAAAAAGCCACCCATCGGGGTGGCTTTTTTGAGTCTTAGTTAGATGCGAAGATCTGATAATTGAACTTTACGTTTCGCTTTCATCTTCTTGATTTTCATCCGTGGCTTTTTCTTGTTGCAATCTTTAAAGAGTTTTCTTTGATCTCCGTCCGCATCACGCATAGAGTATTCAAGGACCATTCCAGAAAATTCATCCACGACTGCATAAAAACGGTTACGACCTAAATACTGAATTTTCAAGAAAAACCTAATTCTATCCGAGATAAACCTTGGCGTTTCAATGCCAATTCCGAACTCCGCCGGCACATCCAAATATTCACGATTGAACTCATCTACCGGTAAAGTATCTCGAGAACTGGAGAATTCGAAGAATCGTTCCAGAAAAGCGCGAGCCTCTTTTATATTTTTTTCGTCACGTGGAGGATTTTCAAATGTTAAATGCCATTTTAAAGCATAGTTGGCATTAATGAATCCGACACGGTTTTCAAGAGGTAACAGATACTCTTTTCTGCTCTTAGTGATTGCTTTTACTACATCTGAATGATCAGAGGGAGCAAACCGGATAACATCATCGATAGTAATATTAGTGCCGTCTACAAATCCAGGCACTTCAAATGCTTGTCCATGAATAATTACTGGAACCTTAAGTTCATAACTATTATGCTGACAAATAATATAGTCAACATAAATACTCTCACATTCCTCATCGAAACGCCACACATTTAATGTGGGCACACCGTATCGCTCAGCAAGATGAAATTCATATTCTTTGCCTTTAACGGTAGTAGCCACGAACGAATCAACTCCGACGCGCTTTATTGTGGAAACATTAGATGTAACAATCAGTTGACCATCCAGATATTTACCATCCGGATCAACAACTTCGCCCCTCATAATAAAAGAACTCTGCTCATCATGTATATAATCCAAAATGGAAACCGTTTCTCCAATTTCAAGCGCAGTAAGATTATTCATTATCTTTTCGTTATCTTCGCAACTAAGACTTGACTCAAACTCATGTTTTTTAAACGTACACATATTGGTTCCTCCTTTTTTGGATTTTTGATAATTCATTCACTGCTACAAAGAATCGTTCCGTGCAACAGTGAATGAATTATTCAAAAGGACCAAAAATAAGAGGCCACATCTTTATTATAACACAAAAAGCCAAAAAAATCAATAGCGCAATGGTTTTACCCCTGTAAAGTCAAGCATTTTAAGGTCTGGTGGCGTGCTATAATAAAAACATGTCCGAACCACTTAAGCCCAGCGATTTTGTCCATCTACACAACCACACACATTACTCTTTGCTGGATGGATTAACCAAGATTCCAGAGCTCGTAGACTACGTGAAGTCTTCCGGCATGGAAGCTGTCGCTGTGACTGACCACGGTACCATGAGTGGCCTAGTGGAACTCTACAAAACTTGTAATGATGCCGGTATTAAGCCAATTTTGGGCCTAGAAGCCTATGTAGCCGCCCGCAAGAAGACTGACCGCGACCCAGCCCACGATAAACAGCGTTTCCACATAACTTTGCTTGCTATGAACAATCAAGGCTTCGAAAACCTCTGCCGCATCATGTCTTATGCCGAAATGTATGGCAAGTATTACAAACCACGCACCGACCACGAAGACCTTGAGAAATATAACGAAGGAATTATCTGCCTTTCCGGCTGTATGGGTTCCGAGATCTCCGAAGCCATCCGTGCCGACGATGATAAGCGCGCATTAGAACTCATTGATTGGTATCGCAACGTCTTCAAAGACCGTTTTTACCTCGAGATGCAGGATCATGGGCATCCAAAATCTACCACTCATTCCGCCGAGCAAAAAAAGGTTAACGATTGGCTAATGGCTCACGCCGATGAACTAGGACTCCCTCTCGTTGTAACTTGTGACGCTCACTATTTGAAACACGAAGACCAAGATGCTCACGAAATTCTGCTCTGTGTAGGTACCGCCGCCAACTATTCCGACCCAAACCGTATGACTCTCAAGGACTACGACCTTCACGTCGTGTCTCCAGAAGAAATTATTGAACACTGGAAAGATACTTGTCCAGAAGCCGTGCGTAACTCCAAGCGCATCGCAGACCGCTGCAACGTAGATTTGCAGCTTGGCCGCATTTTGATTCCAAAATTCCCAGTCCCAGAAGGGGAGACCGATAAATCCTACCTCGATCAGCTCGTCTTCCGCGGACTCGTCTTCCGCTACGGCGGCAAAACCCAGGAAGAAGCCAAAGAACTTTCCATTCCAGAATGTCGTAAGATTCTCGAAGAAGTCGATAAAGATCGCGACGAAAAGACCAAGATCCTCCCACGTATCGATTACGAGCTCTCTGTCGTCGACAAAATGGGCTACAACGGCTATTTCTTAATCGTTCAAGACTTCATTATGTGGGGTAAGCAGAAGGGAATCGTGTATGGCCCTGGCCGTGGTTCTGCTGCTGGTTCACTCCTTGCATATTCGCTTCGTATTACCGAGCTTGACCCGTTGCAGTACGACCTTCTCTTCGAGCGTTTCTTGAACCCAGACCGTATCTCCATGCCAGATATCGATACCGATATCCAGGATACCCGTCGCGACGAGGTTATTGAATATTGTACCGAAAAATACGGCTATGGCCGCGTGTCCAACATCGCTACCTTTGGTAAAATGATGGCCAAAAACGCCGTGCGCGATGTGGCACGTGTACTCGAAGTTCCATACGCCGAAGCCGACCGTCTCGCCAAAATGGTGCCAGATCCAGTCATGGGCCACCACTGCCACCTTGCCGACGCTATTAAAGACGTTCCAGATCTTAAGACCGAATACGAAACCAACCAAACTTCTAAGGAAGTGCTCGACTTCGCCTCTAGGCTTGAAGGTACCATCCGAAACCACGGTGTCCACGCTTGTGGCGTCGTGATTGCACCAGACGATCTTGTAAAATTCCTCCCGCTTGAAGTTTCCGCCAAAGGCCCAATCGCAGCTCAATATCCATGCGGTACCGTTGAGGAACTTGGCCTTCTTAAGATGGACTTTCTCGGCCTTTCCAACCTTTCCGTGATTAATAATGCCCTCCGCATGATTCGCAAAGTCTACCACGACAACATCGATATGTACTCCGTCCCACTAGACGATGAAGAGACCTACAAGCTCCTCCAGCGTGCCGATACCACCGGCGTCTTCCAGCTTGAATCTGCCGGCATGAAACGCTACCTCAAAGACCTCAAAGCTACCGCATTTGAAGATATTATCGCTATGGTGGCGCTTTATCGCCCTGGCCCAATGCAGTTCATCGATTCCTTCATTCGTCGTAAGCATGGCGAAGAGCCAATCACCTATCTCCATCCAGGCCTCGAAAACTCCCTTAAGAATACCTACGGTATTATGATTTACCAGGAGCAGTTCATGCAGATCTCCAAGGAATGGTGCGGCTTTACTGGTGGCCAAGCAGATACTTTGCGTAAGGCTGTAGGTAAGAAGAAGGTCGACCTCATGAACAAGGTAAAGCCTCAGTTTATCGAAGGTGCCGTCAAAATCGGTGGCGCTACCGAAGAAATTGCCGAAACCTTCTGGGGTCAGCTCCTCGACTTCGCAAACTACTGTTTCAACAAGTCCCACGCCGCATGTTACGGCCTCGTCTCATATTGGACCGCCTATCTCAAAGCTCACTATCCAGATGCCTTCATGGCTGCCCTCATGACCGCCGATATGCGCTGGACTGACCGTCTCGCCATCGAGATTGCCGAATCTAAGCGTATTGGCATTAAAGTTCTTGGTCCAGATATCAACGAATCCTACGGCGATTTCGGTATCGTTGGTGGTCAAAATACCATTCGCTTCGGCCTTTCCGGCGTCAAGAACATGGGTAAATCCTTGATCGAAGATATCGTTATTCCAGAACGCGACAAAAATGGCCCATTCACCAGTATTTTTGACTTCGCTAAGCGCGTAGATTCCACCAAGTTCAATAAGAAATCTTGGGAAGCCGCCATCAAGACCGGCGCCTTCGACCGTTTTGGCTACACTCGTTCCGATTTGCTTTACAACCTCGAAGCCATCCAGGCCTACGGCGCCAAAGTTCAAAAAGACGTTGGCTCCGGACAGACCGACCTCTTCGGCGCCATGGGCGAAGCTGGTGCCGTCCCAGAACCAGAAATCAAACCAGCTCCAACTCAGTTCTCAACCAAGGAGCAACTCCTCTGGGAACGCGATCTCATGGGTCTCTACCTCTCTGCTCATCCACTTGATAAATACGATACTTACTTCGAAGAGCAAACCCATCCACTCAGCCTCATCACGGCAGAGAACAACAATAAAATTATTACCGTCGGTGGCATTATCACGGCCGTCCGTACTATTCTTACCAAGTCCAACACCAAGATGGCCTTCGTTAAAATCGAGAACAAAGGCGGTGAGACCGAAATCATTTGTTTCCCATCGATCTTCGAAAGTTACGGCGGCAAACTCGTAGTTGATAACGTGATTAAAGTCGTCGGCAAAGTCAACGCTACCGACCGTGACGGCAATATCACGAGCGAAGTCAAAGTCATGGCCGAATCCATCGAAGTCATCTCCGACGAAATGCTCGAAAACTACGTTTCTACCGGCCAAAAGCTACCAGCTCCAGTCGACGCACCAAAAGGTCGCCGCGGTGGCGGACGCCGCTCATCTTCGTCTGCAGAACGTGTCTACACTGGCGCTCGCAAGCCGGCCCCAGTCTCCGACGAACCACACCACGTTATCACTGAACCACCAAAAGATCCACGCAAAGAACGTGTCTTTATCTTAATTGAAAATCCAAACGACACCGAAACTTTGTCCGCCCTCCGTCGTCTCTGCGACATTAACCTCGGCTTCCAAGACGTCATCCTCGTCCTTGAAGAAAACGGTGAGAAAAAACCACTCAAAATGCCATTCAAGGTCGACGCCTCCGATGACTTCCTCGCAAAGCTCAAAGAGCTAATCGGCGAAGATAAAGTCAAACTTAAATAAGTATAAGCATTATAGTATAATATTCTCCAAGGAGATCATACTAAATGGATAATAATTTTAATGGAGCAGCCCCAAGTGCTCCAGTCAAACAAAAAACATCAAAAACCCTCATCGCAGGCATGGCACTTTGCGCAGCTTTTGCTATTGCCGGTGCCGTTTTTAGCGGCTACGCCCTTATCAAAATGAATCCTGGCAAAGAAAAAGAAACTGTAGTCACCGACACTAAGACAGAAAACAAACCAGAAACTACCATCGAAAAATCCCCAATCTCAACAGCTGAAGCTGAAAAAATTCTCGAGAAATACATCGGCAAAAACAACACCGTGCAAATGTTAGACTTCTTTAGCAGATTCAATACTGAAGGAGGTTTTGCAGAGAGCCTACAACTTGAAAACATCTTTATGAGCATTCCTAGAGATGAGTATACAGAAAACGAATCGTTGTGCGAAGAAGCCAGCATAGGATTTGGCTGCTACGGAACAATCAGCTTTGACGCTCTCAATGCAAAAATCCAAGCAGCATATGGCGAGAGCTTCACACTCGAACAAAAAGACTACGAATTTGGCATTACCACTCACGACGAATACAATAACGAAAGTAAACTCTACAAAATAGTCTACAACGAAGACAATGACCTATTTGTAGTTTATGGTCCAGAAGGACTTGGTGGTACTTCATCCGGAAGAATTATCCGCAAAGTTGTCTCAGTTCAAAAAGAGGGCGACGATGTAACTGGACAATTAGCATATAGCCTTATTGATGTATCGTATACCGCATGGGAAGATCATGATGAGTTAATTAATATTGCAACTAATAACCTTACCCTCTACAATTTCACTCTCTCACCATACAACGATACCTACGTATTAACCGCTCTCAAAAAAGCTGAATAATCAATAAAAACCGGACAACTAATCTCAGTGTCCGGTTTTTTATTCTTTAAGCGAGTGAGTGAACTTTTCCTGGCACGAATCAAACGTTTCCGAAAGTAATAAAACTTCGGTACATGTTATAATTAAAGGGATGAAAAAGTCCAAAACCCCAGATTCTGTTACTGTCAATCGTCGCGCCCACTACGACTATGTTTTGAGCGACGAGCTCGAATGTGGCATGGCGCTTGCCGGCTCTGAAGTCCGTTCTATCCGCGATCATCACGTCCAACTTAAAGGCTCATTTGTTACGATTAGAAATGGGGAACTATGGCTTAATAATCTTACTCTTGGCGCCGAAACCGCCAGAAATATCAAATTACTTGCCACCAAAAAACAAATCGCCGCACTTGAAAAAGCCAAAATTATTGGCTCCACCATCGTCCCAGTCAAACTTCTTGGCGGCAAGCGTCACATTAAGCTCGTCATCGCCATTGGTAAAGGCAAGAAAAAGTACGACAAACGTGAAACCATCAAAAAACGCGATATCGATCGCGGAAGGTATTAAATGCATAAAGAAGAATTTGAGCTGCTTCGCGCCCGCGCCGCTAACGACTGCGCTAAGCGCAAAAGAATCTGCATCATTGGAAGTCTCATTATCTTTGGAATCATCCTAATTATCACCTTTGCACTCACCGGTTCGCTTTCCTCATTCAGTACACGTCGCGCCAATATTTTCTTCTCACTCTTTATTACTATACCTTTTTCGATGTTTTTCTTAATCCTTTACAACGCCATCGTCTTTCTCGTTCATCCAGCCAAGCACTCCATGGCCACCTACAAAACTGCATACAAAAGCTATATGATTTATTCCAGCCTCGCACAGGTCTTTACCAATCTTAAATACTATCCGGATCAAGGCATGCCGGCCCCAGTTGTACGCACCGTCATGACTACTGCAGACCGTTACCATTCCAACGATTTTATTACGGCTACCTACAAAGATATTAATTTCGCTCAAGCCGACGTTCATACCGAAGAAAGACACGAAACCACTGATAGCGACGGACATAGACACACCACCTACACCACTGTTTTTAAGGGCCGTTTTCTAATCTTTGACTTTAAACGCGATTTTTCTTTCCGCTTGCAACTCGTCGGAAAAAAGTTCTATGGCGCCCGCCTCACCCAACCTCTTGGCGATAAAACTAAATTCAGCAAAATTAAGACCGAATCACACGAATTCAATAAACAATTCACTATCTATGCTCAAGATGGCTTTGAGGCTTTCTATATCCTCGATCCAGCTTTCATTGAAAAGATTCAAGAAATCGGTACTTTTTATAAAAACGACATTATGTTTGCTTTTATCGATAAAAAACTCTACGTCGCCGTAAATGATGGCAATGATTCATTTGAAGCACCACATCCAGCCAAGTTAACCGACGAGACCTCCGAGCGCGCCAGGGTTAGCAGCGACATTATGACTATCGTTCAATTTGTAGAAAAGCTATCACTTAATCGTTATATGTTCGAAGGAAAGAAAAAATGAAACTTGTATCATGGAATGTTAACGGCCTCCGTGCCATCCTTAGAAAAGGTAACTTTATCGACTTTTTGAATGCCGAAAATCCAGATATTATTTGTATTCAGGAAACCAAAGCAAAGCAAGGTCAGGCCGAAGTTGATTTACCAGACTATGAAGAAATCTGGAACTCCGCCGAACGCCCAGGCTATTCTGGCACCGCTATTTTCACTAAGATAAAACCACTCAGCATCTCTACCGACTTTCCAACTCTCACACCTTGCGCCGATCAATTCGGCGACCCAGCCACCGAGGGCCGCGTACTTACTGTAGAATTCCCAGAGTTCTATCTTGTAAACGTCTATACACCAAATTCTAAACGTAGCCTCGAACGCCTCAGCATCCGCCATGACACTTGGGATAAAGCCTATCTTACATATCTCAAACAGCTCGAGGAAACTAAGCCAGTCATCACTTGCGGCGATTTTAACGCTGCTCATACTGAAATTGATATCGCTCGTCCAAAAGAGAATCAAAAGAATGCTGGTTTTACCATTGAAGAACGCGAGGGAATCACCAACTATATCAATGCTGGCTTTGTCGACACCTTCCGCACACTTCATCCGGACACTATTAAATATACCTGGTGGAGCCACCTTGGCCACGCCCGTGCCAATAATATCGGCTGGCGTATCGATTATTTCTTTGTTTCAAATTCCCTAAAAAATAGGCTCAAATCCGCCGAAATCTACGACCAAATCTTAGGCTCAGATCACTGTCCAATCTCAATCGAAATCTAAAAAAGGAGGTCTTATGGACTATTGGAAAAAAATCGACAAAAATCCTTACGAGGACCTTTATTGGAACATTCCAGAGCGTCCAGAAGGACAAGTAAACATCATCGGTGGCAACAGTAAATCTTTCAATACCGAAGCTCGCGTCGCCGAAAAACTCGGGCGCGATTATCAATTCCAAAAACTAAGCGTCGTGCTTCCAAATGCCCTCGAAAAACAATTGCCAAAGTTTGATAATTTTGTATTTCTTAGCTCCACCGACTCTGGCTCTTTTAGTAGCGACGAAGAACTACTCAAAGTCATAAACGACGCCGATTTTAATCTGTTGCTCGGTGACTTTTCCAAGAATCAAATCACCAAACAAGCCGTAACAAGCGCCTGTATTTCTTCCGAAAAACCAAGTCTAGTTTATCGTGATACTATCGACCTTATCACCGGTAGCGACGGCACCAAACTTCTCATGAACGAAAACTTAATCCTATTTACCTCCGTCGCGCAACTCAAAAATCTTTTCCAGGCCATCTACTACCCGAAAGTCATCCTACTTACCATGTCCACCATACAGCTCGCCGACGTGCTTCATAAATTCACTTTGAGTTATCCAGCCAGTCTGATTACTTTTCATAATGGCCAAATCCTCATCGCGCAGAACGGGGAAGTTTATTCGATCCCACTCGAAAACACGCCTTATTCACCAATCACGCTCTGGACTGGCCAACTCGCCGGCAATATCACAGCCATGAATCTATTCATGCCGAACAACTTTATTAAAGCCACTATCGCGGCTGTCTTTAAGAATTAATACGAGCCTTGGCTTCGTTCCAAGCCTCTAAATAATATCCATTTAAGAATTTCGAAACATCTTCAACCTGTACCCACTCGGCTTTTTCAACCTCGCCATCTTGGAGCACTAGATCTTCACTTAACGGCTTAGTAAGAAATAATAAGATCTCCTTATAAGCCGTGCCACCATGAATCAAATGACCAGTTTTAATTGGCTCGTAATCCAGAATTTCAACATCAAGCCCAGTTTCTTCCTTGGTCTCACGCAAGGCGGTTTCTATGTCCGTTTCGCCAGCCTCCTGATGCCCTTTTGGGAACGACCAAAACATTTCTTTTCCATCATCTAGTGTACAAATCAAAAAGACCTTGTCGTCTTTCAGGATAATACAACCACAACTCTTTTCCATTAATCCCTCGCTACCTTAGTACGGCGCGCTTTAAGGAAGAACCACAAGAATATTCCAACAGCTACCATACCACCAAGCAAACTATACTTCACTACATCTGGCCAGGCAGTCGCAAAAAGTAGCATAATTGTAGCCACAGCAATACTCGGAAGATAAGTTAGCTTACGGCGAAGCAGTAAAATCCTTTCGGCCAACTTCTGATTCTTACGATATAGAGACTTCTTCGTGCAAAAGTTTGGGTGTCCAAACGGACGACCATAACAAACCATTTCAATAATAAATGAAGCCACAATCACAAAAGCCATCCAGGCTACCAGCCAAAGATTAATATAGATCACAATATAAAGCCCCATAAAGCCAAGCAACAAAGTGTCAGCAATCATATCATATTGCTCAGCAAAGCGGCGATATTTTGGTTCCTTGCCTTTAGGAAATGGCCATTTCTTGGCGCAAGTGCCATCAAAAGCATCGGTTAATTCACCAATACAAAAGACAATCAAAACACTTTCAGGAGAGCCATGAGTAATTAAGAAATACAACAAAAATCCCGCCAAGATAAAGCGGGCAAACGTCAAAATATCTGCAAGATAACTCTTCATATTTCTTATTATAGCATACTTTGGCATTTTTGTCAATCTCTACCCCTGTTATTTACCTTGATAAATCTTTAGTAGCTTCTCAATTTGAATAGACTGTTTCTTCTCATCACGGTGAGCCAGCATCGTCTCACTCATCTTTGCAATTCGCTCTGGATGAGTAGCTAGCTCATCGATAGCCTTCGCAATCGAAGCTGGCTCTGGGCCAGTCGTCAATGCGTAGCCACCACGCGGCATAATCTCCTGCATATCCGGATCACAAATTAAAACCGGCATTCCGCGCACCTCAGCCTCAATCAAAGTCATTGGTTGATTATCAAAATGGTAGGAAACTAACACCGAAAGCTGCGACTTATTCATCTTTTCAAGAATCAAATCGCGCTCAATGCGACCATTGAACTTCACATTTAATTTATGCTTTTCGGCATAACGACGAGCCTTCTTTTCCTCCAAGCCATCACCAAAGAATGATACAAAATACGGACTTTTGACTAATGTGAGAGCCTCGAGAAATTCCATAATACGCTTGTTACCGTCTAAGCGACTATTCCAAATAATGTTAAGCGGCTCGCCAGCTTTAAGCGAACGTACTGGCACTTTTTCGTTTACAAAATCGTCTTCTACACCGTTCGAGACTACATCCATAATACGGTTTACGCCATATTCACGTAGCTTTGCACCAAAGTGATGAGACGGCGTAACGACCACGTCCGCTTGGTTGGCGTGATTCACCATCATCGTCCACATTCTAGCGCGAGCACGCGAAGTGGCAAGATTATTGTCTTTCTTTGCCTTATAAGTATGTGGCAAATACCAAGAGTGAAAACGATTCATAAGGCTCGCCGCCGGAAAACGAAAAGGCGCCGGAATCAAGTCCTCCACACCCACATCTTCACGACCATGCATGGTCTGAACCAAACGAATCTTATTCTTCTTAGCTAAACGAATACCAGCGATCGAACAACCAGCCTCATAGTGCACGTGAATTACATCAAAATCAACAATTTCTGGAAAGTTTTTGAGTACCCACTTTTCAATAATCGCCGGACGACGCGCAATCGGAATCGTAGGACGAATCACCTTACAAGTCGGCACAACAAAAATATTCTTCTTAGCAAGCTCATTAATTTCTTTATCGGAACGATGGAAAGCCGGCGTAAATAGATACACCTCATGGCCCATTTTTTCGAGCTGATTCTTTTGAGCACGAATAGAGGTCACAATTCCGCCACTAATATCAAGAAAAACATCAGTAAAAATAGCGATTTTCATACTTCTAATTTTATCATGCTATAATAGATACATTAACAATTTAATATCAAGAAGGGGCGAGGGACCGGCCCAATGAACCCCTACCAACCTACTACTGCAAGGTGGTAATTCCGGCCAAAGAAAGGAAAGATATGTTCTATCGAACCGCGGAGAGCGTTTCTCCAAAACACCCAGACAAACTTTGTGATCAGATTAGCGATGCTATTCTTGATGCTTATCTCGCACAAGATCCAAATGCACGCGTAGCTGCCGAAACCTGTGGCGGCCACGGCGTCGTATTCGTGACTGGCGAAATTACTTCTACAGCACAAGATATCGACATCGAAGGCATTGTCAAACGCATTGCTGGCGACAGCCTCGAAGTACATACTAAGATTGTTAAACAATCTCCAGAAATCGCCCAAGGTGTCGACACCGGTGGCGCTGGCGACCAGGGAATCATGATTGGTTACGCCTGTGACGAAACCCCAGAACTTCTTCCACGCGAAGTCGTTTTATCTCGCCGTCTTAACCAATTCATCTACGAAAAATTCCCATTTGATGGCAAGACTCAAGTCACAATCGCTCCAGATGGTAGCATCGATTCTATCGTAGCCAGTTTCCAAAATGCTCCAGGCACCGAACTTGAAGCAACCGTCCGCGAATTCATTGCCAAAGAAAATCTTACCGGCAAACTCGAGCTCCACATCAACCCAGCTGGTGACTGGAATCAAGGCGGCTTCGACGCCGATACTGGTCTTACTGGCCGCAAACTCATTGTTGACAACTATGGCCCACGTATCGCCATTGGTGGTGGTTGTTACTCCGGCAAGGATCCATCCAAAGTAGACCGCTCTGCCGCCTACATGGCTCGCCGCATCGCCGTAGATTATCTCCGCAAACGTGGTGCTCATGAAGTCCTCGTTCGCCTCGCCTACGCAATCGGCTACGCCGAACCACTCGAAAAGACCGTCATTATTGATGGTAAAGCCGAAGAAATCGAAGGCTACGACCTCACTCCAAACGGCATTATCAAGTACCTCGATTTGAAGCGTCCAATCTACGAGGCTTCGGCTCGCTATGGACATTATGGAGAAGGATTCGATTGGGACAAATAGTTTTCAAGAGAATCTAACCACTTTTAAGAGAAGCATAACCCATAAAAAAATAACGAAGAAGCACCCCTTCAAGGGGGTGCTTGCTTTGTTATTTTTTAACGCTTCTCGAGAAAGTGGTTAGATTCTCCTTTAAAACCTGCTCGTCCTAAGCAGTTTTCTTTTCGACAAATAACGCTCTTGCGATAAGACCCAAACCGAAGCATATTTCAACAACCGTACACATAATGTTAAGGTATGGAATCATTGATAATATAGCAAACAATACCAACACTAGAATCGTGCTGATAATATTATTCATATTCGGCATAACCTTTGCAGCAACAAATGATGCGCATACAGAAGAGGAGAGAAGAAGTAATAATCCCCAAATAGCTAACAAAATCAAGCCAGCAGGAATACCCACAATCGTGAGCATAAGTACTGCCGCAATTACCGGCGCCACAATCGCAGCTACAACGCCACCAAAGAATGTCATGACGCATTCATTACTATTATCAGTCTTCGTAGACTCATAGATTCCATTAAAGAAGTTACGCGCAATGAATTTAAATACGATAAAGATTACAATCGATGCCGCAAGCTGGAAGCAAACAACCATCATTTCATTAATCTGGATATCTACAAAAGGAGTATGATACGTAGAGGTTTTCGCAGCTTCAATTTTACCCCGCACCGTAGCGTTATCATTATGCAAAAACTCACCTTTTACAACCGTATTACCACGAAATTCAATTTCTTTAACAGCAACCTTAAGGTTACCATCAACCGTTACGTCACCAAAGATAATCTTATTACCAGCTAGCATCGCATCACCGTGGATGTCGGCCAAGATAGTAATTTCATCACCAGCCATAAATACATCACGCGCCACACTAGCTTCTTTAGCGACAACAATCTTATTCCCGATCGCAAACAAATCACGTTCATATTTACTCTTAATTAAGAGCTCACCGCCAGCATGAATGCCATATTCATAATTACCAGAAAGATTGAGCCTATCACCAGCAAAGAAACCAATACCACTTGTAGCCGTAGACTCATCATTAATAACACCTCCAGCCAAAAGAAGGGAATTATTAAAAGTTTTATTCATTTCAATTTTATAGCCAGCACCAAAACGCTCATCGATCATAATAGTACCGTCAGTGTTCACGGTTTCAATCGTCTCCGTAGCGTCAATAGTCTCGATCGTTTCCGTAGATTCAGCAGATTCAGTATCACTTTTTTCCGCTTCGACCTTTGCATCGTACTCGTCTATTATTTTGAGCACTTCATCCATCTCGGCATCATCAACACAGGCAGTCTCAACTCCGTCTTCACTACACGCATATTGTGGCTCATCTGCCACTACCGCAATTGGCCCCATTGCAAACATGGCACTAAGAACCAAAACGTAAAACTTTTTCATTTATAACTCCACTTATCTATATTAATTATATCATAAGCACAAAATTCTACCTACGGTTTGTGGTCTTTTTGGCCTCGCGCGGCTAAAATGGGCTAAAATTAACATAAAGGAGCCGAATGGATCTGAAAAGAATTGGAAAATTTATCGCGAAGAAGCGCGTCGAAAAAGGCTTCACGCAAGAAAGCCTTGCCGAAGAGCTTGATATTTCGAATCGCTCAATTTCAAAGTGGGAGCGCGGCATCTGTCTACCAGACACTGCCAAAATGCCAGCACTTTGCAAACTTTTTGATATTACAATTAATGATTTATTCAGCGGGGAGATCGTCGATATGAAAAATAACGAGAAAAAGCTCGAGGAAAACCTCATCGAGCTTGCCAAGCAGAAAGAGCAAAAAGACAAGCAATTGCTTGGTCTTGAATGGGCAATCGCGGCAATTGCAGTTGTCACACTACTTGCTTTTGTACTCATCGCAGCAATCATCGAAATGGAAGATTATACTAGGTTTATTATTATCGGGATTGGAGCCTTCATCTTCATGGTTTCTATGTTCTTTGGATTACGCATCGAACAAATTGCCGGCTACTATCAATGTGAAAAATGTGGCCACAAATACGTACCAAAGTATTGGAGTGTTTTTGTAGCCAGACACATGGGTAGAACCCGCATGTTACGTTGTCCAAAATGCGGCAAAAAGGCTTGGCAGAAAAAAGTATTATAAACATTTCATGGTAATCCGGCGCTCTAACAGCTCGCAATTACGAGCTGTATCGCTTGCCGGCTTTCCACAAAATCACACAGCCTACGGCTGTTTTTTGTTGCTTAGCAACAAAAAAAGAAGCAAAGCTTCTTTGTGATTTTGTGGTGGGCAATGTGGGACTTGAACCCACACGGTATTACTACCAACAGATTTTGAGTCTATCGCGTCTACCAGTTCCGCCAATCGCCCAATTAGGTATATTTTACCATATAAAGCTCTATTATGCTATAATCTTAATATGAATCCTGAAAACGGTGGGCAATCTAGTAGCAAGCTACAGCAGCAGGCAGCTGCCGCTATTGCGCGCCGCAAAGTTCTTGCATCCTATACTACCACTGCTCAAGCCTCCATCACTGCCCAACAAGACCCAGTTCGTCCAAGCCAAAATCTTACCCAAACTCAGAACTACCAACAAGCCCAAGCACAGCAAATGCAAGCCCAACAGGCTCGCACCTACCAACAGAGTCAAGTTCCACAAGTCCAGCAAAATAGCTTAGGCACTGGTCATCTCAAAGATCAACAAGTTACGCCACGTATTAATTCCGAATCTTGGCGTCAATACCATACCGCTTGGCAAGACTATTATCAAAAATACTACAGCAGCTATTATTCCAATGCTGCCAAAGATTATATCGCCAAAGCACGTCTTAAAGACGCACGCGCCATGGAAGAAGAAAGGGAAATGCTTGCCGCCACCAAAGGCAAGAATCCAAAAGAAGCTGCCGCCGCATCCAATCTTCGCACTAAGATTCGTCTACGCGCCGCCAAGAATCAAAAGAAAACTCGCCGCCATCGTCGCCTCATTCCAATTTGTGTCGGCGTCCTTGTTACGCTCACTATTCTTTTCTTACAATACAACCGCCTCATCTTTGCTCCAATCATGGCCTATATGTCACCAGGCAATGCCCCAGCTTCCGAAATTGAAAGCATCGACCCTACCGTTACTCGCACCATTTCACCAGATCCAAAGCTCCTAATTCCGAAGCTCAATATCGACGTGCCAGTACATTTCGGCATTAATACTAGCGAAGTTATGTCTGCCATGAATAATGGCGTTGCGCACTACCGCATTGCTGGCGCAGATGCATTCCCAGGCCAGGTAGGCAACCTTGTTATCACTGGTCACTCTGCCGGTGACGTATATAGTTCAAATCCATATAAATACATTTTCTCCGGCCTCGAACGCCTCGAGTATGGCGACCAAATCTACATCAACTACGAATCCACCCGCTACACCTATAAGGTTACCAAAAAAGAAGTCATTGAACCAACCAATGTTGCCGCACTTATCGTAGAAACCGATAAGCCTTTACTTACATTAGTAACTTGTACTCCACTTGGCACATCTAGATACCGTTTGCTTGTTACAGCTGAGCAAATCTATCCGGCCCAAGACAACGAAGATACTCCAACCGAAATCAAACCAACTACCACAGTCACTACCGACACTCCAACCGAATTACCATCCAACGAACCATCCTTCTTTGAAGGAATCTGGAACTGGATGACTGGTCAATAAAAGAATTATTTCTTAATTAACTCACGCATCAAAGCGCCGTCAGAGAAATAATAAAGCCATTTATTATCAGTAATGGTTACTGGATAACCAGCCGAAACGTTTTCGGAAAGCTGACGACCATTCTGTCCATCGAAATCGAAGGCGGTTAGCTTGCTGTTTGTAATTGAGTAAATCAAATATCGGTCAAGCCAACCTAGGTCATCGGCTTCCGCACTCCAAGTACTAAGCTCCATCGCTTCCATATCGAGCGCATTAATCGTATTACCGTCACGTGCAACCACATAACCCTCGCCATCCATAATCTTAAGATTGGACAAATTAATCGTTGCATCACGTTCTAAGACTTTTTTGAGTTCATCCCCCTCATAAACCGTTAGAGAATTATTAGTATAAACAATCAAATATTTATTATCATAAAAATTCACTGCTGCAATCCTAGCCTGAGTAGTAAGCGGCATCAATAATACAGTATCTGCACCCCTAAGCATCTTTATTTCATTATTTGAAATAAATACTATATTGTTTACGAAAGTATAGTAATCTTCGACATTGTCGGCTAAATCAGCCGATAATAAACGCTTCGAGACATCAATTTTTTGAAGTTTTTTGCCGTTGTATACCAGTAGTTCATTGGCGGAGCCATCCAAAATAGTAATCTTTTCAAAATCCACCCCAAACTCTTGCGACAAATCAAAACAATTTTTTTCATTATCTAAATCCACATACAACCAAGCACGTTTTTCGTTTATTAAACTATCCAAAACTATCCTTCTACCATTGCGACTCCAGAATGCTTGCTTTACCTCAAAAGTACCATCCGCAAAAACAAAAGGCATTTTGACTTGTTTTTTTGTCAACTTTTCGTTTCGCAATTCAAGATAAGACCATTCAAAATCATTCTCAATCAAAAACATCCCATTATGATCCGGTGATACAGAAGCAAACTCGATCCCATTAAAATCAAGTACATGCTCACGAGCGCGATCTTTTAAGAATAAACGTGGATAACGTAAATGATACAAAAGACCTTTGCTTACCGTCACATTCTTCTTCCAAGAATCGTAGCCCTCTTTTTCCAATACGACTTCATGCTCCGTACTACTAACAACGCGACTGAAGTTGGTATCGCCAAGCTTTTCACCATCAAGCAACACGCTGGCACCAGTCGGTTCAGAATCAACTCGAAGAAGTCCGCCCTGCTCCAACTTGTATCCATCACCAATGGAATATCCAGAAACTACCAACACTAAAATAACGACCGTTATCACAACGGCCACACTCATGATTGCTTCGATTAATAGGACCTTTAAGGTTTGGCGCTTTTTTCTGTCTTCCAAATCCATAGACATATTATAACATAATTATAATCTTTTTTAGCTCTTGCGCTTTCGCTCACATAAGCGTATTATAAAAAAGAATAAGCGAGGTAAAAATGAATAAATCCGATAACACTAAATCTGTTACTATTCACCGTCGGGTTAAGTCAACCAATACGGTTGATCGTAGCCAGGCTAAACGCCCCGCCGCTGCTAATAATATGTCCAAAAAAGACAGCAAGTCTTCATCAAACAATAATGTAGCCGTAAAAATCAAAAAATCTCCAGCGCCAGCACCAGCCAAAACTACAACCCGTTCTAAAATGATTTCCCATTTTGATAATACAATGCCTTCCGAGACTTCTATTGGAGTTCGTGTCGTCAAAAAAGAAACTACTGTATCAAAAGATTCCAGCATGGCAAAAGCTCCAGCCACAAAAACTTCCATCAAGGTATCCACTGGCAAATCCATGAATTCGACTAGCCCTAAAATGTCTTCAAAGATACCTTCTACCGTAAGTTCATCAAGCGCCGAAACCGTCGTCATGCATCCAATGCTCAAAACCGCTCGCGCTCGCATGCAAGAACGCCGCATGATGATGACCGCTCCAGCAACACAATCCCAATCTACCCTCAGCGCTAGAGAGTTAAAAGATATCGCCATCAGAAAAGCTCTTGCTTCTACCGAACGCACTACCGAAAAAGAAACTGTAAAGCCACACAAGCTTCACTTTAGCTTTGGTCGCATCCTAATTGCTCTCGGCTGTACTGCCGCCGCGGTTTTTGCTATTGCCTACTTCATCAATCTCAATATCTCCGATTTCTCACTCTATGCCGCCGCTAAGCAAGCCGGCATCGAATCCGCCAACAAAGAACCACATGTTCCACAAGAGTATTCAATCACAAATATTTCATCCGAAAACGGCAAAATCGAAATCAACTACAAGCACAGTCAAACTGGCGAAACTATGACTATTTCCGAAGAAAAATCTTCTTGGGATTCAGACGCCCTTCTCACCAACTTTGTCCGCGACAATTACAATTCGTCCTTCATTACCATCCGCGAACAAGGTCTTACCATCTATATCAGTGAGAGCAACGCCTGCTGGGTAAACGGTGGTATCGTCTACAAGATCACAGCTCCTAGTGGTTCACTTAGTAAAAAACAAATCCGTCAAATTGCTACATCACTATAAGATTTCTAGAATAAGCCGCATCCCGCGGCTTATTTTTTGTCTAAACAGGGAAAAAGTGTTATAATTTAGCACATGAAAGCAGTTACAAGATTTGCACCAAGCCCAACCGGTTATATCCATATTGGCAACGTAAGAAGTGCCATTTATCCATATTTAGTTGCTCGCCAAACTGGCGGCAAAATGATTTTGCGTATCGAAGATACCGATCAGGCACGCTACGTAGAAGGTGCAACCGAGTTGATTGAAGATACCTTAAACTGGCTTGGTCTTGAATGGGACGAAGGTCCAATTAAAGGTGGCCCAAACGGTCCATATTTCCAAACCGAACGTCGTGATATTTATATTAAATGGGCAAAGAAGCTCATCGATGCTGGCCGCGCCTATGCCGATCCAACCCCAACCGAAGAAGTAGAAGAGCATCGCAAATATTGTACCGAGCACAAAATTCCTTATCTCTTCCGCAACTTCCGTCCAGAAAATCCACCAGCTTGGGAACCAGGCATGACTTTACGCTTCAAAACCGAGCCAAAGGAATATTCCTGGCACGACGAAGTCATGGGTGACATGCATACCGGCCCAGAAGTACTCGATGATATCGTCCTTATCAAAAAGGACGGTCTCCCAACCTACAACTTCGCCCACATTGTTGATGATGCCGAAATGGGCGTCACCCACATTATGCGCGGTGTAGAATACCTTTCTTCTACTCCAAACTATCTCGCTATCTACGAAGCACTTGGCCTCGAAGTACCAAAACTGGTTTCATTGCCACATATTCTTGCCCCTACCGGCAATAAGAAGCTTGGTAAACGCGATGGCGCTAAATCCGTTACCGAATATCGTGATGATGGCGTTCTTGCTGAAGCTATGCTTAACTACTTAGCTAGCCTCGGTTGGAATGACGGCACCGAACAAGAAATCTATACCAAAGAAGAGCTTATCAAGGCCTTCTCGCTAGACCACATTCAAACCTCCGGAGCTCGCTATGATGAAACCAAACTTCTCTGGATGAATGGTCAATGGATTCGCCGTATCGCTACCGAAAACGGCATTGCCGACGAAAAGCAAGATAATGGTGCCGCAGTGGCCACGGAAAAGGGAATTAACGACCTTTACACTCGCACTACTAATTATTGGCCAGAAAGCGCTACAGATGCGTCAGACGACTATAAAAAGAAAGTACTTGCTATTGTTTATGATCGCCTTAAAGCCCTATCAGATCTTCGTACCATGACCAATTATTTCTTTACCGATCCAGAAATTGATATGGAAATGATTAATAGTAATAAGTTCATCAAGAAGATTAATGAAGCTGCCGAGAATGGCAATTCTAAGACCGTAAAAGAGCTCCTAGAAGCCTCAATTAGCAAACTTGAATCAATTTCCGACTGGAATGCAGACAGCCTCCAAAACGCCTTAAATGAGCTCCTAGAAGAGACTAGCAAGAAGCCAGCTGAACTATTCAGCCTTCTTCGTATCGCCGTTAGTTTTGCTCCATTTAGCCCAGCCCTCAATCTTACGTTTGAAGTATTGGGAAAGGAAACTACCATTAACCGTCTTAAGACGGTATTAGGAAAAATCTAAACCTACACATATAAAAAATAATCACCTGACAAAGTGATTATTTTTTTTCGAACCTATTTTAGTAACCTCTACGAGCAATACAACGTACAGTAGCCGCAAGTCCCGGAAATTCATAAGCAGGAGCTTTCTTGGACGTATTTTGAGAAAAAGTAGGACTATTGAAGATATTATCTGCTGTTAAACCAACTGGATAAGTCGAAATAGTATTACTACCATCTTTATTAACGTAAGTAATGAACTGAGTCTGTACATACCACTGAGAAAAGTCACTTGCTTCATTCCTTAAACCATACAAACCCGCAGACGTAAAGTAATACGGCGCATCGAGCAAAGTCGTTACAGTCTTATTACTAACAAGTGTCTCGAATTCCTTAGCAGTCGGCAAAGTCCAACGTCCCGGACAAATAGTATTAGATTCAGTTTGCCCAACACTACCCTCAAACGCTTCGCCATGAGCGATCTTTGGGGAATAATAGATTCCAACATTCCAGTGAGCACATTGTTCATCCGAAAAACCTGCACCACCATTACCGGTACCGCAATAAGAAAGACTTGGCCAACTCGTTACATATTGACCATAAATCATTGTGCGCGGTATACCAATATTTTTACGATATTCCATCGTGCCATCATTCAGGCGGAATTCAAAATTCGCGCTAGTAACAATATCACTGAGCGGACGATAAGAATGTCCACCAGGTAATTCGATACCCGCTTTATAGGTAGTATCGGCATAAAGCCTTCTTGCCGGGTTAGTCTCCGCCCATGGTTCATAAACATCATGTGAGGTTGAATTTGGAATATCCAAATAAGAACTAGTCATGTCACTTCTATGTGATACATCTGAATCACCTTCAAAAAGACGATCACCTTCTTTAAGTTCAAAGTCCAAATTCTGCGTCATCCAAACATTGCCATCTGCAAGCTTGGCAACGTAGTAAGTTTTATTGTCGCGTTGGTCAATCAATTGATACTGCTGATTCAAAACCATAGAATCAAGAACATTATCATTAATGTCTTGCATATATTGAATCTCGTCAATCGAATTATAAAGATTCGGCACAATACCTGCCACCGCCCTCAGGGAAACACCAGCAGAATATGTACCACTAGCCTGATTAATATCGGTCATAGCTGCGAAGTAAACATCATGAGTTTTTTCATCCGCATGATCACTTTCGCTAAAAACGTATGGAGATTCAGCATCAAGTGGCTTCAAATTATGATATGTACTATTATCATCACCGTCTTCCGTATCTTCAAATGAGAAACCCCAACGATTTACCGGAAAATCAGACTTAAATACTGGAGAAACCAACGTAGGGATGTAGTTTTTGGAATAACGATTATAAAGCGATGTAGCATTCTCATCGGAAGAACGAATGTTCGAAGAAATCATCGCGGTATAACCCGTCATATTATTAGTTGTTATACGTACATCCGTACCACTGCGAAGTAGTTGATTAATGCCGCCAGAAGTAATCAAACCATTGCTGCCAACTTTAATGGAAATATACGGATTAATCTGTGCAGTAAAGTCTATATAACCCGTCTTAGCGTCTGGCTGTCCTAATGTGCGGACATTCTTATTTAAGCTCACGCGCACACATGCCTGCAAAGACTTGTCTTCGCCTTCGGAACGATAATACATCGTTTCACAAACAGTCATACGTTTGCCAATACCTTCGACAGAATTAGAGGCAACTTCACGTTCAATATTATTATCATTATCAACTTTATATTTATAGTAGCCACGCGATGTACGGCCGAGATAATAACTATTTACGATGTCGAACGGAAAGTCTGTGTCAACACCATCGATTGCCTTCATATATTCATTAAACACTACATCCACGGTTTCGCCCTCTTGAATCGTAGTATCTATAATAACCGGGTGATCCATACCAGCATCCCAATCAGTAGACAAGGTCTGCTCGCCAACCGTAATCTCCATACGGCCATGCATTTCAATTTCCGGAAGCCTACGAGTAACCGTAACGTCCACACAAGCCGTAGAATAACGATTCTGTGTACCGGCTGGTTCCGGACGTTCGTAAGTCACACGAAGCGTTTGACAATATGAACCCTCTTGATCAACCGTAATAGTATCGGAATATACTTCTACGGACTCATCCATAGAATTACCATCATAGTCAATAAACGTCTCCGCTAGAACCTCTTCTGTTGAATCGGTAACGCGATAACCAACAAGCTGAGGCAGTTTACCTTTTGCATATACCCTATGCGAAAAAGAAATATCTTTAGTGTCGCCTTCTTCAATCTCCACTGCAATACGGACAGTTTCGCCGGTGTCACCCCATGCGGTACGATTCCAGTTTGTTGAGCTAGCCTTAACCACCGAACGACCACGAGCATAAGAAGTTAAAATCGGGTTCGGATTTTCCGGATCCGGTTCTGGCTCTGGGTCACCAGGATCATCGCCAGTTCCACCTCCACCCCCTCCTGGATTTGGATCTGGATCATCAGGATCGCCACCGCCGCCGGTTCCGCCCCCACCTCCTCCTGGATCTGGAATTGGAGTTGGCTTCGGTTTAGTTTCCTGAGAGCAAAACCAGTTCAATTCTTTAAAAGATGGCGCACTAGCACGTGCCTCACCAATTAAAACGTAAGCCTCATAAAAATCCTGCACTTCCTCTGCAGTACCATATTTCTTTCCTTTAAGCGACGCAAGACCACTATTGTAGGTCGGAATATATGGATTCTTCTTCGGTGTAAATGAATCACCGCTAACACCAGAAGCCAAGGAGTCAAATGGGAAAAGCGGCGCTTTTCCACCATAGTCATAATCTTTTAGCATGGATGCTTTCGGACGAGCAATTTGGTATCCTTTACTCTCACCAGACGAAGGTTGATAGGCCTCATAACCCAAAAACCAGAATCCACCATATTCTTTACACTGAGCAGCCACCGTCGCATTTCCACCCGAATTATCTGAGCCAAACATAATAATATCGTCATCCCAACCAGTTGGCCATTTATAGTATTGCCAGCTAAGACCATAGCATGTATCCCACCAAGTACCAGTCTGAGTAGTACCACAAGTACCACCCGAGGCATTTGTACCCGTATCATAACAATAACCATTAACACATCTTGCAGAAGCATCTTCGGAAATAGAGAGCGCAAAGCTAAATGCAACAAGCACGAACAAGATTAGCCAAAAACTGCCAAATTTAGTTTTTGCGATTCCTTTCATAGCTATCTTCATTATAGCATAACAATAATAATTATTATGATAAAATTAAATTATGGAGAGTGAAGAGATAAAACCAGATTTCAAAATTAAAAAAGAATCAAAATCAAAACTATGGATTACGACCACTAGTCTAGGCTTCGTTTCACTCATTACAGCAATAATTCTTTTCGTATTAACAATTACAAAACCAGAAGAAAAACTCGCCGACCTTGTTTTTCCGACTCTTCCCACACCAAAAACCGAAGATACCAAGGCATATAGTACGCTCACTGGCCTCGAAATCTCCGACGCCTCAGAAAACAATCTTCCAGTTTTCTGTATGCAAACTCCAAACGGTCTAGACGGAGCTCGTCCGCAAGCCGGCATTAATGAAGCGAAAGTCGTTTTTGAAGCGATTGCCGAAGCTGGCATTACGCGTTTTGCAGCCATTTATCAAAACCCGCAAAGCGCAATTATTGGCCCAATCAGATCGTTAAGGCTTTATTATTTGCAATGGGATACACCATTCGATTGTACAATCACCCATGCAGGTGGAGCCGACGATGCCATTCAGGCAGTCCGTGCTGGCGGTTATAAAGATTTAACCGAAAACTACCAATATATGTATCGCGGCACCGTAGGCTCACGTCGCTGGAATAACCTCTTCACTACGAGCAATTATTTAAAACAATTCGCAAGCAATAACGGCTTCAGCACATCAAATCCGACCGGATTTACTAGATTCACGCCAGAACAAGCCTCTACTAATAAGATTAATGAACTTGCCAACAATAAACTAGATATCCTCACGGCAAGTACCACTAGTACTATGGAATTATCGCCAAAAGTCGAGAATATAACTTTGCGCTTTGGTAATATCGACACCTACAATCCGACCTACCATTACAACGCATCTACGAACTCATACGACCGCTCATATGTTTATGGTGGAGCACATGAAGTTTACAATTGCCCAGGCGAAGACCTTGGCGAAAAAAATCCAGAATCCGTCTGCGAATTAAAGCAACTCTCGCCTTCCGTAGTTATTGCTATAATCGTTCAAGAAAAGAAATCTTGGGATAATTATCATGAAGATATTACAACCACTGGCTCTGGATCAGCTTACGTTTTTCAAAATGGTACCATTACAACTGGGACTTGGCACAAAGGCTCAAAAGAAGAGCAATTTAAATTCTACGACGAAGCGGGGAACGAAATTGCTCTAGTGCCGGGCCAAACCTGGATTTCCGCCATTCCGCAATACGGAAGCGTAGAATACTAAACAACAAAAAAAACGACCTCACGGCCTTTTTAAATCTGGTGATTCCGGCGGGAGTCGAACCCGCGATTTTCTGGATGAGAACCAGACGTCCTAGACCACTAGACGACGGAACCGAGTGTCTTTATATTATCATATCTTTGCAAAAAATGCAAAAAGCCCCAAAAGGGGCTTATTTGAATTTTTTAAAAAAGAATTCCAGACCTTCATCGGGCCATGCATACTTCGAATAATCAAACTCATAAAAGACTTCATCATCTTTTTCGAAGATAATCGATTTGATTACCATGAGTTCACGAGCATTTAATGCTCGTACATACATTGATCCCATTATGCAAGTTACAATTTTTACCTTCACGTCTCCATTTTGGAAAATATACTCGTACCAATAACTATTCCATTCGTCATACTCAATTACCTTTATACACTCCTTATCACGAATTAATTCAAAACCGTGACTAATTAAAACCGGCTCAATGTCAAGTCCATATTGACGATCCACAAGCCAATCCGTAAGTTGTTCTTCGGTTTCGAAATTCATTGGTAAGTTTTCGCGCGAATAATACTCCGGAGAAACATGCAACGATTCCTTAAGCTTTCGGTCTACTGGTACTTCATATTCTTCCTTAGCAGGAGCCTTAGTAGGTTTTGGTGTCGCCGTAGGTGTAACCGTAGTAGTCGGCTCCGGTGTTGCCGTAGGCTTCAATTCTTCCGTAGGAGTAGCCGTGGGCTTTTCCGTAGGAACCTCAGTGGGTTCATGTGTAGCTGTTGGCTCAGGTTTAACCGTAGGTGTTACAGTTGGTTCTTTCGTAGGCTCAGGCGTGACCGTAGGTTTTGGCTCCTTAGTAGGTTTTGGTGTCGCCGTAGGTGTAACCGTAGTAGTCGGCTCCGGTGTTGCCGTAGGCTTCAATTCTTCCGTAGGAGTAGCCGTGGGCTTTTCCGTAGGAACCATAGTAGGTTCAAGTGTAGCTGTTGGCTCAGGCTTAACCGTAGGTGTTACGATTGGAGCCTCCGTAGGTATAACCGTAGTCGGAGTAGGCGCAATTGTAGTTGTAGGCAATAATTCGATTTTAGTAGGAGAAATATCCACCTCTTCATCAGCATTATTATTGACAAATGCCCAAATTGCAACCGTCAGTAAAGCCAAAACGGACATCACGATTATTGTCATTATTAGAATCCTTTTTGTATTAAAGTACATATACTTTTCACCCCCTCATATTTTAAAATATAACTACTTATATAATACTATAAATGTCCAAAAAAGTCAAGATTAAGCACGAGTTTTATCTCTGTTTTTACACCTCTAGCGCAACCACAAAAAATATGTTATAATTTTCGCATGAAAAAGTTACCTATTGTTGCATTGATTGGTCAAACAAACGCTGGCAAGTCTAGCATTCTTAACCGTCTCGCGCACAAAAACATCGCAATTGTTGCCCGCGAAGAGGGAACCACGCGTGACAATGTTGTAACTACTATTGACAATTCTTTTGTTCTTATCGATACTGCCGGCCTCAAAGATCCAAATGACTCTTTTGAAGCCTCAATTCAAGAGCAAATTTCCGACGCTATCGACTCTGCTGATCTCATTCTCGCAACAATCGATTCTACTAAATATCCAGATTACAAAGATAAAGATATTGCAAAAAAAGCCCTCAAATCTCGTAAGCCAGTTTTACTCGTACTTAACAAATGCGATTTACGCGAGGCTCTTCCAGCCGAAGAATTCCGTTCACTTGGCATCAAACCAGATGAAACCATCCAAATTTCTGCTACCACCGGCATGAACGTTAAAGATTTGAAAGCTAAAATTCATAAAAATCTAGTCGAAGCTGGCAAAGTTGGCACTATTCACGAAGATTACTCGTCAGAATCTCAAAACCAATCAGAATCTATTAAAATTGCTTTGATTGGTCGCCCAAATGTCGGTAAATCCAGCCTATTCAACTCACTAGCCCAAAAGCAACAAGCTATCGTTAGCTCAAAACAGGGAACCACGCGCGACATTAATCGCGTTAATCTACGTTATAAAGGTCAGAATCTCGAAATTCTCGATACCGCCGGTCTCCGCAAGCCAGGTAAGCGCGAAGTTGGTATCGAAAAATTCTCCGCCATTCGTACTTTGGCCGCCATTGAAGAAGCTGATATCTGCGCCATCCTTATAGACGCCACCGAACCACATAGCAAACTCGACCAATCACTCGCTGGCCAAATCGTTAACGCTGGCAAGGGAATTATTGTTATTCTTACTAAATCCGATCTCGTCACCGATACCGACAAAATCCTCGACGAACTCGAATATGATCTTAATTTCTTGCCATACGCACCAGTTCTTATTACTAGCTCAGTCACCGGCAATAACGTTACTAAGCTCTTCGAATTGGCTACCGAAATTGCCACAACTCGCAAACAAGAGATTAAGACTTCAGAACTCAATAAAATTCTTACCGAAGCTATCATCGAACACGCACCAGCTGGTCTCAAAAACACTAGACCAAAGCCAAAATACATCGTCCAAACCGACACTTGTCCACCTTGGTTTGTAGTTCATGGCCACGATCTAGAACTCCTTCACTGGTCCTGGAAACGTTTCTTAGAACGCAAAATTCGCGAAAAATATCCATTCGTTGGTACTCCAATCATGATTTCTTATCGCACTGATAATTCCAAAAAGAATAAAGATAATTCCGAGGAATAAACAATGCGCCTCATTGTCGGATTCGGTAATCCTGGAAACGAATACAATTTTACGCGTCATAACTTTGGCTTTTTGGCGCTCGATTTCTATGCCAAAACCCACAATCTTACCTGGGAATCACATCCAAAATTTAACGCCATCTATCTAAGAGACGGTGACAATATCTTTATTAAGCCCCAAACCTACTACAATGACTCTGGAACCTCCATTCAGGCTTTTGCAAACTTCTACAAAATTGAACCAAAAGACATTCTCGTAGTTTGCGACGACTTTAATATCCCATTCGGCACCACTAGGCTCCGCGAAAAAGGGTCCGCCGGCGGTAATAATGGCCTCAAATCCGCAATCACTCATCTTGGCACCCAAGATTTTCCGCGCCTCCGCCTTGGAACAGGAAACGATGAACTACGCGCTAAACTTGGCGACATGAATTTTGTATTATCAAAATTCACCGCCGAAGAAAAAGCCAAACTAGGCGAAATCCTCGCAAAACTAACATTCTAATCCCCCTATTTCAAAGCCCATTTATTCGCCCCCAAACTTCGAATTAACCCCTTAATCTCCATCAAAGACACAGTCTGCCCAAATAACGCCGCCGATATCTTACTTTTCTTAATTATTTCGTCTCCATCACGAATTCCATCAGACAAACACTTTAAAATTGCCGTTTCTTCCTCTGTGTCACCAAAAATCATTGGTTGTTTTACCCTATGTCGCATCTTTTTACCAGGGAAAAGCACCTCATAGACATCCTCAGTAGAAACGCAAGGAGTAGCACCCTGGCGAATTAAACGATTGCAACCTTCAGAAAGCGGACTAGTTACATTTCCAGGCACCGCAAAGACGTCTTTCCCCTGATCGAGTGCATGCATCGCTGTATTTAGTGTTCCAGATTGTGCCGCTGCCTCCACAATCACTACCGCATCTGCAAGCCCCGAAATCAGTCGATTTCTCTCTAGAAAGCTCGTTTTCATATAAACTTTTGCTCCTGGGGCATATTCGGACATTACGGCGCCATCTTTCTCTATAATTTCCTTAGCCAACCCCTCATGCGTACGCGGATATATTTCATCTATAGGGGTACCGAGCACCGCCACAGTCTTTCCGCCCGCATCTAAGGCTGCTCTGTGCGCAATCGAATCTATTCCATAGGCCAAGCCCGAAACCACCACTACACCGCGCCTAGCGAGCTCATAGGAGAGCTTATAAGCCACTTCTTCACCATACCGCGTGTTGTGCCGCGATCCCACAATTGCCACGCTCTTAGGCCGCTTAGATTCGCCTCCAGATACCATATTTTCGGGCATTTTTCCATAAAAATACAATATTTTAGGCTTAAGCGCAATAGACTCTAACACCTCAGTAAAATTAGCTTCTAGGGGTGATATTTGGTTGATTTTATGAAAAAAGTGTGCAAAAAGTGTTGACATTTTTTCTCCTTAGTGATATAATCAAGAGCAGTTGGGGATTTTATCCCCACACCGCACCTAAATAAATTATTAATT
>JAEEGL016233434.1_pt1 | contig 64180 bp, 55 predicted proteins | sample 9134231 | NCBI WGS metagenome assembly JAEEGL01 (sample SAMN16246548, study PRJNA631951) | gut metagenome | biome: gut microbiome; feature: rumen; material: fiber-attached | host: Bos | place: Iran: Karaj | collected 2018-10
ATACAATACAAACCGATCGACTAATTGGCTTTTCAGACTTGAGCATAGAGAGTGGCTTACTTAAAGCCGTTTATCCCGAATCTTACGAACCTGATATATTTGGTGGATCATCAGGATTGACAGGCCGTGAGAGTCAATTTCAGTTTTATACGAAAAATAATCTTAATGATGAAGTCTGTCACATTATAGTAATGTGGAAACGCGAAAAAAGACCTGAAGTTTCATACGGAACAAATGATCCATATCAGTATTGCCCGCCGTTTGTGTCAGAGCAGAGCATCCGTGACGATATGAATGCTCTTCCGCCAGGCAAGACTATGACCGATAAGTATTATGTTGGGTATTATGATGAGGATCGACTTATAGCTGTTATGGATCTGATCATAGGATTTCCGGACAAAACCACAGCATTTATTGGCTTTTTTATGACAGAAGTGGATGCGCAGGGGAAAGGGTTAGGAAGTGCTCTTATTACAGAACTGAGCAATGCTATGTCCGGTATTGGTATAAAAGAAGTTCGACTTGGTTGGGTTAAGGGTAATCCTCAAGCGGAGCATTTCTGGAAAAAGAATGGCTTTGCTGAAACAGGGGCAACCAATGAGACAGATAAATATACAGTTATAGTAGCTCGAAGGGGATTGCTGTAATGAGCAATCATACAATGAATTTAACACCTTCTACATTCAAAATGATTCGAGAAGGAAAGGAGAAATACTTATGGCGAAGATAATAGCGATCTGTGGGAAAATATGTTGTGGAAAAACCTATTACGCCAATCAAATAAAAGAAAAAGAGAAAGCGGTTGTTTTATCATGTGATGAATTGACAAAAGATTTGTTTGATAATGATTTGGGTGAGAAACATGACGAAATGGCGTTAAGAATTTGGAGTTATTTTAAGAAAAAATCGGTGGAATTAGTGAACGTAGGTTGTACTGTTATCTTAGATTGGGGATTTTGGAGATTAGAAAACAGAAGAAGCTTGACCGATTTTTGCCACTCTCAGAATGTTCATTGTGAATGGCATTACATTGAGGTTGATGACCAAACATGGAATAAAAACATTGAAGAACGAAACTGCAGGGTATTAAACGGTGAAGGTGGTTCAGATTATTATCTGGATGAAGGGCTTATGGGAAAATTATTGTCTATGTGGGAAGAACCCACTAAAGATGAAATAGATGTTTGGTATACATTAAAAAGAAAATAGAATTGCTATTAGGCGGCTTGATAACACTTCCGTGATAACAATTTGATAACATTAGCTGATACAGTCCGTGTGATATGGACAGCTGAAACCAAATGGAATCAAATCGTAACAGAAAACCCTAACAAAAATGTTTAAGACACAGGTTAAGTTAGGGAGCTGGAATAATACATTTGTGTTATCTTGTTCATTTGGTACAGATAATGATAATAGGTTGCAGGTAATCCTTGTGGTTGCCTGCAGTTTTTTATATTCAGAAAAAAATGTACACAGATAGTTTATGTAGATTTAATTGCATCACCGAGGAACCAATTGCATCATTTTCAGACGAATGATGCAATTTTGGCAAAGGCATGGAATAAATCATTTTCAGACTTATCAGATATGTTTAAGAACATTTGAATCATTTAGGAAAAGATATTTGAAAGCAACACATCTCCTGTTGAGATGGGGCACCGCTTTCCGAGCTGTTGAGGGAATGAAACTGATCAAAGCACCGGTTGCATTGGTAGTGTTGGCTCGTGCAGCAGAGATAGCTTATACTACCGTCCGCCGACTGTAAGGAGGGGACTAACCTCTTGTTGTTAAGGGCAGTAAGGAAGTGGCGCCGGCAAAGCCTCGTGAGGATAGTAAGGAAAGATCATGTCAGAAATGATATTCAACCATCAGTTTACCTGACCGTAAAACTGCGTTATTGAAATCCGTACAGATCATTGGTAACCTTATCACTGTAAGGCGCCTACGGAATAGGAGATTGATAAAATGAATATTGGACAAAAAATCAAACAGCTGCGTTTTCAGCGTTCTTTAACCCAGGATCAGCTTGCGGAGAGACTTGGAATCAGTGCCCAGGCTGTATCCAAATGGGAAAATGCCGTATCCATGCCGGACATAAGCATATTGCCGACATTATCCGAAGTTTTCGGCGTATCGATCGACGATCTGTTTGATCTGGCGGATGATCAGAAAATGCGGCGTATAGAGAACCGTATGCAAACCGATGATGATATCGCACCCGAATTGTTTCAGGAGTATGAGACTTTTCTGAAGGAACAGATGGATAAAGATAACAGTGAACCAAACGCAATAAACCTTCTGGCACGCTTATATCATCACAAAATGGAGACATACGGCAGGAAGGCCGGACTTTACGCAAGAAAGGCTATAAGCCGTTCCCCGGGGGAAAAGGATTGTCAGTGGATACTCCAGAAAGCAGAAGGCAGTGCCATATGGGATTGGAACATAGCAAATCACAGTAAGACAATAGATTTTTATAAAGCTGTGATCAACAGCATCACAGAATCGCCCCATCCTGCATTACCATACCATTATCTGATAGAGGAGCTTATTGCTGATCATCGTACTCAGGAAGCAAAGGAATATCTTGAATGTCTCAAAAAACTGCCGGTCAGCAAGCCTGTTCTGATTCCGGTCTATGAAGCAATGATAGCTTTGGCAGAATTTGATGAGCCTGCAGCTGACGCTATTATAGAGAAAGCATTGACAGATTTTGATGGAAATGCGGATATGTATTATCAGGCGGCTCAGTACTATGCACGCAAATGTGATTATGATAAAGCTATAAAACTGTATGATGCTTCATACACAGCAGGGGAAGATAAAAAGCCACGGTTTACAGATGCTCTGGAAGGGATCGCTATGATATATGAGATACTTAAGGATTATAATAATGCTTATGTGACCAGAAAGCGTATTCTTGAAGCATTAAAGAATGAATGGGGTTATTCTGATGAAGAAGTATACTATCGTAATACTCTTCATGAGATCGAACGGTTGAATCAGATGATAGTATGATCTGTCGGAATGACTCAATGAATTTGTCAAGAAGGCTCCTGAAATTCTTCAGGAGCTTCTTTTTTGTTTCAAGGGCCGTTTGTTTTATGGTTGACGGTGTACCACAAAAGTGGTACAATTATGGCACTTTTCTTTCCGTGATCAGTTCGCTTGGATATGGGATAAAACTGGAACGAATCTGATTAATCAATGAGTGACAAAGACAAACTTATATAGTTAATGATTGAGATCACATACTTTCAACTTATTTTGTTTATAACGGTATTATGGATAATAATCCGTTTTGCTGTAGCGATAAAAAAGAGAGCATTTTCGGTAAAGCGGGAATTGAAACTGCTTTTGGTTTATGTGTGTATCGTTGTTATTTGCAGATTTGTATATTTCGGATTCCATCTTGAGGATGGAAAGATTCCAACATTAAAAGTAGGCTTTGATGATGATATCCATGATATGATCAGTATCATACCATTTTACTTTCTGGTAGACAGGTATGATGGTTGGAAGATGAACATTATTGGGAATATCGCAATGTTCATACCTGTGGGGATTGTGTGGCCGATCTGTTTCAGCAAACTTGATACGATAAGAAAAAACATATTAGCCGGTGCAGGATTTACCTTGTTTATAGAAGTGACTCAACTCTTTTGCATTGGAAGACACACAGATGTTGACGACCTGATATTAAACACGAGTGGTGTAGCGATTGGTGTGTGTATTGTGTTCTTGATTCGGAGAATGCAGAAGAAAGAATAGTTCTTTATAGAGGAGATGCATAATATTATTTATTGATATATACAAATCAGAATACTTGTGGAGGAAGCATCATAAATGGAATTGAAGAGAATCGATCATAAACTTACTGTCTGTAAAGTGACGGAGGTATCAAACATCAACATGAACACTGATTTTTACTTTATTGGGAAGACCGATGAGGAATTATCGTTGGTGTGTAAAACGGAGGATACCCCTCAGAACACGGTAGAGCGTGATGATGGATGGAGAGGATTCTGCATACAAGGAGTGCTCGACTTTTCATTGATTGGTATTTTGTCGAAATTGTCCGGAATCCTTGCAGAACATAAAATTGGTATATTCGCTGTATCGACATACAATACCGATTATATTCTTGTAAAAGAAGAAAACTATGAGCGAGCGTTGAATGTTCTGGCTTCTGAAGGATATACGATAGTATAAATACGGGTTTCAATGAAGCGTATTATAGAATCTAAGTAGATTAGTCCCAAAATCTATAGAAAAGAAGTTTTGATTCGTGTATCGGTGTGAACGAAGATGATGCACGCCGGAAAGCGTCTGAGATCATAAAAAAGTACAGCAAGACAAGGATTTAGTTATAAATCTGTTGAAAGATAAGGGCCCTCTGTTTTTTGAAAACAATAGTTGACAAACGCAACAAATGAGAATATCATCTAACATAAGGAGAAAGAGTCAATGGACAGAATACAACAGTTTCGTGAATATACAAGAGAATTGGAATGTCATCTGGACAATATAAATAAAACTGACTGCTGTCAATGCAGCGTCAGTAAGACCGAGTGCTTTTTGATCGTAGAGATCGGGCGCAAACCGGGGATCAGCATTAAAGAACTGGCCGGGATACTAAAGGTAGACAAGAGCGGAGTGAGCCGAAATGTTGAAGAACTTGTAAAAAAAGGCTTTGTTACAAGGGAACCATCGAAGACAGATCGGCGATGCGTTGTTCTTAAACTCAGCGAGAGCGGAAACGCCAGATTCGAAAAAATCGAGAAGGACATGCATACAGAGTTTAAAAAAGTTTTTTCAATGATCGATAAGAGTGATCAGGAAAAGGTCCTGGATGCATTGCGGATATATAATGAAGCATGCAGAAAAGCGGAAGACAGGGCAAATGAGGATGATTGAGAATAATCAGTGAGATATACTGAGGTTGCACATATGAAATCTGTCGGCAGGAAATTTGACAGATGGTACGATCTGCTGTGGTTCCAGAAAAAGATCTGAATGGGTGGTGTATATGATTGAGATAAGAGAATGTGATGACTACGAAGCGGCAAAGACGCTTATTTTGGAGTATTCCAAAATTAAAGGTGCGGAAGCCTGTTTCGTATCACTTGACAGGGAATTATCGGATCTGAAAGAGTTTTATAAGGGCGGAGCGTTGCTCCTTGCTTATGAAGATGGCAGACCTGTAGCAACGATAGCCATCAAAAAGACGAATGACGAGCAGGCGGAGGCAAAGAGATTATATATAAAGCCGGAATGCAGAGGGAAAGGTTACGCAAGGCCTATGCTTAATGCAATGCTTGAAAAATGCAGGGAGCTACAGTTTAAAGAGGTCAGATTTACCACGAAACCCGAAGTAATGAGCATAGGCTACGCGCTATATCGGAAAATGGGATTTGAGGAACTTGAGAATGATGGCGGAACTGTGTTGATGCGTATGATGTTTGATTGATATCCCCATGGATAATTGGGAAGTGCGATCGGAATCCGGCGCGGTGTGACATTCGGATTTGATAGGGTAAAATATGAATTATTACGGAACAGAGGAATATCATGAAAGAATGAAAGAGCTGGATAAACGGATCTTTTCAAAGATACGTTATGATGAGCCGGACAGGATCAGGGAATTAGCTCATGGATACTGCATAAAATACTACTACTATGCAGATGAGGAAAACCGTATTCCCGGACATGCGCCTGTCGACGGAGAGGTCTGCAGATTATTCAGGAATGATGAAATGATATTCGAATGGAAGAATACGGATGGCCATTCGCGAATGGCGGTGATCATTGATCACTCTGACGGAAAGCAATACCTCATATTTGATGAAGATCTTTATGGGTACAGCGTTTTAAGACTGTCAGATCTGACATGCGTACATTATATTCCGGCAGAATCCTATGGCAGCTATCCCGAAGAATTTGAAGAAACATTCCTTTGGTGCGACTGCTTTTATAACCCGGAAAACAATATGCTGGCAGTCGACGGTTGTTATTGGGCGTGTCCATATAGTATTATAGTTCTGGATTTTACCGATCCGATGCATATAGTAGAATCGAAAGAATGGATGGATCTGTATACGATATGCAGTGAAGTATTTCCGGATCTGGATGATATCGAATTTGTGAGATGGAACAGATCCGAACTGATCTGCAAAGGCGATGGAGCCGGGCAGGCAGGATTCGTTCTTAATGATAAGCTAAAAGTACGGTTTGAGTAGCTTTTGGTTGATGGCAGATATATGTAAGAATACAAGGGGGATATATGGACGCTTATGAATTGTATGGACTGGGAAGAGAAGAGTATGATAAGGGAAACTACTCTGCGGCGATCGGATATTTTGAACGATCAAACCTGGTCGATGAGCATTATAAGACATACGAAATGCTTTTCAGGTGCTGGAAGATTCTGGGAGAAAGAGAAAAGGCGAAGGCTTGTATAGAGAGAGCATACGAGCTGAATCCATATAATGATAAGACTGCGTTTGAATATGCGGAATTCCATGCGGAAGCAGGTGATAAGGAAACAGCAAGGGCTGTTCTGAAAAAACTGATCGAGAGAAATCCGACATATAAAAAAGCAGCGCAGTATCTGACGGGATCAGAGCTGCAATGAAGGAGGAGCCCGGCAATGGATCAGTGGAACTTTAAGGATAAAATCTATTTTGTGACCGGCACTTCATCTGGAATAGGACAAAGCTGTGCGCAGTCTCTTTTGCAGGAGGGGGCGATAGTTGCGGGTATAGATGTTCAGGCGGCTTCTATACAGGATCCCGGCTATACTCATTATACAGCCGGTATAACGGACGAAGAGAGGATCGTGAGCATTGTTGAGGATATAAAGAACAGCTTCGGAAGGATTGACGGACTTGTCAATGCTGCCGGAAGATGGGGGAACAGTAAGCCCTTCTATGAGGTTGATACATCAGATTGGGAGAGGATCATCTCGGTGAATCTTACGGGGATGTACATTGTGTCAAAGTATGTATCCCGCGTTATGATCCCGCAAAAAAGCGGGAAAATAGTGAATATCAGCTGTATACGCTCTTCGATCTTCAGAAATAATATGGCGGATTATGCAGCATCCAAGGGTGGTGTAGTTTCTTTGACAGCGGCTATGGCATTGGATCTGGCGCCCCACAATATCAATGTAAATTCTGTTGCGCCCGGCTTCACCTATACCGGTATGACGAAGGGATCCTTTGATAATGAAGAGATCAGAGAACAGTCGGAAAAGCTGATACCTGAAGGGAGGATCGGACAGGCGGAAGATATATCCAAAGTAGTATTGTTTCTTCTTTCAGACCTTTCCGCATATATGACGGGAACAAATATATATGCGGATGGCGGATATCATATACAAAAATAGCCGGAACATATTTCAGAACGGACGGTAAGAAATGATCATGGATATTTTTCGCATGACAGGGATAAGCAAGGAGAGAACGCTTGAAAATAGCTATCATAAGACATGCGGAGGTGGATTTTATCTGGGGCAGGCGATGTTCTTCAAAAGAGTTTGATCTGGAATGCGGATTATATGACAGTTCTCCGATAAAAGAAACCGTATACAGACAATCTTTCCGGGAGTTTAAAAAAATATACATAAGCGAATTATCCAGAAGCAGGGATACCGCAGAAAGACTATTCCCGGATGAAGAATATATAAGATCTGGCCTGATAAATGAAGTTCCGCTCAGATCGAGTTTTGATACAAAAGGGAAAATGCCCGTATGGTTTTGGAATATATCCGGGCGCTTGCAGTGGTTTGTTAATAGTAAAAGACAGCCGGAGGGGCGAAAACAAACAATAAAACGTGCAAGACGGTATGTAGAGATGATATGTAAGGATAATGCGGACTGTGCGCTTGTTACACACGGCTTCTTCATGCATACTCTGATAAAAGAGATTAAAAAAACGGGGTTCAAAACGAACAATCGCTCTGTTAAGTATAAGAACGGAGAATGTGTAATAGCAGAGAAGGGCTATGAGACGATATAACACAAGGGAAATCATAAGGGTTTCTTTATGACAGCGGTGAAGGCCGATGGATACGGTATCAGGAAAGCTTATTCGCTGATATGAATTGGGATTCCTGCAAAAAGAGAGCGGACTGCATGAAAAAGGTCGAGACGGATCCGTCCGTGTCCTCGATCGAAGCTGAAGAGCCGACAGAAGAACCGCCGAGGATACCGGAAGGTTTTTCGGAAAAGCGGATCCGCGTTGGTGAGCGTGAATGTAAAGCATGGACGGATGATATCTATTATCTGCTGTATGCAAAAACGCCGTCTGGATATATCGGCTGGTTTCTTTATGACAGCGGTGAAGGCCGCTGGGTTAGATACCTGTTTTACTGAGAAGGAAAGACGCTCCTGCCGGATTGTTCGTATTACAGTTTGTATAAGATGCCCGGAAGGCTCATGGCGGCTCTGGAATATCTGATGGGTAAATTCTACCATTAAGACATTTCAGAGCCGCTACGGGGCTGTAAACGTATAAATAGTTAAGGTGATATTCGATGTACCTGGATCATAGATACGTCACTGCTTTATATATAAAGCGGGACGCACGCCTCCACTATCGACATTCAGTCCATAGCTACAGTACCATCCCACGTTGCCAAAGTAATTGACACCGCGTGCACCTATAGTCTTTCCACCGGATGAGCGTAGCCACCACGACACTCCCTCTCGCCCGATACAATCCGGACTGTAGTTTTCCAAAACAAGATTCTCCCCATAATCATCAGAATAATCGTAGTCCATTATTACATAACAGTACGTTCCCTGCTGTTTAGCATACTCCGTAGCTGTTATTATCTGATCCATGCTGTAGCCGTATTGTAATTCTTCATGCCAGCTGTTAAATTCGGTATATGAGATGATCTCATCTACGCTGAGCAGAAAGATCTTATCCTTAGTATCGTTTCCCCCAAGAATTCCATTGATTGGATTATCTGGATTAGCTATATTCGTGTTTTGGATCAATACCTGTTCAAGCGGGGTGAATGCTTTGTTCATAAACTTCCCGTTCAGCCAGCTTCTTAGCGTGCAGCTCTCCCAGGTCACGTCCGTCTGTTTTGTGTTATATGGCTGCGCATCCAACACGTAACGGCTCACAAGGAAGATCCCGTTCCCGTTCTCCTCCAGTACTTCCCACTCGATGGGCTCCGGGCCGTTGCTCTCATCTCCGTCCTGCTCATAAGCTCCGAAGACGATGTAGCCCTCTTCATTCTTATATGGCAGGATGTCATCGCGGTTTGTCCAGTCCCCACCGCGCCAGTTTGCCGCTCCGATCCCCGCCGGTGTTGGTGTCGGTGTCGGTGTTGCGAGTTTGGACTGCTCCGGTGACTTCTGCTCCGTTTCAGACCACGACACTTTATCATCGTTTCCCGGATCGGTTCTGCTCTCTGTCTGTGAAGAGGGATTCTCCCGGTTCGCTTTTACTGGCTCAGACTGACTCGGATTAACCGGAGAAGCGCTATCGCAAGCGGTAAGAACAGTTGGAATAGTTAGAATAGTTGCGAGCGTAATACAGGATAATTTCTTTCTCATTTTAGCCTCCCATGTAATAAAAATATATATGTAATTTATTCCAGTAAGGTGTTCAAAACTACTACGGAGCTGAATATCGGGATATGGACAGGTATTGCTACATAAGCAATATTATGATAACCAATGCTATGACACACAATCCAAGAACACCAATCAAGAGGATAGATAGAAGCGCTGTGTTTTTTTCTTCAACTATTTCTTTTTGAAATTTCAACTCTTCCTTTCCTAGGAATCGTCTTGTCTTTTCCTTCTCAAGTAGGACGTCTTTAACGACAGATAGGTCTATCGTTAACGGAGAAGCACAATAAGGACAGTAACTAGCAAGGTTGTCGAAGTCGAGTTTTATGTTTCCGTTGCAGTTTGGACATTTGATTTGTTGAATAATAGGTGTAGAACTAATACCTTGGGGCTTATTGTGGTTCTTTTCGTCTACTAAAATGTTGATTGCTCTATTTCCTTTTTGAAAATATCCCAAATCATATTTAACGGTCATTCCTACGTAGGGGATAACATTTTTTTGCAAAAAAGAGTCGGTATAGAAATAAAATTCCCCCACCCTTTCCTGTAATAAAGCCACTTCTTTTTTCTGGATTATATTTTGTAATGATTCCTGTCATAATATCATCGTTTGACGTTAATCATTTTTATCAGTTCGTTCTTTTTTCTTTCTTTTTCTTACTGATTTAAGAAGTGAAACGCAATCTTCTAATTCCATTCCCGCATCTAATGATTTGGCAATGGCAAAAAGAAGTTTTTTAACATTCGGGTCTCTACATGATGCCGCATCTCTTTTGATGATCTCTGCGGTATTAATGTCATCATTATATGTATGTAAAACGGATTTGTCAATTTGCCCGAGAATGAAAGAAATTGAAAGAATTTGATTGAATTTGATAGCCAGGAGGGGGGAATATGGCTGTAAAAAAAGACAACGCAAGTCGATGGAAAAACGATACCAAAGCAGTATCCGTAGAACAAAGGTCACAGAACTATGCCCGTTTTGACTTGAAATCTGAAAAGGCAGGAAGCAGCATCAGTGCATACGCAAATACTGCTTAATCTATTTTGACCGTAGCGGTTATAGCAGCTTCTAGCTGTGCATCGCTCCTGCGGATGTATCTCCGTGTCGTATTGATTTGCAAGAGGTTTGTGAAGCATGCCCTTCTGCCGGGAATCCTGCACCGATTTTGCTTTTTCCGTTTGGACAAAGTGCGTCCGGACAGCCGGTATATATGGGACTTCAATACCTTTGCACCTTGACGATCTGTATCATGATAATTCCTTGTATATCTGAATGCCTTATCGTATAATTGAAGCGGATTACAAAGCGCTGATACTTATACTATAGATGGAGACCGGTCATGAAAGCAGACCGGATTGAGAACATTCCTGATATCAGAGTTCCTGAGAAATGGCGGGATATTCATTCTGCGGGAGTGATGGAATGGATGGGACAGAGTATTCAGCAGTTTGGTAGAAAGTGCTTCGTAGAGCACGTTTGGATTGCATTGGTGTAAGATATTGGAATAGGCACGATCGGAAAGTATAAGCGGGAAAGATGAAAGAGTATCCGCAGGCATTACCGGCAGGAAGTGTATTAGCAGGACAATATGTGATCGAAGCGGTGCTGGGGCAGGGCGGCTTCGGCATTACTTATGTTGTACACGATCATAAGAGCGGGCAGAAGCTTGCGATCAAGGAGTATTTTCCGGATGGTGTTGTTTTCCGTGAGAATTCCATCCATGTCACGGTTTTGGCAGGCGGGGGCCGTCAGGAAAGCTTTGAGTGGGGGAAGGAGTGTTTTCTTCGTGAAGCATGCGGAATGAAGCTACAGGGACAACGGTCTTTGCGTTAGATTCAATACCGGAGTATAATGAGCGTATGCATATTTATGCTTCATAATATCGCAGCGAAAGTCAGTTAAGGGAAAAAGGAGGATTCAGATGTTCTGTCCGAAATGTGGGGAACAGATCGATGAGGGAGCTGGACTCTGCGGGAAATGCGGAAATCCGGTTCGGGAAGCTGTAGCAGTAAAGAAGTCCGGACTGTCAAAAAAGATCCTGGTATTTTCTTTTTTGGCGTTAATGCTGGTTCTGGCCGGCGTTGTGCTTATGGTATTTCTTTTCGGAGATAATAAAGAGCGGGAATATAATAAGCAGATGGAGCTCGCAGAAAGATATCTTGATGAGCTGGATTATGATAAAGCAATCGAAGCGTTCTATGCGGCGATCGATATCGATCCGAGCAATTCCGAGGCTTATATAGAGCTTTCAACACTGTACGAGAAGAACGAAGATTATGACAGCGCTCTCAGGATTCTGAAGGAAGCAAAGCGGAAAACAGATGGAGAGGGTATCAGAAAGCGGATAAAGCGGGTGGAGGAAAAGCTGGAACTGCTGAACGCAGAAACGGAGGAGATAGCAGAGGTCGACGAGATGCCGATTGTTGAAGAATCAGAACCGGTGGAAGCAGAAGAAGAATCGGAAGATCAGGCGGAGCCTGAAGCACAGGAACCGGCACCCGCAGGTGGGCATGAATGGAAAGCTGCATACCGGGAACTCATCATCGAAAACTATGATGAGTGGGAGCGGTCTTTTAATGAGAACGGGGCCAGCTGGGATGATTTCAGAGGAGTGGCATTTATCTATCTGGATGATGATGATATACCGGAACTGTTAACACAATATGGAATAACAACGGAAACGGCATATGCAACCAGAATCTACACCTATAAGCAGGGCGGACTTTCGAAATTGACGGCAGATACCTTTGAAGTGGATAATGGTCAGATACCGAATGACTGTCTTCCGATTGAGGGTTACATGGAAAAGAGCGGTATGCTGGTAACGCATTTTATTGCCGATTTTCATTTGGAGGAGATGCTGTTTCAGCTGAATGGGGATAAGCTGGAAAAACTGGCTTATTACAAAGGTGATCCCCAATATGGAAGTGAAATTGAGACGATCGACCTTACGTATCTGATAGGGGATGGCGGTATTCAGACAGAGAATGTCCTCTATGACGAATACTATACATTTGTAAAGGATTTTTGGAAGAAAGCAGACAGTTTATATGGATACGATAATTCAAAGCAGAATTATGTGGAAGATGCAGGCTTTATGTTTAAGGAAGATGCGCTGGAATGGCTGAGATAGCTTTTGAACAGAAGTATTATTGGTATGAAGCGCGGAATACAGAAACGGTGATTGAGTGTGCCTTATTACAGAGACTTATGGGAATGGGCTGACGAAAAGTGTTTTTTAGGGATAAATGTCTGAGGTGCCGGGACAGAATATAAAGAGTACAGTGAAAAAATGTGTTCATGCCATGATCGCTACGCTGCCAGCAGGATAGATAAAGGGTTTTCTCGCATCAATAATATTTCTATTAGAGTCTGAAATGCCACTAAATACGAATATGGCCAGAGCTGGAGTAAAAAAATGTCTGAAGAAGAAATCACGAATATAAAAAAGAGAAACAGCTTATTGATACCAATTGTTGTAGCAGTGATTCTCTTGACTGCTGTTATAGTGATAGTCATTGTCGTTGTCAGTTCTCCGTCAAAGGGTATTGATGACAAGCTTGCGCTGGGTGATCGCTACTTGTCAGAGATGGATTACGATAAAGCGATTGCTGCTTACAGGGAAGTATTGGATATCGATACTGAGAATGTAAATGCCTATATTGGAATAGCAAAGGCATATGATGGTCAGGGAAAAACCGAGGATGCCCTCACTATCCTGGAGGAAGGATACACGATTGTACGGGACGAAAGACTGATATCGATGACCGAGGAATTAAGAACTAAACTTGCTAAATCAGAGGACGTAAAAGAGGACGATAATATACCGGTAAAGAAGGAGGAATCCTCTCCGACGCCACGACAGAAGACAGAAGCAGAAATCGAAAATGAATATGAAGATTTATTTGATTTTGCAAAAGATTTTTTATATACACAGGTATCTGGGGGACCTTTATATATCACATTGTCAGAACGCCAAGCATTATTCTGTCCAATGATAGAGCGCATGAAACAGTTAATATCGGATCCTGAAGTGTTTTATGAGGGTTGCAGCTGGTATCATTATGATTCTTTTATTCCGGAAAAAGCAGTCATTGGTATCAGCCGCCAAGCCTCTCTTTTATCGGATGGAATCGGCTTATATATAAGTTTTGGAAGTGTAAGTAACATACCAACCATAGATGAATGTTATGCTCTTCTGTACTATTGGCAGATGATCGTTCATTTGGAGGATGATGCATTAAAGACAAGAGAAGAATATGCGGAATTGATTCATAAACCGGAAATGTGTGAGGAAGGGTATACTTATGATGACTTTTCAGGACATACATATGTGCTGGATAAGTATGGAAGAGAGCTGTCATGGGATAATCATGTTGGGCTAAAATCTGAAACCTTGTGGGGGGAGGGTATTTGTTTCACTTCAAAGGTTTCTTATCAGACAGGATATGTTCCAAATGTTAACTCTGTTGATAGTTATAATTATACATACGATGCTGAGGGGCGGATTGTAAACATGGTAGTTAAAGGAAGCGCAGACCTCATAGATTCGAATATGCATTATGAAGACAGGGAGGAAAAGAATTATCAATACGGAACCTCGGGTATAGTAATTGTACAAGAGAAAAGCACGAACTATACGAGCACAGGAACGATATCGTTAAAACTGGATCGTTTTGGCAGGGAATTGATTGACCAGAACTAAAGAGTTTTTGTATTAGCAGCAACAGGAGAAGTGTAAAATGCAGGAAGAGAAAGAAGAGTATGTAGATATTCAGGAAAATGTGAAGGAGAAAACGGAAGCGCACAAAACGAGTAGTTCTGGTCCGGAACAGCCGGATGCAGATAAAAAGAGCACAGAGAGCATGGAAACCGTCGTAAGTGTTGCAAAAAAGAAGAGCCCAAATAAACGGTTTCTGATGATCATCCCGGCAATACTACTCATTATTGTCGGGGGATTTCTACTTTATTATAATTCTCCAGAACAGAAGATAAAAATATTACGATAGATCCAGGGAAGTATTCATTAATGACTCTATGAGCTATGATGAGATCATGGCTTACCTTGAATGATTGTTGATATCCTCAATGATAGTAACGATAATGCAGAGATATTGATGGCATAATCCGAAGCGCATTACATAAAGAAATGAGGAACTTACAAATCGTTGTGTGATTTGATCTGGTATAATTAAAGCGGATCACAAAGCGCTGATACTTATACTGTAGATGGGCGCCGGCCCTGAAAGCGGAAGAGAAAGAAAGCATTCTTGAGTTCAGATTTCCTGAAAAATGAAAGGAGATCCATTCTGCGGGAGTGATGGATTGGATCGGAAGCAGATACTTTTGACGAGTTTCTATAAGTGATCCTGCCGGAAAGTGCTTCGTGGAGTGAGATATAGATAATGATCCCTGGAAAACCCATTATCAGCTTTTAAATAGTGAATATAAAGAAAAAAAGATGGCAGAATCGCAGAAGAACTGGCGGAAGAATACGAAAACAGGATTCTGTGGAATGCAGATATCCGGAAGGATAAATAGCAATGACAGATGATCAAAGAGAATGGATCCGAGCGCGGGATGAGCTTGTCAAGGAGATACAAGGTTTGGGATTTCCGTAGGAACTGGGAATGCAGATCGCAAAGCAGCCTGGCAGTCCGAAGGCCATGAGCAGGATGATGGGATATCTTGTAAATGTAAGACCGCGGAGCGCCGAGCTGATCGTAGATGAGATGCTTGCCATCTGCAGTGATATAGACCGGTGGAGAGAAAAGAAAGCTGTCGGGTAGGCGAATGCAAAATACAACGAACTGCTGTACTACGGGCTGCCCCCCGATGAAGAAACAGACTCCGGTCAGGGTTGAGGATCGGATATGCTTTGCAATATACGCGGTGCTGGGTTATAATGTGTGGGGCAGATCCCGCAGCCCGGCACCTTTTGTATGCGGGGCTGCTCCTGACAGGCAGTTTGCGGTATCACAGAGGATTTGGAGAAAATATCCGCTATGCAGGCAGAGATCCCCGCGATAAATTGCATTACGGACAAACGGCTTGATATGGTGTCCAAGTACCTGTATCTGAAGGAATACAGCGAAAAGGGCAGCCTGAAAGCGTCTTCTTTCATCTATAAGGTATATAAAAGCCAGATCGATGCACTCACCAACGGGACCTATACCGAGCCGAATACGCCGTCAAAGAACAGCATCGCCAGATTTACCGGCGCTTTCGAGAAGCTGTTTGACAGCATAAGGGAAAACGGTTTTCAATGCGACGGGGAGCTGCTTACCTTTGGGAAGGATCATGTCCCGGGGGACGGTGCGCACAGACTGTCGGCGGCGGCCTTTCTGGGCCTGAAGGTATCGGTCGATGAGCGGGAGGGAAACGGCGTACTCTGTGATATCCCCCTGCTGGAGAGGCAGTATATACGGCGGCAGTATATCAATTTCCTGATCGCGAATCTTTTGCGGCTCCGGGACAGCTACCGGCTGCTGCGATACGACGCCGGCGGCGGGAAAGCGGTATGCAAAAGGCTCCGCAAAGGCCCGGTGAAGAAGGATCTTGTATATCTGACCGCACTGGGGAAGGAAGTCATCGGCGTGATCCGTGCGGAGCGGGAGATCCCGCAGGGTTTTACGGAGATCAAAGCCGGAACGGAAGAGTATGCGGAGATCCTTTCAAGACTGGAATATGCGAAAGATGGTCCGCTGACCGCCTTTCTTCGTGAATTTATGAGGGCAACGGACCGGAAGCTGTTTCGCATCAAACCCTTTTTCAGGAAACATTTTCCGGGGATATACGGATTTTTACGGAAGAAAAAAAGAGGATAGAGCATTGAGCAGTACGGATTTAGCCTGGATCGACTGGATCAAAAAAGAAGAAAAGGCGAGGCTTGCGATCATCTGGCCGAAGGGCTGGCCTTTTTTGCAGAACGAAGATATCTTTTCGGGCCACAGCGGCATCGTTGTGAAATACCATAAAACCATCCACATCACTTACAAAGGCCTGATCGCCCTGATGACGCAGGTGTACGAGGGCAGTCCCTGGCTGGGGACGACGGAAAACGGTTTTGCCGGTGCGAAGGCCAAGGCGACCGAATGCTGGGATAAAAACGGGACGATCGACCTCTGGCTGGTGGAAGAGAACACTCCGAAGGAACTGACCGGGTGCAAGAATGAGCTCCGCGAAAAACTGCATACGGAGAAATCGGCGCTGCATTCAACGGACAGCAGGGAGGAAACCCTGCATATGGCTCGTCTTCTCTTTAATGAAAATACCGTTCATATGCTGGTCAACGGTAATCCGCTGAAGAGCAGTTCGCTTTTCCATAAAATACAGAGCTTCCGCTCGTTACTGAAGGAGGGTGACGAGGAACACTATGTTCTGGCGTCCAGCACAGTCATGGGTTTATACGGACTGCGGGAGATCGGGGATACCGACTATCTGAGCGATGCCGAAGAACGGGTAAAGGGTAAGGATATCGACGATAATGAAAAATATCTGAAGCTGTATCCGGCGGATAAGGAAAGCTTATTATATGATGACAGTAACTATCTCTGGTTCTGGGGGATCAAGTTCATTACTTTGGAGGTGCTTAAGGGCTTTAAGGAGAAACGGGCAAACAACCCCAAGGATAAAAAGGATATCAGGCTGATCGAAACGGTTTATCATCCGGGACTTTCGGCCGCTCTTTTCCGCGCGGGAGAGCATCTGTACTACCTGTACCGTACCTTCCGGCACAAAGTGAAGGTACTGCTTTTGGGTAAATAAAGACAGATTTGCAATTTAGTGTCCGCTTTGGTAAACTGGACTGGTATATCATGTGTGGCATGCCGTGGCAGGGTACAAGCTGTAGTATATCCGAGGGTCATCTGCATGGAAGATACGGCTTTCCCCGGATGAGCGGGACCGGTCATAATGGCGGGAATTTATAAGCAAAACGTATGCGTAACGAAGATATAAAATATGACGTGATCATACCGGTGTATAAGCCGGATGAGCGGCTGAAACACATCGTAAAACGGCTGTTGCGGCAGACGCTGCCGCCGCAGCGGATCGTGCTGATCAATACCGGCAGGGAATATTTCGAAAAGACTTTCGCAGGGGATGATTTCTTTGAAAGCTGTGAGAAGGTCCTGCTCCGGCATATTTCGGAAGAGCAGTTCGATCACGGCGGGACACGGTGCCTGGGAGTTTCGTATTCGAAGGCGGACTATTTCCTGTGCATGACGGATGACGCCCTGCCGCTGGATCCTTATGTGTGCGAGCGCCTTCTGGCTCCACTGGCGGAAGGGAAGGCTCAGGTTTCCTATGCCAGGCAGCTGGCGGGACCGGAGAGCGATATTTCGGAGCGTTTTTCCAGGCGCTTCAATTATCCGGCGCAGTCCCGGATCAAGACTGCCGCCGATCTGTCCGAAATGGGGATCAAGGCTTTCTTCTGTTCTAATGTATGTGCGGCCTATCAGCGCAGTACCTATGAGGCGCTGGGCGGTTTTGAGAAGCATATGATCTTTAACGAAGACATGGTATATGCGGGGAGATTATTGGACAGTGGCGGAGCGATCGCTTATGTGGCGGAAGCGCGCGTGCTGCACAGCCATCATTACAGTGCGATGCAGCAGCTGAGGCGGAATTTCGACCTTGGTGTGAGCCAGGCACAGTTTCCCGAACTGTTTGAACGAGTATCGTCGGCCTCGGAGGGCGTGCGCCTGATCCGGGGGATGTCCGGAAAGCTGCTGCGCAGCGGACAGGCAGCAAAGATCCCCGGGATCTTTGTATATAACGGCTGTAAATTCCTTGGCTATCAGCTTGGGAAGCATTATAAGAAGATCCCGGAGAAGTGGATCATGAAACTGACAATGAACGGAAAGTATTGGAGGAAAAGACCATGTGTGGAATCGTAGGCTATATCGGAGAAAAACCTGCCGCCCCCATTGTACTGGAAGGACTGGCGAAACTGGAATATCGCGGTTATGACTCCGCCGGTATCGCGGTCTATGACGGGAAAGAGATCATCACGAAAAAGGCGGCGGGACGTCTGGCCGTACTGGAAAACCTGACGCACAGCGGGGAGAACATGCCCGGCTTTTCGGCGATCGGCCATACGCGCTGGGCTACCCACGGCGTTCCGAGCGACCTCAACGCCCATCCGCATACCAACGGTGACGGGACCATCGTTGTGGTGCATAACGGCATCATCGAAAACTATATGGCGTTGAAGAACAAGCTTCTTGGGAAGGGTTACAGCTTTGCGTCCGAAACGGATACGGAGGTGCTGGCTCATCTGCTGGATTACTATTATAAAGGCAATCCGCTGCAGGCCATCACCAAGGTGCTGCACCGCGTGGAGGGCTCCTATGCCCTGGGCATCATGTTTGCGGATCATCCGGAGGAGCTTTATGCGGCGAGAAAGGAAAGTCCGCTGATCGTGGGTCACGGAGAGGACGGCTGCTTCATCGCTTCGGATGTGCCGGCGATCCTCAAATATACGAGAAAAGTGTATTATCTTGAAAACCAGGAGATCGCGATGCTGAAGAAGGATGAGGTTTCCTTCTTTACCGTGGATGAGGAACCCACGGAAAAGCAGGCCGTGACCATCGACTGGGACGCCAATGCTGCGGAAAAGGCGGGCTATGAGTTCTTCATGCTCAAGGAAATCTATGAGGAGCCGAAGACCGTGACCGATACCATATCGCCGAGGATCAAGAACGGCGAAGTGGTGATCGAAGAGCTGAACATGACGGATGATGAGCTTAAGGCGATCAGCCGTATCCATATCGTGGCCTGCGGCTCGGCCTATCATACCGGCGTTACGGCAAAATATATCATCGAAGGGATGCTCCGCATCCCTGTGGAAGTGGATGTGGCGAGTGAATTCCGTTACCGCGATCCCATCCTTTCCCCCAGCGATCTGGTGATCGTTGTGAGCCAGTCGGGTGAGACGGCGGATACCCTGGAGGCCGTACGCGAGTCCAAGGCGAAAGGACTGAAAGTGCTGGCAATCGTAAATGTGGTGGGCAGCTCCATTGCACGGGAATCCGATTCCGTATTCTATACCTGGGCGGGACCGGAGATCTCGGTCGCTACGACCAAGGCCTACAGCGCGCAGCTTGCTGCCTTTTATCTGCTGGCGATACGTTTCGGCCGGGCACGCGGAGTGATCGACGATGCGCGCATGAAGTCATTGCTGGAGGATCTGCAGGCCTTGCCGGATCAGATCGAACTGCTCCTGGGGCAGAAGGAGAAGATACAGCATTTTGCAAACCGCTATATCGCGGCCAAGGACGTCTTCTTTATCGGAAGAGGTATCGACTATGCGATCGGACTGGAGGGCTCCCTGAAGCTGAAGGAGATCTCCTATATCCATTCCGAAGCTTATGCGGCCGGCGAACTGAAGCACGGGACCATTTCTCTGATCGAGCCGGGAACGCTGGTGGTGGCAGTGGCCACGCAGCCGGATCTGTTTGCAAAGACCGTCAGCAATATCGAAGAAGTGAAATCCCGCGGCGCCTTTGTCATGGCGGTCGCGGAGCGCGGACGCAAGGAGATCGAGAAAGCGGCGGATTATGTGCTCTATATCCCCCATACCAACCCTTATTTTGCCAATTCTCTGGCGATCATCCCGCTGCAGCTCTTTGCCTATTACGTTTCCGTAGGTAAGGGCTACGATGTGGATCACCCCAGGAATCTGGCAAAGTCGGTGACGGTGGAATAAAACACATAATCTGCATATTAAGGACATAATTTCTTCACAAAGGCGGACTAGAATCAGAAACATCATCAGGGAAGTTAGATGTGAAGATCATAAAGATCCGTAAGGATCGGGGTTCGCAGGAAGAAAGGAAGTGTTTGCTATGTATGACGATGAAAGGATCCGGCTCAGAACAACGGAAGTATTGAAAGGTGATGAATACCCGGGACTGGAGGAAGACGATTCTCCGTCTGCCGGCAGCAATTGTGATAATGTGCCGAGGACAGAGAATCCGTTAAGTCAGACATCGGCAGACTATGGGAGTATGCAGCAGGAAGCGTCAGCAGCGCAGGCAGGCGTGAACGCCGGATATGAGAGCGGACAGCCGGAAACTGTGCAGGCCGTTCGGGAAGCTGTGAATACGGTTTATGAGAGTGCACCGCAGGCAGTAGCTGCCGGTCAGGCGGTTGCAGATATTGATCATGACAGTGTGCAGCCGGGAGCGGTGCAAGCCGTGAAAGAAGCTGTGAATGAAGGATATGAGAACGCGCAGTCGGGAGCGGCTGTTGCCGGTCAGGCAGTTATGGCTGCAGGATACGGAAATGAAGTAAACAGCGCATCTTCCGTGAACAGTGCGGTATGGCAGAATACATATTACAGAAATGATACATACGGAAACGCCGGCAGTCAGGGAGAGCAGTACCAGGGGACATATTGGCAGATGAATCCCGATTACCGTGCAAATCCCTATCCGGCAGGGAACGCGAAGCAGGAGCCTGCAGAAAAGAAACAAAAGAAAGAAAAGAAGCAGCGCGGCTTTTTCGGCAGTGTATGCAGGGTGGCAGCGATCGGTCTGGTCTTCGGGTTTTTCGCCGGAGCCGGATTTCTGGCCGTGCGGTATGGCGGAGGACTGCTGGGCGTCGGAAAGGATGCGGACGGTTCGAAGCCTGTGACCGTGAGCTATACGGACAGCGCATCTGTGGAGAAGGATGGGGAGCAGAAGATCAGTACGCCCACGGAACCTGCCGCAGTGGCGATACCTGCGACGGAATCGGTCACGACCATTGTGACGGATGTTTCAACGGTCGCAGAAGAAGTGATGCCTTCGATCGTTTCGATCGTTAACAGCAGCACGGTGAAATATTACTATTATAACATTCCGAGCGATTCCAGCGGTTCAGGGATCATCATCGGATCCAATACCGATGAACTGCTGCTTGTGACGAATTACCATGTGGTGGAAGAAAACAACAAACTGACGGTAACTTTCTGCGATGGCAGCGAGGCGGAAGCCCTGGTAAAGGGCAGCGATGCATCCATGGATCTGGCAGTGATCGCTGTGCAGCTGAGCGATATCAGTGATTCGACCATGAATGCCATCCGCATCGCCCGTATGGGTGATTCCGATGCATTGAAGGTCGGCGAGCCTGCGATCGCCATCGGAAACGCGCTCGGTTACGGACAGTCGGTCACCACAGGCGTGATCAGCGCCCTGAACCGTGAGATGGATATGGATAATATCAAGGGTACCTTTATCCAGACGGATGCAGCGATCAACCCCGGTAATTCCGGCGGCGCATTACTGAATATCAACGGAGAGGTGATCGGCATCAATTCCAGCAAGATCGGCGGCACCAAGGTGGAAGGTATGGGATATGCGATCCCGATCTCGGCCGCACGTCCGATCATCGAGGAGCTGATGCAGAAGACGACCAGAACACTGGTACCGGAAGAAGAGCGAGGCTACCTTGGGATCACGGGAGCGACCGTGACACAGCAGGAGATCTATCTTTACGGCTATCCGGAAGGCGCCTATGTGGTAAATGTAAATGACGGTTCTGCGGCAGACCGGGCAGGAATGCAGCGTGGCGACTATATCACCGGCTTTGACGGAGAGCGGATCACAAGCATGGAAGGCCTGCAGCGTATACTGATGTATTACCGCGAGGGCGATACGGTAAATGTACAGGTTCTCAGGCCGAACGGAGATGATTACGATGAGCTGACCTTACAGCTTACCTTGGGAGATAAGAGTGATCTGGGAAGAAGTAATTAAGAGAGAAACCATGATATGATCTCGGATCGATCCGCGGGGGGCTTCCCCGGCGGATCTTTTCGATTATAATACATCTTATGGGAAAGACGGAGGAGGAGTAAAGCAGGATGGAAGACAATCAGAACACGGAAAACAGGGACAAAGCATATTGCAGCATGTGCGGAAGGTCGGAGGAGACGGCAGGAAAGCTGATCCATCTCCCCATGAATATGTTCCTGTGCCCGGAATGCATGGACAAGACTTCGAACATGATCGAATCCCAGATGGGAAACATGAACGGAGCCGGTGCCATCGACTGGGGCCGGGTGATGGGGATGTACGGAAGCGGGAAAACGGACGAAATGCCGAAGAGCGATGCCGCTACGGCGCTGAAGGAAAACGAAGGCGACGGAAAAAACAAAGAGACCGCAGGTGAAGGAGAGAAACAGGAGGAGAAACCCAAGCCGAAGGTCAGTTTCCTCAATCTTGCGGATCTGCCTTTTGATTTCGGTTTCGGAGGCCGGCAGCGTGTCAAAAAACGGGACAAAAAAGACTACAAGCCTCTGCTGGAGCTGAAGGATATCCCCGCACCGCACAAGATCAAGGAAAAGCTGGATGAGTATGTGGTAGGGCAGGAGCAGGCCAAGAAAGTCATGAGCGTGGCGGTTTATAACCACTACAAGCGTGTGGCTACCCATACCATGGACGAGATCGAGATCGAGAAGTCCAATATGCTGATGCTGGGACCTACCGGCTGCGGTAAGACCTATCTGGTTCAGACCCTGGCACGTATCCTGCATGTGCCGCTGGCCATCACCGATGCGACCACGCTGACGGAAGCGGGCTATATCGGCGACGATATCGAGAGCGTGCTGAGTAAGCTTCTTTCAGCAGCGGATAATGATGTGGATAAGGCCGAACAGGGGATCGTTTATATCGATGAGATCGACAAGATCGCAAAGAAACAGAACACGAATTCCAGGGATGTGAGCGGCGAATCGGTCCAGCAGGGATTACTGAAGCTGCTGGAAGGTTCGGATATCGAGGTGCCGGTAGGCGCCTCCTCCAAGAACGCCATGGTGCCGACCACGACGATCAATACCAGAAATATCCTCTTTATCTGCGGGGGAGCATTCCCGGGGATCGAGGAGATCATAAAGCGGCGTCTCAACAAGACTTCCGGGATCGGCTTCCATGCGGAGGTAAAGAACCCGGAGGAGAAGGATCTGACGATCCTGCAGGAAGTGGAGACCGAGGATATACGGAAGTTCGGTATGATCCCGGAATTTGTCGGCCGACTGCCGATGGTATTTGCCCTGGAAGGGCTGGATAAGGATATGATGGTGCGTATCCTGAAGGAGCCCCGGAATGCCATCCTGAAACAGTATCAGAAGCTTCTGGAGCTGGATGAGGTACGTCTGAATTTTACCGACGATGCCCTGGAGCTGATCGCCGAGAAGGCGCTGAAGAAAGAAACCGGTGCCAGAGCGCTGCGTTCGATCCTGGATGAGCACATGATCGACATCATGTACGAGATCCCGAAGGATCAGAATATCGGTACCGTGACCATAACGAAGGAGTATCTGGAAGGTACCGGAGGACCCCAGATCGAGCTGAGACAGGGATAAAATCATGATTTGTCCGGCGCGAGCCGGGACAGAGGGAAACAAAAAAGCATAGGCGGAAGAAAAAAGACTGTCGGTTTCGGCAGTCTTTTTTGTGTGAAATGACGTCAGGGCGGCAGGGGTTATTTCGTCATCCGGCCGATCGGGGGTGATCCATGAGAAGGTCGTCAGAGAGATTTCGTAACGCAGAGACAATGGCTAAAACGTGATTTAGCTGCATGCCTGCGCTTTTTTCTGTACCGGATATCTGCCGGCTCCGGGTGTATCAAAGACCGGAATCGGGACCGGAGGACGGCGAAATTGCGGTCCGGATCAGGGGCTTCCGAAGGATTATTCTGCCCCCGGAGTGCCAGGATCCGGAGAGAGGGTTCCGGGATTTTTTTTCATCAGAGACTCCTGATGGAGTCTTTCTCTCTCCGGGATCGATTCTTCCGGGATCCGCTTTTTTGGTGTGAGGCATAGCTGCCCGGTCTTGTTTTGTCTTCTTCCCTTCCTGTTTTTTCAGAGAGATTTTCAGCCGGAGCTGAAGTAAAATGCAAAAAAAGAAAGATCGGGAAATTGAGTTATGTAAATAATTAAAACCAAATGGCATTATGTAAACAAATGCTGATTGGCTCCCGGAATACAAGAGAAATGGGAGCATCCTTATGTTGGAGGAATTATAAACAAAAAGGCGACTTTGGAAATATAATCTAAAATATATAAAAATAAAAACTATTGTAATTTTGCGCCGGGTCAATCTCGAAAAGAGCACTGTTTACATAAGTGCAGCAAAAACAGTTTATAAATTATGTTAAGGAAAAAGAAGCTCCGAAAATTATGTAAACAAGAGAAAATATGGTGTGAATCAGATTATGTCAACATAGAAAAAACAATCATCAGTGTACATAAATTATTATTATCGGATCTTATGTAGATCAAGCGGGGAAAGTTGTGGAGGATTGGTTTACGTAGTATTTGCCGGGAAGGAGTGTTTCGCACGGCTTTTCTGATCAAAGCAGAAGGGGAAAAGGGCGCAGATACATTTAAAAATACAGCCTGTGATACTAAAAGATAAAACAATTATAAAGAGGAGATAAAGCCTTTAGTCAATTGCTGTCCTATCCGGTCAGATGCAGAAAAGCGATATGACGGAGTCTCGGATCGACAGGGAAAAGACGAAATGTTAAATCATATATTAGCAAGGGGTGATCTGGAAAAATCGGGCTACATAAACTTCTTTTGTTAAGAGGTTTACCATAAGAAATCAATGATCATTTCGGATGCCGATCGGGGCAGATCTGGATCTGTCGCAGCGACCGGGATGCGGCCGGAGGAGTGACAGAAAAGCATAGATGTGATCTATGAAATACAGCACAAAAATCTGCGCAGGATCCTTATGAAAATACGATGTATGCGTTCTATATTGAAAGACACAAAAAGGGCGGGAGTAAAATGTCCAAACGGCCACGTGATCTGATACTGGAGTGATATAATTAATAGAACAGGAAAAGCGAGCCGGCAGATGCCGGTATATGATATAGTGATGATAAGATATATATCACAGACTGTCAGAAGGAGTACAACAAGTACTGTATATATCACATATGGATAATAAGTGCGAAACGATGTATATCAGATATGATAAAAATGCGCCGCCGGAGGAGAGCGCGTAAAGCCGGTGATATATTCTACTGTATATAGAATGAAGAGCGCAGGAACGTTGACGTCTGCATTTGGTTATATCATGATTTGATGATGCTGGCGCAGGAAAAAATCTGTCCGGCAGTACGGTGACATATGTAAGCAATAAAGCATAACAAATATAACAAAAAACACTGGACAAAAAATGGCTGATAAGATATAATGCATATAACACAAATATTGCAGATACAACGAGTGATAAATGCTTTCGGCTGTCCTCCGGTCTTCAACAGGAGGGAGAAGAAGTGAGCAGAAAGAAAACAGTCAAAAAATGTATGTGGTGGCTTTTGATCTTTGTTTTGATCGCGGAAGCCATACCGATCCCCGCTGATGCGGGACTACTGGTGCAGTCGGATGAAAAACTAACGCAGGATCTGTATCATGAACATGGCGGCAGCGATTCAGCCTGCTATGGAAGGGTTTTTAAGGAATGCGGCGGTTTTTTCTTCCAGATCGCGGAAGGCTCGGAGTTTTACTGCTGCAGTAAATGCCGGCTTTACATGCGTGGTAAACCGGAGAACATGATCCATAGCGGAGAGTATACGGAAGGGTTGGTCTGTGATGAGGATCTGATCGGCAGTTTCTATATCGAGAGGAGCGAAAGAGCGGATGGCGTCTTTCTGATGGCCGGGATCGAAGGCGGCTCCGGGCTGATCAGTGAATATGAGATCAGCTGGAACGAGGAAGGAGCTTATACCGATGGTCTGACAAGCGTGATGCCGGTTACTGTACCGGGGACTTATCATGCACATCTGCGTTATCATGACGGGAAGGCCGGTGCGTGGAGAGAGGCCTCCCTGGACTATACGGATCTGAGTGTTCCCTGCAAGGTCAGTTTTTACAGTGAAGGGAATCTGCTGGGTGAAGTGGAGATGCCGTACGGAAGCAGTTTCGCCGCAATAGAGCTGCCTGAGAGATATGGCTATGATTTCGGAGGCTTTTATGCCGGTGCAGGACGTTATTATGATGAAGCAGGGCAGCCGGCAGAGCTGGGTGTGCAGCCGTTGGAGACCGCGTTTCTGGAACTGACGGCGGACTGGTCCGCGAAAAGATTTCCTTTCCGCTACGGGCCCGATGCGGACGGCGACGGTCTGGGTGACGGGGAAGCGGTACTGATCTATGACCAGGCGCCGCCCGCGATCGCCCTTCCCGAAGCGGAAGAACGCCCGGGTTTTGAACTGGACGGCTATTATATCGGGGAGAAAAAGCTCTATGACGCGCAGGGAGCAGCGCTCGGTGTGTGGACAGAGGTTCCGGCAGAACTTCCGCTTCGCCTGGAAGAGCGCTGGAAAGAACGCTTTTATACCCTGCATTATGACCTGGATCATGACGGGGTAAAAGAGGCATCGGCGATCCTCCGGTACGGAGAAAGCCTGCCGCAGCTGCAGAGACCCGGAGATATCCCGGGCATGGTCTTTGACGGATATTTTTATGATGAGCGGAAGATCTTTGATGCCGATGGCAGGCCTGCGGCGGCACTGCCGGAACTGTTTGAGCTGGGCAGTATCTCACTGAAGGATGAGTGGCATATCAAGCATTTTGTGATCTCTTACGGCCCGGATGAGGACGGTGACGGAGAGCCCGACTTCAGTATAGAGCTTGATTACGGGGAGACTCCGCCCGCAGTTGAAATGCCGGTCCCGGCACCGCGGAAAGGCTATGAATTTGACGGCTATGCGGTAGACGGGGAAAAGATCTATGACCGTGACGGCAGGCCTGCCGGAGCCTGGAGACCGGATATGGAAGAGGGGAGTTATGAGCTCGAACCCTTGTGGAAAGCGAAAGAATACAGGCTGTATTACGGACCGGACAGTGACGGAGACGGCATACCGGATCTGATACTGATCCTGCGTTATGACAGCGTTCCGCCTGCGATATCCCTTCCGGAGCCGCAGGCACGTCCGGGCTATGTTTTTGACGGTTATTATGTAGGCGACCGGCAGCTGTTCGGTCCCGACGGACAGCCGACCGGGCCATGGAATGCGGATCCTGAAGGAGATGGGAAGCTGATCCTGAAGGAACGTTTCAGGCAGGTAAGCATCACGATCTTTTTCGGACCGGACCTGAACGGAGACGGAAGACCGGATCAGTATCGCACGATACGTTACGGAGATCCGATGCCGCTGCTGGATCTGGGAGAGGTGAAGGAGAGGAAGGGTTATCGCTTCCTTGGGTATTATGTCGGTGAGACGATGCTTTATGATGCCATGGGTGTGCCTGCAACGGAAAACTGTACTTTCACGACACAGGCCGGAAGCTATATCCTGAGTGCAAAATGGGAAGCAAAGAGCTATGCCCTTCGTTACGGGACGGATGAGGACGGAGACGGAGTGCCGGATCGGGAATTGCAGGTGACATACGGACAGCCGTATCAGGCCGTCGAAGTTCCAAAGCTGGAAGAAGGGCACATCTTTGACGGGTACTATCTTGACGGAGAGATGGTCTATGACCCCGAGGGAAAACCGAAGGAGCTTTGGATCTGGGACAGCGAAACGGACGTTCTGGAACTGAAGAGCCATATGCTGCCGCCGAACAAGCCTGAAGACGATAAAGAAAAAGGGAAGGGTGATAACGGCGGCCGGGGCGCGAACAACGGCAGCGACAGCGGAAGCGATGATCAGGACGGAGCCGGTGAAGCTCAGGGTGATGAAGGAGAAGCCGGGACAGAAAACGGAGACGGAGCCGACGACGGCAGCGATCCGGGCAGCAGCGTGAGCGGCAATAGCGTCAGTGAAAACACTCCGGAAGATCGGCGGAAGAAAGGAAACGGTGGTGGAAAAAAAGTGCTCGATACGGCAGGGACAGAAGAAGGCGGACTGACAGAGGAAGCGGATCCGGGGAATGATGAGCTCACCGACCGGCCTGTGATCGGAGAAGAGGATATTCAGGAGGAAGAAGAGCAGAGTGAAGCACCGTCTGCAGAAGCCGGGGAGAAAAAAGAAGAGCCGGAGTCCGGGGACGAAGATCTCCTTCCGGCCCTGTCGGAAGCAGAAGAAAAGCCCAATGAGAAAAGGGATTCCGGGGCGATGCCGATCATCAAAAAGGCAGCAGCGGTAGGTGCGGTAACGGTAGGCAGTCTGGGAGGGATCCTCGGGATCTATGCGGGACTGGTCTATCTGCTGGCCATGGCGGAAGTGGAGACCATATGCCCGGACGGAAGAAAGAAACGTCTCGGCAGACTGGCGATCCATTCCGAAAAGGGAAAAGCCTTTCTGATCCGGCTGCCCAGAGAAATGCTGGAGCAGTGTGAGACAGACCGGATCTGTCTGCGTATCCCGGCATTGTTTGCCATACGATACCGCAAGCGCAGTATTGTGATACAGACAAGGATCAGGATACAGGAGAAACAGATCGCCCGGGAGATCCACGTGGAGATCTGAAAGGAAAGCAGAACACAGTACAGGAGCACGGCCGGCCTGTGAAGCCGGACGGCTCCCGGAAAAAGGGGCTGTCGCAGCGGCCGATCGGATCAGATCGGTCATTGCGGCAGTCCTTTCCTTATAACTTGCAAGAAGCGGGAAAAAAGGGTATTATAAAGCTTATGATCAATATATTTGAAGAGATGGAAAAAAGGCAGATCCGGATAAGGACCAATGTCTGGCATACTGCGTCGCGGGACACCACGGCAGTGTCGGAGTATATCCTTGCGCGCCTGATGCTTGTCTGCGATGAAGTGAAGAGCGCGGACGTGGAGGCTCTGGGATATCTGGAGATGCTTTATTTCCGTGTCATGGATGATAAGCATATCCTTCCGGAGCTGCGTTCGCTGCTTTCGATCCTGGAAAAGCTGGAAGAGGATCTGGATTATTCCACCGAGATCTTTGGGGAAAGGGCTGCCTATATCCTGGATTTCCTGGAGGCGGATACCCTGCGTCATGCGACCGATAAGAGCAGCAACGATAAAGAACGGCGCGTTCTGGGCAGGATCCTCCGCATGCGCCTGAAGTATCTCCAGGAGAATGGGCGGGAGGAACGGAGGGAACTGTTCCGTCCGATGGATATCAAGGCCTATCTGGACCAGTTCATCATCGGGCAGGAGGATGCCAAGCTTGCGGTGAGCACCGCCGTCTACGGCCACGGGAAACGCGTCCGGCATCCGGATCTGCGTTTTGCACCGGACGTGGTACTTCTGATCGGGCCTTCCGGCTGCGGCAAGACCGAGATCATGCGCCGCATCCGGGAGATCACGGACTATCCCATGGTCTTTACCGACGTGTCTTCCTTGGGGGCGAGCCAGTATAGGGGGCGTCATAAGGAAGATATCCTGATCGAGCTGTATGAGGCTGCCGGCAGGAAAAAGAACCTTGCGGAGAAAGGCATCGTTTTCATGGACGAGTTTGATAAACTCCTTCTGCCTGCGATCTCGGAACGCGGGGTCAATATCCATGACGATGTGCAGTCGCAGCTGCTCACGATGCTGGAAGGCAGCGAGGTAGAACTCAAGACCGACGGACAGACGCTGCTTCTGGATACCTCCCATATCCTCTTTGTACTGGCGGGGGCGTTCCAGGGGATCGATGAGTGCATACGCAGTGATAAAAAGGAAAAGAGTACCCTGCCGGCAGGTATGGGTTTTCAGTCGGTGCTGGATAAGGAGATGAACCTGGAGTATATCCGGGACAACATCAACCATGAAGTTCTGATGAAATACGGGATGAAACGGGAGCTGGCGGGGCGCATCAGCAGCATCGCCGTGCTGGAGAAACTGGACCGGGAAGCGATGCTCCGTATCCTTACGGAGCCGAAGGACAGCCTGATCCGCCGTTATGAGAACGAACTGAAGCTTTCCGGAAGTGCGGAACTGATCTTTACCGATGGGGCACTCCGGGCGATCGCGGATGAGGCGTTAAAGACGCCTGTAGGTGCAAGAGCGCTCCAGACGATCCTGGGGCGGGTACTGCGGGGCGTTCTTTTCCGGGCGCCGGAGGAAAAAGGGCTGCGGCGCGTTGTAATCAACGAAGATGTGGTGAAGGAAGGAGCCGAGCCGCTTTATGAGACGGATGAGCTGACGCGCTCACTGGGCGAGCTGACACGCCTGCCCGAGAGCGGAGCGGGCAGCGATACGGGAAAACAGGCAGATGCGGGACATTTTTAACTGTAAAAACGATGCGGAGTTTTCGATCCGTATCGAAGAGAGGATGGGAGCCTATCTGGCCGGGGACGGATATTTTTCCGCTCCGGACCGGGTTTATGATTATCTGCGCATTCTGCTTCATTATATCTTTCTGGTGCGTCCGAAGAGCGAGCATACGATCGACAGTGTGCTAAAACTCCTTGGAGCCAGTTATAAGGAAAAAGGCTACCGGACGCCGTTCTGGGCCATTATCCGGGAGGCTTCCCTGCAATATCCGACGGATGAGCTCTTTTACCGGGCGCGCAGTGTCGAACAGGAGATCACGAACGAGGATATCGACGAGATCTTCGACTTTCTGGAGTCGGAACTGCTGCTGGAAGGCGGTACGGAGCAGACGGAAGAGGAACTGGGGCTGCTGGCGGTGTGCCGCGTACGTTACCAGCAGAGCCGTGTGCGGGATATACGCATGAGGGGCGGCGGAAAGAAAAGAGATGAGGAAAGAGAGCCGGCCTTTTTCCCGGCCTGCCGCAGTTTTGTTGAGCAGTATACGCCGCGGCGCATCCGCGAATACCTGGACCGTTTCGTGCTGGGCCAGGACGAGAGTAAGGATGTGCTGAGTGCTGCGGTGTATAATCATTTCCTGCGCATCCTGCATCCGGAGGAGAAGCTGATCAAGACCAATGTGCTGATGGTCGGACCGACGGGCTGCGGGAAAACGGAGCTGATCCGCCGCATCGCCGATCTGGTGCCGGTGCCAGTGGTGATCAGTGATTTTTCCGGGATCGTAGCCACGCCCTGGAAGGGGAGAAATAAGGAAGAATCCCTTCTGAACCTTTATCTGAAGGCCGGGAAGGATGTGGAGCTGACCGAGTGCGGGATCGTATTCTGTGATGAATTTGACAAGATCATCCCGTCCAAAGCCTATTCGCGCGGAGGAGACATCAATCAGGAACTGCAGGGGCAGCTGCTGGGAATGTTTGAGGGGACCGATATCGATGTGCCTATGCCGGATAAGAGCGGCGGGCATGAGAGCATACTCATGAACACCTCCAATATCCTTTTCATCTGTGCGGGTGCCTTTGAGGGGCTGGAACGTATCGTGAAAAAAGACTATGTCCGCGGAGGTATCGGCTTCAGCAGCCAGACGGCCGAAGGAAAGGATTTTGAGCTCACCGGTGATAAACTGAAGACCGAGCATCTCATGGAATACGGGATGAAACCGGAACTGGCGGGGAGGCTTTCGGCTGTGACGGTGCTGAAGAAGCTGGACCGCGATATGCTGAAGCGTGTGCTCACCGAACCGGAGGAATCGATACTATCGCGCTATGAGCTGGAGCTGCGTGTGGATGAGGGCGCGCGGCTGAATGTGACGGATGAGGCACTGGATGTGATCATCGACCGTGTGATGGAGATGAGCATCGGTGCAAGAGGGCTGAATGCCATTGTGCATGAGATCCTGGCGCAGACGCTTTATGAACTGCCGTCCATGAACGGCGTTCAGGAAGTGATGATCACCGGAGCAGCCGCGAGGATGGAAGAAAAACCGGTATACATATAGGCGGGATGCGGATACTATGGCTACGAAGAATAAGAAGAAAAAAAAGAAGAAGAATAAACAGAAGTTTTCGAAGCTTCAGTTTGCGGTGCTGATACGTACCGTCCTGCCGATGCTCGTGATGGGCGTGGCGATCATCGTGGCCGGTACGATGAGTGCGGCCGCTTCGCTGCAGCAGGAAGTGTACCGTTCCCTCGGAGCCGCAGGCAGTGCCGTGGCTTCCTCGCTTGATGAGATGTATCCGGGGGATTATCAGCTGATCAAGGGAGACGGCATTGCCTACCTTATCAAAGGCAGGAAAGAACTGACCGGTGATTTTTCATTTATTGACAGGATCGCAAAGGACAGCGGGATGGAGGTTTCGCTGATCTACGGGGACGGCCGTTTTGTGACGACGCTGAAGGATGAAAACGGGGATCGTTATATCGGGAGCGGCGTGCATCCCAATATCGTGCGGGAGATGTCGGAAAAACAGAAGACTCTGAACTATCGCAGCGAGATCGGCCGGGGGCAGATCTTTTATGTGGCCTATGTTCCGCTTTATAATTCCGACGGAAGTCAGGTGGGAATGATCGGAACGGCCGTCAGTGAGGCAATGGTGAGGTCGGAAGTGACGGCAGCAGCCCGCCCGATCTGGATCATCACGATACTCGGTATGCTGGTGGCAAGCTTTATCAGTATACGTTATACCAACAGGATCATATCCGCGATCCGGAGCATGCATAAATTTCTTTCCCGTATGGTCATGGGCCGGCTCAATAATGAGATGGATGAAAGTGTGCTGAAACGCCGCGATGAGATCGGAGCGACCGGCGAAAGCATCGTGCGCATGCAGAATGCGGTGCGCGTGCTGGTGGAATGCGATCCGCTGACCACGCTTTATAACCGCCGCAGCGGCGATGCCAAACTGAAAGCCCTTCTGCGCAAGGCGGCGCAGACCGGAGCGCCTTTCTGCGTGGCACTCGGAGATATCGATTTCTTTAAAAAAGTCAACGATACCTATGGACATGATGCCGGCGATGCGGTGCTGAAATTTGTTTCCGCAGCAATGAAGGATCTGGTGAACGGACGCGGCTTTGCCGTGCGCTGGGGCGGTGAGGAATTCTTCCTTGTGTTTGAAGAGATGGGACTGATCGAGGTGGCTGCGGCGATCGAGAATTTCCTGGAAGCCATACGCGCTTCTGTCGTGCATCATGGAGGGCAGTCGATACGCTTTACCATGTCGGTCGGTCTGGTGGAAGGTGACCCGACCCGGGATGCGCAGGAGATGACAAAGGAAGCGGATGAAAAGCTTTATTATGCGAAGGAACATGGCCGTGACCAGCTGGTGGTAACGCCGGGTGAGGAACAGCCTTCCTATCGTGACCTTTTGAAACAGGAGCAGGAAAGCGACAGAAATGAGACGCTGATCACGTTCTCGGATGAATTCCTGGATTCGGAAAATCTGATGCAGCTCCTGTCTGAAAATGCATTGAAAGAGATGGAAGAACAGGATGGGAAAGACAGAAAAGACGGAGACGAAAACGGCTGAGACGGAGACTGCAGCCGGAGAGAAGAAAGAGAACAAAATGGGCGTGATGCCCATGAACCGCCTGCTGGTGAGCATGTCGCTGCCGATGATGATCAGTATGCTGGTCCAGGCGTTCTATAATATCGTAGACAGCATTTTTGTGGCAAGGATCAAGGACGGAGCCGGCGAGGCGGGGACCTCCGCACTTTCCGCGCTCGGTATGGCCTTTCCTTTTCAGATGCTGATGATCGCTTTTGCATCCGGACTGTGTGTTGGTGTGAATGCGATGCTTTCCAAGGCACTGGGAGAGAAGGATCATGAAACGGTACAGAAAGCGGCTAATCACGGCGTCTTCCTGACGATCTGCAATTATCTGATCTTTCTGCTGGTGGGGATCTTTCTTTCGGGGACGCTCATTGCATCGCAGAAAGGCGAAGGGCTTACGCTGGAATACGGGACGCAGTATCTGACCATCGTATGCTGCGGTTCTTTGGGAATATACTGCCAGTTTATTTTTGAACGGCTTCTCCAGTCTACGGGAAGAACGATCTATACGATGTTCACCCAGATCACCGGCGCCATCATCAATATCATCCTGGATCCGATCCTGATCTTTGGGCTTTTCGGTTTCCCGGAGCTGAAGGTGGCCGGGGCTGCCATTGCGACCATCACCGGCCAGTTCTGTGCGGGGGCATTGGCGATCTTCTTTAATCTGAAGCGGAATGAAGATGTACAGATCAATATGAAAGGTTTCCGGCCGGAGCTGCACGTGATAAAGCGTATCTACGCCGTCGGTTTTCCCTCGGTGATCATGCAGGCCATCGGTTCGGTCATGACTTTCTCGATGAACCGCATCCTCACCGGGCTGAACGAAGCTTCCGTCGCGGTATTTACCGTATATTTCAAGCTGCAGAGCATTTTCTTTATGCCGGTATTCGGTCTGAACAACGGGATGATCCCAATCCTGGCTTTCAATTTCGGAGCACGCAAACGGAAGCGTATGATGAAGGTGATACGGCTCAGCATGGTCTATGCTTTCTTCCTGCTCCTGGTCGGATTTATCCTGTTTGAGACAATACCGGAGCTGCTGCTGAGGATCTTTGATACGGGCGACGCGAGCCTGATCACCCTCGGGGTGCCGGCGCTGCGGATCATCGCCTTCCATTATCTGCTGGCCTGGTTCTGCATCATCGGCGGAACGGTGTTCCAGGCGCTGGGCAACGGCCTGTACAGCCTGATCGTATCCGTGGCGCGGCAGCTGGTGGTGCTGATCCCTGTGGCCTATATACTCTCCGTGATCGGCGGGCTGGATCTGATCTGGTGGTGTTTCCCGATCGCCGAGCTGATGTCGCTTGCGGTTACTTCCTTCTTCCTCATCCGGATCTATCGGAAGGTGATCGCACCGATCCCGGAATGAGGCCGGCTCCTGCTTCGCGGCCGTAAAAGCCGCGAAGCGAAAAATAAATATGCGGTCGTGGCGGAATGGCAGACGCGCCGGATTTAGGTTCCGGTCCGAAAGGGTGAGGGTTCAAGTCCCTTCGGCCGCAGTTTCACATTAACCGGGCTGTAAAGATGCGCAGACAGTTTTTCCGGCGGTGGTTCTGTATTATATTGATCGTGGGGGAGTAATAAATGAAGAGCAGACCGGCGGGCGTGAAAGGCAGCCCGGAACAGCGGAGCACTTTTTTTATACCGGAGAGTGATCCGAAGACCTCCGTATCTTTTCGGAAACTTGTTTATGAGGCGTTTCCGGAGATGTGGACATTTCAGATCCTGACCGCCCTGCTCCTGGGGACCGTATCATTTATACTGACAGGAGTGATCAACGGAGTGGCGGGAAGCGGAAGCGCGACCCTCACTTCCGCGAACTGGCGTAACTATCTGATCAACTGGCGGTCTCCCGTACTGCTGCTGCTCGGGATCATACTGATGCTGTGTTATCTTATCATTGAAGTGTTTGCGCAGATCCACCTGACCGGGGACATTCTCTCGGGCAAACGGGTAAGTACGCTGGAAGAGCTCAGAAAAGGGATCCGTTCCCTGCGGCTCTTCTGGAATCCTGCCGGAATACTCGTTCTGCTTTTTATTTTTTTTGCTGTTCCGCTGTGCGGGATCGGTTATTCCGTCAGTCTGACGGAATCGTTTTATGTTCCGAATTTCATCATGGATGTGATCCTGCAGAAGATCCTTTTCACGGTGCTTTATTATGCGGCGGTGCTCATACTTGCATGGGTCGCTTATCGTTCCGCATTTACCCTGCATGGTGTGCTGCTTGACGGAAAAACGCCGATGGAGGCACAAAGGGAGTCTTCGAGGATCGTTAAGCAGAACAGGAAGAGTTTTATCCGGGCTATGCTCAAAACCGGGCTGTTCCTGGTCCTGCTTATGATCATAGTCCAGGTCTTTGTTAACTTTATCCCGGGTGTGTGTCTGGAACTGTGGGGAGAGGAGCTCCCGAAGGGATACCGGATCGATCTTGAAAGGATCGCTGAAGAACAGCTCACGCAGACAGATATCTCCGTGATCGGCTACCGCATATTCAGCGCAATAACAGTATTGCTTGGCGGATATATCTATTATGTCGCGGTTCTTCTGGGCGGCTCTTATCTGATGCTGAAGCTGACCCGCTGTTATCTGGAGTATACGGGAAGGGATACGGAGCTGTGGCCGGAACGTCCGAAGAGATCGCTTTACCGCTGGAAGGTAATACTCATGAGCGTCGTGAGCATTATCGTCCTGTTCATCGCACTGATCGTAGGTGTTGTTTATGATCAGGTTTTTGACCGGACGGAGCCGGTACGCGTGATCGCGCACAGAGCGGGAGGAACGCTCGCACCGGAGAATTCGCTGGAAGGACTGGAGGCAGCCATCGACCATGCCTGCTACGGGAGCGAGATCGATGTACAGCGCACAAAGGACGGCTATTATATCATCAACCACGACAATACGTTCAAACGTGTGGCCGGTGTAAACAAAACACCGGGCGAGATGACCCTGGCGGAGATCCGGGAATTGAAGATACAGGGAGAAGACGGTACGGTCTCTTCCGTTGTAACCCTGGAAGAAATGCTGGATGTGATCCATGGTAAGGAAAAACTGTTCGTCGAGCTGAAGGGAGCGGGAGCGGACAGACAGATGGTGGATGACCTGGTCCGGATCATCCGGGAAAAGGACTGCGGGGACGACTGTGTTCTCATTTCCCTGAACTATGAGCTGATCGATTATGCGGAAACAAACTATCCGGAATTCGAGACCGGAACACTGTTCTTTTTCGGGCTGGGGGATGTTTCAAAACTGAACTGTGATATCCTGATCATGGAGGAGGAAGCTGCCTCGGAAAACCGTATCAACGGGATCCATGAGGCGGGCAAAAAGGCGGTTGTCTGGACCGTGAATAAGGAAGAGGGGATGCTGCATTTCCTCGACAGCGAGGCGGATGCTGTCATAACGGATGAAGTGATACTTGCAGAGGAAGTTCAGAAGCAGCTGGATGAGCGGACGGATTACCGGGTTCTCGGGGACCGGCTGGGGGATTTCTGGGATTAGATAAAGACATACGACGGAAAACGTGTTATAATACAGATGTATTTTTGTTTTTCACTGCATTCCGGGGGAATTGCAAGACAGGCTGATCAGTATTCGCGCAGTGAAAAGGCACGAAAAAAGGAGGTCAACATGCAAAATAACAACAGTTCCACGATGCTGAAAAACATCATGCGTATCATTTCTCTGGCGCTCATAGCCCTGTTTTTCATTCCGTCCTGCGTTGTATCCTGCGCTACGGTTGAGATCCCGGTCAGTGGTCTGGATGCCGTGATAGGCGTCAGTTATGAGGGTGAGAAGGTTACGGAACCGAATTTCTTAATGCTGCTTGCGGTCGTGATCCCGATCGTTATGATCATCGTTCTGTTTTCCGTGAAAGGACCGTCGATCCCTTTTATCATCCTCAATGCAGTGGATATCGTCGTATGGATTCTTTTCATCATAAAAGCCAAAGATCTTGCGGAGCAGAGCTATTGCCAGTTCAGGGTCACCCCATGGTATATCATAATGATGCTGTTGATCGTGGCCAATATCGTACTGGCCGTACTTCTGTTGCGGATAGACAGCCGGCCGGATTACGGAATGGGAAGTATGCCGCCTCCCTATATGAACAATGCGGCACCCCCGATGGGAGGAATGGGAATGGCATCCCCTATGGGCGGAATGGCACAGCCGGTGATGCCGAAGCAGGAAGAAGCGGAAAGCTGGGTAAAAAAGATGCCCGTGGTATGTCCTCTTTCCCCGGAACATAACGGAATGAAGATCCCTCTGGGAAATACGGTATTCCTGATCGGACGGGATGCGCAGGAATGTGCGCTTGTATATGGGGATAACACTCCCGGGGTCAGCAACAGGCACTGTCAGGTTGCTTTTGACAAGCTCAACCTTCAGTTTGTGATCACCGATCTGGGTTCTACATACGGAACCTTCCTGATGAACGGACAGAAACTTAACGCAAATGTGCCTTATCGCCTGTCCAGCGGTGAAAGCTTTTATGTCGGGGATCCGGCCAACGCGATCCGTGTGGAGTACGGCTGATCGTTCCGGCAGCCGGATGGACGAAGCTGTCATACGGGAGGCATAAATATTTAAACTTGTGGAGGAATCCGTATAGACATGATATAGTGAGCAAATACTTTGGCAGATCTGAACGATCGTGCACAGAACTTATGGGAGCCGGCTTATGAAGAAAAAGATCGCAGTCTTTACAACCGGGTGGTGCAGTGAGATCCTGTCCCAGTTCCTTACCGGTATGCAGAACGCTTTGGAGGGGGAGAAGGCGGATATCTTCCTTTTTCTCTGTTATCCGACGCATGTCGATACCCTGGCCATGAAGAAGGGGGAGATGAATATCTATACTCTCCCGGATCTGCACGATTTCGACGGGGTGTTCATTTTCGGAAGCGGCCTGGATTATCATGACAGGGTCGATGATATCGTTGCGCGCAGCAGGGAAGCCGGCGTTCCCGTTATCATGCAGGGGGCAAAGCGTGACGGGATCAGCTATGTGGGCTCGGACAATTATCTGGCGACCAAGGCCATGTGCAGGCATCTCTTCGAAGAGCACGGAGTGCGTAATATCACTTTTTTTGCGGGCACGACCGATTCCGCGGATTCGGAACTGCGCCTGAAAGCCGTGCGTGATTATCTTGAGGAAAACGGCCGTTCGGAAGATCTGAAAGAAGTTTTCTATACCAAATGGGAAAATGTGGCGGTTACAAGGCATCTGAACGAGCTTTGCGCGGAAGGGCGCGAGCTTCCGGATGCCTTTATCTGTGCGAACGACGGTCTGGCCATGGAGACCTGCATCACGCTGAGCCGGAACGGCTATGAGGTCCCGCGGGATGTGCTGGTATGCGGCTACGATCACATCGATGACAGTCAGGTGTTCGATCCTTCCATCGCTTCGGTTGACCAGTGTTTGACCGAGATGGGCAGCGCTGCCGCAAAACTCTGGCTGGATATCCTGGGCGGTGCGGAGCAGGGCGTTTCGCAGGTCATTCCCTGTAAGTTCATCCCCGGCGACAGCTGCGGCTGCTATGAACTGCGCAACAGCGACCGGATGCGCAGGCGTAAGGGGCGCGAGGCTTTTTCCGTACGAGCCATGACGACCTATTTCAACCGGAAGCTTAACCTGATCGATTCGACGATCCTTTCCTGCCTGACGTATGAGGATTTCAAAAGGAATCTTCACCGTCTCCTTGCGGAGAATCATGATTATGAGGGTGATTCCTTCCATATCCTGCTGGAGCCCAATTTCGGTCTTTCCATATATGATCCGAACATCCGGCTGAAGACAAAGGGCTACAGCCGGCAGCTGGAGGTGATCTATTCCACGGAAGACGGAGTACGATACCGGGAGGATCGTTTTCCCACATCGGAGCTGATCCCGAACTATGACAGCGAAGGACCGAATCATCTCTATGTCTTCCTTCCGCTGCATGAAGCGGATGAGGCCTACGGATATATCATTTTCAGGGATTGTATGGAAAAGGTGGAGAACCATTTCCTTCATACCTATCAGAGCCGGATGGGGCTTGTGTTTGACAAGTTCCGTCACGCCTTAAGCCTTGATCTGATCAATAAAAGGCTTTTAGACCTGATGCGGCGCGACCCGCTTACGAACGTGAGCAACCGTATGGCGTATGAGGATAAGGAGAAGTATATCCAGTCCAAGATCAATTCCGAGACGGCGATGCCTTTTGCGATCGCCATGTTTGATGTCAACAATCTGAAGCTCATCAACGATTCCATGGGTCATGACGCCGGAGACGAATATCTGATCCGGGCCTGCCATCTGATCTGCAATATCTTCAAGCACAGTCCGGTATTTCGTATCGGAGGCGATGAGTTTGTTGCGGTGCTTTCCGGGGATGATTTTGAAGACCGGGAGGAGCTTAAGGAGGATCTGAAGCGGCACATGAGTCCCTATTCCGCGAAAATGCCGCTGCCTTCCGATTATGTTTCCATCGCCTGCGGGATCTCCGTCTACCGGCCGGGGGCGGATATGTCCGTACAGGACGTGGTCAAACGCGCCGACGAAGAGATGTACCGTGTCAAAGCGGAAATGAAGAAAGTGATGCAGTGAGCATGAAGATTTCGATACTCGGAGATTCTGTCAGCACCTATACGGGGTATAACCCCGAGGATTATGCGGTGTATTATCAGGAACCGATGCTCTGGAAAAACGGGATGGAAAGCGTAAATGATACCTGGTGGATGCAGGTGATCACGGCTTTGGGAGGGGAACTCTGCATGAATGATTCCTATTCCGGGAGCCGTGTGGCAGGGAAACGCTTTCCGGCAGCCTGCTCGGATGAAAGGATCCGTATGCTGAGGAATGAAAACGCTTCTCCGGATCTGATACTGGTCTATATCGGATATAATGACTGGGGATATGGCGTGATTCCGCAGAGGACCGGACTTCCGTTCTTGTTCCGGCATGATCCGGAGGTTTTTGATGATGCTTATGAACTGATGCTCACAAAGCTGAAGGCTTCCTATCCCGGAGCGGATATCGTATGCGGAACCCTGATAAAGACCTGTCTGGAAGGTGATGAGGAATGGAAGTTTCCGTCGCGCTTCGGCGGATTTGAATTTGACGAATATAACCGGCTGATCAGAGCCTGTTGCAGGAAAAAAGGCTGCAGACTGGCCGAGCTGCGCGAACAGGATATAAGGTATGAAACCCATGATGGTTCACATCCCACAAAAAAGGGCCACAGGCAGATCGCAGAGCTGTGGCTGAATGTGCTCTCTGACGGAAGATCTGTCCGTACTTTTTAAACCAGCTCGATCCGTTTCAGCTCCGGGTTCTGCTCAAAAGCATACAGGCAGATCACGCCGGCGAAGGCGCCGGTGGCCCGGCTGTCGTAGCCAAGCATGCCGAAACGGTACTTATAGCTTTTATTCATACTGACGGAAGGGGAATCCAGCGAAGAATCCAGGCTGAGTGATTCCACTTCCTTATGCGGGAGCGAATAGACGTTTTTCTTGTCAAAAGTGATCGTTCTTTTGTCGGTGATCACGCAGCCTTCCTTGCCTTTGGAGAACACTCCGGAATTTTTATACAGGAATACGGTCTCGCCGGGTTCGAGAACGGAGCTTACCCTGTCTTTTGCAGACTGAAACAGATCACGGTTTTTGTTTTCCGTAGCCACTTCGTTGAAAGTTTCCTTATCAATAATGGAGAACGCATACTCAAGGGCTTTCTGAGGGGAGCAGAGATCGTTGACACAGTGCAGGAAGCCTTTGAGGAAATCCTTTCCGTTCTTTTTTTCGCGGAGTTTGTCCAGATTCCATCCGCATTTATAGAATGCCGGATCGACCTCGTTTTCCGTATCAAAAGCAGGCTTTTCCGTTTCCATGGGAACGAATTCCGACATACAGAACGGGCAGATCAGTTTTCTGCGATCCTTTGACAGTTCCAGTTTCCCACCGCAGTTGCTGCACTCATTACTCTGGATCATAAAGCTTCCCTCCCCGGCTTTTATATATAGCCTCGCATCTCTAAGCTGATACACCGCTATTATAACAGAAAAAAGACGATAACGACAGTATTTTTTTCAAAAAATACGAACGATCCGTGCCGCCGGCGCTGTCTGGGGAGATGCTTGCGGGGCGGCTGTTTTTGTTATATAATGAAGCTTTGTAGGATAATGATCGAAAATGAGGTGGGACTGAAAAAATGATCTATGTGGTTTATCCGCTTCTGCTGCTTCTGTTCTTCTGGGGCTGTTCTCCGAAGGGCAGGGGGAACTGGAACGAGGAAGCCTTTTCGCTGCGGCAGATGAAGGCGCTTCAGGGCTTTGCGGCGCTCTGCATCATGCTTCATCATATCGGGCAGAAGACCTGCGCATCCTGGCTCCCGCCAAATACCATCATTCCCGGACTCGAGTTTTTTGTACCTATCGGCTACATCCTGGTATCTTTATTCATCTTCTGTTCCGGTTATGGCCTGCATCACAGTTTTAAGTATAAAAAGGATTATCTGAAGAAGAACTTCATCGTGCGGCGTATCCTGCCGGTGGTCTTTTCCGGTTATGTCGTCACGCTGATCTTTTTCGGCGTGCGTCTTCTGCTGGGGGAGAAGATGAAAGGGGCGCAGATCGCCCGCTACCTTCTCGGCGTGGATCTCTGCAATCCGAACGGCTGGTTCGTGCTCATCATCCCGATCTTTTATCTGATCTTTTACCTGGCATACCGTTTCATCCGCATCGAGTGGCTCGCCTTCCTGGCGGTGGTGCTGTGTACGCTTGCCTACCAGCTGCTGGGAAGCATACCGGATCAGAACACGAGCTGGATCCGGGGAGAGTGGTGGTACAATTCGATCCATATGTTTGCGGTGGGGATCTTCTTTTCAAAGCATGAGGAAAAGATCGTAAATCATATAAAAAAGTATTATATCGTGTACCTGATCCTGGCGGTGATCGGCCTGTTCGGCTTTTTCATGCTGAGTGAATTTACAAAGGCAACGGTATCCTATTACTGGTGGGGACCGGGGAAGGTATGGCACCGCAGGATCTGCCTGCTTTCCGAGATGGCGGCGTCCTTTGCCGTGGTCTTCTTCCTTTTCGTGATCGGCATGAAGATAAGGATCGGCAACCGTTTTCTGGATCTGATGGGAAAGATCACGCTGGAGTTTTATCTGATCCACGGTCTGTTCGTGGAACTGTTTGCGAGAAAGTTTGCGGATAAACTTAAGAGCGTTCATTTCTTCGAAAACAATCTGCTTTATGTTGCTCTTGTGTTCGTACTGGCGCTGCCGTCGGCACTTATACTGAAAAAACTGCGGGATCTGGTTTTCGGAGCGTATAAGCGCGAAAAGAAGGAAGCAAAGGGGATGGAAAAAGCGTGATAACGAAGGAAAAGCTCAACAGATACCTGCCGTGGCTGTTTTTCATTGTCGTGGCCGCCGGATGGATATTGTTTTATCTGCTTCGGGTGGAGCGGCTCCTGGATGCGGATATGTCCAGCGAGATGGTGCTTTCCCGTATCCTTGCGGACGAGCACGGTGTGATCACGCGTTCCTGGAAGTATTCGACCGAGATCCGCGTGCTGAATAACCAGCTTATCTTCAGCCTGTTCCTCGGGATCACGAACAGCTTCCGCATTTCCCGGCTCTGTTCCGGCGTGGTGCTGCTTCTGCTCTACGGTGCGTCCTATTATTATCTCTGTGTGCAGGCCGGCCTGAAAAAGTATTTTCCACAAACGGCGGCGCTGCTCTTTCTGCCCTTTTCCGCGGATTATGCATACATCATCCTCTACGGACTGTATTATATCCCCCATATCGCGATCTCGTTTACGACGGCGGCGCTCACGCTGCATATCAGTAAAACTTCGGATAAGAAAAAACACTATATCCTGCTCGGACTGCTCGGGCTGCTTTCATTTGCGGCCGGACTGGGAGGAGCCAGACAGCTGGTGATCTGCTATCTGCCGCTGCTGGCGGTGGCACTGATCTGGAGCGTGCGGCAGCAGCGCCTTGCTTTCACCGGGGCCTTTGCGGCGATCCTCGGAGGGGGGGCGGGCTATCTCGTCAACAGCCTCGTGCTGGCCAAAAGTTACCAGTTCAACGGCTGGACCAACTTAAGCTTTACCGATTTTTCCTTTGCCCGTGCGGAAGAACTCATCATGGGGATATTGCACGAATACGGTTATACCGAGGAAGGCGTATTTTCCATGGCGCTGATCAAGAATGCGGCCTGTTTTGTGATCGTGGCCGGCATCCTGATCTATTTCGGGCGTTATTTTAAAAAGAGCCGGGAGAGGGCCACGGGAGAAAGCTTCCTCGCAGAGCTGATCCTGTCCATGAGTGCCGTGTATTTCCTGCTCTATCTGTTTACGGATATGTATTATGAAGACCGTTATGCGCTGCCCTATATCGTTTTTGCCGCACCCATGGCGGGGTTCGGCCTCATGCGGGCAGAGCAGTTCCCGAAACTGGAGCGGAAGAAGAAAGGTGCTGCGCTGGTGTTGCAGCTTTTCTGTGACCGGCTGCTCCCGCTGGCAGTGATGGGAGCCGTGGTGGTGGCGGGCCTCGGAAGGCTGCCGGGCCTGTGGCGCACGGATCTGACGGCAGGGCTGAAAGAGCTTTCGGACGCCCTGGCGGAGCAGGGTTATCAGAGCGGCTACGCCTCCTACTGGAACGGGAATATTATGACGGAGCTGTCCGAGGGCCGCTTCGAGATGTATAACTGGGATGATTATGTGGACGGCAAGGTGGATGTGGAGGAGCTCTATATCTGGCTGCAGCCGGTCTCCCATGCGGAGAAAAAGCCGGAAGGCAAGGTCTTTATCCTGCTGAGCGCGGAGGAGGAGACCCTCTGTCCGCTGGTACGTTATCTGTCGGAAGATGAGGTGGCTTTCCGCAATGCGGGCTATGTGGCCTACGGTTTTGCATCCTACGAGGATATGCTGGCCGGGCTTACGGATTATGATTATGATCTTTCCGATACCGAGGGGCTGGAGGACGGCGTGCCCCTGGACAACGCATGGGAACTGTACGAGGACGGCTGGACCAGCGGACCCAATATGACATTATATAAGGGAAACTATGAATTCCGGGTGAAGGGGAAAGGGCTGAGAGATCTCGAGATCGTGGCAACGAAGGATTTCGGGGAGGAAGAGCTTGACGCAGCCGTTGAAAAGCAGACGGATCACGAGCTGCTCCTTACGCTTTCGGTCCCGGAAACTGTTTATCATGCGGAATTCTATATGTATAATACGGACGAAGACGAGATCCGTATCGAGAGCGCTCAGGTAAGGCGGAAATAAAGGAAGATGAAAGAAGCAAAACAGAACAATAAAAGGACGGCGGTAAGCGGCAGGGATCTGCAGCCTCTGTTTCTCATACTTCTTTTCGCCGCCGGCGGACTTTTTGTTTATCTATGGCTTGCGCATTACGGCAACACGCCGCAGCTCTTTACGGATGTGGTGCATGAGCTGACCTCCATGGAAGGGAGCAACAAGTCGGCGGAGCGGACGCTGATCTATCTGCTTGCCGGAGGCGGCGCCCTTGCGGTGATACTGTTTTACCTGTTTCATAACGGAAAACACACGATGAAGCAGGAAAACTCCGGCAGCCTGCTGCGCTCCGCGCGCCTGCCCGGCCTGCTCCTTCTGGTGGCTGTTGGAAGCTCCTTTGCGGTATACGGGGAATGCGACCCCGTGCTCTTTGCGCTCGCGGCGCTGTGGATGCTTTTACAGATCTGCAGTGCGGCCTATGCGCTTTCCGCGATGCTCTCGTTTGTCGTCACGCTCTATGCGTTCTGCGGCCTCTACCGTGCGGCGGTCTTTCTGGGATACCGCGGGGATCTGAGCCTGGAGAGCGTCACACAGGCGGCGTTTCTGTTAACGGGGCTGGTGCTCGCACTGTCGCACGGCAAAAAGAAAGATCTTTTTACGGCGCTGATCCCCATCCTGCAGCCGGCGGTTCCGCTGACACTGCTGATCTTTCTTTCCTCCGCCTACCGTATGAACGGAGAGGAATTAAGTATCGGAGTGTCCCGCAGGATACAGCTTCCGGTGTTTGCATTGATCCTCGGGTTCCTGATCCTTGCAGTATGGAAGCTGGTCAAAAGCCGCCGCGGATCGTACAGAGCCGAGGAACTCATCTCTTTCGGGACCCTGCTCTGCATCCTGAACCTGAACTGCTATTCGGGCCTCGGACGCATCGTATCCGCGGACCTGCATCATCCTTTTGAAAATATCATCGGCTTCTCACAGATCTTTGAACTGGGGCAGACGCCTTTTTCGGAGTACATCCCGGTCTCGGGTCTGTATTCCGTTCTTCAGGGAGCGTTCCTGTTTTTCTTCGGAAACGGGGAATATGCGGCTTATAACGTGACGGAGAATCTCTTCTATCTGGCGGTGGCCGCCCTGATCCTCTGGCTTGCGTCAAAACACACGGACAGCGGGAACCTGCTTTTTATCACCCTGCTGTTTCCCATCCTGCGCTACAACCGTGTGGCGCTCATCCTTCCCGTTTTCCTTCTGCTGGCCTGGCCGAAGCTGATTGAACGGAAGAATCTCTGGATCAAGTGCTGGCTCCTTTCGAGCCTGGTCCACGGGCTGTATTATCCGCTTTACGGCGCCGCGGTCTGCATCGGCTTTTTTCCGCTGCTCTTCTGGCAGATCGTAACTTACGCCAGGGGCGGGCTGAAGAAGGACCTGAAGAAGCCGGGCTTCTGGCTGGCCTGGGCGGCCTGCCTCCTGCCGGTCGTGCTTTCGATCCCGCTGCTTCTGGGAACCTTAAAACATATGCTGGCCATGAGCGCACAGACGGTATACGCGGATGGGCTTTCCCGTTTCGGCCAGAGCCCGCCGGAGAACTTTTTCGCCTTTCTGTCTTCGCAGGGGCTGCGCGTGCTCCTTTATGACCTGTACAGTTTCCTGCTGCCTGCGGCGGTGGTATGGGTGTCGCTGATCCTCGCGATGAAGAGCGGAAGGATAAAACTGGAAAAGAAACGCATACGCATCGGGGATCCGCAGGCGGCGGCACTTTGCGCATCTTTTGGGATCGCTATGTTCGTGGCCTTCAGCTACACCCTGGTACGCATGGATATCTACAGCATATACGCCCGCAGCGCGGGGCTGATCTTTGCGGCGGCGGTGCTGCTCCTGCTTCTGGCGGAGCGCTATTTCGGAAGCGGCGTATCGCGTTATGTGATCTCGGCCTTTGCGGTCTTTCTGCTGTCGGCCGTGCTCGGAGAGGGCATACGGAGCCTGGACAGCGACGGAAAGCTTTCGGGCAGCTATGAGGTGCCGCAGGGATACCTCCTGGCTGCAGATGAGAGCATCCCGCGTCTCGGCAGCGCGTTCATCGAGGAAGAGACATATGGAAAGCTGCGGCAGCGCTATGACGGCGGCCGCGGTCTGGAAGCGGACAAAAGCTATCTGGGTCTCGGTTATTTCGGTAATTTCTATCTCTTCAATATCCGCGGCGGCTCGGTCATGGAAGCGGTAACGATCCGCGGATACGGGGCGGCGGAAGAGACGGTGGAGAATCTGAGAACGGAGGGGACCGTGGCGGCGCGGGTGGATTCGCTTGCCTATTATTATCTCCATCACTGGCTGCTCTGTTCCGGCGAATACGCCTGGTCGGAAGAAAAAGGAAAGTTCTGCCCGAAAGCGGAGGGGATGACGGAGGAAGAAGTGCTTAGGGAAAACAGGAAAGCGGCGCTGACCGAGGAGGAGCGTGAACTCTGGCTCACGCCCTCATCCTGGGGGCTTTCGATGGAAAGCCTGGAAGGGATCTTTACGGAGCTGCCGGCCACTCTGAATGCCTCCGGAGGAGACGGGGAGACAGAGCTTCGTTTTGACCGGGAGCTTAAGGGAGAGGATGCGGATTTTCTCTATCTTGCGCTTGACGACAGCGGCGATTCATACCATTATATTCTTGTTGACCAGATCTTCAATGCGGTACAGCCCGATCCTTCCAAAGCGGCGGCGGCATTGATGAAGAGGGTAAACAATCCGGACGTGAAGCTCCGGCTGTCCTGGACGGATGATGAGGGAACGGAACACAGCATGAAATGCGATCTCGGACGCGGAAAGCTGCTGCTGCCGCTGGGGAGCGGTTCGGGCTGGCTCCTGAACAGTCATGACGGGCTGAAGCTCACGCTGGAAAAGGACGGCGAACAGATACCGCTGCCTGCGATCCGGGAAATGCGTCTTTTGAAGCTTCGGGAGGTGGAATGAGATGAAGGACAGGATACTGCTTTTTATCCCCATGTACAATTGTGAAAAACAGATCACGCGCGTGCTCGCGCAGCTGACGGAGGAGGTGTGCGCTTATCTCGATGAAGTGATCATCCTGAATAACCGCAGCACCGACGAAGGCGAGCGCATCGTGACGGAATATCTTGAGGAACACAGCTTTGCAACGAAGGTGAAGCTGCTGCGGAATAAGGAGAATTACGGCCTGGGCGGCTCGCAGAAGCTGGCTTTTGACTATGCGGTAAAGAACGCTTTTGATTATGTGGTAATGCTGCACGGGGACGACCAGGGGTCGGTCACCGACCTGCTGCCCTGGCTGAAAAAGAAGACTTACCGGAAATACGACTGCTTTCTCGGGGCACGTTTCATGAACGGCTCCCGCCTGGAAGGCTATTCCCTGTTCCGTACCTTCGGAAACGTGGTCTACAATATCCTCTTTTCCCTTGGCTGCGGAAAGCGCGTGCTGGATCTGGGTTCGGGCCTTAATATGTACCGGGTGGAGATCCTGAAGGACCGTTTTTACGCGAAGTATAAAGATAATCTGATGTTTAACTACTGCATGATCCTGGGCTCGGCCTATCACGGGCATAAGATCCGCTTTTTCCCGATCTGCTGGAGGGAGGACGATCAGGTTTCCAATGTAAAGATGATGAACCAGGCTGTTACAGTCCTGAAGATGCTGGGTTCCTATATCGTAAACAAAAAGAAATTCATCGAAGACGAGCACAGGGATGAGCCGCGTGAGGAATATGATGCGGATGTGATCGCGGAGAGCCGCTGATACGGATGAAAGCCGGACGCAAAGGGATCTACAACCTGATCAATATCCTGGTACTGGGCATTTCGGCCGGATGGTTTATCGCCGCTTATGTACTGCCGGTGGATCCGGCTGTCCCGGCAGACCCGGTCCGCATCCCGGTGGTAGTGCTGACGGTGGTACTGGTACATATGGTCAAGGCCGGAAGGCTTTATCTTGCGCTTTACGGACTGGATATGAAGCACGGCGCCTGCATGAAGCTTTACTGCAAGGTGACGCCGGTCAGCGTGGTACTGCCCTGGAAGCTGGGGGAGTTTTTCCGTATCTACTGCTGCGGGGCCGAGCTTGGAAGCTTTCTCAAGGGCGGCGTGATCATCCTGCTGGACCGTTTCTTTGATACCATGGCGCTGGTCACGATGATCGTACTGCTCTGGCTGTTTTCCGGCGGTATGATCCCGCCGCTGGCCTATGTGCTGCTGGCGTTTCTGGGTCTGGTCTTTTTCCTGTATCTGGCTTATCCGGGCATGCAGGAGGTGTGGAAGAAAAATCTGCTTTCGGCAAAAGCAACGCCGCACCGGCTCTCGATGCTGAAGCTCCTGGATACCCTGGGCCGTGTGCACGGGGAGATCCGGGCCGTGCTGGGAGGAAGAGGGATACTTCTGTATCTGCTGTCCATGGCCGCATGGGGCGTGGAGATCGGAAGTCTTGCATTTTTGCAGGGGACGGAAGAAAGCATCGGAGAACGGGTTGCCCGTTATCTCTACGCGGCCGTCGGGATAGAGGATTCCGTTGAACTGAAGCGTTTTGTTGTCTTTACGATCGTTTTGCTGATCTTTGCCTATGGCATCATCAAGCTGGCGGAGCTGATCGCGGCGTCCCGCCGGGAAGCAAAGAAGGGAAAAGCTTAGCACGCTGCATGGAATAAGGCGGAAGATTCGCAGCAGGAAGAAAGAACAGAGGAAAGCGTTATGAGATATATCGTGATCTTTGACGATACGGGAAAAAAGAGCGAGGTGATCTCGGACATCATCGGGGATAAGGGCTTTGCCGACGTTGTGGTCAAAAAACGCCGTCTGGAGGAGTATTACCGGGATGAACTCTTAAAGGAGTTTCCCGATATGCTATGGAAAAAGCTCCATTCCAGCTTTGAATTCGGCGATCTGTGCGAGGACCCGGCATACCGCGCTTCCGCTGAGACGAGGGTGCTGCACTGCTTTTCGGATTTCCTGATCACGGACGGGGAGAAGGCGCGGCTTTCTTTCCGCAAGCTTGCCTATATCGACGCCCCCTATGCGGTGTTCTCGGGAAAGAAGGCACTGGCGGCGATGTTTCCTTCCGTCGAGAGTTATCTGGAATTCTGCAGGGCGGTAACGGCCGGGAAAAAGCCGCGGGAGCTGATCCTTGATCTTAAGGATTCCTTTGAAGCCGAAGGCCTGGTGGATATCGGCAATATCGGGAATTTCATCCAGTGCGTCACGGGCAATTTCGATTCCCGCTATTTCAACTCGCTGAAGGGGAATGAGTATACCCTGGTCAAGAGTTCCTCCGATAAGGAAAAGCTGCGTGCGGAATACAATTTCTATCACCTGCTGCCGGAGGATATGCGCTTCTGGTTCGTCCTTCCTTTTGATTTTAAGGAGACAGCGGAAGGGGCCAGCTATACGATGGAGCGCCTTCATATGACCGACCTCGCGATCAAGTGGGTGCACGGTTCCATGGACGAAGCGGAATTTGAAGAGCTGATGGACCGTTATTTTTATTTCTTCAGCTGCCGCCATGAAAAGGCGTGCAGCGCGGAAGAGTATAAAGCTGCGGCGGATGCCCTGTATATCACGAAGGTGAAGGACAGGATCGCAAAGCTGAAGGAACTCGCGGCATACGGAAAGATCGAAAAGCTCTTAAAGGCGACAGGCAGTGAAAGCGTGGATGAACTGGCGGAGAAGTATTTTTCGCTGAAGGAAAAGATCGAGAAAAAGAAGCGCTACCCGCAGCGCCTGGTCATCGGTCACGGGGATCCCTGCTTTGCGAATGCGTTATACAACAAGTCCACCAGAACGCTGAAGTTCATCGATCCGAGGGGAGCGCTGACGGAGGAGGATCTGTGGACCAATCCCTATTATGATGTGGCAAAGCTTTCCCATTCGGTCTGCGGGAGCTATGACTTTTTCAATAACGCGCTGTTTGACGTGCGGATCGGAGAGGATTTTTCGGCGGAACTGGAGCTGCCTTTTGAGAACGCGCGTTATAAGGCGGTCTTTAGGCGGAAGCTTGAGGAGAGCGGTTTTGATTACCTGAGCGTGCGGATCTACGAAGTGTCGCTCTTCCTTTCCATGCTGCCGCTCCATATCGACAATCCGCAGAAGGTGCTGGCCTTTATCCTTAATGCGGGAAAAATATTGAAGGAGATCGAAAAGGATGTTTGAGGATTATTCGTTTGTCTTTGATATCGACGGAACGCTCTGCCCGATCAAGAGCAAAGAGGAGCGCTACGAGGACCTGGTCCCCTATCCGGAGATGGTGGAGAAACTGCGTTATTATAAGGAGAACGGGGCAAAGATCATCCTCTTTACCTCACGGAACATGAACAGCTATAAGGGGAATATCGGTCTGATCAACAAGCATACGGCGGCGATCCTTTCCGCCTGGCTGGAAAAATGGGATATCCCCTACGACGAGATCATTTACGGAAAGGTCTGGCCCGGAAAGAAGGGCTTTTACGTGGATGACCGCACGGTACGCCCGGATGAATTCCTGAAATACACGCCGGACGAGCTGGATGCGATCTGCGCCGCTTCCCGCTGTGATGAAAAGGAGCAGAAAAATGAGCAGTAAACTTGAGATCGTGATCACCATGGGCGGCCTGGGTTCCCGTTTCCGGAAAGCCGGTTATACCCTGCCCAAATATATGCTGGAAGCACACGGAAAGACGCTCTTTGAATGGTCCATGATCAGTCTGGAAGGCTACCGGGATGCGGCGGCGCAGTATATCTTCATTGCCCTGCGGGACGGCGCGGCGGATACGGAAGCTTTTATCCGTGAGAAATGCGCCCTCCTCGGGATCGCGGAACCGAAGGTGATCCTGCTGGATGAGCTGACAGACGGGCAGGCGACGACGGCCACGCTGGCCGGGAAATACTGGAATGAGGAGAACGGCCTGCTGATCTATAATATCGACACCTATGTGGAAGCCGGCGAGATGAACAGTAAAGAACTGAAAGGCGACGGATTCATCCCCTGTTTTACGGCGGAAGGGGATCACTGGAGCTTTGTGCGTCTGGATGAAGAAGGCAGGGTGGCCGAGATCAAGGAGAAAGTACGCATCTCGGACCACTGCACGCTGGGAGCCTATTACTTTAAGAGCTGCCGCCTGTATAAAGAACTTTATGACAGCTATTACGGCAGCGGAGAGGGTGCCGGTAAGGAAAAATATGTCGCCCCGCTTTACGACTGGCTGCTTTCCCGGGGAGGGGAGATCTATATCTCGGATGTGCCCGCCGGCCGGGTGCATGTCCTGGGTACGCCCGAGGAGCTGGAAGCGTTCATACGTGAGGACTATGAAAGCTCATGAGAGGATCCCGGAGACCGGAGAGCCTGACGATCAGAATGGTATAAAGGGAGGATTTGTTCATGCCGCGTAAGATCGAGATCACGACGAGGATGGGATGCAGGATCAACTGCCGTTTCTGCCCGCAGAAACGCGCGCTGGAAAGGTATTACGCCGACGATAAAAAACGGCAGACCGTACTCTCGCTGGAGAAGTATAAGGAGTATATGGGAAAGATCCCGAAGGATGTGCAGATCATCTTTTCCGGGATGTGCGAGCCCTGGCTGAATGAGGAATGTACGGAAATGGTGGAATTTGCGGCACAGGGCGGCTGGGTCGTGGATATCTATACGACGCTCGTCGGCATGAAGGAGGAGGATTACCGGCGGATCCAAAAGCTTAAGCTTCACTATTTTGTGCTGCATGTGGCGGATAAGGACGGAAATGCCACGATCCCGGTGACGGAGGAATATCTTGCGCTCCTTAAGGAAGTGGTGGAAGGGCATAAAGCCGGAACGCTTCCCATCACCTCGATCTCCGTACACGGCGATTTTCATCCGCAGATCAGGGAGATCATGGCGCTGATCCCGGACGTGCCGGTGCTTCGGGAGATCTATGACCGTGCGGGAAATCTGGAACCCGGCGAGGGCGTGACCATCACGGTACCGGAGGAAAAGAAGGGCTGTCTCTGCTGTACGAAATGTAACGGTTACAGTCTGGACGATAATTATCTGCTGCCGGACGGCTCGCTGACGATCTGCCCAATGGACTGGGGCCTGGAATGCATACTGGGCAGCCTGGAAAACGAAAGCTATGAGGAGCTGTCGGAAGGAAAGGCAAAGCAGGAGTTCCGGAAAAAGATGAAGTCGGCAAAATACGGGCCCGTGCTGTGCAGGCACTGTCATGTCTCGCAGAGAAGGGGCGCCTACCGCGTTTCCTGTTTTTTCCGGGGAATGAAAAGGGTGGCCCGCAGGATCATCAAAGGGAAGTAAAAAGATGCACAGGATTGCGGGAGTGCGGAGCACGAAGCGATCCGTAAGTATCATGAGAACGGATACAGCGAAAAAACCGGCAGCCGCGAGGCTGCCGGTTTTTATAGAGGGGAGCAATGATAAGATAATATCGTTTTACTTGTTTTCCATGTTTTCCTCGACCATGTCCAGCATGTAGAGGAACTCGGCACGGAAGTCGTCGCTCATGATCCGGGGATCCTTCTTCAGACGGTCGCGGATCGATCCCAGATCGCTGGTCCCTGCGAAGGAGGAGTCTCTCATCAGCATGCCGAACTGTGCGATGCCGGCTGCCCAGGAAGTATCGTCGTCCATTTCCGCGGAGATCTGATCCCTGCCGATGGGGTAGGTGAGGAGCCTGCTCACGTCTTCATCCGGCTCTTTGTAGCGGATGGATACGGTCAGAAGCTCGTCGCTGCCGTTACCGGAGGCGTCTTCGGTATTGTAGCGGGATTCCACTTCGGGGATCTCGTAGGCGGAATCCGTGGTCACCACTTCGTAGAGTACGGTCACGCACTGGCCGGAACCGACCTCGCCGCCGTCCTTGCTGTCGTCCGCAAAGTCTTCCGCTGCCATCTTGCGGTTTTCATAACCGATCAGGCGGTAGCCTTTTACCTGGGAAGGATTGAATTCTACCTGGAACTTTACGTCCTTCGCTACGGTGAAGAGGGTGGAGAAGAACTCGTCACGGAGCACGCGTTCTGCTTCCCGGCTGCAGTCGATGTAGGAATAGTTCCCGTTTCCGTGATCCGCAAGGGCTTCCATCTTGTCGTCCTGGTAATTGCCGGAACCGAAGCCGAGGCAGGAGAGGAAGACGCCGCTTTCTTTCTTTTCTTCCACCAGACTGATCAGGCCTGCTTCCGAGGATACGCCTACGTTCAGGTCGCCGTCGGTAGCCAGAAGGATACGGTTGTTCCCGCCCTTGATAAAGTATTTTTCCGCGATCTCATATGCCTTCAGGATGCCGCCTTCGCCATTGGTGGAGCCCCAGGCTTCCAGACCGTCGATGGCTTCGCGGATCTTATCGTGCTCGCTGCCCTTTGCGCCTTCCAGAGCCACTTCCGAGGTGCCTGCGTAGGTCACGATGGATACGGTATCCTTATCCGTGAGCTCTTCCTGCAGCAGATTGAAGGCTTTCTGCGCCAGGGGCAGTTTGTTGTTGTCAAACATGGAACCGGAGGTATCGATGAGGAAGACGATATTGCTGCCCTTTTCCGCAGAAACCTCTTCCGCTTTGATGCCTACGCGGAGCAGCAGGGTATCCTTGTTCCAGGGGCAGGGAGCCAGGTCCATCACGGTCCCGAACTTTTCGCCGTCCTTTGCATCCGGATAGTCATAAGAGAAATAGTTGATCATCTCTTCGATGCGGATCGCATCTTTGCTGATGCCGAAACCGTCATTTTCATATACTTTACGGCGGAAGTTGGAATAGGTGGCGGTGTCCACGTCGGCGCCGAAGGTGGAGAAGGGCTGGGTGGCTGTCGATACAAAACCGGATTCCTTCACTGCGTTGTAGTTCTCGGTATTCCAGTCCACATCCTCGTAAGGCATGACATCATCAGCGGGAGGGACAGTGCCGGAATTGCCGTTCGGGACTGCGGCATTATCCGCTGACCCTGCGGCATAATCCACAGCCTCTTCGCATTCCACATTACATGCGGCTTCGTACACCACCATACCTTTGCCACGGTAATCATAATCGTCATCGTAGCTGTAGAGTCCGTCGTAGGCTTTGCCGACCCTGCGGATCCTGGCCTCGATCTCTTTGTCGCTGGCCGGGGCGCTTACCGTGGGTTTTCCGCTGTACGGATTGTTTCCGCCGCCGGGGGTCTCCGGATCGTTCCCGCAGCCGCTCAGTGCGGAGATCATCATACATAAGCTCATTGCAAGTGCGATCATCCTTTTCTTCATAATATCTTCCTCCCTGTATCTGCCGCCTGTCCGCGGCCCGTGATATCGTTTTCTTTTTTCCTTGTGTTTCAGACGTCTTGATCTATATACGGAACGGCGCAGTCTTTTTTGTGGAAAAAAATTTTAACAAGGAGATTGACAACTGTTTCATACTGTTATACACTGTTTATTGTCCAGGGAGGGATATTTACATGCATGTGATCATTAACAACAGTTCCATGATCCCGGTTTACGAACAGGTAGTGGAACAGATACGGCAGCAGATCATGCTGGGGACACTGAAGGAGGGCGAAGGCCTGCCATCCGTCCGAAGCTTTGCGAACGAGCTGAAGATCAGTGCCCTGACCGTCAAGAAAGCCTATGACAAGCTGGAGGAAGACGGACTGGTGGTGACCGTTCACGGAAAAGGCAGCTATGTCGCCGCCACCGACAGCGGCCTGGCTGCCGAAGCCAGGAGGAAAGCGGCCGAGGAGGAGCTTTCGCTGGCAGTATCCAAAGCAAAGCTCGCGGGGCTGGATAACGACGACATTCGCGAGATTCTGGAGATGATCCTGGAGGAAGGATAAATGATCAGATTAAAAGAACTTACCAAAGTATACAAAGATTTCGACCTGAACATATCGATGGAGATCCGGCCCGGCAGCGTCTGCGGGCTCATCGGAAAGAACGGCGCCGGGAAGAGCACGACCATAAAAGCGATCCTGGGACTGATCCGTCCCACTTCGGGCAGCATCGAGGTGCTGGGCAAGGATCCGAAAGACTTTACGGCAAAAGACAGGGAAGCCATCGGGGCGTGCCTTGCGGATTCCGGTTTCAGCAGGCTGCTGCGCCTTGAAGATGTGGTCTGCATCTTAAAGAAGCTCTATAAGGATTTTGATGAAGCGCAGTTCCGTAAGCTCTGTAAGGAACAGGGACTGCCGGCGGATAAGAAGCTGGGGGACTATTCCACCGGTATGAAGGCAAAGCTCAGGGTACTGACGGCCATCTGTCACAAAGCAAAGCTGCTGATCCTGGACGAGCCTACGGCCGGCCTGGACGTGATGGCCAGAACGGATATCCTGGACATGCTCCGCGCCTACATGGCGGAAGACGAAGAACGTTCCATGCTGATCAGTTCCCATATCTCATCGGACCTGGAAGGCCTGTGTGACGAGATCTATATGATCGGTGACGGACGCCTCCTGCTCCATGAGGATACCGATGTGCTGCTGGGAAGCTACGGGATCATCAAGCTCAGCAGGGAAGATTACGAAAAGGTAGATAAGAGCTATCTCGTGAGCGCGAAGAAACAGCCTTACGGTTATGACTGCCTTACGAACGAAAAGCAGTTCTATATGGAAAATTATCCGTCGGCAGCCATTGAGAACAGTGATATCGACAGTATCATCCTTTTGATGCTGGGCGGTGAAAAAGTGGCTGCAGGAGAGGAGGTAAAGAGATGAGAGGATTATTCGAAAAAGATATCAGGCTTGTACTTCAGAAAAAAGCCTTTCTGTTCCTGATCATGATCATCGCGGTGGCGCTGTCCTTCAGCATGGATGATTCCTTCGCGGTCTCTTATGTGACGATGATCGGTATGGTACTTGCCATTACCACACTGTCCTATGACGAATATGACAACGGCATGCCTTTTCTGATGACTCTGCCTGTCAGCCGTAAAGGCTATGCGGCGGAAAAACAGATCTTCAGTTATCTGATCCTGACCGGCTGCTGGATCCTTGGAATGCTTTTGCAGCTGGGCTGCTTTGCGATACAGGATAAAATGCCGGAACCGCTGGCGTTCATCGAAAGCTCGCTTTTGTATCTCGGCATATTTGTGATCCTGCTGGCGATACTGATCCCCCTGGAGCTTCATTTCGGGATGGAAAAGTCCAGGATCGCGATGTTTGTCCTCTTCGGGGCCTGCTTTGCCATCGGCATGCTGGGCACAAAGATCGGGGAATTCCTTCATATCGATCTTACGCCGCTCATTCAGACCGTGCAGTCGACCCCGGCAGCGGTACTGGCGGCTATCGGTGCGGGGATCGTGCTCTTCTTTGTAGTGATATCCTCGCTGATCACAGGGGCGGTCATGAAGAAGAAGGAGTTTTAAGGGAGGATGGGATTGTCGTGACCGGATCCCTCCGTTTGCTGGAAAGCGGAGTTGTATAAATAGTAAGGGAAAACAAGCACAGTTTTGTAAAATATAATGGTTTTTTCTCCTGTTTTCTGATAAAATATTTGTGTTATTATGTGTTTTTTCAGATGCCGGGAGATGAGCCGAAATGAGCTATGTGAGCTTGGGCCTGTTATACATCGTGAACCATATGATCTGCAGGCTTCAGGCAGCGAAGAAAACCCGGGATGGAGGACCGGTCCGGAGACAGGACCGGCATGGAGTGCTCCTTTTCGGGTTTTTGTTTTATCCCTTCCCGGAGGGGGAGCTTTCCGTATATGGGAAGACCGGGGTGACGTATGGCTGAACGAAGGATGCGGATAGCGGCGGAGGATCTGAAAAGGCCGGAGCTCGCGCCGTTTTCGGAGAGTTCCGAGGTGCAGCTGAGGCGCTGCAATGAGCCTGCGCCGGGCTGTTTTATCGCCGAGAGCCTCAGGGTCATCGGCCGGGCACTGGATGCGGGTTATGAAGCGCTCTCGCTGCTGATCGAGGAGCGGCATCTGGGCGAAGAAACAGTGAAACGCTGCGGGGATATCCCGGTCTATGTGGGCGAAGCGGAAGTGCTCAGCACGCTGGCCGGTTATAAACTCACCGGAGGCGCCCTGTGCCTGATGCGGAGAAAGGCGCTGCCGGAGCTTTCCGGCGTTTTGGAACATGCAGGCCGTGTCGTCGTGCTGGAGGGTATCAGCAATCCGACGAATGTGGGTGCGATCTTCCGTTCGGCAGCGGCTCTCGGGGCGGATGCGCTGCTGCTCACCCCGGACTGCAGCGATCCCCTGTACCGCAGGGCGGCGAGGGTGTCCATGGGAACGGTCATGTCCCTGCCCTGGTGCTATTTCGGAAAGAACCGTTTAAGTGATGTGGCAGTGCTGCATAAGGCCGGTTTTACCGTACTCGCCATGGCGCTTCAGGAGGATGCCGTACGGCTCGGGGAAAGCGCTCCGTGGAAGGGGCGCAGGCTTGCGGTCATATTGGGAAATGAAAACGACGGTCTGTCGCCGGAGACCGTCAGAGAGTGCGATGCAAGCGTACTCATCCCGATGATGAACGGCGTGGATTCGCTGAATGTCGCAGCAGCTTCGGCCGTGGCTTTCTGGGAGCTTTTTAAGGGAGTTCCCGGCGGAAGCAGAGGATAATGAGGATCTCTTTATGAAAAGAAAGCTTGCGGTATGCGCAAACGGATGGAGTATGGATGCCCTGACCAGAGCTCTGGAGGGTTTCAGGAAGTATGCCGAAAAAGAAGATTTCGACATCTTTGTGTTCATCAGTTTTGCGTCCTACAGCGTGCATAAAACCCTGATGCAGGGAGAACTGAACATATACCGTTCCTGCAGGCCGGAGGAATATGACGGGATCGTCATTTTTTCCAGCATGATGAATTCCGATGATACGGTACGGGAGATCTGTGACAGGGCAAAGGAAAAGAATGTTCCCGTGGTGAGCATCGGCATGGAGCTGGAGGGCGTTTCCTCCATCCATATCGGGAATGAGATGGGAATGCGCGGGATCGTGACCCATCTGATCGAAGCCCATGGAGTGAAAGATATCTTTTTCATGGGAGGCACGGAGGACCATGTCGACAGCCGGGAGCGGCTGGAGGTCACCAGGAAGGTGATGGAGGAGCACGGCCTGTGCCTTAAGGATGAGGATGTGGGCTACGGGAAATGGTCCAACAAGCGTACGGTGGACGCTCTGGAAGAGATGTTTGAAAAGAGAAAGAAACTTCCGGAAGCCATCGTCTGTGCCAATGATATCATGGCGCTTGCAGTGTGCACCGAGCTGGAACGCAGAGGGATACGGGTCCCGCAGGATGTGGCCGTGACCGGCTTTGACGATACGGACAACGGCAGGATCTTTTATCCGGCGCTTACAACGGTATTGCAGGATTATTCGCTGGTGGCCAAAAGGGCCTGTGAGCTGATCTTTAAGAAGAGAAAAAACAGAGAGCCGCAGAAGCTGGTCGTGCCGGCGGTGCCGGTGATCGCGGAAAGCTGCGGCTGCGGGAAGAAGGCGGCATATACAAAACTGCGTCAGCGGTATTGCAGCCATTCCTTCCAGCGGAATACGGAAGCCAATCTGCTTGAACAGAACGAAAGAGTCATGCGGGAAAGGATCTCGGATGTGACGGATTATGAAGACATGATCCAAAAGCTCCGCGGGCATTATCTCGAAAATCATCAGTTTGAAGGCTCGGCTTTTTATCTCGTGCTGAGCCGGGAATACTTCAAGGATATCACGGCTACGGACCGGGAGCTGTGTGAAAACGGCCTGCAGGGCACGCTGGATGTGGCGGTTGCCATAAAAAACGATGAGCAGCAGGAAGTTTATGAGGTTCCGGCCGATATGCTGATCCCCGCATATGAGAAAAAGGCAAACATACAGCATATATTCTACCTCTGTCCCCTGCATTATTTCGAAAACAATTACGGTTATGTGGTGTTCCGGGACCGGCCCATGATGCTGAACGAGTCCATGATGTACCCCTATCTGGAGAAAATGATGCAGTCGCTGCGTCTGCTGCGCGTCAACCTGCGCCTGAAGTATCTTTATGACAAGGATCCGCTGACCGGTCTTTATAACCGCCTCGGATATGAGAATAAAGCACTTCCGCTGTATGAGAAGAGCCTGGAGACGCGCTCGGAGCTGACAGTCCTCTTCGTGGATATCAATTCCATGAAGGGTATCAACGATCATTACGGGCACGAACAGGGCGATAACGCGATCCGTACCGTGGCGGAGGCCATCAACGATACCCTGCAGAAGGACTGGGTGGCGGTGCGTTTCGGCGGAGACGAATTCCTGGTGATCGTGCCGGACTGTGACCGCTTGCGTGCCGCGCAGGTGAGGCAGAAGATCCGCGAACGTCTGCAGTTCCGGAGAAGGGAGAGCGGGCTTCCTTACCAGCTGACGGTGAGCATCGGTTATGTGACGACGGATCCGAAGAGGCGCCGGGATGCCAGCCTGAAGGATTATGTCAGCGAGGCGGATTCGCTGATGTATCAGATCAAAAAAGAGATGCACGACGGCGAATAGCTGTATTTAAGGGTCGGAGCAGACGGAAGTCTGAACGGTGCGGATCCGGGGACGGATCCTGACGGAGGAAGCGATGGATAAAGGCGGACGGACGGAACAGTTCCGCTATAAGCAGAATATCTGGACCCTGCTCTTCTGTTTTGGGGCGATCATGCTGAACCTGCTGCTGGGATATCTGGTATCCCTGTCGGGACTGCCACTCTATCTGGATACGGTGGGGACGGTTACGGTCGCTGCCCTTGGCGGGTATCTTCCCGGGGTGGCCGTTGGCTTTGTCACGAACATCGTCAAAAGCATAAGCGACCCTGCCTCTCTCTATTACGGCGTACTCAACGTGCTGATCGCCGTTGCAGCTGCTTTTCTGGCCGAGCGCGGCTGTTTCAGGAAGATACGCGGCATTATCGTATGCATCCTTGTCTTTACGCTGATCGGCGGAGGGATCGGCGCCCTGATCCCCTGGTTTATGAACGAACTGTCTTTCGACAGCGAATCCTTAAGCGGCCTGTTGTATGGAACAGGATATTTTAATCTGTTTATATCCCACCTTCTTTCCAGTCTGATCATGGATCTTCCGGACAAAGCCTTGACGGTCTTCCTCGCGCTTTTCCTGATGCGCATCATCCCGAAGCGCGCATACTCCTTCTTCCGTTTCCAGATCTGGATGCAGGAAGCGCCGGAAGATGCGGGAAAAGGGATGCGGGGACGTTTTCGCGTACGCGTACTTTCCCTGCGGGTAAAGACTCTTCTGGTGCTCATCTTTTCGCTGTTTACCGTGGCGATGGTAGGAACGGTGGTCAGCGTACGGGTTTATCACAAGACCATACTGAACGAGCATACGATCCTGGCGAAAGGAACGGCGAGCCTGGCCGCGGAGGTGCTGGACGGTGACCGTATCGACGGCTGGCTGGAAAACGGCGGGGGGGAAGCTTATGTGGAAACGGAAAAGCTTCTGGAGAAGATCCTTGCCAGTTCGCCGGAGATCTCTTATATCTACGTGTACAGGATGGAGAAGGAAGGCTTTCTCGTGGTCTTTGATATCGATACGGAAGATCTTCCGGGAGCAAAGATCGGCTCGCTCCTTCCCTATGACGAGGGTTTTACGCCGTATATCCCGAGGCTTCGTTCCGGCCTGGAGGTGGAGCCTTTCATTACCGATGATGAATACGGCCATCTGCTGACGGCGGCGGAGCCGGTATTTGATTCGAAGGGAGAATGTGTATGCTACGCCATCGCGGATGTGGATATGGAGAGGCTGCTCGGCAACGAGCGCAGCTTTCTTATGGAGCTGATCTCGGTCTTTCTGGGCTTTTTCATCCTGCTCTGTGCCTTCGTGATCTGGCTGATCGATTATCACGTCATTTATCCGGTCCGCTCCATCACGACGCAGATCGACAGCATTTCCGCCAATGCGGATACGCAGAAAGAGCTGGACGATCATGTGAAAAAGCTGCGGAAGCTCAATGTTCACACCGGCGACGAGATCGAGAAGCTCTACCAGTCCCTCTGCCGCATGACCTTAAGTCAGGCCGAACAGACCAGGAGCATACGGCAGCTGTCGGAGACTACGGCGAAGATGCAGGAAGGCCTGATCGTTACCATGGCGGACATGGTGGAAAACCGGGATTCGGATACCGGTGCGCATATCCAGAAGACGGCCGCCTACGTGATGATCATTGCGGAAGGCCTGAAAAATAAGGCTTACTATCTGGAAAAACTCACACCGCAGTTCCTTTCGGATGTGGTGCGTTCCGCGCCTCTTCATGACGTGGGCAAGATCAATATCCCGGACAATGTGCTCAACAAGCCCGGGAAACTGACGCCGGAGGAATTCGAGATCATGAAGACCCATACCACGGCGGGGAAAAAGATCATGGAACACGCCATCAGTACGGTCCGGGGTGAAAACTATCTGAAAGAGGCCAGGAACATGGCGGCGTACCATCATGAGCGCTGGGACGGGAAGGGCTATCCGGAAGGTCTGCACGGGGAAGTGATACCGCTTTCGGCACGGATCATGGCGGTGGCGGATGTTTTCGACGCGCTCACTTCGCCCAGGGTATATAAACCCGCATTTCCGCTGGAAAAGGCTCTTTCAATCCTGCAGGAGGGCAGCGGTACGCAGTTTGATCCGAAATGCGTGGAAGTCTTTATGGAATCGCTGACCGAGGTCAAGATCGTGTTGAAGAAGTATAATCAGGATGTGTAAAGGAAGATCCGAAGCATGAGATATTTTGTGATCGCATTTCTTCTGCTCTTTGCCGCAGCCCTTGTGTTCTGGCTGGTGAGGCGCGGGATGATCATAAGGAGACAGTACCGGGAACTGGCAAGGGCCAGGGATGAGGCGGAACAGGCAGGCGGTGCAAAGAACCGTTTTCTGGCCAATATCTCCCAGGACATCCTTACGCCCATCAATACCATCATGGGACTGGACCAGATGATCCTGAGGGAGGACGCAAAGGACGTACCGAAAGAGTATCTGGCGTCCGTGACCGCTTATGCGGCGGAAGTAAAAAAGGCGTCGGAAGCCCTTATGGTGCTGGTGGGGGATCTGCTGGAGCTTTCGAGGCTCGAATCGGAGGGGCTTTCCCTTTCGGAAAGAGAATACGACGTGCGTGAAATGCTCCTTCCGCTGCTCTCGGCGGTAAAGGGAAGATGCGCGGCCAAGGGCCTGGAATTTAAAGCTGAAGTGGATGAGATGCTCCCGGGGAGAATGTACGGTGATGTGTCAAAGATACGGCAGATCCTTCTGAGCCTCCTCATCAATGCCGTGAAATATACCGATGTGGGCAGGGTCATGATGGAAGTGTCCATGGAGGAAAGAACGGATATGCAGTGCGTGCTGCGCTTCCGGATCACGGATACCGGTATGGGCATGAAAAAGGAGGAGCTGGAGCAGATCCGCAGGCTTCTTGAGGAAACGGAGGATCATAACGGACCGGTTTTCGGCAGCATTTCGGGACTCGGGATCTCGGCAAGATACGCTTCGATCCTGGGAGGAAAGCTTGCCTGCGAGAGCACCTATGGCGAGGGTACGGAGTTTTCCTTCCGCCTTCCGCAGAAGATCGAAGACGCGTCGCCCATAGGCAGCGTCAGCGAAGCGGAAGAGAGCCTGGACCGTGCGTCCTATGTCCCGCAGTTTATTGCTCCGGACTGTGACGTGCTGATCGCGGATGATGACCCCGTGAATCTGGAGGTGATCCGTGGCCTGCTTCAGGCAACGAAGGTATTTGTCACCACGGCGCTTACCGGAGAGGAATGTCTCCAGAAGGTACGGAATGCGAGATATCATGTCGTTATCCTTGGGCATCTTTCTTCCGGCTACGACGGCTGGGAGACGCTTAGGAGGATACGCGCCGTTGATGAGAAGCTTCCGGTCTATGCCCTGACGGCAAAGGGAAGGGAAGCGGAGGAAGAATACCTGGCCGGGGGCTTCAGCGGGCAGCTGGCCAAACCGGTGGACGTGAGGGAACTGGAGCGGATCATCATGCGTCATATCCCGGAGAGCATGATGGAAAGGCGCGGGGATAAGGTTTCGGCCGGAACCGGAAAGGAAGCATAACGCGGATGTTCGAACTGATCAGGACACATCAACTGAACGTGATGCTCGTACTCAGCGGAGTGGCCATAAGCGTGGCGCTTTTGATGTTCTTTACGCGTTTTCTTCCGGCGAGAAGAAAAGCCATACTGATCTTTCTGGAGCTGGAGGCGACGTTCCTGCTCATCTTTGACCGGGAAGCATATA
>JAEEGL011738952.1_pt1 | contig 64159 bp, 56 predicted proteins | sample 9134231 | NCBI WGS metagenome assembly JAEEGL01 (sample SAMN16246548, study PRJNA631951) | gut metagenome | biome: gut microbiome; feature: rumen; material: fiber-attached | host: Bos | place: Iran: Karaj | collected 2018-10
AACTCCGTAAACAGCACATGACTTGCTTAAATCGCCCGTTTGGGATATAATAAATTGTTTACATAACGTGCGATGAGCGGAGGTTTTTGTGAAAGAAGACTGGAAAGACAATTTAGATATCATCGATCTGGATCCTACAGGAACTATGCCGACCATACCGGTCCTTCCTGCGGAAGACGAAATACTTTCAGGACGTAAGGAGAAGGATGAAGAGAAACCGGAAGGGGAGGAGATCTCCGGAAGCACGTCTCCGGAAGAGGAGCTTTCCGGGACGGAGACCGGGGAAGAGGCTGTACCGGAAGAGGAGCCAGCCGGAGAAGAGTATGCTCCGGAGGAAGTACAGAACGAAGAAGGGTATCTATCGGAAGAGGAGCAGCCTGAAGAAGAGTATGTTCCGGAAGAACTGCAGTCCGGAGAGGAAGATATTTCCGAAGAGGCGCAGACGGAGGATGAGCAGGCTTCGGAGGAAGAGCTTCTCTCTGAAGAAGAGTATGACGCCGGAGAAGACCATGAAGAGGAGCCGGTATACGGGATCCGCGATGACGGCGAGGCTGAGGATGATTTTCCGATCAATGAGCTGCCGGAGGGAGACGACTTCCCGGAGGAAGAAGCCGTTCTTGCGGAGGAACTGATCCCGGCAGAGGAATTTGCCGCGGATAAAGCGGAAAAGAATGAAAGTCCCGAAGATAAGATGTTCCACGGCGTGGTATCCGTCGATACGATGCTGCTCACGGATGTGAGTGATGAGATCGCGCTGAATATGGGAGAAACCCGGCCGATCCCGTCCCTGGACCAGCTCAATGCCGGCGGCCTGAAGAACAGCGGCGAGGAAGAGGACGAAAGCGCGGAAGCGGAGCGGGCGGCGCTTTTGGAAGCGAGGACACAGGTCGTCGCTCCGCGTTCCGGCGTTCCTTTTGATACCATAAAGATCGCCGATATCGACGATCTGCTTCCGGAGATCGATATCAGTGATGCGCTGAACGAGGAGGGATCCTTTGAGGATACTGCGGTTCCGGAAGAGGAAGCGCAGTATGCGGAAGATGCCGCAGAAGCTTATCCGGACACGGATGAAAGCTTTCCTGAAAATGAGGAAGGCTATGCGGAAACGGAGGAAGCTGTTCCAGCATCCGCAGCGGATTATCCGGAGGGGGATGCGGAATATCCCGGGACGAGTGATAACGCGCCGGAAACAGAGGACGATTATCCGGAAGAGGAACGGATCTTTGAAACGGGCGAGCTGATCAGTCTCGGAGAAGATTTTGACGATACGGACCGGCGCAGGAAGGAGCGGCGCCGGGAAGAAAGCGATGATATCGGATCCGGAGAGGAAGAGGACGACGGAGAGGGTGACGGACCGGTCGCGGAACCGCGGAAGCACGAAAAGCCTCATCGCAGGAAGACCCGCGGCCGCAGAGGATCCGGCAGGCGCTTTGCCCTGATCTTTCTGGCAGCAACCATCCTGCTCTGCCTGATCGCGGGCGGGATCATGCTCCTTCTGTCGAAAAAAGGAAAGGAAAGCGGAGAGCCTCCGCTGTATGATGTGGGGCAGCAGTTTGCAGCCATCGGCACTGCCGGGCAGAGCGGGCTGATCGCCATGGCGGAAGCACAGAAGAACGTGGTGCCGCCTCCCGAAGAAGACGAGCCCACGCCCACACCCGAACCGGGCGAGACCACAAAGGTGAAGCTCAGCTTCACTTCCGTGGAGCAGGATATCAAGATCAAATTCATTGATGCGGGAACGGACCGTCTGATCCGCGACGTGGTCTTTGAAGTGGTGCTCACGCCGGACGGCGGCGCGACCCTTCAGCTGAAGGATGAGGACCGGGACGGCATCATCTACAAAAAAGAAGTAAAGAGCGGCCAGTACCGCTTTGCCGTGGCCGATGCAAAGGGCTACGAATTCGTGGACGTTCCCAATTCGGTCAATGTCCGGGAAAAGATCGTCTATCAGAAGATCGATGTAAAGGACGAGATCAAAACGGAGGCTGAGGTGAACGCAGGTGCCGAGGATACCGGCAACAGCAAGCCGCCTGAGGAAGCGCCGGAACCTGCCAACAAGGATACGGTGGAATGGGTGGAATCGTCCAAAAAGCCGAAGGAAGGCTCCGACGGATACAAGAAGGTAAAGGCGGAGGATATACCCGAGCCGGCTTACAAAAAGAATGACGACAGCTCCGCCAAAGCAGAGTTTCCAGAGCCGGTGCCTGTACCTGCGGCATCCGCAGCGTCCGCGGCATCCGTGACGAAGAGCGGCAGCATCTTAATGGGTGAGGAACAGCCTACCAGCATCCCGCTGGAGACGCCCACCTCCACACCGACCCCCACCGAGGGCGAGGATCCCACGCCCACAAAGGGCGACGGAGAGGAGGGCAGCGCGACCCCCACGCCCACAAAGGCAGAGGGCGGGAATGCCGATGAGACGCCTACGCCCACAAAGGCGGGGGATAAGGACCCCAGGGAAGACAAGACAACGAAGCTTACTGACAAAAACGGTAAGCAGCTGTATTATAAAGACGGTGACAAATACGTCGAAGCCGTTTATGCGGACTATTACACGAAGAAGGAATTCTTCATCGAGACGGAAATCGAGTATATCTATACCGGCTGGCAGACGCTGAACGGCAATACTTATTATTTTGACAAGAACGGCAATTACGTGACCGGCGATCAGGTGATCAAGGGCGTGGATTACCACTTCAATGAAGAAGGCATCCTGGTGCAGAATAACAAAAACGGCATTCTGGGGATCGATGTGTCGAAGTGGAACGGGTCCATCAACTGGACGGCGGTAAAAAATGCAGGCGTGAATTTCGTCATCATCCGCTGCGGATACCGCGGTTCCGCCACGGGTGTGCTGGTGGAGGATCCGACCTTCCGCAGCAATATCCAGGGAGCGCGTGCGGCAGGGCTGAAGGTGGGACTCTATTTCTTCACCCAGGCCGTGAACGAGGTGGAAGCCGTAGAGGAAGCCTCCATGTGCTTAAGTCTGGCTTCTTCCTATGAAGTGAGCTATCCGATCTTTATCGACGTGGAGTTTACCGTGAACAAGAACGGCCGTGCGGACAAGCTGGACAAGGCCGGCAGGACGGCTGTGTGCAGGGCTTTCTGCGAAACGATACGTAACGGCGGCTATACGGCCGGCGTCTATTCCTCCAAGTCCTGGTTTGGAAACATGATCGATATCAATTCGCTCTCCGGTTACCGTGTATGGCTTGCGCATTATACGAAGCAGACCGATTACGCGGGGCACTATGACATCTGGCAGTATTCCTCCAAGGGCTCGATCGACGGCATCAAGGGCAACGTGGACTTAAACTGGAGCTATCTGGGGTATTAAAGAAAGGAAGAGGATATGAGAACTTATCTGGTTACGGGCGGTGCCGGTTTTATCGGTTCCAATTACATCCATTACATGTTTGAAAAATACGGTGGCGATATCCGCATCATCAATCTGGACGCGCTGACCTATGCGGGGAATCCCGAGAATCTGAAGGAATTTGAAAATGCCGAAAATTATACCTTCGTCAAGGGTGACATCTGCGACCGGGAGCTGGTGACGAAGATCTTTGCGGAAAATGACATCGACCGCGTTGTGCATTTTGCGGCGGAAAGCCATGTGGACCGCAGTATCGTGGATCCGGGGGTCTTTGTACAGACCAATGTACTGGGAACCGCGAATATGCTGAACTGCGCGCGCGCGGCCTGGGAAAAGGCGGACGGAAGCTATCCCGAAGGGAAACGTTTCCTTCATGTTTCCACGGACGAGGTCTACGGTTCACTGCCTGAGGACGGCGGATATTTCTATGAGACCACGCCCTATGCGCCCCATTCGCCCTATTCCGCCAGCAAGGCGGGTTCGGACATGCTGGTGCGCGCCTATATGGACACCTATCATTTCCCCGCCAATATCACCAACTGTTCGAATAATTACGGACCCTATCAGTTCCCGGAGAAGCTGATCCCGCTGATGATCAACAACGCACTGCATGGGAAAAAGCTCCCGGTCTACGGCGACGGGAAGAACGTGCGTGACTGGCTCTATGTAAGGGATCACGCCAGGGCCATCGATCTGGTACAGGAGGAAGGAAAGCTTTTCGAGACCTATAATGTGGGCGGCCATAACGAAAAGCAGAATATCGAGATCGTCGAGATCATCATCGACACGCTGCTGGAAGAGCTGCCGGTCGATGACCCCCGCAGGGCCAACGTGAGCCGCGATCTGATCTCTTATGTGGAAGACCGCAAGGGCCATGACCGCCGCTACGCCATCGCGGCAGACAAGATCCGCGAAGCGGTGGGCTGGGAGCCCGAAACCTGCTTCAAGGAAGGGATACGTCTCACGATACGCTGGTATCTGGCGCACGGCGAATGGATGGAGCACGTGACCAGCGGCGATTATCAGAAGTATTACGAAAGCATGTATGCCAACCGCTGAGCGCGGAAGCGCAGAGAGGAGCATTTGATGAAAGGTATCATTCTGGCCGGAGGCTCCGGCACCAGGCTTTACCCGCTGACCAAGGCGATATCCAAACAGATCATGCCGGTCTATGACAAACCCATGATCTATTATCCGCTGTCGATCCTGATGCTGGCGGATATACGCGAGGTCCTGATCATCTCCACGCCCAGGGACCTGCCGGTTTTTAAAGAACTGCTCGGGGACGGCAGCCAGCTGGGCATGCAGTTTTGCTATGCGGTACAGGAGACGCCCCGCGGACTGGCGGACGCTTTCATCATCGGTGAGGAATTCATCGGATCGGACCGCGTGGCGCTGATCCTCGGCGACAATATCTTTTACGGACAGAGTTTTTCAAAGCTTCTGCGTGAAGTGGCGGCAAGGGAATCGGGAGCCACGATCTTCGGCTATTACGTGCGGGATCCCCGTGAATACGGTGTGGTGGAATTTGACAGTGAGGGCAAAGCACTTTCCATCGAGGAAAAGCCGGCGCATCCCCGCAGTAATTATGCGGTACCCGGCCTGTATTTTTATGATAATGACGTGGTGCGTATCGCAAAGGAAGTGAAGCCCTCCGCCCGCGGCGAGATCGAGATCACGAGTGTGAACAATGCCTATCTGGAGGCGGGAACGCTCCATGTGGAGACCCTGGGCCGCGGTTTTGCCTGGCTGGATACGGGCAATCACGATGCTCTTCTGGATGCGGCGGATTTTGTATCGGCCTTTCAGAAACGCCAGGGTCTTTATATCTCCTGCATCGAAGAGATCGCCTTCAAGCGCGGCTTTATCGATAAGGAGCAGCTGCTGGCACTGGCAGAACCGCTGATGAAGACGGCATACGGACAGTACCTTACCGAGGTGGCAAACGGACTGTAGGATATGGATAAAAAAGTAAGAAACATGACAATACTGGCGGCGGTCTCGGTCGTGTTTCTTATGCTGCTGCTCGTTTGGTATGTGAATGAGAAGCAGAGCCGGAGCGCGGAGAAACCGACCGGAGCAGACGCGGAGACGGTCGGTGAAGGAAAAGATCCCTACAAAGCTTTCCTGAACGATGAGCTCTTTTTTGACAGCGATGTGGCGAAGCCGTCCGTGAGCGTTTCGGAAGATGCGGCGCCGCATACGGACCGGCTGTATCTGCTCGCCGGCAGCGTGGTGAAGGACATCCGCATCACGGTCACGGATGAAGAGGGAAAGCCGGTGAGCGGCTATCCTTTTTATGTAAAAGTGGATCCGCTGGGCGAGTTCAAGGATCTGGACCAGGACGGAAGGATCTATATCCCTGATGTATCCGCGGGGGAATATTTCGTGGAGCTGAAAGGGGTAAAGGGCTTTCAGGTGCCGCCCGATCCCATGCGTGTGAGCGTCAAGGAAGAGCTGGAATACAAGGTGATCGAGGATATCGGCCTCTATATCCTCAGCGAGGATGAGGTGGATACCGCCCGCGAGGACGGAAGGCAGCAGGAAGCGGCCAACGATGCGGACGAGACCGAGCATAACGGCAAATGGGAAGGTACCGACGCGGTCCTCGGCATCGACGTTTCCGTATACCAGAAAGAGATCGACTGGAAAAAGGTGGCGGCGGACGGCGTGGACTTTGCGATCATACGCTGCGGTTACCGCGGCTGTACGCAGGGCGGCCTGATCGAGGATTCCCGTTTTAAGGAGAATATCGAAGGCGCCAAGGCGGCGGGCATCGGTGTGGGAGTATATTTTTTCACCCAGGCGATAAACGAGATGGAAGCCGTGGAAGAAGCGTCCATGGTGGTGGCCCTTGTGCGGGATTACAAGCTCGAGTATCCGGTATTTCTGGATGTGGAGGGCGCCGGCGGCAACGGCAGGGCCGACAGCCTGACGGCACGGCAGCGTACCGATATCATCAAAGCGTTCTGCGAGACCATCGAGAGTGAGGGACTGAATGCCGGGATCTATTCCGGGCGTTACTGGTTCCGCGATAATATGATAGACGACGAACTGAAGGATTATGTGCACTGGCTGGCAGAATACCGCTCCAATCCCCTGTATACGGGGAAATTCAGTATCTGGCAGTATACCTCCGGCGGCACGGTGAACGGCATCAATACCAGGGTGGATCTCGATCTGATCTGGGACGGATTCAAAAAGGAGGATTAAAATGGGACAGATCACGGTGGAAAGCTGCGGTATCGAAGGACTGAAGGTGATCACGCCGAAGGTTTTCGGTGATGAACGCGGCTATTTCATGGAGACCTATAATTATAATGACTTTAAGGGAGCGGGGATCGACCGCGTTTTCGTGCAGGACAATCAGTCTTCCTCCGGGAAGGGTGTGCTGAGAGGCCTTCATTTCCAGATCGAGCATCCCCAGGCCAAGCTGGTGCGCGTGGTGCGCGGCGAGGTCTTTGACGTGGCGGTGGATCTGCGCGAAGGCTCGGCGACCTTCGGACAGTGGCACGGTGTGGTGCTTTCCGCAGAGAACCGTAAGCAGTTTTATATCCCGGAAGGCTTTGCACACGGCTATCTCGTGCTCTCCGATTACGCGGAATTCTGTTACAAGTGCACGGACTTTTATCACCCCGGCGATGAAGGCGGTCTGCGGTGGAACGATCCCGATCTGGGGATCGACTGGCCGCTCCCCGAAGGCGTGGAACTCAATATCAACGAACGTGACCGCAACTGGAGCGGGATAAAGGAATATAAGAAAAACTAAGGAACGTTTTTAATGAACAAAAAGCAGCGGCAACTGATCGGAAAGCTGGCGGTCAACGATTTCAAGGCACGCTATTCCGGTTCCTATCTGGGCTTTATCTGGGCGCTGGTGCAGCCGGTAATAACGGTTGCACTTTACTATTTTGTATTTGAAGTGGTCTTTAAAAACCGCTCCCAGCTTCTGGCCAGCGGCATCGAAGCTCCGTATGTACTCTGGCTCACGGCAGGCCTGGTACCCTGGTTCTTTTTCAGCGAGATGCTGATGCAGGGGATGCAGGCTTTTTTGCAGTATCATTATCTGGTCAAAAAAGTCGTGTTCGAGATCCGTATCCTTCCGCTGGTCAAGCTCTGCGCGGCCTGCTTTGTCCACATCTTTTTCCTCTGTATCCTCTTCATCATGTATTGCGTCTACGGCCAGCCGCTGGATCCCTACCTTCTGCAGCTGCCGTATTACAGTCTCTGTATGTTTGCCCTGGCACTTGGTCTGAGCTATATCAATTCCGCCATCGTCGTCTTTTTCCGCGATATGACACAGCTCATAAATATCCTGCTGCAGATCGGTATGTGGGCCACGCCCATTCTCTGGGATCTGGGTTTATTAAAAGGAAAATGGGAAGGATTACGTTTTATCTTCCGTCTCAACCCGGTTTATTATGTGGTACAGGGCTACAGGGAAGCACTTATTGATAAACGCTGGTTCTGGGAGGACGGCTGGATCAATCTCTATTTCTGGGGGGTGTGCATCCTGCTCTATCTGCTGGGACGGCTGATCTTTAAACGACTGAAACCCCACTTTGCGGATGTACTATAAATTGGACAGTTATACATCATATATGGAAAAGAAAGAAGATAACAAACAGGATATCGTCATCGATGTGCGGGAGGTCAGCAAGGTCTATCATCTGTATGAGAAGCCTTCGGACCGCCTGCGCGAAGCGCTGCACCTCTGCCGCGGGCCGAAGCATAAGGACCACAGTGCGTTAAAGGAGCTGAGCTTTTCCATACGCCGCGGCGAGACCGTGGGGCTCATCGGTACCAACGGCAGCGGCAAATCCACGATACTCAAGATCATCACCGGTGTGATCACCCCCACTTCCGGAGAAGTGAAGGTGGACGGCCGCATCTCGGCGCTGCTGGAACTGGGAGCCGGTTTCAACAATGAGTATACCGGGATCGAAAACATTTATCTGAACGGTACCATGAGTGGTTTTTCCAAAAAGGAGATCGACGAGAAGCTGGACGATATCCTTGCTTTTGCGGATATCGGCGATTATGTGTACCAGCCGGTGAAGACCTATTCCTCGGGTATGTTCGTGCGCCTGGCCTTTGCGCTGGCCATCAACATCGATCCCGAGATCCTCATCGTGGATGAGGCGCTTTCCGTGGGCGACGTGTTCTTCCAGGCGAAATGCTATCGCAAGTTTGAGGAATTCAAGAACCAGGGCAAGACCATCCTCTTTGTGACCCATGATATGTCCAGCGTCGCCAAATACTGCGACCGCGTGATCCTTCTGGAAAAAGGCGTGAAGCTCGGCGACGGCGGGACCAGGGAAATGCTGGACCTGTACAAGCAGGTGCTGGTGGGGCAGTATGCGGTAAAGGAGGATGCGGCGGAGACCGGCGCGGAAGCGTTTTCGTTTCCGGAGGTGGCCGGGGAAAGCGATCAGACGCTGGAATACGGCTCGGGAAAGGCCTGCATCACCGAAGTGTTCATCACGGATGATAAGGGACTGCATACCAATGCGCTGATCAAGGGCAGCAGTTTTTCCATCACGATGCGTGTGGAGGCGAAAGAGGATCTGCCCTCGCCGATCTTTGCCTTTACCTTCAAAGATGTGAAGGGAACCGAGATCACGGGGACCAATACGATGTTTGAGAAAGCCTTTCTGACGGGAATGAAGGCCGGAGAAAAGAAAGAGATCGTCTTTTCACAGAAGATGGATCTGCAGGGCGGCGAATACCTGCTTTCCTTCGGTCTGACCGGATATGAGGGAGAAACGTTCACCGTATACCACCGTCTTTATGATGCGCTGCATGTGAGCGTTATCAGCGACAAGAATACCGTTGGCTATTATGACATGAATTCGAGGATCGAGGTCAGGGATGTCTGAGCAGATGGAACGGATCGGAAAAGTGATACTGGATCTTTCACACTACGGCGGCAGGGATCTGTACTGCGACGGTGCCGTAGAGGATGAGCTTTTAGCCATCGCGATGGAGAACGATTCGGCCGATTTTCCGCAGATCATCGCGGAGCGTCTCTCCTGGCCGGTGCTTTATCATCTTTCCGATCTGCGTGAAAATATTGTGAGCTGGCTGAAGCTTCCCGAAGGGGCAAAAGTCCTGGAAGTGGGCAGCGGCTGCGGCGCCATCAGCGGCGCTCTTTCGAAAGCGGCGGATCGTCTGGACTGTGTGGAGCTTTCCTTAAAACGCAGCCGGATCAATGCCTGGCGTCATAAGGATGCGGAAAACATCTGTATCCATGTGGGAAATTTTGAAGATATCGAGCCGGAGCTGGATACGGATTATGATGCGCTCTTTCTGATCGGCGTATTTGAATACGCCGCAAGCTATATCCATGATGAGGACCCCTACGGGAGTTTCCTGCGCATCATCCGCAGGCACGTGAAGCAGGGCGGCCGTGTGATCATCGCCATCGAGAACCGTCTGGGCATGAAATACTTCGGCGGTGCGCGCGAGGATCATCTGGGTGAGTATTTTACCGGGATCGAGGATTACCCCCGGGGAGGAGTGGTGCGCACCTTCTCAAGACCGGCGCTGGAGCAGCTCTTTGAGAGGGAGGGCGTTCCGGAATATCATTTCTACTATCCCTACCCCGATTACAAATTCATGATGAACCTTTATTCCGACCGGCGTCTCCCGCAGGAAGGCGAGCTGTGCACGAACCGTCTGCGGCTGGACCGCGACCGGATGGAGCTTTTTGACGAGGGACTCGCCTACGATTCCGTGATCCGTGACGGCCTTTTTCCGGTCTTTTCCAATTCCTACCTGGTCGTTCTGGGGCCCGCGCCCGAGACTGTTTACAGCAAATATTCCAACGACCGCGCAGCGGAGTATGCGATACGTACGGATATCCTGGAAAAGGAAGGCGTGCGCCGTGTGGAAAAATATCCTATGACTGCGTCGGCGAAGGAACATATCCGCGGTATCCTGACAGCCGCGGAACTGTTGAAGCAGCGTTATGAAGGAAGCAGTCTTTCGGTCTGTGAGGCGGCGCTTACGGAGGACGGAGAAGGCGTGCGTTTTCCCTTCCTGGAGGGAGAGACCATGGAGAAAATGCTGGAAAGTGCGCTCCGCAGGAGAGACCGGGAAGCGGCTGCTGCGCTTTTGAAGGACTACCGGGATTTTGTCTTTTATGGAGCGGAACATGGCGCCGACAATCCGGATATGCAGATGGCCAATCTGATCGGCCGTCCCGGCTGCTGGCAGCTGATCGATTATGAATGGACGCAGGAGCGGAGCGGTGATCCGATGGAGAACCTGATCCGCGGACTGTATCTTTTCCGGGAATATAACAGCTGCGGGATGCTTCTTACGACGAAGCTCATCGCCAGGGTCATACCCGAAGCGCCGGCGCACTGGGATATGGCAGAGCTCTGGAAGAAGGAAAGGATCTTTCAGAAGCAGGTGACGGGGAGCCGTCTGGCACTGGGAGAACTGAACGAGCGCTTCGGGAATGCGGTGCAGAAACCCGCGGAATCCGTGAAGGAGGAGGCAGAGGAACTGCCGCCCGGGATCCTGAATGAGCCGCGGAAGAACGGTCTGAAACAGACCGCCCAGCAGATCCTCGCAAAGCGGGCTCTGCGTGCCTATGAAAAGGACCTGGCTTTTCAGAGGGGGATGGGAAGCGCCCTTCCTGCCGGCGGGGTCGTGGTTGAAAAAAGACGGGATAAGCGGCGTTTCAGCATCGTGCCTTATTCCATGGCCTGCGCGGAGGAGCTGTGCGGGACAGGTGACTTTATCCTCTTTGCGGAGGACGGGGGATTTATTCCCGAGGAAGCCTTCCCGGCGATCGAAAAGTATTTTGATGAACACAAAAACTGTCTCTGGCTCTACACCGATGAGGATGAGCAGGACGCATCGGGGATCTGTGCTTTTCCCTACCACAAACCCTGCTGGTCTCCGGAAACCCTTCTTTCGTATTTCTACATCGGCGGGATGTTTGCGCTGCGGCGTACAACGGCTGAGATGCTTGCGGCGGAACGCAGGGAAGATAAAGGCTTCCGTTTTATTTATGCTCTGTGTCTGAGGCTCGGCGCTATGGGGGAGCCGGCCCTGCTGGACGAGATCTGTTTCCACCGCATGCCTGCAGAAGGATCGAAGCCGGTGAATAAGATGCTGATCTCCGCACCGCAGGGAGGCGGAGCGGAATACACGGCGATAAAGGAAGCTTTTCTTGCGGAGCGTTCGGTGGAAGCGTTTTTTGAAGCAGACCCGGACGGTCTGGATTATCCTGTGTACAGGCCGGCGGAAGAAGGGCCTGTGAGCATCATCATCCCTTCGAAGGATCACCCGGAACTGCTGAAGAGCTGTGTGGCATCGGTCCGGAAATATTATGACGAGGAAAAGGCGGAGATCCTCGTGATCGATAACGGCAGCAGTCCTCTGTGCCGCAGCCGTTATGAGCGTCTGGCAGCAGAGTACGGTTTCCGCTATATATACCGGCCCATGGTGTTCAATTTCTCCGCCATGTGTGATCTGGGAGCAAAGGAAGCGGCAGGAACGCGCCTGCTCTTTCTGAATGATGATACGGAAATGATCAGCACGGACGCGCTGGAACGCATGGCGGGCCAGCTGGACCGTGAGGGTGTGGGTGCCGTGGGCGCCAAGCTTTATTACCGTGCGGAGGATGTGCCGCCTCCGGACTGCGGTCCGAAAGAGAAAGAGGCAAAAGCCTCTGACCGGCGGATACAGCACTGTGGCGTGAGTATTGCCGGAGAAAGGCCCATGCACCGGCTGCAGGGCTGGGACGACGGCGTTTCCTATGACCGCGGACGGAACCGCGGCATACGTAATGTGCTGGCAGTGACCGGAGCCTGTCTGATGATAAGGCGCACTCTGTTTGAAGAACTGGGCGGCTTCTGTGAGAAACTGCCGGTGGCTTATAATGATGTGGATCTCTGCCTCAGGCTTGCTGCAAAGGGATACCGCAGCGTGATCCGGAACGATGTGCGTTTCTTCCACCGGGAATCCTTCTCGCGCGGGGATGACCGTGCCGATGAGGAAAAGCTGAAACGGCTGAAGGAAGCGCTGAAACTTATGTGGGATCGCAATCCGGCATACCGCGGAGCGGACCCTTATGATTCGCGCTATCTCAGTGCCATGAGCGAGCGCTACGAAGCGGCTTATCCGTATGAGGATGCACTGCTGCCGGTGAACGAGGCTCTGAAGATCGCAGATACGGATCCCAGGCAGCAGGCGGTGAATGAGACACTGGTGATCCGGACAGATCGTTTTGTCAGGGATCTTACGGGAGAAAACTATCTGCTGGATCTGCATGCGCATATATTATGGCAGGATAATGCGATCTATCGTTACCGGGCCTACCTCACTTCTGCGGAGGGAGTATGGGAACTGCCGGTGATACGGCGTTACCGTCCGGATTCCGAACGGATCCTGGAGGGTATCGTTCATGCGGAATTGAGCGGGCTGGCTCTGCGTTTCAGCGCGAAAGCCCTGCCTGCAGGGGAATATGAACTGTGGGTGGAGGCGAAAAGCCTGATCTCCCGCCAGCGCCTTTTCCGTAAAGCCGAGGAGCCGATCCTGATCGGGGAGTGAGAGGAAAACGCGGTACAAAGGAAAGAAACCATGGAAGAGAACGAGAGCATTGAACAACTGAAAAAAGAGCTTGCCGTGGAACAGTACCGGAACCTCCAGCTCGCCACACGTCTCGCTGAGGCGCAGGCTCTGGCGGAGGACCGGAAGCAGCAGATCGACCGCATCAAGAACAGCACACCCTGGAAGCTTTCCAAGCCCATGCGCGTCTGTTTCCACTGGGCATCCCGTCAGAAGACCCGTCTTCACAATCTGGGCGGGCCGCGGGGTATCGCGCGCAAGCTGAAGAGCAAGAGCATAGAGAAAAAGGCACGGACGCAGCACGGCACGGCGAGCTTTCCGGATGCGGAGGAAGCGGCACGTCAGAGTGCGGTAAAGTTTTCAAAGGATATCCGCATCTCTATTCTTGTGCCCTTATACAATACCCCGAAGGATTTTCTGAAGGATACCATCGATGCCGTACTCAGGCAGACCTACCGGAACTGGGAACTCTGTCTTGCGGACGGCTCGGACGACGCTCACGCCTATGTGGGCGAATACTGCAGGGAGCAGGCCGCCGCAGAGCCGCGTATCCTGTATAAAAAGCTGGAGAAGAACGAAGGCATCTCGGGCAATACCAATGCCTGCCTTGCGATGGCTACGGGAGAATACATCGGTCTTTACGACCATGACGACATCCTGCACCCTTCCGCGCTCTTTTACTATATGGAAGCGATCTGCAGCGAGGATGCGGATTATATCTACTGTGACGAGACCACCTTCCACGGGAAGAGTGTGGACAATATGATCACCCTGCATTTCAAGCCGGATTTTTCTCCGGACAATCTGCGGGCAAACAATTACATCTGCCATTTTTCGGTATTCAAACGCAGCCTTCTGGATGGTACGGAGCTTTTCCGCACGCAGTTTGACGGCAGCCAGGATCACGACATGATCCTGCGGCTCACAGCGCGTGCGCAGCATATCGTGCATATCCCGAAGATCCTTTATTACTGGCGATCCCACAAGGGGAGCGTGGCTGCGGATATCAGTGCCAAGGAATATGCGATCGAAGCTGCGAAGGGCGCGGTGGCAGATCATCTGCGTTCCCTGGGGTATGACAATTTCCGAATCGAATCCACCAGAGCTTTCGAGACGATCTTCCGTATCCATTATCCGCTGCTGGCCGGGGCAAAGGTGTCGATCCTGATCCCGAACTGCGAGCAGAAGGCGGTGCTGAAACGCTGCATCGATTCCATCCTCGAAAAGAGTACCTATACGGATTTTGAGATCCTCGTGATCGAGAACAACAGCCGCTCGCCCGAGATCTTTGCCTATTATGACGAGCTGAAGAATCATCCGAAGATCAGGGTGCTCACATACGAAGGCGAGTTCAATTATTCCGCCGTGAACAATTTCGCGGCAAAGCAGGCGGAAGGAGAATACCTTCTGCTCCTGAACAACGATACCGAGGTGATCACACTGAACTGGCTCGAGGAGCTGCTCATGTACGCGGAACGCGCGGATGTGGGCGCCGTGGGAGCGAAGCTTTATTATCCCGACCGTACCATACAGCACGCGGGCATCGTGCTTGGTCTGGGAGCGCACCGCACCGCAGGCCATGGTCATTACAAGGTCAATTACGAAAATCTGGGCTATATGGGGCGGCTCTGTTACGCCCAGGATGTATCGGCCGTGACGGGCGCCTGCCTGATGGTGAAAAAGAGTCTTTATGAAGAGCTGGGCGGACTGGACGAAAGCTTCCGCGTGGCTCTGAATGACGTGGATTTCTGCCTGCGCCTGCGGGAGAAGGGGTATCTTAATATCTGGACGCCCTTCTGCGAGCTTTACCATTACGAATCCGCCTCACGGGGCAGCGACCTGAAAGGCACGGGTGCTGCACGTTATGAAGAGGAATGCGGGCGTTTCCGTGAAAAATGGAAGGAGATCCTGGAAAAGGGAGATCCCTACTACAATGTGAATTTCTCCCTGGACCGGAGTGATTACAGTTTAAAGATCGCGGAAGGCGGTAAATGAATATGGACGGTCTGCGGGAGTACGTGCGGGAGTACGGGAGCCGCTGCCGTTGACAGGAGTAAACGCGGAAACTAGAATGGTGACAGAGCTCTTATAAAGGGTGAAACTGTTGCGGGAGGAGAACATGCGGATCTGCTGGATCGGAAATCATGAGGAAGGGCTGGAAGCCTTTGCGCAGACAGCGGAAGGCGGGCATATCACGGGCTTTATCACTCTGGATGACGAGGCTTTTGCAAAGCGCAGCGCCGGCAGCAGGGATTACGGCGGCATCTGTGAAAAATACGGTATCCCCGTTTATGCTGTGGATACGATCAAGGGAGAAAAGGCATACGGCATCATAAAGGAACAGGCACCGGACCTGCTGGTGGTCATGGGCTGGAGCGAGATCCTGCCGGCGCGTCTTCTGGAGATCCCGACGGTGGGAACGGTGGGCACACACGCCGCTCTGCTCCCGCACAATCGTGGAAGCGCTCCCATCAACTGGTCACTGATCCGTGGCGAAAAGGAAACGGGTAACACATTGATGTGGCTGTCCGCAGAGGTGGACGCCGGCGAGATCGCCGATCAGAGGGCGTTTCCGATCACCCTTTTTGATACCTGTAAAACTCTGTATGATAAGGTGGCGGAGACCAACGCGGAGATGCTTGCGGATCTGGTCGCAGCGCTGGAGCGCGGCGAACGTCCGCTTCTGCCCATAAAGAATGAGAGCGATGAGGAGATCCTCCCGCGCCGCCGCCCGAAGGACGGGCTCCTGAACTGGGAACAGAGCGCGGATGCGGTCTATGATTTTATACGGGCGCTGACCATTCCCTATCCCGGAGCGTTCAGCTTCCTCGGGGGGAAAAAGTATCTGCTCTGGGAAGCCATGGTGCTGCCGCTTGCGTGCAGCGAAGCGCCGGGAACGATACTCGGTACGGCCTATGGTTTCGGCGGGCACGGCTGCGCGCTCTGCGTGGCTGCGAAGGACAGGGTGATCGCCATAACTATGCTGGGGGATGAAGACGGAAAGCTGTATTTCGGAAAAGAATTATATGAGCTGGAGCTGAGCGGCATGTTTGAGAACAGCTGACACGGTCTTGCTTAATGAAGGAGGAGAGACATGCATAAGGTACTGGTAGTAGCGGCACATCCCGATGATGAGCTTCTGGGGATCGGCGGGATCGTGATCCGCCATGTAAAAGCCGGAGATGAGGTGCGCAGCGTCATCATGTGTGAGGGCGAATCCCTCCGCTACGGCGGTGACGTGGGACAGCCGAAGGCCATCGCGGAAGCGGCGCAGATCATGGGTGTGAGTAAGGTGTATCACCTGAAATATCCCGATCAGAAGCTGGATACCTATACCCTCACCGAGCTGATCACGCCGCTGGAAGAGATCTCGGAGGAATTCAGGCCGGACATCATCTACTGTCAGTCGGGCTGCGATATCAACCGTGACCACCGCATCCTTTTTGAGGCGGCCGAGGTGGCGTTCCGTCCGACCAGCGAATGGATAAGGGAGTTTTACGGATTTTATACGGCCTCCAGTACGGAATGGGGCTTCCCCAGGAATTTCGTTCCCGACACCTGGATCGATATCTCCGAGGTACTGGAACAGAAGATCAAAGCCTTTGAAAGTTATCACAGTGAAGTACGGGAATACCCGCATCCCAGATCCTCGGAGGCCCTGCGGCATCAGGCGCATTTCTGGGGAAATCAGTGCTGCATGGATGCGGCCGAGGTGCTGATGACCATACGGAGACTTGAACGATGAAGAAACTTCTTCCAATTTATCGAAAACCCCTGTCCGGCGCTGTAAAGGAGGCGGCCGACCGTGTGCTGGCCGTGCTTGCGCTGGTGATCTTAAGCCCGGTCTTTCTGATCGCGGCGATCGGGATACTGCTCAGCAGCCCGGGGCCCGTTTTATACCGGGCAAAACGCATGGGCATGGGTGCTAAGCCCATCACGATCTATAAGTTCCGCACCATGCGTGTGGGAGCGGACAGGCATGGCGCCATAACGGCTGCAAAAGACAGCCGTGTCTTCCCCTGGGGCGCTTTTCTCCGCAAGAGCAAGATCGACGAGCTTCCGCAGCTCATCAATATCCTGCGCGGAGAGATGTCCATTGTGGGACCGCGTCCCGAGGATGTGGAGATCGTCCGGAAGTATTATACGAAAGATGAAATGCAGACGCTGAAGGTGCTGCCGGGACTGGCCTGTCCGGGAAGCATCTTCAATTATACCCACGGCGACCTCTTCCTGGATGACGGGGATGCGGCTAAGGCATATACCGACAGGCTTTTGCATATCAAGCTGGCGCTGGACCTGTACTATCTGGAGCACTGGTCGCTCCTTTACGATATCCGCATCATCTTCCGTACGCTGGATGCGATCCTTTCCACGACTTTCGGGGGAAAGACGGGGGAGATGCCGGAGTATCCTTATGAATACAAGAAGATCTACGGCAAAAAAGACAGAAGCTACCGGAAGCTTCACCGAGCGCCTCTGAAAAACGCGCCGATGGTGGCGCTGCTCACAAACAATGACGACGATGTGTACTGCTTCCGTCTGGAACTGATCGAAGCCATCATGGATGAGGGATACCGTCTGCTCATCTCCTGTCCGGACGGGCCGAAATTTGAGGTGATGGAGGAACTCGGTATCCGCAAGGGCATGGAGTACATCTATGACGATCCCGAGATCGACCGCCGGGGCACCAATGTCGTGAAGGATGCAAAGCTTCTGCTGCACTATTTTAAGCTGTTCAGGAAACACCGCCCCGCCGTGGTGCTGGCCTATACGGCAAAGCCCAATGTTTATGCGGGCATGGCGGCCTATCTGATGGGTATTCCCGTGATCAACAACTTAACGGGGCTTGGCTCGGTGGTCAATGAAAAAGGACTGAAGAAGAGCCTGATCATGGGACTGTTCAAATGGACCTACCGCCGTTCCTTCTGCATGATGTTCCAGAATGCCGTAAACATGCGGCTCGCGCAGCGCCTGGGCATGGTGAAGGGACAGTACCGTCTCATCCCCGGCAGCGGCGTGGCGTTAGAGCGCTTCCCCGTGCAGAAATATCCGGAAGGCGGGGACGGAAAGAACGGCGAAAAAGTGATCTTTAACTATATCGGGCGCGTGCTGCACGACAAGGGCGTGGACGATTATATCGAAGCCGCCCGCCGCATCCGGGCAGAATATCCGGAAACCGAATTTAATATGCTGGGCTTCATCGAGCCGACAGAGGCACATTACGAAAAGGATCTGGCCCTGCTGGAAAAAGAAGGGATCGTTTATTATCGCGGTTCCCAGAAAGATGTACGGCCCTGGGTGGAACGTTCCCACTGCATCATCCATCCCAGCACCTATGGCGAGGGCATGAGCAATGTGCTTCTGGAAAACGCGGCCAGCGGACGTCCGATCATCACAACGGACAACCCCGGCTGCCGCGAGACGGTGGAAGAGGGCGTGAGCGGTATCCTCTATCACGGCGGTGACGTGGAAGAGCTGTGCCGCTGCATCGAGCAGTTCCTGGCGATGCCGAATGAAAAACGCCGCAGCATGGGACTGGCCGGCCGCAGACGCATGGAGGCACAGTTTGACCGGCAGATCGTCATCGATGCATATCTGGAAACGATCAACGCGGCGCTGCATAAAGAAGACTGATTATACGGGAAGGAGAAACGCATATGGCAGAGGATAAACTTTTCCTGGCTCCGAAGCTTTCCGAACTGAAAAAGATCAGAGAAGAGCAGATCACGGAAGCAGATCCCGCCCTGTTCCTTGCAGTACACGAGGCGGATCTGGAACTGGCCGTGAAGCTGAAAAGGAGTATGAAGCTCCTTGCGGACAGCTTTATCCCGGAGAGGCATAACCGGCAGGCACTGGAGGATCTGTGCATGCTGCGCCTCATCACGCTCTATCATCTGGCCAGGCGTTTTCATCCCTGTACCACATACGGCATGGAGCTCTTAAAGGCGAGCAGGGCATTGCGTGCGGTATTTGAAGAAAAAGCGGGACCGCTGGTCTCGAAGATCGATGCTTCCAATGCGGAACTTTTCCGCTGCGTACTGCCGGTGGATCTGTGGGAAGCCGTGAAGCTGGGGCGTTTTCAGGCGATCGGCATTCTGCAGAGCATCAGCAAACGGATCTGCGGCGTGGGTGCTCTCGTCTATGAAGAGGAGCAGCTGCCGCCGGACAATGAGACGGTCTGCCGCATCCACTGGCTTTATGTGAATCCCGAATGGGGACGGAGAGGCTGTGCGGATGTGCTCCTGGCCGAGCTGATCACAGCGGAAGCGGAGAGCGGTGTGCGTGCCTTTACGGCGGACATCCCCATTGAAGATTCTTTTGAAGTTTTCGGGCAGCTGTTTTCGGACTGGCATTTCCGCTTCATGGCCGGCGTGAGCACGCGTTTTGCCGTGCGTCCCGCCGAACAAAAGGATGACAGCCGTCTGAAACAATATGCAAAGACTTCGGCAGCCCTTTCGGAGATCCCGGGGGATCTGGCGGAGCGGCTGATCCGTGATGCGCTGTCGGAAGGCAGGGACAGGGCTTATGTTACGAAGCTCGCGGATCCCGTGGAGTTTATCGATAAGGAGATGAGTTTTTACCTCGGAGAGGCAGAGGCGCCGCAGGCGCTCCTGCTGGTGCACCGGCGCCCCAGCGGGAAGCTGTCGGTGGAGTATGCGCACAGCAATGTAAGGATCGACGATATACGGATCCTGCTGGGCTGTCTGGCAGTGGCAGCCGTGAAAAAATACGGAAAAAAGGCGGAACTGGCGATGGAGCCGCAGACCGAAGAACTGGCGGAACTGCTGGAGGAACTTTTCCCGCAGCAGAGAGCCTACTATCAGGTCGAGGCGATCCTGGATGAGCCGGTGGCGGACGTAAGTGAGGAGGAAGTGGTACAGGCACTGGAGGAGGCAATGAGACAGGCTCTGAGCGCCAAAGCTGCAAAGGAGCCCGGCAGCAAAGCCATCAATATCCGCTTCCCCGTGCCGAAGGCCTTTGCACAGAAGGCAAAAGGTGAGAAGACGGATCCTTCCAAAATAAAGATCAGCGTGATAAGGATCGCGGATCTGTTTGCGGAAGACCTCTCTGCGGCAAAGCCCGGGATCGATACCGTCGCGCCCGGGGAAAAGATCCAGGTGCTTCCGGACAACCCGCCTGCGGAGCCGCATACCATCAGCTTTGACCGGAAGTTTGCCCGCCTGAAGGAAGCGGATGAGGAACGTCTGAAAGCGGCCTCCAAGGCAATGGAAGGCTATTTTGATGCGGCGGATAAAGAAAAGTATCCGGCGGTGGAGCGTCACGAACTGCGCCGTGCCGGGCTGGCCGACGAGCGTTTTGCGCTGGCTTTCCTGCGTGGAGAAAAGGGCGGACAGGAAACGGCAGACACGCCGGTCGGACTGCTTCAGCTTCTGATCGAAAACCCGATCCGTCTGAACGATGCACCGCTGACGGTGCCGTTCTGGGCCATCAATGAAGGCATACGTGAGATCGAGAAGATCTCCGGTCATAAACAGCGCCGTCATCTGCGCTTCCCGGGCCTGCATGTGCATTATGTGGCCCGCGTGCTGCGCTATTTCAACGGCATGAGCGACTACAGCAATACCCGCGGCCGTTTCTTTGACCGCTTCTTCTCCGACTACCGTCCGGATAAGCACATCCTTGTGACCGAAAAGAAACGCACCGCCGGTCTGTATGCGGAAGGGGAAGAGGAAGAAGCTGCGGAGGCAAAAGAATCAAAGGAGAATAAGGAATAAAAAGGTGAGCTACCGAGGAGAAATAGGGGGCAGATCTTTGGAGTTTACTTATCCTTTTCTGCCAGCAGGGCTTTGAGCCGGGCAATCTCTTCATCCTTCTGGGCAAGCTGCGCATGCAACTCTTCGCGTTCCCTTTGTGTTGCGAGCTCACGGCGGAGAAAATCCTCGCGGGCTTCACACTGCTGGCGGATGCGTTCGTCTTCTGAGAGTTTATATATGGTGTTTGCCGCGGCAAAGATCGCCGGATCCTTTGATGCTACCATTTTAATATCCTCCCACGTTCTGGATTTATACAGAATGGCCCATTTGTCTATATTATAGCGTTTGTCCTCATCTGTCGCAAGGGAAACATTATTGAGTTCCAGGACACGGATACTGAATTTATCGGTATAAAGTCTGCCGCTAGCATCATCTCGGAGCCGGTATGTGCTGTAGAAGGCGGGATGATCCGGAAAGGGTGAAAAGTCGAGGATCCCGATCTGGTGTGCCGGTTTTACATCGCGATACAGTTCGCCGTGATGGAGTCTTGCAAAATTCCTGCAGGCGTAATAAGTGGATCGTTCCGGCCAGTCATGATAATTGACGACCTGGATCTCCAGATTCAGTCGCGTGTTGTTGTTCAAGCATACGTTCACATCCAGGACGATAGTTTTCTCCTCGTAATCTTCACCAAGGATGATGGGATTTGTAACCTCTACATTTTTGATGCTCTCCGGAGGAAGATGCAGAAGGGCTGCACTAAGCCCCGCGAGGGCAAACTCGTTGGATTGAAGAGTGGCTTTGAACAGATAATCATTGGTCATTCGGATCCGGACCGGGCCGGTGGCATTTTGGAACTGAAGATCCGGTTTAGGCGTTTGATGTGACATAGACGTTCTCCTTTCGCGTGGTGGCGGAATGAAAGGAGCGAACATAAGACTGCGCAAAGGCTTTCAGACCGCGGATTGCTGTTTTGTAAGTGAATCAGCGGCGAAATGCCGGCTCGGATGTACCGCGGACGGGATCCCGGCGGTACAGGAAATTCACATTGTGCTACAAATAATATATCGCATGGTAATGATTGTCAAGAGTTTTATACAGAGCTGCTCCCTTGATGAAACGCCCGGAAAGATATATGATGATAAGGGGATAATGATCGGAGTATGTGAATATATAGTGAGAGGAGGGAAAAGGGATGGCGGATCTGTTTGATCAACATGAGGAAGCGGGGGCGTTCGATGAGCTTCCGGATCTGCGGGGATATCGTATTTATATATTTCTGAATAACAGCTCGATCGATGAGATGCAGAAACAGCTGGCCGGGTATTATGAGCTTTACAGCGATGAATCGGCGTTTTCCGCGGAAGTACGCAGCCTGGCCGGGACGCCGTGGACCTGCCTTGCTCTTACCCTGAGGGCGCATGTTTCGGAGCTGCCGCCGGTATGGGATTATCTGAATATCCTTCTGTGGATGAGCGATAAAGCCGTCCCTGCCTTTGCCTATGCGTATTCGGAACAGCCGGAAAAGCTGCCCCTTTTTGCGCAGCGGGATTGGGGAAATCCGGACGGGGATTCCTGCATAGGGATCGCTATGGGAAGGAATTTCCGTGCATCGGTTCCCGCTCAGGAGCTCGGCTGGCAGCAGGAGCTTCCGGAAGGCTTTGATTACCGGGCACAGATCATGACACATTTCGGCGTTGATGTCGGGAGGGTGTAAACAAAAGCGGGAGTTTTATGAAAAAGAAAAAGTTTCTTACCGTTTATAATGTACTGATCGTTGTTCTGGTGCTCTATGCCTGGCTGAGGATGTTTTTCGATCCGGAGGAAAGCCGGCTTTCTTCGAAGGGTTTTACCAATCTGAAATACTTTACGACACTGTCCAATATTTTTGCCGGCTCCGTTGCCGCAGCCTGGCTCATACAGCTTGCCCGGAAGAAGGATACGGAGGCGTTAAGCCGCTGGAAATATATTTCGGCCTGTTCCGTAGGGCTTACCTTTCTGGTGGTCCTTGGTTTTCTCGGTCCCTTGTACGGCTTCGGTACCATGTATGTGAAGTCGAATTTTTTCTTTCATCTGGTCGTCCCGCTGATGGCCCTGGTGGAATTCCTTTTCTTTGTTCCGGGAAAGATGACTTTCCGGGACAATCATCTGGTGATCATCCCACCGCTTCTGTATGGTACGGTATACATGCTGAATACGATCATCCGCGGAGTGAGAGGAAATGATATCTACGGTTTCCTGAACTGGGGATATCCGGTCGGGATACTGATCTTTGCGGTACTCTGCCTGGTCACCTGGCTTCTGGGCCTGCTCCTGAGGCTCGTTGCACGACACCGTAAATAACGAAACGGATCCAAAAAAAGCTACGGAGGAATAAAGAAATGTCACTGAAAATGATCATGTTCGACCTGGACGGTACACTGCTTCCGATGGATATGGAAGAGTTTACCAACGGATATTTCAAGCTGCTGGCAAAGAAGGCCGCGCCGCGAGGATACGAGGCGGAGAAGCTGGTGAAGTCGATCTGGCACGGGACGGCCGCAATGGTGAAAAACGACGGCAGCTGTAATAATGAAGAAGCATTCTGGAAAGATTTTGCAGCGATATACGGGGAGGAGAAGCTGAAAGATAAAGGCCTCTTTGATGAGTTCTACGCCAACGAATTCAAAGATGCGAAACAGTTTACCGGCTTTAACCCGAAGGCGGCGGAGACGGTCCGCTGGATACAGGGGCAGGGATACCGTGTCGCCCTGGCGACAAATCCTCTGTTCCCTTCCGTGGCGACGGAGCTGCGGATCCGCTGGGCCGGCCTGGAAGCGGATGAATTTGAGTTTTTTACCACCTATGAAAATATCGGCTACTGCAAGCCCAATACGGATTATTACCGTGAAGTGCTCCGGCGTGCCGCCCTTGCGGCGGAGGAATGCATGATGGTCGGTAACGACGTGGGAGAGGATATGATCGCTGCGGAACTGGGCATGAAGGTATTTCTCCTGACCGACTGCCTGATCAACAAAACCGGCGTGGACATAGAAGCATATCCGCATGGCAGCTTTGACGAACTGAAAAAATATATCGAGGCGGAAAACAGAAATGAGTAAGTGTGTCAACTGCGGCGGGGAGCAGTACTTTGACATCGCATCCCAGCTGCTCGTCTGTCCTTCCTGCGGTTCCCGGGAGGATCCGAAGGATGCGGAAGGCTCCGAAAACTATGCGGAAGAGATGGAGTTTACGCTTTTTGAGTGCCCGCAGTGCGGCGGAAGCGTTTATTCCACGGATCATTCCATCAACGGTTTCTGCAGCTACTGCGGGAGCAGCGTGATGCTGAAAAGCCGCATGGAGAAGAAGCGCAGGCCGCGTTTTCTGGCGCCGTTCCGGATCAGCAGGGAGGCGTGTAAGACTCGTTACCTGAATTATGTCAATAAAGCGTGGTTCGTTCCGGAAGAGATAAAAAAGGCGGAGTATCTCGATAATTTCCGCGGGATCTATATGCCTTACTGGGGATATGATGTGCGGCTGTCGGGTTTTTTATCCCTGGACGGGCTGAAGACGATCCGGGAAGGACGCGGGGTCCGCACGGAGAATTATAAATGCCGCGGATGGCTGGACGCAAGGTATCAGGGCATATTCTATGATGCATCCGCAGCTTTTGACGATCACTTCAGCCGGCAGATCGCTCCTTTCGACGCCCATGCGCTGGTGGATTTCAATCCGGCATATCTCAGCGGCTTTTATGCGGATATGGGAGATGTTGATTACGGGATCTATGAGGACAACGCCAGGAAGATCGCGCAGGATAAGGTCTTCGATTCCATACAGCTGCATAAGGCTTTTCCGGCTACGAGCTTTTCTCCGGACCAGCTGGAGCTCTTTCGCACGGCCATGGATTCCGAAGTCACGGGGGTGTATTCCGCTCTGTTTCCGGTATGGTTTCTGTCCCACAGGACGGAGGACCGCGTATCCTATGCGGTGGTGAACGGCCAGACGGGGCGCATCGCAGGGGATATGCCGGTGGATAAAAAGAAATTCCTGCTCACTTCATTTCTCGAAGCGATCCCCTTATTTGTACTGCTCTGCTTTTCGACCCTGATGAAGCCGGATTCGCTGGTTGTCGCCTCACAGTTCTTTGCGGTGATCTCCACCACGCTTTTGATGACGATGATAAAGAAGATCATCATACGGGATCACAGGCTGGATGACAAAGGCTATCTGAGTGCTCATGACAGGGATAAATATCTGCATTACGTATGGCTGGAAGACTCCGCCGAATGGAGGATGAGCAAGCGAAATGCGATGATCGGGATCGGGATCGCGCTGATGCTCACCGTGCTTTTATGGATCAACTCCCTGGCACCTTTATTCGGGGAACGGCAGTATACGATGACGAGGATGTTTTCCGGCATGCTTACTCTTATCGTGGAGCTTCTGGTGATCCGATGCACGATACTGATACGCTCCGGCGGGAGAGTGAAGACCGGCAGGATGCTGGCGGGTATATGGATCGTCTTTTTTGCGTCGCTGGGCGGCTTTCTGGTGTCCGTGTTCATGCCGCAGGCACAGCCTGCATATTATATCGCGATCCTTCTGACCATGACAGGAACGCTCATGTCCCAGATGGTGGCACTGGAACAGTACAATATCATGACGAGCCGGCCGCTGCCTCAGCTTGACCGGGAAGGAGGAGTATAAAGTGGAAAATGTCTTTCTGTACCTGGCCTGTGCGCTGTTTGCGCTGATCTGCACCCTCACGGTCAATTTTACCCTGGTGATACTCACGCGGAAGGAAAAGCATGCCAGCGAAACGGAGATGATCAGCGGGACCATTCCGGAATTCTATCTGAAGGATCCGCAGATGTTTCCTGAGAAAAAAGGCTTTCTTTAAGTGTCACCGGTCCGCGGATTGAAAGAATCCCTTCCGTGGATTATAATCAATGACAGAAACGCAGACCTGCATATGCTGCATGAAGGGAAAGAAGGTATCGTGCAAAATGGTGAAAAAAATACTGAATCATCTGTTTTCCTGCTTAATGATCATCGTTGGCGCGCTGATCGCAAGTTTTTCGGTCATCTGTATCCTGATCCCGAATGATGCCATTGATTACGGAACGGCCGGCATCGCCATCATCATAAACAAGCTTACGGGAGTGAATCTTTCACTCCTCGTCATGCTGATCTTTCTGCCCTTCCTGATCGCGGGTACCTGGCTGCTCGGAAAACGTTTCGGAGCCAAGGCGCTGCTGGGGACAGCGGTCTATACGGTGGGACTCAGTATCTTTGAAAAGATCCCCTTTGAGCTGAATACGGAACATTTCCTGGCTGTGGCTTTCGGCGGGGCGATCCTCGGCATAGGGCTGGCGCTGATCCTCCGTTTCGGCGGCTGTATCGACGGTTCCGAGATCTTTGCCAATATCCTGATCAAGATCGCGGAGCGTAAAACGGGAAAGAACTTCAGCATGACGATCATACTGCTCCTCTTTAACGCCGCCGTGTATTTCGCGGTATTTATCCTCATTAACCGTACCTCCGCACTTTTAAGCCTGCTGGTCTATGTTGTGGCGACGACCGTGATCAACCGCTTTACGGACCGCTTCGAAGCGATCAAGCAGGTCACCATCATCACCAAGGATGCGGATGAACTGATCCGGCGGATCAAAAAGGATCTGAACAAGACCTGTACGATCCTGAATTCCTTTGGAGCCATTGCCGGCGAGAACAAAACGCTGATCTGTTACGTGACCTATTTTGAACTGGCTAAAATGAAGGAGATCCTCGCAGAGAACAAGGGCACCTTCAGCACGGTTACCACCATAGAAGAGATCATCAGATAAACTGGTTAAGCTTATTGTTTGCCGAAGGCAAACGATTAGGTTTAACTGCATATACCGCGGAAACGGATTGCAATCGGCAGATAATTCTGATCGCGAGTATAAAAAACAGGGAGGAAAACGCTATGTCAAAAAAAATAGTCTCCAGGCTCTTTGTCGTTGGTTTTTTTATGATCTTTGCCATAATGGCCGGTATCATGATCAAAGGCCTGATCGAACAGAATAAGGATGAGGAGCAGCAGACTGCCCGCTACGAACAGATGAAGACGGATGGCGGAAAGACTCTCCTCACACAGGATATCCTGGAGGAAGATCATGCGAAATATGTGAAAGATGCCGAGGAGGGAGAAAAGACCTTTATCACTCTGCTGGTCCTTTTCGCCGGCGTGTTTGTATGGTTCATCGTCACCTCGATCTTCCGCCTTGTATTAAAAGGAATGGAGGAAGGAGCCACAGCCTCGTTCAGGATCATACTCTGCAGTTTCGTCGTGGCTATGATCGTTTTCGTTGCGGCGATCTTCGGCGTTGTGAATTTCCTGGTCCCGAGGCTTGGGCAGGATCCCGGAAAGGATGGCTATTTCTTTACGGAACTGAAGCTGGTGGATTCCGAAAAGGAAGAGAAGCTCGTTGAGAGCGGTACCGGTACCAACAGGACCAGCCACACCGAGGTAAACTATTATCTGATCGATGACAGCGGGAAAAAGCATAGCGTGAAAAAGCTTTTTTATGACCGATACGCATCACCGGGCATCTATTACGCCGGGCAGACGACAAGAGGGAATATCTTCTCGCTGTATCCCGATACTTTTTTTGAACTGCCGGTACAATAAACGGAAAAACCCGCAGAGGACAGCTGTGTGAACTCTGCGGGTTTTCCCTGTGGCGGTTTATCCGGCCGTTTCCGGCCGCTTCTTTATTCGGGCAGTGTCTTTAAGGACACGTCCCCGGAGGAGGTGTCGATCTTCATCCGGTTTTTTCCGTTTCCGCAGGTATAACTGTCTTCGTTTTTCGTAAACTCAATGTCGCTGTACAGATCACCGCTGGAGGTTTCGATCTGCGCTGTCAGATCTGCGTCCTGCGGTATATAGACCGTGATGTCGCCCGAAGTTACCTCGATCTCGCTCAGTTCCGGGAGATTCAGGAAGCGGAAGCTTCCATTGCCGCTGGTGGCGTCCGAGCGCAGACTTGTGATGCTGTCTGCCGTGACCGTGATATTTCCGGAGGTGGCCTTAAGATCCGTTTTGTCCGCAGCTTCCGCGCTGAGTTCGATATCGCCGGAGGTGGCGTGGATACGGATATCATCGCTGTATCCGCGCTGATCGATACTGACGTTTCCGGAAGTGACGGAGACGTTGATGTCCTTCGCGATGCAGCCTGCGTCGATATCGCCGGAGGTCAGCTCCGCTTTCAGAAGTGTCAGTTCCGTGTCACGGGGCAGGGTGACAGTGAGCTTCTTATCCAGATCATTGAGGTCGAGACGTTTGGCGGAGGCGCAGTAGCGGATATGTAAGGTGGAACCGTCGACCCAGCTGTGTACCTTCCGGCTGTCATCGAGCTGTATGCGCGAAGTCTCCCGCAGTGTGATCTGCGTCGTATCGGATTCCACCAGTGTGATATCTCCGGAGAGATAATCGATATCGATGCTTTCGATCTTTTCGGAAATGTCCCGGTCGCCCGGCGTATAATTTTGTGCATCGTCGTAGACGTAGTTGGTCACCGACGGGAAGGCGCATCCGCCGAAGAAGAGCGAGATGGCCGCCGCCGAAACAAGGATCAGGATCTTTGTCAGTGTATTCATTTTTCATTTCCTCCTTTTTTTCTTCCGATGAGCAGGCCGATCACAGCGAAGAGTGCGCCGACGGCCAGGCATATGGTCATAAAGAGCAGGGACGGTTCTGTCCATACCATAACGGATGTGGATCCGATGGATCTGTGTACCAGATAGATGATCGCTTCTGTTCCGAAGTAGGAGAACAGGGTCAGGGCGATGATGCAGAGGCCCGCCTTGACCAGCCCGTTATGCGGGAAGTAGCGGATGATCAGGAAAACAAGCCAGGTCATCGCGATGATGGGGCCGCTGATGGATATGGCCATCGGGATGACCGTAGAGGCATCCGTGTACAGGCCGATGCAGAGGATCATCAGGTAAAAGCTCAGGGTGCAGCTGCCCATCACGACAAGGCCTTTCGTATTCTTAAGCTTTGTGCTGACCGGTCTCCGGCAGACGATAAAGGGCATAAAGCATACCGTGAGTCCGAAGAGTACCGAGGACGCTGCGATGAAGAACCAGTCCCCTCCGGTATAGATGTTTATTACTGCCAGGAGAAGGATCAGGCTTGCCGTAAACGACCCCATGGATAAGAGCATCCGGTTCTTCGGCGCCACAAGGGGCACTACGAAGAGGGAAGTGGGGATGAACATCGCACACAGTACGATAAAGAACCAGCTCAGGCCCTGTCCGCTCGCAAGGTTAACGATGAGGCAGACCAGTATCGGTATCGCAAAGACCGCGGCGATGATGATCCCGGCCAGGGCGCTTTTCCTCCGGAAAAATCTGGACTGTGATCCGATCACATCGTCCCTTTCGCGAAGGATCAGTTCGTCGATCACGTTATCCTTCAGGGACCTCAGCAGGTCCGAACATTTCGGGCACTCTGCCAGATGCTCCTCCACAACCTTTTTGCTGGCGTCGCTGCATACGTCGTCTTTATATAAAGGCAGGAGGTCTTCAACTACTTTACATTCATATTTCATTGTTCTTCCATCCTTTCTTTGATCTGCATCCTTGCACGATGATAAGTAACCCGGGCCCAGGTTTCCGTTTTTCCGAAGATCGAGGCGATCTCGCGGAAGGATAATTCACCGAAAATGCGGAGCTGGAACACTTCCTTATACGGCTCTTCCATCGCATGCAGGATACGGTGGATCCTGATGGAGGAATCGGCGTCGACCAGACTTTTTTCCGGACCTTTTGCGGTATCCGGCCGCTCCTCCTGAGGCAGTTCCTCCATTTTGGACTGCCGCCGCTTTTCATCAATAAAGAAGTTTTTCGCTATGGCGCAGAGCCAGGTGAAGCTCTCGCTTTCGCCCCGGAACTCTTTCTCCGTGGTGATCGCCCGGAAGAAAGTTTCCTGTGTGACTTCCATGGCTTCGTCCCGGTCTCCCGTCAGAGTCATCACGTAGGAGAAGACCTTCATATAAAAGGCTTCATATAGTTTTTCCGCAGTGACTTTATCCATGCTTCCTCGTGCATCCTTTTTGTTTGATCTCAGTGATTAGACGGAGACGATCGGATTTCGTTACAAAAAAATCAAAAAAAATTTTTAAAAGTCTCCGGAGCATTTTATCACGGATGAGGCGCTTTGTAAAAAACGTGAGAAAAGGGTGCGGCTTCGGACTTTTTTTTGGCATTTTATACAAAGGAATAAACTTGTCACCGCCGTAAGCTTCATGCTATAATTATATTTGCTTTTCGGAAGGGGGGACATATGTCCCGGAATCATTTTGGAGGTTAAATCATGAAAAAAAGACTGTTAGCAGGATTGTTATCCTTCACCATGCTGACTGCAGAGGTTCTGCCCGTGATCGCAGCAGATGATGCGGTTGTGAGCGAGAACGTTGTCGTCGAGGAGGACGCGGCGGAAGAGGAAGCAGAGTTTAAAGAGGCTGATCTGACTGAAGAGGAGCAGGCGATCTTTGACAGCCTTGAGCCGGGAGAGAGTTATGAGGTATTTGATGGTGAAAATACCATCACATACAGCATCGAGCCGGTTGAGCTTGTAAAAGCCGATGTGCAGGATCAGACAGTTCCGGAAGTGGGTGAGGAAGAAGAGTTTCAGTATGCTGCTACCACTTTCAGCTATATTTATGCAAGAAATGAAAAAACCGCTACGCTTAACGCCGGTACATATGAGGTTAACGGAAGCGTATATAATGTAAATGCGGCTATTGCTTATTACAGCAACATCAGCTATCGTGCAAAAAAGATCAAACCCGAGAAACTGAATATCCACGTTACAAAGAGCGGGTTATATGATATCGCGAGTGCGCTGGCCATCCCCGGGACTTACAGCAGTGATGTGATCAAGTGGAAATTTACCATGAAGAATAATAAAACCGTGAATTATAAAGCAAATCCCAAGAAGGATGGTTATTTCACGGTAAAAGCTTCTGTGAATACAAAGATCGCCAAGCAGATGGGCATCAAGGGGAAGACGCTCAAAACTTTAAAGAAGGCCGTATCCCAGTTTAATAAGGTGGCAAAAACGGTGGAATGCCGTATACCCTATACGATCGATCCGGTAAATGTAGATGTGGTTTTTTCTGATCCTGATCAATTCCTGTTCGGTGATCTGATTATTACATACCAAAATTCCTGGGGGCTTACCTGGACGGAGAATAAAGGAAGACAGTTCAGGATCCGCATGGATGAAGATCAGCCGTATTCCATAACCGGAAAGACATACAAAAAATGGACAAAGCCTGCTTCTTCTGATATTAAGATCAAAAAGGGTAATGTAGTAGCATCAAACGGTAAAACATATAAATATACGGTCACTCCGCAGTTTAAGAATTTTGTCGGAAGTCTCTGGTATTTTAACTGATCGGCGGGTCATTCAATCAGCAGGGAGGCGTCACAGAAATGTGGCGCCTCTTTTGTTTTAAGAAACAATTAAGAAATACAGAAGGATCAGCTTAAGACTTCCGGCGGAAGCTGTTGTATATTACGATCAACAGGAGTTCGTCGGAAGTTTTTTTATACAGGGAGAAAACAGAAGGAGAAAAATGAAAATGAAAAAAGATGTGATATTGAAGGCAAAAGATCTTTCCAAGACTTTTTCAAATGAGACGGTACAGCAGCATGTGCTGAAGAATCTGAACCTGGAGGTATACAAGGGAGATTTCACCGTGGTGATGGGAAACTCCGGATCGGGAAAGAGCACGCTGCTCTACGCGCTGTCCGGCATGGACAGACCCTCGCTGGGAACGGTCAGCTATTATGTGGAGGACGACAGCAGAGGGATGACGAAGAAAGACGGCGCCATCGAGATCTCGGGATTCTCAAATGACAAACTGGCGCTTTTCAGGAGAAATCATGCGGGCTTCGTGTTCCAGCAGAATTATCTGAACGATTCCATGAGCGCTCTGGACAATGTAATGGTGAGCGGGCTGCTGAAGAATAAAGACCGCAGGGCGCTGGCGGAAAGGGCAAAGGAGCTGCTGGCAAGGGTGGAGATCAACGAGAGGGATTCCCGCAAGTTTCCGGCGCAGCTTTCCGGAGGACAGCAGCAGAGAGTGGCAGTCGTAAGAGGCGTGATCAACAGTCCGGAAGTGCTTTTTGCCGATGAGCCTACCGGCGCTCTCAACTCACAGAATACCACCAATGTGCTGGATATCCTGTCGGAGCTGAACAATGAAGGGCAGAGCATCGTGATGGTAACGCACACCATCAGCGCGGCGGAGCGGGGAAATCGCATCATCTATCTTGCGGACGGCGTGATCTCGGACGAATGCGAGCTGGGGGAATACGCCGGCGACTACAAGGATGAAAGCAATCCCGATAAGGAAAAAGCGGCGGCGCGACACAAGAAGCTGAAGGATTTCCTGCAGGAGATGGGATGGTAAAGGGGGATAAAAATGAATAAATTATTCTTTATCGCAAAAAACAATATGAAGAAACAGAAAGGTGACATGATAACCTTTTTTATCCTCACCTTCATCGCAGCCTTCCTGATCTTTGACTGCGCAACGATCCTTACGGGACTCGGCAATGTGATGGATGACCGTTTTGAGGCGGTCAACGGCGCCCATGTGATGCTGATGAACTTTGATACGGAAGCGGAGACGGATGCAGCGGAACGCGCTTTTAGGGAGAACACGCATCTGGCGGAATACGAGCGGACGCCCATGTTACGTTTCAATGCCGATTTTAAAAACAAAAAGCAGAGCGAGTATATGCAGTACACGTTCTTTGCGGAAGAGATCAACAATGAAAAGAAGCTGATGACCATACAGGGGGGGCAGCGCAGTTATGAGAAGAATGATGTGCTCCTGCCGCTCAATATGATGGCCGGCTTTGCCATCGGGGATACCCTGCAGCTGAAGTTTGGCGACGATGTGTACGAGTTCAATGTGGCGGGCTATCTGGAGGATCCGTACTTCTGCTCGACCATCAATATCACGATATACAGCATATGCATTTCCCCGGAGATGATCGATGAGCTGACGGATAAGGGATATGCCGTGAAAAGAGCAATCTACAAGGGGCGCATGACGGAAAGTGCGATAAGTGAAGATTTCGGAACCCAGGAGCTGGAAGATGAGATCGGTGCAAAATACAAAGAATATATCATGGAACATGCACAGAAGGAAGAGGGCGTGAACCAGTCGGATTATATGCTGGTCAACTGGGAAATGATGCGGGGCGGTTCCCAGTTCATACCGATGATCGTGATGGCTGTCATGCTGGCGTTTGCGGCGCTGATCATGCTGATCGCCCTGGTGATCATCTCCTTCAGCATCAAAAACTTCATTCAGAAAAATTTGAAGAATACGGGGATACTGGAGGCAAGCGGCTACACCGTGAAGGAGCTCCGCCTGTCCCTGGTCCTGCAGATCACGCTGGTAGCCTTTGCGGGAACACTGGCGGGAATGCTTACGGCGGGGATCAGCTTCGGAGCCTTCGGGGATCTGGTCTCTTCCATACTGGGACTTACCTGGAACCAGCCGGTGAACCCTGCTGTGGCAGTCGCTTCGCTGCTGGGCCTGATCCTGGTCGTAGCCCTTGTGGCGGCATCGGACAGCCGGGCGTATGGGAAGATCACGGTGCTCGATGCACTGCGCGGCGGCATCCATACGCACAATTTCAAAAAGAATTTCTTCACCTTTGACAGGACCCCGCTGCCGGTACCGGTAGTGATGGCGCTGAAAGAGTTTGCAGGCGGTATCGGAAGAAATCTTCTGATGGTGTTCATCGTCGCGCTGCTGGTGATCTCCACCCTGATCGGCTTCGGGATGGTGGACAATTTCGGGAAGGATCCGGAAGGCCTTCTGAAGATCATGGCTTTTGAGATGGCGGATGCCTCCGTTACGGTGGGATCGGATGAGGATCTTTCCGAAGAGTTCCGGGAACTGCCCGGCGTCGAAAGCCTGCTGGTACAGTTCAGCTTTGAACCGACGGTCATTGCGGGGGACGAAAAGAGAGCTGTCTTTACCTATGCGGTAGACGATATGAAAAATACGAAGAGTACCAATATGCTGGAGGGCAGGATGCCGGAGAGGGCAAATGAGATCCTGGTAACCGCGGGCGTCGCGGACGACCTGGGCCTCAAATGCGGGGATGTGGTGACCATCGAATATGCAGGCAGCAAAGCGGACTTTATGATCAGCGGTATCAACCAGAGAGTGGAGAGAATGGGGAGAACGGTCTATATGAGGATCGACGGGGTCGAAAGGATCCTGAGCGGAAATCTGAGCCGTATGTACAGCTATATGCTCACGGCAAAAGAAGGCGTGGGTTTCGAAGAGCTGAGCGCGCAGGTCGAAGCCTTCGCAGCGGAAAGGGATCTGGATACGAATATCCTGAACGAAAGGCTCTTCATGGAGAACACGATGAATACCGTTTCCTCCAGCATGTCGCTGATCTGTATGGCGATCGCGGGGATCACCATCCTGATCGTGATCTTTGTGGAATCGCTGGTGATCCGAGCCAAGATCAGCCGTGAGTGGCGGGGCATGGGGATCAGCAAGGCCATCGGCCAGACCACGGGCGGGCTGCTCTGCCAGATCATGCTCTCCAATCTGCCGGCGGTAAGCCTCGGAGCGCTGATCGGCGTGCTGCTTTCCGGCCTTGCCGGAGGTACCGTGGTCAAGGCTGCATTCTCCCTCTTCGTAGTAAAGAATGTGTGCTTCAGCATATCGGGAGTCTGGATGCTGGTGAGTTTTGCGGGGATCATTTTGACGGCCGCTGCCGCCGCCGCACTTGCCGGCCTTAAGGTAAGGTCGCTGAAACCGGTCGAGATGATCACGGAGGACTAGTATAACGGCCGCAAAATATCTGGACTAATGCGATGAATGCTTGCCCGAGAGTGCGGTTATACTGGGTCCGGAACGCGAAGCTGCCGGCGATGCGGCGGGCCGGACAGAAGGAGTCCTGAAAGTATCGTCTGCTTGCGGGAATGCTGATGGTTTGGTAAAATAGAGCCGTTACAGAGCTTTGGGCGGAGGTGCCGGGGGAACATGCATTACGACTGTCTGATCGTCGACGACGAAAGCGAACTTGCAAAAATGACAGCAGAGTATTTTGAGATGTTTGACATCAGGACGCAGTACGTGGACAGTGCTGCGTCCTGCTTTGCGTTCTTTAAGGAGAACGAAGCGGATATGATCCTTCTGGACATCAACCTGGGGGACGGTTCCGGTTTTGAGGTCTGCAAGCGCATCCGTGAGGAGTACCAGCTACCGATCCTTTTTATCAGTGCCAGACAGAGCGACGATGATGTGCTGATCGCATTGAGCATCGGCGGGGATGATTATATCAAAAAGCCCTACAGTCTTTCGGTGCTGCTCGCAAAGGTGAAGGTAAACCTCAAGCGTGTGGAACAGCTGAAGCAGCTGAATGCGGGCAGCGCGCAGCCGGCGGGCGGCGATGGAGAACTGGTTCTGGATGAGCCGACCATGACCGTTCTTTTAAAAGGAGAGCGGATCGCGCTGAAGGCAAAGGAATTCGCCTTGCTGAAATGTCTCTTTGAGCATCGGAACACCATCGTTACAAAGGACCGGCTGTTTGAAGAGGTGTGGGGAGATACTTTTTATTCCGACGGGACGCTCAATGTTCATATCCGGAAGCTCCGCGAAAAACTCGAGGAGGATCCCAACGAACCGACCCTGATCCGTACGGTCTGGGGGACCGGCTATATACTGGAGCTGAAACAGTGAAGAGCTACGGAAAGCTTGTGATCGGATATATCGTGCTCATGGCGCTGCTTCTGGCGGTGATGATCTCTCTGTTCGCCTTTATCCGGCCGGAAAGCCTGACGCCGGCAAATTACAGTGATGAAGAGCTGCAGATCTATAAAGATGTATGGAACGGTATCAACGCCTCTTTCAGAGCAGAGGAACTGCAGAGGATCACGCGTCTCGTGGTCGTCTGGCTGATCCTTTTTGCCACGGGACTGGTCTTTCTCCTTATGATCTGGCTGAGGGAACTGCGGCCGCTCCGGGAACTGAGGGACCTTGCCCAGGAGATCGCCAAAGGAAATCTGGACGTGGCGTTGCCCATGCGCAGAGGAGTATATTACGGGGATTTTACCGAGAGCTTTGACCTGATGCGGGAAGAGCTCAGACGGTCAAAGCAGCGGGAAATGGAGGCGGAGCATGCAAAACGGGAACTGGTGGCGGAGCTGAGCCACGACCTGAAAACGCCTGTCGCCACCATTCAGGCGACCTGCGAGGTGCTGGAGCTGAGCTGCCGGAAGAAGCTGGAGGGAGAGCTTAATGAACAGCAGCGTAAAGAGCTTTTGAATACGCTGGAAAAATCGGAGATCATCCGCAGCAAGGCCGAGACGATCGGCAATCTGGTACAGAATGTGTTCAACGCCACCCTGGAAGATATGGATGAGATAAAGATCGGGGTGACGGAATGCGATTCCCGCCGTATCGAAGCCTGGTTCACCAATCTGAAGGATTACGGAAACATCATCCTGGATTCGCATATCCCCGAATGCCTGGTAAGCATCGATCCGCTGCGGATGGAGCAGGTGGTGGACAATATCGTCGGAAATTCCTATAAATATGCGGGAACGGATATCCGGGTGTCTTTTGAAGATCTTTCGGATCGGCCGGGAAAGGATAATGAGCGCTATATACGCATCACGGTACGGGATTCCGGACCGGGGATCCCGGAAGAGGAACTGCCGCTGGTAAGCGAAAAGTACTACCGCGGCGCGAATGCGAAGGAAAAGAAAGGCTATGGCCTGGGGCTGTATCTGGTAAAAAGATACATGGAAAAACAGGGCGGCGGAATGGAATACTACAATGACCACGGCTTTGTTGTGGAATTGCTGGTACGGAAGGTATAAAGGAACATGTGACCGCGGTCATGGTGCGGAGATCAAAAACATGACCGCGGTCACTTTTTTTATTGGAAAGACTCCGATATGATGAGGTCATAAAGGAAGGGAGAGTATGATGAATTCAAAACTGTCGGCATGGAAATATGTAAAGAACAACAAAAAAACGGTGGCGGTGCTGGTCAGCTCTCTGGCTCTGGCCTGTGTGGCAATGTACGCGGTATTTGTCCTTCTGATCACCACATCGGAGAGTTTTAAGACCATAATGTTTGAGATGCCGAAACGGATCTCCTACATAAATCTTGGCCCTGAGGCCTACGGTCTGAAACGCAGCGACTATGAGGACGAAGAGGGGATCCCGGACAGGGAAGCTTATCAGGAGGCTTTCGATAAAAAGCAGGAAGAACTGATCGAAGCGCTCAGGGCTCATTCCGGTATCGAGGATGCGTTTTACAACCAGGTCATTGCCAATCATTACCAGGCGGTGATGGGGGAATTCAGCTATGAGCTCCCGCTGATGGAAGCGGAGCGGATACAGGGCTTTCTCGATCATATGGATGCGAAGCTGACGGCAGGCAGTATGCCGAAAGAAGCCGGAGAGATCCTGGTGGACGAGACCATCATGAAGAACAACGGACTGAAGATCGGCGACTGGTATCTGAAGGACTGGTTTGGTGAGACCTTTAAGGTCAGCGGCACCATCACTTCCGATTACATGGTATCCGCAGGCATTCCCAACGGCGGCTCGAATAAAGGCTGGTACATCGTGGTCTATAATGATGAGAACACCACGGATCTTTGCGGGATCCTGAAGGATATGGGGATCACACCGCAGGACGGGGACGAGGTGCTGGACGCGGCGGAGTATGCAAGGACCTATCATGAAGATGTGGGAGATACCATCGATATGGTGATCACGACCATCTTTGCAATCGTGATGAGCTTTATGGCGGTCCTGGTCCTGGTAGCCTATATCTCTTTCATGCGAAACCGCGTGAACGAATACTGTCTTTATGCCTCCATCGGTTACGGACGGAGCGAGATCTACCGGATGATCCTTAAGGAGATGCTGATCCTCTTCGGACTGGGCAGCGCTGTGGGACTTTTGCTCTCCCTGGGGTGCGGCGCTGTATTGAATGCCTTTATCATTGAACCGAAAGGACTTGCAGGACATGTGGTCTATCCGGAACAGATCAGCCGGATACTTGCGACTTACCTGTTCATCATGGGAGTGCTGCAGATACCGGTACTTGTAAGCCTTAAGACCATCAGGACGATCGATGCTATAGAAGAGTAGGAGGGAAGGGAAAATGTTTGAAGTAAAGAATATCTCCATGATCTACGACATGGACACGGATGCAAGGACTTATGCGCTGAAGGGTTTTGATCTGTCATTGCCCGATAAAGGGATGGTGGGGATCATTGGGCCTTCGGGCAGCGGAAAGAGCACGCTCATGTACTGCCTGTCCACGCTGAAGACGCCTACGGAAGGGAGCGTGGATTATAACGGTACCGAACTCACTTCCATCAGCGGCTCCGAGAGGGAAAGGCTGCGCAGGAAGGAATTCGGCTTCATTTTCCAGAAGCACTATCTGGTGCCTTATATGAGCGCGATGGACAACTGCCTGGTAGCGGCCGTGGAAAGGGGACCGGCGGTGCAGAAAAAGGCGGAGGATTTCCTTCAGGAGCTGGGTCTCGGGAAGAAAGAATGGAGCAAAAAGCCGTCAAAGCTTTCCGGTGGCCAGTGCCAGAGAGCAGCCATCGCAAGAGCCATGATCAACGATCCCGGCGTGATCTTTGCGGATGAACCTACGGCTTCGCTGGATCACGAGAACGCCTATAACGTGATGAAGATCCTCAAGAAGTATTCCGACGAAAGACTGGTTCTTGTAGTCACCCATGACAGGAGCATCCTTCAGGATGCAGACCGCATCATCGAGATGTGGGACGGGGAGATAAGCCGATGAGACCTTTATCAGCGTTATACTATGTAAAAGAAAACAAGGGAAAGGCTCTGGTGGTCATTTTCCTGCTGCTCTTTACCCCCCTGCTCGCACTTGCGGGAAACTACATCAACAGTATATACTATTACTGGGACAGGGCCTCGGATTATTTCGACAGGCTTGCCGTCGTGAGCGGGGTTTCGGCGGATGAGGACGGAAAGGATTATGAGGAGCTGCGAAAGCGCCTGATGGCGGATGAGGACCTGATCGTTCTGGACCGCTCCGCATACGGTTATCCGGGCCTGCCCTGGATCTGTACCATGGGCTTTGAGATGGGCAGCAGCTCGGTGGTCTTCAATTCGCCGGAGGATATGAAGACTGCATTTGCGGAGCTGGGGATCGAAGGGGATCTTTCGGATATAAAGGACGGCAGCGTGTGCGTATCCTCCGCCCTGGCCAGACAGTACGGGCTGAAGAAGGGCGATACCGTGGATGCCTCCGTCCATAAGAATATCAGCGGGACATGGCGGCTCGACGCCATCCTGGAGGATGACAGCTATATCCTCTTCTATGTGGATCATACGGATGTGACCTACCGCATGAATATCATTAGCCGGACGCACTCCGGGGATGAGCTGCGCAGCTATATCGAAGGGATCAGGGGAGAACTGAAGGGACATGTGGATACGAACCTCAGGACCGAGATCAAAAAGCAGTTTGCACCTTTTGAACTGATCTTCGGCGTCGGTATCGTTCTGTTATCCTCGATCCTTGCGGTGATCATCAATTCGGTCATCACAGGTCTGTATATTGCGAGAAACTATGAGTTCGGCGTATACCGTGCCATCGGTCTGACAAAGAAGGAAGTCTTCGGGAAATGCGCGTCCGAGATCCTTCTGATGGACCTTCTGGCGATCGCTGCCGGGGCAGTGCTGATCCTTCTGTTCATCTTCCTCGGAAATGAACTGTATTACCGGCCGGCGGGAAAGTATCTGCCTTATATTTCAAAGATCGGTATCTATGGCTTCCTGGCATCGAACCTGCTGGTGATCCTGCCCACCATACTGCTGAAGGGACGCAGCATGTGCAGGGCGGATGTGACGGAGTTTTAGTTAAGGAGAGGAGAAAGAGAATGAAGAAAAAAACAGCCGTATTTGTTTTTGCTATATTGACAAGCATGCTCCTTGCGGGCTGCAGCCCCTATGTTTCCAGCTACAAGGCGCTGATGCTGATCACGACGGACTATTCGGATTCCGCGTCCATGAGTTTTTCTTCCTTTGAAGGGACGAATGTTTTCAGCATGAAAGCAAAAGAAGACGGAGCAGTCCTTGCGTATACAGGGGAAGTAGAAGGCAGCGGCAGTGCAACGGTCTATTATGACGATGACGGAACAAAGAAGGAACTGTTCAAGATCGCGGCAGGCGAAAAGACGGTCGACAGCATTCCGCTGGCAGGAGCCGGAAAAGTGTATGTGATCGTTGAGACGGACGGAAAGTGCGAGGACGGGGCATTCTTCTTTGATATCAAAGAATGATCCGCTTTTGACAGGACGGAGGTAATCGAAAAGAAACAGTGACAGGGATCATAACGTCGATCATATCATTGATCCTGCTGAGTCTGTTCTCGGCGGCATTTTCGGGCCATGCGGCAGCAGTGCTGGCGCTCGGGGGCGCGCTGATGATCGCCGTTACTGCGGGATACGTAAGGGACAGTGAGGGGAAGCGGCTGAAAGCACTGCAGCTTCTCCTTGCGGTCTTATTTTCGTTATGTACCGGAAAGTGGTGGGGCTGTTTCGTATTTGCCTGCCTCCTCTGGCCGGGATTGCCTGCAAGTGTTCTGATGGCAGACGGAACCCTTGTGTTCATTTTTCTGCTGCGACTTTTTGTGCCGGGCTATGATGCGGATGCACAATTGCAGGGAAGAGACGCCGGTTTCGTGGCAGCGTCCCTGATCGTGTGGCTTTTTGCGACTGCCGCAGTCTGCGCGCTCGCACAGCTCTTCCGTCATCTCCTTAAGAAAAAAGAGCGGAAGGAAGAGGAAGAGCGGAAGAGGATACAGAGCTACAGCCTGGGTGAGATGCACGAGAGCCGGCGCAGCAGGGAGCTGGCAAGACAGAGCTTTTATATCGACAGGAACGCCAGGCTCATCGAGCGCGAGAATATCAGCCGCAATATCCACAACAGTGTCGGCCATTCGATCACGGCCGCCATCATGACGCTGGATGCCGCGGACATGCTCTTTGAAAAGAAGCCGGAGGAAGCGCGCAAAAAGATGAATGACGCCACGGAGCGCATCCGCGGGAGCCTCGGCGCGATCCGCAGTGCGGTACGTGCCCTGGATAACGAAGCGGAAGATGTGAGTGTAAAGGATCTGATCTGCTGGTTTGATAATATCGTGGATGAGTTCCAGATGGATACGGAGCGCAGCTGTGACCGGCTCTATGAGGTGTATGACAGGGAACAGCTCCTGCCCCGTGAACATGCGGAATTTCTGACCGGTGCTCTGGAAGAGTGCCTTACCAACGGAGTGAAGCACGGAAAAGCGGAGCATTTCACCATCCGGCTTAGCGGTGACAGCGCGCATGTGCGTCTGGAGGTGGTGGATGACGGAAAGAGTGCGTTTAGTGATGCGAATGCAGAGGAACGGATCAAAAACGGCTTCGGCTTGAAGAAGCTCCTGGCCTATACGGAAAGATGCGGGGGCGAAGCGGGCTTTCAGAACAAAGATGGTTTCCGGACCTTTATCGAACTGCCGCTGATCGTGTCTTCCGGGTATTGAAAGAAAGGAAAAAAGGATGTATAAAGTTTTACTGGTTGATGATGAGCTGATGCTTCTGGAGAGTCTCGAGATCATCCTGTCCATGAACGATATGGAGATCGTCGGTAAAGCGCAGGACGGACGGGAAGCACTTGATATCTTAAGAACCGGCGCGGCCTGCGATGTGGCGCTGGTGGATCTGAATATGAAAGGGATGGGCGGCATCGAGCTGATCGGGCATATCAAACGCGCTTATCCCGATATCCGCATTCTGGTACTGACGACTTTTTACGATGATAAAAACATCACCGACGCGATCAGTAACGGGGCGGACGGCTATCTTTTAAAGGACAGCGGAAAGGACGCGATCCTGGGAGCCATCGGCCAGCTGATGAACGGCGTGAGCGTGCTGGATCCCAAGGTGATGACGCGGCTCACGGCGCTGATGCAGAAGGCGCCTTCCGTGGATCTGTACGGCGAGATGACGGGGCGCGAACGCGAGGTGGCGTCGCTTCTGGCAAAAGGCCTGACCAACCGGCAGATCGCCGATCAGTTATATGTTTCCGAAGGGACGGTCAAAAATTATATTTCTTCGATCTATGACAAAACGGGCATTCACGACCGCGTCAAGCTGGTGGTGGCACTGTCGGGGAAAGGGTGAGGAAGATAGTAACCTGGCTTGGTATGACAAGGCGTTTGCGCGAATTCCGAGCAGGTCTGTATTAGACTGATTTTGGACCGGTACCTTTCTATGCGTGGATAGAATAAAACCGGGCAACATAGAGGATAACATAAATCACCGAAGGTATCTCCGGTTCAGATCTCTGAATCTATCGTAGACAAACCGTCTGATCACGAGGAATATGAGGAAGATGAACAGGAAGAGGAATATGAAATCGAGGATTCAGGGTCGTCCTTTGATGATTGGGTTATACCGGGAGTTCAGGAATACGAGGCCAGTTCCCTGATCGCTGTCAGACCGGGTGGAAAGTTCGTTGAAGATGAATCTATATGGGTAATGTCATCTATAGAGATGATCTATGATTTTGGAGCAGGCTATGGAAATACTGTGGTAAAACAATCGAACGGAAATCCGTATAATCCGCTTGATGAGAGAGAAGTCCGTTATTCGTTTGACGGATCGGTTTTTTCCGAAATTGATGAATCAGATGGTAATCCATATCTGTCATATTCTACTATGAGCTATGGTGTGGGTTTTACCTATTTTGAAAATCTTAAATACCCAAAGCAATCTGGATTTTTTTATGGAGGATCTGAATTTTTCGAGCCAAAAGGTATATGGTATTCATCTTCCTATCCGAATGACGTTGACGGTGCAATGAAATGCTTTAAACTTAATCCGTCCACAAAACAAGCAGCGATATTTAAAGTGAAGGTAAACGATCTTGGAAAACTGGATGTACCGCAGGGAAATCTGTGTATATATGATTATTCTTATGATGAAAAGGATCATATTCTGGAGTTTTATAAGGGAAAGAAAGATCACGCCGGCTATGATCTGTATCCAAATCATGATGTAGGTGAGAAATTTTATGAAGGAACCATGCGGCCAACGAATGTAGGATGTACACGTCTGGACGGGATTTATTGCGGAAAAGGAGATCCTGTAAACAGCTACTACCTGTTATTCAAGCTGGATGATTTTACAAACGATAGCACAGAACGACATCTGGAGGAGGCTATGAAACAATATGATATTCATTTTGATTGACCAAGCGACACTATTGTTTTCTTGGTAAAATTGATCCGATGTATTTAGTTCGAAAACATTGGCGCATTCTGCATATGAACACGATTAATAGTTTGAAAGAATATTAACAGACACGTCGGGAAAGGATCTGTAAGACATATGAATGATACGAAAAAAGTGAAGATCATCGTTGCTGCGGTTCTTGTTGTTGCAGCATTGGCCGTTGCGCTTATCAATGTGTTAAATCTTACTAAAGAAGCGGAAAAGGTTCCGGAACCTGAGAATGAACAGACAGAATATCAGATGTCGGAAAAATCCCGCTTTTATCATAATGTTTACAATGCCTGCTACAATTACGCCCTGGGTGAAGACCGTATGGAAACAGATCTGGCATATGATGAAGCCTGGCTGACGGATACGGATCCTTCTGTTGTAAACGCCGCAAAAGACGGACTGTCAGATGGAGAGTCTACAAAAGCAAAAAGAGAAGAAATCAGCAATAATGCCGCAAAAAGGCAGGAGTACTATAATGCTGCTTACAATCATGCTCTGGGTCAGGACAAACTTAAGACCTCTCTTGTCTATGATGAGGCCTGGCTCAACGATCCGGACGAAGTGATCTCGAAAGCGGCAAAGGAAGGCCTGGTAGACGGAGAGGCCGATAAAAAGATATATGATTCAATTGTAAAATAGAAAAGATGCATTTACCGGCATCAGTTTTGTGGATTCCTCTTCCGCTTTTCATACAGATAAATGGCGGTTCTGATCGTCCATATGATAAACAGGAATATCAGGCCTGCCTGAACGTGACTGTTTCCAAACACAAATCCCAGGATCAGAAGAAGGAATAGAACTGCGTCTATGATGAGGAAGATCCTTGAGAGATCCTTTTTGGATTTTTCTTTAAGATTTACCTGAAGGGATGCTTTCGCATCCATTATCCGGCCTGCAGGCAGAGCAACTATATTCGAAGATGTTTCCTGAATGCTTAACCAGGGATAAAGCAGTGTGATCAGCATTTCCCATTGGATCATTCCGGATTTTCCATCGAGTGGTATGAGCAGCTTCAGGGTCCAGGAAGAGTTATTCGCATTTAGTGCCCCATCCAGTTTTTCCAGGGAATTAATGAGCTTAAAAATCGTGCAGGCCTTGTTGAGATTGATATATTCGCTGAATCCTACAGTGATCTCGGAAGTGGAGTGGCTGATATCGAAATGCGATATCCCTTTTCCGGCCAGCATCACAATTGATGTCTCCTTATCTATTTCGGGCAGGTTGTTGAATGCTTCAGGGGGTAAGACGCTGCCTACCTGAGCAGCAAGCAGACCACCGAAATTACAGGCAGCCTGTGCTTCGCTTAAAGCCGTAATCTCGAGATTTATAAGCTGTTCTTTTATACTCGGATCATTGTTCGCTTTTTCATATACAAGCCCGATCTCATCCAATAATCCGCTTTCCCAACACAGCTGTAATCCACCGTTTATATTTGTATTTTCCATATTTTTATCTCCAGTTTGTTGTACTTTTGTTTTGTTGACTCTCTGTAGGACCATGGTAATTATGTAAAATACATAGTCATTATCGCACAATACAGAATTGTTGTAAATCCATGTGATTTTGGTATACGCTATGGTGGTCATTGTCTGAAAAGCATTCTTTGTCCCGGACAGTCTGACTGATCGCTAAGCTCAGTATATCATGGGCAGCCGGTCAGAGAGCCGCCTGTTGAGCGACCCTGAAACATAAGGCCGGGAGTATATTCAGATCAGCGCATATATCGGGGGCTTGAGTCATTTGAATATTATTGAGAGCGTCCGTTAAAAGTGCTATTATTATCGGAAAGTTGAGGACGGTCGTATAAAGCGGTGATCAGGATCGATCCGGCAAGACCGGAGAGCGAAGCTGATACAGAAGGAAAAAGCCGATAAAGAAAATGAAAAACGGATGGCATATCATGCGAGGATCGAAGAGAGGAGAAAGGGAATGGAGCAATACAGAGAGAAATGGCTTGAGAAACATCGTTTGACAGAAGAAAGTAAACGTAAGCGGCTGGAGGTACCAAAGGGGTTTTCTTCGTATTCCAATATCCGTGAGGATCATGAGCAGATCCTTTTATGTCTTCATGGCTTCGGAGGTGATAAAGAGAGTTCCGTTATTGCGGCATTACGGGATGAACTTGATAAAAAGGGGATCGGTGTGGCAGCTTTTGACTGGCCGGCTCATGGAAAGAGTATGGCAAAGGATGAGGAATTCCGTGTAGAAGAGTGTCTGTCATATCTGGATCATGCCGTTGCAGCGCTTGAGGAAAAATGGAAGGGGAAAGCACTGAACGCTTTTGCAACAAGCTTTGGCGGGTATATTACGATGCTGTATCTGGACAGAAATCCCTCGGCGTTCTCCCGGGTGATCCTCCGTTCGCCGGCGATCAGGATGGATAAAGTGTTTCGAAATCTTCTGTCGGATGAAGAATTCAATAAGTTGAAGTCCGGAGAAAAACTGACTCTGGGTTATGAACGGCCCATGCAGATCGCATATGATTTCTATGAGGATCTGGAAAAAAACAGACTCTTTGAAAAAGCGTGCCATACCGGGGATATCCTGATCATGCAGGGCGATAAGGATGATGTGGTGGATCCGGAAGACACAAAAGAATACGCAGACAGGATACATGCAGGATGGAAGGTCTTTGAGGGAACAGATCACAGGTACAAAAGACCGGGGGAATTGGAACAGATCGTTAAAACAACGGAGCGATTTCTTCTGGAAGAACACTAAAAACAGGCCGGCAAATTCTGAGCGGCGCTCCAAAGGGCCGCATCCGGCGTTATTGTTCCCCGCGATGCTGCCGCACTTGTTTTTTGAAAGGCTTTCATGTATAATCTCTGCGGTAAAGGAGATTAGCAATGCTTTTTAATTCGATCCCGTTTTTGATTTTTTTCCCCATAGTCATCCTGATCTATTATATCCTTCCGGGAAAGATCAAGCGACTCTGGCTCCTGGCAGCCAGTTATTTTTTCTATATGTCCTGGAACGCGAAATATGTGCTCCTGATCCTCTTTTCCACGGTAGCGACCTATGCGGCCGGACGGCTGATGGAGCGGGCAAAGGAGAAGAAGGGCAAAAAAACCATCCTGATCCTGGTGATCGCCATGAATCTGGGACTTCTGTTCTTTTTCAAGTATTTTGATTTCGTATTGTCGAACCTGAACGCCGTGCTGCGCATCCTGCATGTGCAGGCGGTGCAGAGTCCTTTCAGTCTGCTTTTGCCTGTGGGAATCTCCTTCTATACCTTCCAGAGCCTGGGCTATACCATCGATGTGTACCGGGAAAAGATACCGGCGGAAAAGAACTTCCTTGACTATGCGCTGTTTGTGAGCTTCTTTCCGCAGCTGGTGGCCGGTCCCATCGAACGCAGCGGCAGCCTGCTGACACAGGTGAAGGAATGCTCGAAGAAACGCCTCTGGACCTGGGACGGGATCAGTTCCGGTTTCGGATTGATGCTTTGGGGCTTCTTTATGAAGATGTGCATAGCCGACAGGATCTCGATCTTTGTGGATGCCGTCTTTAACAATGTCTATGCCTGCGGTACCGTGGAAACGGTACTCGGGGCCGGGGCGTTCGCGATCCAGATCTATGCGGATTTCGCCGGGTATTCGGCTATCGCCATCGGAGCGGCCCGTATGATGGGCTTTACGCTGATGGAAAACTTCAACGCACCGTATTTTGCCGAGAGCATCGGGGAATTCTGGCGGCGCTGGCACATCTCTTTAAGCACCTGGTTCCGCGATTATGTCTATATCCCCCTGGGCGGGAACCGCAAGGGAACGTTCCGGAAATATGTGAATCTGATGATCACTTTTCTGCTGAGCGGCCTCTGGCACGGGGCGCTCTGGAGCTATGTTTTCTGGGGGGCGATCCACGGTTTCTATCAGATCGCCGGGAGCGTGCTGAAGCCTGTCCGTGAGAAAGCGGTGAAGCTTTTGAAATTCCGGGAGGATTCCTTCAGCTTTCACTTCGGGCGGAAACTCATCACTTTTGTTCTGGTTTCCTTTGCATGGATCTTTTTCCGTATGCATTCGCTGCGTCTGTCCCTGGAATATATCCGCAGGATGTTTGTGAAATTCAATCCCTGGGTACTGGTAGACGGCAGCATGTATAACTGGGCGCTGGACCGTCGGGAAGCGGGGATACTCTTCCTCGGACTCTTCCTTATGCTGCTTGTCGCGCTCCTGCGGGAATACAGAAAAACGGATATCGGAGAATTCCTCTTAAAACAGGATCTCTGGTTCCGCTGGCTGGTGTTCATCCTCCTCATCCTTGCGGTGGTCGTATGGGGAGAATACGGTATAAACTTTGACTCGTCGAAGTTTATCTATTTTGATTTCTAGGAGGCGGAAATGAAGCGTTTTGTACAGATCCTGGTATTTCTCCTGCTGGCTTTTTTCTGTCTGCTGAAGACCTATGATATCATATGCTGGAAGGACACCAATGTGAGCTTCCAGTCCTGTGTCCTGCAGCTTGAGGAAACGCCGGAGGATACGGTCGACGTTGCCTTTGTCGGAAGCTCCCATGTCTATACGGGGATCTATCCCGCCTACCTCTGGAGCGATTACGGCATTTCGGCTTTTGATATGGCTATCTGCGCGATGGATCGGGATTCGGCCTACTACAGCATCAAACATCTCTTTAAAAGCCAGTCTCCCCGTGTGGTCCTGGTGGACCTCTATGCGCTGACCTATGAAAAGCACCAGTATCCCGACAATATCCTGCGGAATTATCTTTCTTTCCCGCTTTCCGAGGATACCTATCCGGCGCTGAAGGCTTATGCGGCAAAGGATCCGGCCGTCTCCGATAACATGCTGGATTATCTGACGCGCTGGCCTATCTTTCATACCAGATACCGCGAGCTGGAACGGCGCGACTTTGTAAATGACGAGACTGCCCTCGCGGCCAGGGGCGAATATCTCAACTGGGCGGCCAATGCGGTCACGCCTCTGGAGCCGGATCCCTTCGAGCCGGAGCTCGGCAACGAGGACCAGCTGGAATGGATGAAGAAGCTGAAAACGATCTGTGAGGAGAACGGGGCGCAGCTGGTATTGATGGCGCTTCCTTTTCAGACGGACTACGATGACCAGCATCTGGTAGATTACGCCTCCGTTTTTGCGGAGGAGAACGGCATTCCGTTCTTTGATTTCAACCGCAGGATCGACGAGGTGGGGCTGGATTATTCCACGGATTTTTATGATGATTCTCATATGAACGCCTATGGGGCGAAGAAGGTCTGTACGTTTTTCGGAGAATACTTAAAGGAGAATTATCAGCTCGCGGATCACCGAGGGGATCCGAAATATGCCATCTGGGATGAGGATCTGCGCTATTACAGTCACCGCAGGGATGGTGACGAGCTGGATACGATACAGGAACTGGAGCCTTTCCTGGATAAGCTGATGCAGATGAGGGAAGTGGTCACCGTGATCAGCCTCGAAGGCGTTTATGACAGCCACGCGCTCTATGAGTCCTTAAAGGTATTGCCGGGGATGCAGGAGGCGGATTGCGAGGCCGGTGCGAAATGGCTCTGGGAGGACGGGCAGCTTACGCTGCTCATGCAGAATGATCTCGGAGCCCCGGCCTATATACGGGAGCTGGATGACTATACAACGCTGCAGGTGCGCTTTAACGGAGACCGGATCGGCGGCGGCAATATCATCCTCGGAAGGAACGATTATTCCAATTATGAAGGTCAGCTGCGTATCGTCGTGTACGACCCGGTCATGCACCGAACGATCGCGGCGAGAGAATATACTTACTGGTAAACAGGAAAGGTGAAGACAGGGGGACGGTCCTTTTGTCCTCATTTTTGAGGACAAAAGGACCGTCCCCCTGTCTTCACCCTGTCTTCATAGCAGTTCCAGTACCTGGCTGCGTCCTTTCAGCGCGGTGGTGGCGCCTACGGCCGTGGTGCAGACGGCTCCGCAGGCGTTTCCGAATTTCAGGGCTTCCTCATCGGAAGAGCCTCTTAAGCGTTCCGAAGCAAAGCCGGCCACAAAGCTGTCCCCGGCCCCGGTAGCATCGACCGCCTCGATCGAGCAGGCGGGAAGCCGGATGGCAGTATCCGCATTTCTGAAATAGCAGCCTTTGCTTCCGAGCTTTATGATCACATTCTTTACCCCGTAGGAAAGAAACACCTCGGCCATTTCTTCAGGCTTTTCCTTTTGCGTATAATAGGCGGCTTCGTCCTCATTGGGAGTGATGTAGTCGATGAGCGGCAGGCTGTCTCTGATATCGCCTAAAGACAGCGGGTGAAAATTGGGAAGTTTGGTATCCGCAAAGATCAGAACGTCTTCTTCCCTGGCTTTTTCGAGGACGCTGCGGATGATCTGAGGATCATCAAAGGGGGCGCGGAACAGCGAGCCCAGGATGATCGCGGATGTTTCCCTGAAGCAGTCCGTATACCGTTCGGGATGGAAGTTGTAACGGTGCGCCTGATTTGTGATGGACTTGCGTGTGCCGTCGTCGTTCACAAACATGGTCGTGACCGGAGTGGGATGTTCCTTTTCGCGGATGACGCAGGAAGTATCGATACCGAGATCCCGCAGGGTATTCAGGATCATAGCCCCGGCGGGGTCTTCCCCGAGGAAGCACATGATCCCGGTCTTCATGCCCAGTTTTACGGCGGTCGCCGCCTCGTTGACTGCTTCGCCTCCCACATTCAGGGAGCCGGATTTTGCCCGGAAGCCGGATGCGGAAACCGGTTTTTCGTCAAAGCCTTTAATGATGGAATCCACCAATGCCGTTCCGATACAAAGTATGTCTGTTTTTTTCATGAGAAATCCCTGTATGATTCTTTCTTCTGTTTTTATGCCGCCGGAGTTTTCCTGAAACGTTGCCGGAACTCTCCGTGCCTTAAAGCTCCGCTGTCCGATCTCACGGAGCAGATGCTGCACATACGCCCGTATATACAGGCTTTACGCCAGCGTGTTGTAGAGTGTTTCGAAATCGCTTTCGGGCCGGATGCCAAGTTCCCGTACCAGTTTCATACCCATGTTGAACATCATCCTGCAGGCTTCTTTTTTAGGAAGCTTATAACTGTCAAACATCATCATGAGAGCCAGTCCGTGGGTATAGATCACGGTATCCCTTACCAGCTCCGCGAGCTTTTCGGAGGGAAGTCCGTATTGCGCAGAAAGCATCTTTACCGCCTCCTCATCAAACTGGATGGAGAAGATACTGCGCTCGCCGTAAACCGGGATCCCGATGGTCTCCAGCGGATCATCCACATTCAGGAAGCGGAACACGTGGGGGTGTTCGCAGGCGATGGAGAGGTAGTGGATGCCCGACAGAAAGAAGGCCTCGAAAGCATCCCGTCCCTGCATGTTTTCTTCGAGGCCTGAAAAGATCTTTTCTCCGGCATATTGATACAATTCTTTTTTCAGTTCGGCCATGCTGCCGAACTGCCAGGAAACCGGCTGTGTCGAACAGTCAAGCTTCGCGGCGATCTGTTTGATCGCTACCGCAGCGATCCCCGATTCCTCCAAAAGTTCATATGCGGCTTCCAGGATCATTTCCCGGCTGATCTTCGTTTTTCTCCCCATGGTCACCTTCTGTTATTCATATGGTCTGTAGTCCAGCGCTTCAGTGCAGCCCCAGGCGGCCGCCACCTTTTTAAAGCTCTTTTTGGCAAAGGTCTTAAACATCAGACCGACCATCAGACGGACAGGCGCAGGAAAGATCTCCGGCCCGGTGAATCTCCGGCATTCCTCCGAATCAAAGCCGCCTTCTGCGGCATATACCCGTCCCATCTGCGTATACGGATCCGTGATCTTTTCTCTCTGCGCACCTTCTATAAATCTTATACCAAAGTTATCTCCTTTTACAAGAGTTCCTTTATAAATACAGCCGAGTTTTTTGGCAAGTATCTTCAGGTATTCCTCTCCGCAGCGGAGCTGTATCCCTTCGGCAAAGCCGCTCTGCAGGATAAAGGAGATCCGCGAGCCATCCGTTTTCGGACTTACGGTTTCCAGAAACTCCATCAGCAGCCCCGGTATGCATTCCACATAAAGAGGAAGTGCGATCAGGATATCACTGTTTTCCGTAAAGGCTTTCCGCATCGCATCCCACTGCTTCCGGTCGGATACTTCATACTGCTCGAAGCTTGTGCCGTTTTCCTTCATACCTGCGGTAAATTTTCCAAGGATCTTATCCGTATTGCTGTATTTTTTTACGCGCGGACTGCCGTTGATGATCAACACATGCATGATACTGCCTCCTTTATCTCATTGCTGCTGAAAACGCCGAGTGACTTGCTACCGAAATTGAGCGCCGCTCTTTCGTTCCACCTTTCCAGGTATTCCCTTTCGGGCTCGCCGGTGTAGATGATGCCCAGATCCGTTTTGTTGTCATAGCGGAGCACGTGACGCATCTGATTCCCGACAAATTTCAGATACATCGTGGCGATCGGGAGTATACGGTCGTAGATGTTCTTTCCTTTATGATCCAGAAAGCCCAGGGCCGTATCCGAGATCACCCAGAGCTGCCCGGCGTGGATCAGTTTTTTTAATATGAGCTCGTAATCATCTTTGACCGAGCACACGCCGGGAGTTTTGAGCCAGCAGTGATTGCAGCCGATGCAGTGGCTGATGTGCAGCGCGTCCGTTTCAATGATCTCGGCATCTGTTCCTTTTTCTTTCATCTGTTTTTTCAGCTCATCCGTTATGGAATGGTCCGAAGTGGTATTTACGATCAGGATCATGTGACTACCTCCGTCTGAAATAATAATGTAAACACGTTTATATAAACATATTTATATTATAAACGGGTTTATATAATTGTCAAGAGTTTTTTTAAAATGTAGAAGGAGCAGGCGGGATCCTGCTGCGGGCAGTTGCCGTACGGCGGTCGGATGGCGCGGTACTTTACGGTATTACGGAACTGTACTTTATGGTATTACAGAGCGGTACTTTATTGTACTACGGAGCTTTATTGACAGCATGAAGGTGTGGGAGTATCATAAATTATTGCTGTTCAGCGGCCTGCCGGCCATCGGACGTAAGGTGCCTGCGCCATGCAAAACCGGCTACGCCGGTGCAGGCCCAAATGATCACATTTTATCGAAAATACTATACATTACAGAGAGACGACAGGATGAAACAGATACTTGTAGTGGAAGATAATAAGGACTATCAGGAGCTGCTGGAGAATTACCTTTCCAACGCGGGTTTTACTGTTACCGCAGCCGGTAACGGCCTGGATGCGGTCGATATCCTGGAGGATAAGGAGTTTGACCTGATCATCCTGGATGTGATGCTGCCGAAGATCGACGGTTTTACGCTTTGCGAGCTGATACGGAAGAAAAGTGATGTGCCCGTTGTGATGCTCACCGCGCGCTCTGCGGAAGAGGATCAGATGCGTGGATATGAGCTTAAGGTGGATGAGTATATCTCGAAGACCGTATCCATGCCGCTCATCGTCAGCAAGATCGGCGCGATCCTTCGCAGGAGCAGCGGCACGACAGAGGAAGAGCGCATCTCGTTTAACGGAGTAGTGCTCGATCCGGGCAGCCATACGGTGCAGATCGACGGCGCTGCGGTGGAATTTACCTTAAAAGAGTTTGAGATCCTGAGTCTGATCATGAGCGCAAAGGGAGCTGTGGTCACGAGAAAATCGCTTCTGTCAAAGCTCTGGGATTATGAGTATTATGATGACAGCAGGATCGTTGATACCCATATCAAAAATATCCGAAAGAAGCTGGGGGAGCGGGATTTTATCGTGACCGTCCGCGGGATCGGCTATAAGGCTGCACTTTCATGAAGAAGCTTTCGATCAAAATGTTTCTTTCCTTTCTGCTGATGTCGCTTCTGATCATAGGAGCGGTGTATCTGTGTATCTGTTTTCTTGTGCCCTATGCGGGAGAGAAGAAAAACGAAGAATATCTGAATGAGATTTCCGCGCAGCTGGCGGAGCGCTGCATGAACGTCTCCTATGCGGAGGCGGAGGAAATGATCGATGATATGGCCCTGCGGGAGGGCGTGGGTGCAAAACTGATCGACGCCGATACCTACCTTAAGAACGGAGCGGTGGTGGAGCTGTTTTTTCCGCTGCGCCTGTCGGACCGGGATGGGGAATATGTTCTGTGTGTCACCGGCGGCGCATACAGAACGAAAGCATTTCAGAGGAGCATGCTGCTCGGTCTGCCCTTCGTCGCTGCGCTCGCAGTCGTTTTATCCCTGGTGGGGGCAAAGATCTTTTCCTATTATATGAGAAAGCCCATCGTCCGGATGAGTAAGATCGCCGAACGCATGGCGGAGCAGGATTTCGGCTGGTACTGTCCGGACGAGCGGGATGATGAGATCGGAGTGCTGGCAAAGAGTCTGAACAGGCTTTCCGATGAATTGAGTTCCGCACTTTCAAAACTGAACGATAAAAATCTCTATCTGAAAAACGAGATCGAACTGGAGAAGGAGCGGGAGAGAAGAAGGATGCTCTTTTTCTCGGGCGTATCCCATGAGCTGAAAACGCCCATATCCGTGGCGATCGGGCAGATCGACGGCATGCGGGAGGGGATCGGGGTCTATAAGGACCGGGATAAGTATCTGGAGAAATGCAGCGAGACACTTAAGGGCCTGCTTGATTTTATCAATGAGATACTGCTCGTGTCACATATCGATATGGGAGATGTAAAGAAGGAAGAGATCCTGAAGATCGATGCGATCCTTGACGAGGAGACCGCTTTTTATGACGACCTGATCAGTGAGAGGAATATCGGACTGGTCTATGAGGTGTCCGATAATGTGGACTTTAAAGGAGATGAAAGGCTTCTCAAAAAAGCACTGGGAAATGTGCTTGGGAATGCTTTTAAGTATACGCCCGAGGGCGGTAAGGTGAGTATCCGGCTGAAGAAAGAGGAGGATAGGGAGACGGGATCCGTGAAAACGGAGCTTACGGTGACAAATGCTCCCGCGCATATCGATGAAGCGCATCTTCCGCATCTGTTTGAGGCTTTTTACAGAGCTGACGGAAGCGGGACGGAAGGAAGCGGACTCGGTCTTTATATCAGTGCGATGGTCTTTGAACTCTGCGGCGCGGAATATGGGATCGCGAATACGGAGGACGGCGTGGAATTCCGTCTGCGGCAGTGACAAACTTCACATAAACTCCACATACGCTACATTCACACTACAGGAAGACTATGATAAAGTAAGCGCAATAAGTCATTGCGCTTACTTTAACGCTCCGCGGGGATGCGCACGGATTTGTATGGAAATATGCCGCTTTCAGCGGCCGAAATCCGGCGCAGTAAACGACAAAACGAAAAGAGTTTTGTCGTTTACTATAAGTAAAAAAGCAGAGCCGCGGGACTCTGCTTTTTTACTTATAGTAAACTGCGGACCGATCAAAATCAGGAGGAAGAACAGAAATATGAAGATTGATGTAAAAGATGTGACCATGATCTATTCATCCGGTAAGAAGGCTTTATCGGATGTGAGCTTCAGCTTAAAGAGTCCGGAGTTCGTGGGCATACTGGGACCGAACGGCGCGGGGAAATCCACGCTTATGAAGCTTATGACCGCAGGGCTTAAGGAGACGAAGGGAGAGATCCTTCTGGACGATAAGAAGCTGCTGGATCAGGAGCAGAAGCTTAAAAGCAGACTGGGTTATCTCCCCCAGAGCTTCGGGCTCTTCGACGAGCTTACGGTATGGCAGTTTCTGGATTATATGGCTGCGTTAAAGGGGATCAAGGATAAGTCCGAGATCGAATGGGCCATGGAACAGACCGGACTCAGCGAGCGCAGAAAGATCCGGGTGGGAAATCTCTCCGGAGGACAGAAGCAGCGTGTGGGTATCGCGCAGGCCATCATGGGTCACCCGGAGCTGATGATACTCGATGAGCCTACGGTGGGGCTGGATCCGGAGGAAAGAGTGAGATTCCGGAATATCTTTTCGGAAATGTCCTCCGAGCGTATCGTGTTTCTTTCGACACATATCGTGGATGATGTGCAGGCTGTCTGCAACAGGGTGCTGGTGATCTATGGCGGAAGGATACTTTTTGACGGAAGCCCTGCCGGGCTGATCGAACAGACCGTGGATCATGTGGGTTCCTTTATCCGTAAGGTGGATGATATCCTTCCCAAAGACTGCGAGATCGTATCCAGGATCAATACCCGGAACGGCGTGCTGACACGTATCGTGGCAGGGACGCTGCCGGATTATGTGGACAGATGCGAACCCAGTCTGGAAGATGCCTATCTTTACTGCATACACAGCAGTGCAAAGAAGGAGGATGAGCATGAGGGCTAAACTTATGGGAGTCGAGTTGAAGAGACTCCTTATGAATAAAAAAACATATCTTGTGATCGTCCTGAACATCCTGATGACAGCCCTGGGCTTTCTTCCGTTTGTGAAGGGCGTTTTCCTGGATCCTTATTATGCATATACATCTTCCCTGACGAATAATGTCCTGATACCTTTTGCTTTCGGGGGTTTTGCGGCAGCGCTGATCTGGGGACTGTATGTGATAACGGATGCGGACAGGGCAATAAAAAAAGGCGCAGAAGAGATGACGGGGGCGTATACGGATGAAAAGGCAGTGTCCCATGCCCGTGTCAGCGCTTTTATGATCGTTTCTGCGGCCACTGCTCTGGTCTGCATGATCCTTTTCCTGCCCCTTTGTATGAACAGGATGGATTATCTTTTTACATTTAAATGGTATCTCCTTTATTCCTTCGCGTATATCCTGCCGGGGGTATGGATGACGATAGCGCTGTGCAGCGGGCTTTACAACATATCCCGCAATGTGAGCGTATCCCTGATCGTAGTCCTGCTCCTTACGATATCACAGTTTTCACCGCTTAGCGAAACAGACCTGTTTCTGCGCTGGAATATCCCCTGTATTTTTGAAGTGTCCGACTGTTACGGATCGGTATCGGTGATACGCTTCCTGTATTATTCCAGAGTGGCGCTCTTGTTCCTGTTCTTTGCATTTTATCTTCTGTCCGTGAAGTTTATAAGGAAATACCGCTATGGAGCACTCAGGTCGTTTGCATTAAATCTTAAGAAGCCGGTATCCTGTATCCCTGCGGTGATGAGTCTGGCGGCCGCGCTACTTCTGATCAGCTTCGAGCCCTTTGTGGATCACTCTCCGGTAGTGGAATACAGCGATGAGTGGTACGATGCTCCGTATCAGGGAAAATGCAGAAGTTATGAGGCTGAGGTAAACTTTAATACGTTGCTGGGAACACTTAATGGCGAACTGAACATAGATCTCACGGAAGCAGCCGGACAGGAACTCCTGTTTGAGATAAGAAGCGGGATCAAAGTCAGGAGTGTAACACTGGACGGCGAAAAGCTGGATCATTCGATCGGCTATTTTACCGAGGATAATAATAAGATCAATCTTGGCGTTAAGAAACTGGTCGTCAAAAATCCGAATAAAAAGACCGGCAGACTTAAGATCGTATACGGAGGATATCCTGCGATATCCAACTCCATGTACAGAAGAGACGGGTATTCATTCTGCGATTCCGTAGACCGCGATTATATCAAGCTCGACGATGTCAGTGTTGCGCCTCAGGCATGGGGGCTGGGATCGGATAAACTGCCTGTGGTACGGATCAATATTCCGGCGGATCATAATCCCACCTCCTGGGGTAAGGGTCTTAAAAAGATAAAGGAAAATGCTGACGGCAGCGTATGCTGGGAATGCAGGGAAGATGTACCCATTATAGAATCCGGCGTTAATAACACAGAGCAGGTGAACAGCGATACTGCATTTCTGTATGCAAAAAAATATGAAAAGACGATCCTGGAAAACAGGCTGGTTGAGTCCATAAAAGATGTGATGAGCTACTGTGATGAGCACTACGGTAAACTTAAGTTTGCGGATGAATCGGCTGGGATCCGGATCCAGCAGATCAGTAACGACTTCGGCGGAGGCGGAGCAGGATACGGCTATGTTTATATGGATGAGAACTTTCTCTCGCCCGAGACTTTGTCGGATGATAATAAAGGCGGCAACAAAAACGAGACCTTTATGCACGAGATCATACACCTGTACTGGGGAGATCTGGGCTGTTTTCTTGAGGATGACGGATTATGGTCGGTTGAGGGGCTGGATGTATACACTACATACAGGATCGTTAAGGAGAAATACGGCGAGCTTTATGCGAAAAAGTATTATGTGGATAAGTGGACGGAGGCGGTTAAGCATCAGAACAGGAATTTCTATTTCAGACACCCGGAGTATATCGACATCCTGCCCGAAAGCTATCAGGCCTCGATAAAAGATTCGGTGGGGGGCATAAACAGATACAACCGAATGCCCTTGATGCTCCTGAAGGCTGAAGAGAAGCTCGGAGGAGAAGAGGCCATGGATGAGGTCTTAAGGCAGCTGTACGAAAACGGCAGCGGTAACGAATGGGACGGCAGTGAAGGACAGACCATGCAGGATTTTCTGGACCTCGCAGGGCTAACGGAGGAGGATATCAAAATTGATTAAGATATTTATATATGAATTCAGGATCATTTTATGCAAGATCTATGTACCGGTTATGATGGTGGCGGGACTGGCATATTCCTGGTATCTGCTGTCAACGGAAACGATACTCGGAGTGTCCGATACCGCGCCGTTTTCCGGCTGGAGTTTTGGGAAATACCTGGGAGATACCACATTGATCAGCATGCTGATCACGCTCCTGATCATTGCGATGAGCTTTTCCGAAAGGCAGAGAAGGGCGGGGATACTTACGGACGTCACCGCGTTTCCACCGAAGAAGCGGATACTGGTAAGAGGGATACTGACCGGAGGTTTCTTTCTGCTCTGTACTTTGTTAAATCTGCTTATGGGTTGTATCTTTCTCGGAAACTTATTCGGAGAGATCTATTTGGGAAGCTATCTGCTGGACTGGGTTCTGATCTGTCTGCCGTGCGCGCTCCTGCTTACGGGTATGGGGATGCTGCTGGGGCGTATAAGCCCGGTGCTGGTCTATGTTTTCATGGCTCTGTGTCTGCTGACGGCCTTTCTTTTTACCGGCCCCGGCATCGATATCAACGGCGCATCCTATTTCGTATCCATGCCGGACAAGCTTGCAGGCCTTGAATGCATAGAGACGCCCTTTGTGATCAGCGCCGGCTACATACTGACGAGATGCGTATATCTTCTCCTGGGGCTGGGGGCTTATATCGTGATCGACCGCCGCAGCGGGCGCATCAGAAGAAAAGATCCGGGGTGAAGGAAAACCATGGGGACATGAGGACAATGAGGACAAGGGGACAGTCCCTTTGTCCTCATTTTCTGTGAAGAAGGATGCGCAGCTCTACTTCCGCCTTCCTCTGAATAAAGTCGATCTCTCCGTGATAGGCCAGTGCGATGCGCCGGATCAGTTTCAGCCCAAGACCGTGACCGTCACCGGTCTTGGTGCTGACTGGAAGGCCGTCAGCGGCCGTAGGAAGCTCCGGACCGTCATAGCTGTTACGGATCACTATCGTAAAAAACTGCTCATGCGCGGCTGATGATATGCTGATTCGCCCGTGTCCAACGGAAGCGGCTCTGATCGCGTTATCCAGTGCGTTGTTTAAAAGCACACTCAGGTCAAAAACATCGATCTTGAGCTCCTTCGGGAAAACGAAGTCACAGGAAAAATCAATTCCTTTCGAAAGGGCGGCATCCCGCTTTCCGTTTAATACGACATCGATCACCGGATCTCCGCAATGCAGGCTTTCGATAGAATCCGAATGAGCTTTCTTCAGCCGCGAAAGATATTCCTTTGCTTCCGTGCTGTTTCCACTGTCCGATAACGCTTCCATGACCATCAGATGGTTTGAGATATCATGCCGTAGGGAACGCATCTGATCATACAACATTCCCGTCTGTTCTATCGTCTGCCGCATCCCCGAAAGCTCTTTTTCCAAAGCTTCGTTCATGGCATTGTCTTCCCGCTCCTTCCGCACCTGTTCATTCAGAAAAACAAACAGAAGGATGGCTGCGTAACTGCAGATATAGAAAAGAAAACGTCCGATGCTTGGCGGAATGTTTTCTTTTATAAAACCGTGATCCAGCCCCTGGGAATAGATCCGGATGTATTCACGGAAGATCGCAGCCTCCAGCAGCGGAGCCAGTACAGGGAGCAGAAGGAGCAGCAGTTCCCAGATACTCAGTTCCTCCCGGCGTTTATAGATCTTTGTGAACAAACGCACCATCACATAAAGGGAAGAGATATGCAGAAGCAGAAAAAGGATCTGGTTCAGGATATAATCCAGCAGTATCCGGTCAACATCCACAGCGGGTGCGGTATTCACATTCAGATCGAGCCATAGAGAAAAGAATCCCCATTCCGCAAGAAGGGCATTGCTCAGGTAGCGTATCGACAGAAACAGGATGCAGAGAAAGATCTTTTGAAGCGCTTTCTCTCTTTCGAGAAGGAACATGATCAGAAATGCACCGAGCATTACCAGGGAATAAGTGTATACACCGCCGCTTTCCGTTATCCATAGCAGTATGCATCCCGCGATAGCGGTAAAGCTGCCGCTCAGTATAAGTGTCCGCTGCCTGCGGAGGAAGGGTCTTATCAGCACAGCAAAACAGAAACCCATCAGAAGCATGGCGAGATACATCTCTCCGTTGGAGACGGCTTTCATGACCATCTGATACCATTCCGGACTTCTGCTCACTGCCTTCTCCTCTTTTCCGTCTTCTCTGCCGTAAAGGCAAGAAAGCTCTTTACGAAATGCGGATAATTTGCTTTGGAGATATTCACATATCCTTTTTTCATCGTGATCCCATCCGCTTCATAGCGCACCACATAGTTCAGATTGATCAGAAACGCCCGGTGGACCCGGAAGAAATCCCCACCCAGAAGTTTTTCCAGATCTGATATTTTTCCGTAGTATTCCAAACTGTCGTTCATACGGTGCAGGATCACTTTCCGGCCCATGGCCTCTGCATAAACGATGTCCGAAAGAAATACCTTTTCGTGTATTCCTTTATAGTGGATCATCATGCTGGGGCGTTCTTCGGAAGAAGAGTCCTTTGCGTATTTAATGAACGCCCGCTCCATTGTGTCCTTCAGCTCTTTTACGGAAAACGGTTTTCGCAGATATTGAAAAGCTTCCACTTCAAAGGATTGCCAGACATATTTATCCTCGCCGGAGATAAAAATGATCACGGTATCATGACCGGCCTTCCGGATCTTTGCGGCAAGTTCGATCCCGTTTATCCCCGGCATCTCGATATCCAGCAGCAGGATATCTGCCGGAATGCTGTTGTCCAGATAAGCAAGACCGGTGGGATAAAGATTGATCTCTGCATCCGCACGGATCTTTCGAAGTTCTTTTTTCAATATATCCCGTATTGCTTTGTCATCATCACAGATCGCTATTCTCATATGCTACCCCGCATCTGTTTTCCGGTTTTAATCTGCACTGCCTGCCGGTTCTCCTCAATATCTGATATACGGATCATCACGCTGCTATGTATTTTGATGAGCGTTTTCGGCGGAACACAGGCTTTCCGAAAACTTTTATCCGGATCTTCCGCAAGCCGGAATTCATCATTAATATATCGACAGATCTGTCGCAGATGCAAATATCGATGTAATGAAACGACGGTAAAATGTATTGAAATGAATGACGCAAAAAGGACAATGACGAAACTCAATACAAAAGAGGGGCGTTCCGATACAAAGTGCTGATAATTCCGTTATCTTCAACCGAGAACAAAGATATACAGTCTGAAATACATATAAAGCAGACAAGGAGGAGCCGGTATGGAAAACTCGATACAGCTTGAATACAGCGTTCAGATCAATGCAGTAGGTAAAAGAGCGGCAATACCCAAAGCGGTTCCCCGTCCCGTATGGGATCCGAAAAAGGTGTACCAGTATCTGGAGGATATGTCGGAAGGCTTTCAGGCCTATAAGCGTCAGTCGGTTCTGTATTTCCGTTCGGAGTTTGCTTCGACCGGACAGGACCGGGCGATCAGTGTAGAAGAACTGAAAAAAAGCATTTCATCATATTTCCCGGAATATACTTTTGCAGACCGTGAACCGGAGGATGTGGTGAAGGGTAAGTATTACCTCTATATTGATAACAAACAGCTGGGGAAAATGGCATCGGATCCGGCCTACCGTGCAAAAGTGTTCGGTTTAATGGACAGTGAACTGCAGGGTAAAAAAGGATATACCTTAAGATATACCAGCGGAAAAAACGTGACCAATCATATTACGGGCAGTGTATTTTCTCTTGCGGAGAAAAACCGTTCCATCCCGGGCGTGGGACAGATGCCGGGTTCGGAGACGATCCCATATCATGGAAGCGCCTGCGGTGATCCATCATGTTCGGTAAACGGAGTTGCACAGCTGCGGGATCCTTCCTTTGTTGACCGCATACTGCATCCCGGTAGAAATATCGCCGAAAGGAGAAGTGCCGAGGAGACAAAGCATACGATGGCAGACGAACATAAGGCAGCACAGAGACGTGAAGTACATAAAGAGGAATTACGTATGCAATATCAGGAGTTTCTTAAGGATAAGTCGCAGGCGGAGCGTCTGCAGGAACGCTTTCTGACAGATCTGGATGCGCGGGAAAAAAGCATTACATTCTATACGGCATGATATGATCACTGTTTTTCCTGCAGTATGTACGGCATTACCGCGGTCAGACGTTCCGATACATTTCAACGTCCGTTCATTACATATGGCTTGATATTATGAAGCCGACGTCTGTAATATAAGGTACACGGGAAAAGGATATCCCTGTCGCATTCGCTTTTGCACGGTTTCAAGGAGGAACGCTTATGGCAAACATCAACGGGATCAATTCAGGTATAGACTATTCGGTCTTCTTCGGCAGTTCATCCGCATCTTCCTCAGATGGCATGGATCTTTCATCCTATATGTCGATCAAAAACGGAAGCTACCGGAAATTGCTGAAGAACTATTACAGCAGTCAGAAACAGGAAGCAAGATCGGGCACCGGCGATCCGGGAAGCAGGCTGACGAAGATCCGCTCAACGGCGGATCAGCTTCAAAAGAAAGCAGACGCTCTTTCCGCGGATAAACTCTGGGCCACGCAGGATGTGGCAGAGGAGGAAAGCGGCAGGACAAAGAGCATACTCCGCGATCCGGACGCAGCAGTAAAAGCGGTAAAGGATTTTGCGGAAGCATACAATGCAGCGCTGGATGCGGCTTCTTCATCCGAAACAAAATCGGTACTCCGCTCCGGCGGATGGCTGGACAATATGAGCCGGAAACACAGCCGTCTTCTGAATGAAGCCGGTATATCGGTCGGTTCTGACGGCAGACTGTCCGTGGATGAGGAAGCATTGAAAACGGCCAATGTAACGACTTTAAAAGAACTCTTTCAGGGCGTGGATTCCTATGCCGCCCGGGTATCCGCAAAGGCAGAAGCGATCAGCAAGGCTGCGGCCGGAACGGCGGCGACTTATGATTCCTCGGGCGCATGGTCAAAGGATCTGAACACACTCGCTTCTTCACGGATCAATTCCGTGATCGGAAATACTGAGGAAAAAGAAGCTTCCGGAAGCAAAGCCCGCAGTGAAGCGGAAAAGCGCCTGGCTTCGCTTAAGGAAAGACGGGATCAGTTGAAGAAGGAACTGAAGAATGCAGTGGGATATGATGCGCAGAGAAGCTGCGAATCGCAGATCGCAAAGCTGGATAAAGAGATCAGGGACAGTGAAAACAGACTGAAATATCTATAAGGAGGAAGGTGGATATCATGGGGATCAATGGGATCAATGAAAACACAAGGGCATATAACGGCAGCATATATTCCGCAAAAACGCAGGAATCCGCTAGCGTGAAAGAAAGCGTGAAAAAGGAAGGCGGAGAGATCGCGGCGGTTTATGAAAAAAACAAAACGCCCGAAACAGAAACGAAGGCTGTTTATAAAGTGGATCAGAAGCAGATCGACCGGCTGAAAGCGGATGCGGAATCCCGCAAAAAACAGCTGCAGGATATCGTCGATAAGCTGATCGGCAAACAGGGCAGGACTTTTGATATTGCCAACGGTAAAAATCTGAAAAACCTTTATGCAGGACTTAAAGTTGATGCAAAGACCCGTGCGCAGGCACAGGCCGATATCGCCGAAGACGGATACTGGGGAGTGAAGCAGACCTCACAGCGGATCTTTGACTTTGCCATGGCACTCAGCGGCGGAGATCCCGAGCAGATGGAGAAGATGCGCAGCGCTTTTGAAAAAGGATTTAAGAAAGCCGGCGGGGCCTGGGGGGATAAGCTGCCCGGTATCTGCCATCAGACCTACGATGCCGTAGAATCGCTGTTTGACAACTATAAGGAAGAACAGAAGAGAGCGGCAGAAGAAGCGGCCTCCATGGCGGATGCTACAGCATAGACACTTGTGAAAGCGTTAAAATTCATGTATAATCTGATTATCCGTAAACGCCGGAAGGAACCGGCTGTATATGGCAGGGAGGCTTGATATGAACATTTCGGTAAATTTTCAGGAACAGCAGAAGAATGGGATGATGCCTGCGGTCAACGCTGCGGCACCGGGGGTCGGAAAGGACGGGGAACAGAAAAAATCCCTGTTTGCGGGAGATATGAAGCTCGGGACGGATCCGGTCCGGGAACGGCTTGACAGCGCCCGGAAAAAGGCTTATAAGATCGTTTCCGATGCCTTCGACGCGGATAAAAACTTTGAACGTCAGATGAACAGAGTGCGGGAATTTGCACGGGACCAGAAGGATGAAAAAGCCCATGCACAGTCCGACAGGGCGACTGCCGAAAAGACCATCGCATCCCTGAAAGAGGCTTATGGCGTTGATCCGGAATCACAGGAACAGAAGGATCTGGACTGGCTGATCGACTACCGCCGGCAGAGCCCGGAGGAACGTCTCGGCGATATCGAGCAGCTGAGGAAAGACCGTGCGAGAGCAGCCGGGATCGAAGCCGGCCTTACGGAATACCAGTCCCGTATGCTGGAGGCGAATGAGCAGCTGGATCATGCGCAGGCACGCATCGATGAAGCGGATGCCGCCCTGATCGCGACGAGACAGGCGATGACCGATGCAAAGACCGAGAAAAACAAGACCCACGCCATGGTTGATGCAGATGAGGAAGCCGATGAGATCATGGATGCAGCGGAGCGTGCCGTCGTCGGAATGGTGATGAACGACGCAATGGACAAGCTGGACGAAAAGCTCCGGGA